>Ga0196970_1001163_pt1 | contig 20037 bp, 20 predicted proteins | sample S1v_513CmetaG_FD_148672 | JGI IMG/M metagenome (GOLD analysis project Ga0196970, IMG submission 148672) | Soil microbial communities from Anza Borrego desert, Southern California, United States - S1+v_5-13C | ecosystem: Environmental > Terrestrial > Soil > Desert | place: USA: California...
AGCCTGACAAGGGCTTAAAGATATTTAGTAGTACGTTTGAACAATTCGATTTCGCTTTTGTAGACGATTGTATTGAAGCATTTCAGCTGGCTCTCTTCTATAAGAAAGAAGATTATGCGATCATATTTCTGAAAAAAGCAATGGACAATGGTTTCGAGATAGAATTGCTCAACCAGTTAGTTCACGATTGTCCATGTAGGCATCATCAGAGAACGGAAACAAATGGAACAATACATACTACCTTTATTAAGAAGCATAGGAAGCAGGTGGAAAACTATAGTACTGAAGCATACGCAAAGTACATAAGCAGAATTGATCGCGAACTGCTCAGAAAAATTTTGAACAGACATATTCGAGAACAGCTGTTCAAGGACTATAAAGCCGGACTTTCGTCTACCGGTTTGCCAAAGGAGCGGGCGATAAAGCAGCAACGAATAGAGTATCAAAGAATATGTGACGACAACCTGAGGTTTATAGACTCACTGGCGAGAAAGAACATCTTCATTGGTGAGAGGAATCTGGGGATCTACACTGAGAAATTAGCGGAGGCCCTCAAAATAGCTCCGATTGCACAGCAAAGAGTATCGATGGTAACATTTTACGGCCTTCCTGCATCAACCTATGTTCCGAATAATAGCGAGGCGGACTATTTCGGAATCAATCCGGTCTACAACATGCTTTTCCATAATGCAAAATCTTTTGGCGCATTATCCACTTATAGCAATGATGCAATACGACGTGGGTACCTGCACCCAAGGGAATACGCAAGTCTTGCTTACAATAGGCCAGGAGCGAGGGATACAAGTATGCTTCTGACTGCGTGCTCGGAGGTGAATTCTGCGAAAGAAGTAAATGATTCCAGACGGGACTTTCTACTTCCGCCTTATGAAGTGGACTACCAGAAAAGGTTGTTTGCTCATAGTCACAATCTCCAGCTTTTCTTTGGCTTCCGGGGATATGAGAAGTGAAGAAATAAGGACAACGCCATTCCTGCTGCAATAGCTGTTTTTAAAGATTTGTCAATTGTAAAGGTTGACGTACGGTTTCTGCCTTCGCAGAAAAAAAGGTTGCGGCCTAGTCTTCCAACTATTCTTCTTCTTTCGCAAGTTATTGGCATATTACCTGTTTGTGTACATCAGCGGCAGCATGAGACCGAGGTTGAAATTGTAGAGGCGGTTTCTGTAGTACTCATAGGCGATGTAGTTGGTGAAGGGATAATAGATGTTGAGGGAGAGCATCATGGCATTGCGCAGGAGCATGACCTGATACATGGCGCCAATGTTGATACCTAGCTGGATGTTCTTTTTCTCTGTAATGTTCCTCCATTCATCCTGTCCGAGAGGGCTGGTCATATTGTTATAGGTATAGGTGCCATAATATTTCGACTTGGCCATCAAGATGAAAGCTACTTCAGGACCTGCATACAGAGATAATAGCTGGAGCCGGTAGATGAGATTGGCACCTAAAGAAAGATCGGCAAACCGGTGACGGTAGTATTCTTCAATAGTGGCGGGGTAGATGCCATTGTGTTCATTTTCAACGATCTTTTTGCTGACTGCTGCGTAGTTAAGTTTCAGGTAGGACATCAGTTCGATGTGGGTCATGAGTGCGATGAGGCCGTAGCCGCCAATGGAGAATGCGCCGCCGATCATGTTGAGTTTATCGTCTTTGAACTCTTTGTGTCTTTGATTATACAGGCCGACGCCTGCATCCAGCAGGACACCGATGTGCGGACCTGAATAGTTGGAATCCTCCTCTGGTGGTAATCTGGTTCGTGTTTTGCAGCATTCTTCAGAGCAGACAAGAGTGATGTCATTGGCAAGGCGAATCACCTCCATCATATTTATGTTGCAGTCTGCTGACTTCTTTACATCACTACCCATACAGTCATGTTCGTGCCCGTCGCATGAGGGACATTCGCCCTTTTCAATCTGTTCAGGTGTACAAGTCTTTCCATCTTTGCAATTATCGACGCCAAGCGCTACTCTGTCTCTGCGACAGTCACGGTAACGGTCTGGGAGACCCGCGAGGTGCCATATTTCATGGCAATAGACCTTTGGGTCATACTCGGGCCTGCCCCAAGTACCACCACTGGCTTTCCTGTGATTAGGTATGCCAACCCTATCAACATATGAAATAGCAGTGCCTGGTACCATCTTAACATGGTGAAATTTATCCCTATCCTGAACTGAAAGTTTTTTCCAATCCACCACAACTACTTTTGAAATCACCTTGCATTTGCCAATCTCCCCGTTTTCGCAAGGAAGGTCGCAGGTTACGGCGAAACATTCATTAGCGGCGGCCTGTATCCGTGCTATATCAGAGAGTGAATCTGTTTCTACACCGACTTGTATGGTGATGACCACATTACAGCTGTCCTTTTTGACGGTGGTAGCTTGAGGCTCATAAGTCTGAGCTGCCAAAAACGGAAGACAGGTGAACTGTAGTAGTAATGGTACAAGGAAGTTTTTCATTGTGACGGCATTTAATAAGTGATTTCAATGTTCCTTTTCTTCAGGATCGCATTCACATTATCAAGTAGAAGCTTGGTCTCTTTGGTTCTGAAATTTTCCCAGGTGACCGCGTTTTTAGAACTCCCTTTCTCAGCAATTACAGTAAGCCTGAGACCGTCTACAGACTCTTCGTTGTAGTTACGACTTAGTTTATAGTAGTTCATTTTCTTTAGTGTTTCGGACAGCCTGTTGAGTTCAGCTTTTGTAAGTGTGAAAGAGGAGGTGTCGAGGTCCCCCTTGCCTACTTCAGTGAGATAATAGGTGGTTTTGCCGCTTTCTTCTACCAGCAAGGATTGGGTGGTGCCCCAGGGCGCATTAGAGCCAGCATACACCTGGAGAAAGTAGTTCTTTTGCGCCATGGAGAGGCTGCAGGAAAGAATAAGCGCAAGCAGGAGAAATGTACTTTTCATTACAGATTGATTTAGATGTTGAGGAGCCGGTAGGGAGGAAGTATAAATATAGAATAAATATAATAATAAGTCAAGTGGTTTGTGTAATCCGGGGACTCTAGGAAGAAAAAGAGACTTTCTCAGTAGATTACAGTGAGTCAGCAGAACATTGATGATCTTTTGTTATATTAATAGCTGGGGTTATTTGCGAAAACTCCTGAGTAATGAAGGATGTGATATCAACACCCCTTAGCGTAAATGTGCATCCAAGGCTGTGAGAATAGGAACTATTTATTTGTGAATCAGGCACAAACATGCTACAAAGGCGCAGGAAGTACCAGGTATATTAATGCAACAAATATTTGTAATCGCCTCCTGAACTTCGTATATTTGCATTAGCAAAACCCGGTGATAGTCACTTGTTTTGCTGCCCCCGTAAGGGCTTTCTCAGAGTGCAATCAGTGCTTACAAGGTGGACAAACACAGAGTCTTACCACCTGTTTTCAGAAACAATTCAACGAGATGTGATGTTATGCCTTAAGGCTTAGGCCATGCATGCGTCCAGACAACTTTTCTGTCCCGGCATGCTGGCGCTGTGCGGGATTCTATATAGCCATTTAACGGCGGAAGGTCTTTGACATTTGGGGATTAACTGGACGGGCTGATGCTCGACGTGCGTTTGGGCTTGATACCTGCCACACTTTAGAGGAAGAACATATTAAACGTGAATAATTGGGTATAAAACCTGAAGTCAATATGCTGGGGTTTCAGTTTTCGTTTAATGCCTATTATCTTTGCGGTGATTTTACAAAACTGTAATATTCAAACACAGTCAGTTCGTATGTCCTTCAAAAATTACTTCACTACGTCTATCGGTCAGAAGCTTGTAATGGGTTTTACCGGATTGTTCCTCATCTCCTTCCTGGTCGTTCACTGCTATATCAATGCTATGATCTTCGTGAGCAGAGATGCTTTTAATGCGGCTGCCGACTTTATGGGCTCTACACTCATAATCCGCATCATGGAGATAGGACTGTTTGCCGGTATACTGTTACACATTGTACAGGGCTACTGGCTGGCTCAGAAGAACCTGAGCACCCGTAGGACACGCTATGCTGTGAAGCCGGGTAATAAAACGAGTGCGTGGTATAGCCGCTCAATGGGACTCTTAGGTACACTGATCCTCCTGTTCCTGATCGTACACATTTCTCACTTCTGGGTGCCATCGCGTGTAACCCATGATCTGAATCCTGTGCAACTGAGAGGCAAGGAAGTGCATGACCTGTTTCAGAGGATGTATGATGTTTTCCAGGAGCTTTGGGTAGTGATACTTTATATTCTTGGCGTCTTTGCACTGGGCTGGCACCTGGTACATGGGTTTTACAGTGCCTTCCAGACGATGGGGCTAACTACGCATAAATACAAGAAGATGATAAGGAATACGGGTATTCTGTTTACAATCGTGATTTGTCTGCTGTTTGCATCTATGCCTGTTGCCTTTTACCTGGACCCAACGATGGACTTTCTCAACAAATAATAATCTCTGTTTCCTGATATGATACTCAATTCGAAGATACCTGCAGGTCCTTTAGAGTCGAAATGGACAACCTACAAGAGCACGTGTAAGCTGGTGAACCCAGCAAATAAGCGCCAACTGGAGGTTATTGTCATTGGTACTGGTCTTGCGGGAGCCTCTGCAGCCGCTTCACTAGGTGAGTTGGGCTATAAGGTAAAGACGTTCTGCTTTCAGGACAGTCCGCGCCGTGCTCACTCGATAGCAGCGCAAGGCGGAATAAACGCCGCGAAGAATTATCAAAACGACGGTGATAGCACCTACCGCCTCTTTTACGATACGGTAAAGGGTGGTGACTACAGGGCCCGTGAAGGTAACGTGTACAGGCTGGCAGAGGTGAGTGCCAACATTATTGACCAATGTGTAGCTCAGGGGGTACCCTTTGCACGGGAATATGGCGGACTGCTAAGCAACCGCTCATTTGGTGGTACACAGGTACAGAGAACGTTTTATGCCGCCGGCCAGACTGGTCAGCAGCTATTGATAGGTGCCTATCAAGCCCTGGAGCGCCAGGTGGCGCTGGGAAATGTGACCCAATACTCCCGCCATGAGATGCTGGAGGTAGTGATGATAGATGGGAAAGCGCGGGGCATAATAGCCAGAAACCTGGTGACAGGTGAACTGGAAAGACATTTCGGACATGCTGTATTGCTCTGTTCAGGTGGATATGGTAACGTGTTTTACCTGTCGACCAATGCCATGGGCAGCAATGTGACTGCAGCATGGAAAGCGCATAAGAAGGGCGCCTTTTTCGGTAATCCCTGCTTTACTCAGATCCACCCAACCTGTATACCGGTGAGTGGTGATCATCAGAGTAAGCTGACCTTGATGTCTGAGTCGCTAAGAAATGACGGACGGATATGGGTGCCGAAGAAACAGAACGACACAAGAAAAGCAAGCGAGATACCTGAAGATGAAAGAGATTATTACCTGGAGCGCAGGTACCCTGCCTTCGGGAACCTTGTACCAAGGGACGTAGCGAGCCGTGCTGCAAAGGAAAGGTGCGATGCGGGATATGGCGTTGGATCATCAAAGCAAGCGGTATATCTGGACTTCGCATCAGCGATTGAACGCTATGGAAGAATAGAGGCCAATAAGCAGGGGCTAGTAAATGCAGATCTGTCAACAGTGATATCGCTGGGTAAAGGAGTGGTGAAAGAGAAATATGGTAACCTTTTCGAGATGTATGAGAAGATTACCGGAGAGAACCCATACGAGGTGCCGATGCGTATATATCCTGCGGTGCACTATACGATGGGCGGACTATGGGTGGACTATGAACTTCAGACAACTGTTCCTGGACTGTATGCCCTTGGAGAGGCGAACTTCAGTGACCATGGCGCTAACCGTTTGGGTGCCTCTGCGCTGATGCAAGGATTAGCAGATGGCTATTTTGTAATACCATATACATTAGGAAACGCATTAGCTGATGATATCCGCACCAAAGCAATCCCTACCGATCACCCGGCGTTTGTGGCGGCTGAGAAAGAAGTGGATGACAGGATACAGCGCCTTATGAATATAAAAGGCTCTGAAAGCGTGGAAAGCTTCCACAAGAGGCTGGGCAAGATAATGTGGGATAAGTGCGGCATGGCTAGAAATGCCAAAGGCCTGCAGGAAGCAATTACAGAAATAAGGGCGCTAAAGAAGGAGTTCTGGAGCAATGTGAGGATACCCGGAGAGATCAATGAATACAACCCTGAGCTGGACAAAGCCGGAAGAGTAGCAGATTTTATAGAGCTCGGAGAGCTGATGTGTATGGATGCCCTGCACAGGGAGGAGAGCTGTGGTGGTCACTTCCGCGAGGAGTCTCAGACGGAAGAAGGTGAAGCGTTGCGTCAGGATGACAGATTTTTGTACGTTGGTGCATGGGAGTATAGGGGTGATAGCCAGTTTGAACTCCATAAAGAAATGTTGGAGTATGAAGTGGTGCATCCGAGTGCACGTAGTTATAAATAGTGGAGAAGTGGAGAAGTTATGAAGTTGAGAAGTGAAAGTGATAGTGAAGAACTGGAGTTGAACAAAAAAAAGGCCTGGACATAGTAAACGAATGGCAGAGGGCATAAAGACGTATAAAGATCTTTTGGTTTGGCAGAAAGCGATGGGCTTGGTAAAGACAGTATATCAGGTGTCTTCCGAATTTCCGGACTCTGAACGTTTTGGTTTGAAAACTCAGCTTCAACGTGCAGCAGTGTCGATACCTTCGAAAATCGCGGAAGGCTGGGGCAGAGAATCAAGAAAGTACTTTTTGAACTTTCTGAGAATATCAAAAGGATCATTGGCAGAGTTGGAAACGCTTGTAATAATCGCCAGAGACCTGAGATATCTTGATTTGGAGTTATTTGAACAAATAAATGATAAAACGGAAGAAGTATCAAGAATGTTGAACGCATTAATAAGGAGCCTCAGTAGATACGAGCCTGCTTCTTAACTCCTTCACTTCACCACTTCTTCAATTAATACAGTTCTATGGAACACTATACAATGAATTTGACGCTCAAGGTCTGGAAGCAGAAGAACCTGAAAGCTAAGGGCGGCTTTGAGACTTACCAGGTGAAGAATATCTCCTCTGAGATGTCCTTTCTTGAGATGTTTGACGTTCTGAATGAGCAGCTTATAGCGGAAGGAAAAGAACCCATTGCTTTTGACCATGATTGTCGCGAAGGTATATGCGGTGCTTGCAGTATGTACATCAACGGTAGAGCTCATGGACCGTGGCACCAGACCACTACCTGTCAGCTGCACATGCGCGAGTACAAAGATGGTGATACCATAGTGGTAGAGCCATGGCGGGCTAATGCATTTCCCGTGATCAAAGATCTAGTTACTGACAGGCAGTCGTTTGACCGTATTATACAGGCCGGAGGCTACATATCTGTAAATACCGGCAACGCTGTGGATGCAAATGCTTTGCCAATAGAAAAGCACAAGGCAGATGAATCTTTCGCTGCAGCGGCTTGCATTGGGTGCGGCGCATGTGTAGCTGCTTGCCCAAATGCCTCAGCTATGCTTTTCGTATCTTCTAAGGTGTCGCACCTTGCGTTGTTGCCCCAAGGTGATCCTGAGCGAAAGATACGGGCCGTGAATATGGTGGCTCAGATGGACAAGGAAGGGTTTGGAAGCTGCACGAACATTGGCGCTTGTGAAGCAGAATGTCCTAAAGGTATATCAGTGGAGAACATAGCACGACTAAACAGAGAGTACATAGGTGCGGTGTTCTCCGGTGGTTCAGACAATGCTTAATACATAACAATCTTAGTGGAGGGCTGTCTGACAAGACAGCCTTTCTTAGTTTTTTCGATATGATTAGAAGGTTAATTCTGCTCCTGGTGCTTATCGTCCCTTTTGCTGGTAAAGCACAGACCGATACTGCGGCTGCTGCACAAATACTTCCGGATAATAGTCACCTCCGGATAAGTCTCATTACCTGCGGAGTGGGCGAGCAGGTCTGGGAGTTATTCGGCCATACTGCGATTCGTGTAATGGACAGTGTGAATGGAACTGACAATGTGTATAACTATGGTACGTTTGATGGCTTCTCGGAAGGATTTGAACTGAAGTTCATGCAGGGTAAGCTGCTGTATTACGTGTCGTACTACCCCTACTATATCTTTCTAAGGGAATATGAAGAGGCAGGGCGAAGCGTGCAGGAACAGGTATTGATACTGGACGGTAAGAAGAAGGAGAACATTTATGATTTTCTGCGGTGGAATGCTACCGAGGAGAACAAGTACTACAAGTATGATTTCTTCTATGACAACTGCGCTACCAGAGTAAGAGACGTATTTCCAAAAACCTTCGGCAACTACTTCACCTTTGGGAAGACCATACCTGACGACAGTAAGATGACCTTCAGGAACATCATCAATGAATACTTTTACCGGACACACTTTACAAGATTTGGTATCAATATCCTCCTGGGGTCTCCGATAGATAAAGTGATGAGTAACAAGGATATTATGTTCCTGCCCGACTTTCTGAGGGACGGGATCGGGAACGCAACTGTAAAAGGGCAGAAGGTTGCGGCGGAACCAGTAACCATTTTGCCCCAGAAGCCCATGCCGGGAGCCGGAATAAACTGGGCCCTGGTATTAACAGTAATGCTTTCGATGCTGACGATTATTGGACTGGTATACAAGCCGCTGCATCAACTGGGGAACTTTATGAGTGGTCTGCTATTATTTGTGACAGGCCTGATAGGTGTGCTAATAATAGTGATGTGGCTAGGTACTGACCACCAGGCCTGCAGGGCAAACTATAACCTGCTTTGGGCCCTGCCTACTAATGTGCTGATTGCTTTTGGGTCGAAAAGGAAGAAAGACAAGTATGCGATCATCGGAATCCTGTTAATCCTGACTTCTCTGGTGCTGCATCTCCTTAAGGTTCAAGAGTTACCGCTTCTTGAGTTATCACCTTTACTCCTGGCGATGCTGTTCATCTATGGCATGATTTATAGGAAAAGTAGGTTGAAGAACAGCTAATGCAAAACATTACAATAAATACAGACCGCTTCCCAAAACTGCACTATAGAAAAACGGGGAATGGTCCTGCTGTTGTATTGGTACATGGTTTTCCGGAGGACGGCAGTTTGTGGGAGCACATCTATCCCGCGTTAGCTGGTCGATACACGGTGCTCATCCCTGATATTCCCGGCAGTGGGGAAAGTCTACTAAGTGACGAGACTGTAACCATAGAAGAGCTTGCCGCAAGTGTAGAAGCAGTATTGTCGAACGAGAACATCAGCGAGGCAGTGATGGTTGGTCACTCTATGGGAGGATATATCACACTGGCTTTTGCGGAGCGACACAAAGCCTGGCTGAAAGGGATCTCGCTGGTTCATTCGACTGCAACTGCCGATACTGATGAGAAAAAGAAGACTCGACAGAAGGCTATAGAACTGATACGAAAAGGAGGGAAGGAACCGTTTGTAAAAGGAATGGTACCCAACCTGTTTTCCGACAGTTTTAAAGAGCTGCATCAGGACATTATCGAAAAACAGGTAGAGCGTGGGATGAAGCTGGAGGATAGCAGCATGATCGCATTTTACAATGCAATGATAAACAGACCTGACAGGACAAGTATATTGAAGAACGCGAGCATACCTGTGCAATGGATCATAGGCAAGGAAGATAGCGTGGTGCCTGTAAATAGCGCGTTACAGCAGGCACGTATGGCAAGAGTTAACTTTGTTTCGCTGTACAGCCACTGCGGGCACATGAGTATGCTGGAGCAGCCTGAGAAACTTGCTAATGACTTAAAGGATTTTATTAGTTATTGTTTTTATCGGTAATGGTACAAAGAATGAGCGGAAAAGTACTGCTGTGGTGCGCTTTAATGATGTTTGTCTGCATAAAACCTGTAGTTGCGAGTCATATTGTGGGTGGAGAAATGACTTACAGATGTCTTGGGTCTCCTGCTCCAGGAATTACCAGATACGAGGTCAAGCTTGATATTTACCAGGATTGTTTAAGCGGATTGCCAGATGCGATAGCGCAGGATAATCCGGCATTCCTGGCGATCTATACTGGAACGGGACAAGCATACGGAATAGATACCAATGTTTTTGTGTCATCCACTTTCATAGTGCCGCCAAATTTCAACAATACATGCGTAAATAACCCACCGGCTACCTGCCTGAGAAGGGCAACATTCATAAAGACATATGATCTTCCTAACAACAGTTCAGGATACCTGATCGTATATCAGAGGTGTTGCAGAAATGAAACTATACTAAACATTGCCACGCCAAGCCAGATTGGCGCCACTTATTTTTGCAGAATACCACCTGTAAGTGCGCCCGCTGCAGTTTGCAATAACAGTGCAGTATTTCAGAACTATCCTCCTCAAATAATCTGTATTAACAATCCGCTCGTATATGACCACTCGGCAACAGATGCCGATGGTGACTCTCTGAGCTATGAATTCTGTGAGACTTACATTGGCGGGTCTAATGCCAACCCAAAGCCTATACCCGGCCCACCCAGCGGTACACCACCACCATATCCAACGGCGATCTATACGGCGGGATTCAGTGTGCAAAAGCCAATGGCTGGCAGCCCACAGGTGCAGATCCACCCGACTTCAGGAGTTATCTCTGGTACACCTAACCTTGTTGGCCGATTTGTGGTTACGGTCTGCTGCCATGAGTGGAGGAACGGCCAGATCATCAATACTGTGAAAAGGGAGTTTCAGTTTGTAGTAACCAACTGTTCAAGAGCCGTTGTAGCAAACATCCCTCAATATTCTGAGGAATTCAATACGTACATAGTAGAGTGCAAGAAGTTCGACGTCACTTTTGACAACCTGAGTACAGGTGGATTTTCCTACTTCTGGGACTTCGGGGTTCCTGGTATGCAAAGCGACACATCGAACCAGGAAAGACCAACCTTTACCTATCCTGATACGGGTACTTATGTAGTGAAGCTGGTAGTGAACAGAGGTTCCACTTGTCCCGACAGTATATCAAGACTCGTGAAGGTGTACCCGACATTTATTGCAGACTTTAGCTTTGATGGGCTGCCTTGTCCCAATACTCCCATACAGTTTTCAGACTCGTCAATAGGTTCCAACTTTAACGCCAGTTCCTGGCTCTGGAACTTCGGAGATGGTGGCAGCTCAGACCAGCAAAACCCTACACATAGTTACACGCAGGGTGGTGACTACGATGTGGTGCTGATCAGTAAGAATCCGCGAGGTTGTCTGGACACAGTGGCGAAAGACATATTAGTAGAGAACTTTCGGCCTTTTGCCGGCAACGACACTATAATCGTAAAAGGTGAGAGCATCAACTTTAACGCTACAGGAGGTGGCCAGTATACCTGGACGCCAGCTACCAATCTTAGCAATGCGAATATTGGAAATCCGGTTGGTACGTACCCTGATACAGGAAGGTTTGGGTATAATGTACATATCGTTAGCCCTTTCCAATGTGAAGGCGATGATAGTATCAACGTCTGGGTAGTCAACCAATCTGCAGTATTTGTTCCTACAGCATTTTCGCCAAACGGAGATGGCAGGAACGATATTCTTCGTCCTTTTGGGATAGGGTACAGAAATATTCAGTACTTCCGGGTATACAACCGGTGGGGACAGCAGATGTTCTACACCACCCAATTTAATGAAGGGTGGGATGGGAAATGGCTTGGAGAGCCACAGGATATAGGTACCTACTATTGGGTACTAAGTATCATCAACCGCTTTGGCAAGGAAGAAGTGGTGAAAGGTGACTCAGCCCTGATCAGATAAGAGATTTTCATTTTAGAGGTCTTCCAAATTGCCCGCACAGTACAGGCATAGATATTATCTTTATGCGCTACAATAGTTAAATGAGAAAGACAATACTAATAACAGGAGCTACTGCAGGGTTTGGGAGAGCAATTGCGAGACAGTTTGCAAGTAAAGGACACGATGTCGTCATTACAGGGAGACGGCAGGAAAGGCTTGAGGAATTGAAAGCCGAACTAGAAGGCCTGTATTCATGTAAGGTATTTGTAAGCAGCTTCGACATAAGGAACAAGGAAGAGGTTGTCACAGCTATAGCAGCAATAAAAAAGGAAGTCGGAAAGATCGATATTCTTGTAAATAATGCCGGATTAGCGTCAGGGCTTTCTTCCATTGATGAAGGAGACACCGATGACTGGGATGTGATGATTGACACGAATGTAAAGGGCCTATTGTATGTGACGAGGCAAGTGGTGCCAATGATGAAGGAGCAGGGCAATGGACATATATTCAATATAGGTTCTACTGCTGGTAAAGTGGCTTACAAGAATGGGAACGTCTACTGCGCAACTAAGTTTGCGGTAGATGCTTTAAACCAATCAATGAGAATAGACCTATTACCTTTCGGAATTAAGGTGACAGGTATTAATCCTGGTATGGCAGAGACTGAGTTCTCGATGGTCAGATTTAAAGGAGACCAGGAGCGTGCACGAAAAGTCTATGAGGATATTACACCCCTTAAGGCAGAAGATATAGCAGATGTAGTATACTACTGCGCTTCGTTGCCTCCTCATGTGTGCATCAATGATCTGACAATGACCTGTACCAGTCAGGCCAACAGTATTTACACCATCAGGGATTCTGAGAAACGATAATCATGTATTCATCAACAACACAGATAAGAGTACGGTACGGAGAAACAGACCAAATGGGATATCTCTATTATGGATACTACGCGCTGTACTATGAGGTAGGAAGAGCAGAGTCTATCCGTGAGCTGGGATTTACTTACAGGCAACTAGAGGAAATGGGAATAATGATGCCTGTGGTGGAGCTGAATGCACAATACTTTCGTCCTGCTCTTTACGATGATCTGATCACCGTAAAGACTATTCTGAAGGAACTGCCTGAAGGACCAAAGATTCAGTTTCACTCAGAGCTATATAATGAACAGCAGCAATTGCTGAATAAAGGGATCACAACCCTTGTGTTCTATAACTCAAAAGAAAAGAAGAAGATAGATATGCCACCGCAGTTAACCGAGAGATTGACTTCTTTCTTTAAAACCAACTAGATGGCAAACATAAAAGCTGGGATAATAACTATAGGTGATGAACTGCTGATAGGCCAGACTGTGGACACAAATTCTGCCTGGATGGCCCAGCGGCTGAATGACTTTGGAATTGATGTCATTCGGCGCGTGGCAGTCGGGGACAGAAAAGAAGATATATTATCTGCCATACAGGAAGAGCTTGAGAAGGTTTCCATATTGCTTATTACCGGAGGGCTGGGTCCAACTGCTGATGACATCACAAAGCCACTGCTATGTGAATTCTTTGGCGGCAAGCTGGTAGTGAACGAGGAAGTGCTGCAATTTGTAAGAGAATTGTTTGAAAGAAGGAAGCTACCTGTGTTGGATAGGAACCTCAAACAGGCAGAAGTGCCGGACAATTGTAAGGTACTTTTCAACAAACAGGGCACTGCGCCTGGAATGTTGTTTGAGAAGGACGGTAAGATTATTGCCTCTATGCCGGGGGTTCCTCATGAAATGATGGGTATAATGGAGGACGGTGTGATACCAGAGATACAAAAGAGATTTGCCAGTGATGCACTTGTACACGTCTCCATACTTACGGCGGGGCAAGGGGAAAGCTTCATTGCCGAACGTATTCAGGATCTGGAAGAAGCCTTACCCTCGCATATCCGACTGGCCTACTTACCTGGTCCTTGGATGGTCAAGCTTCGCCTTACCGGCCGTGCTGTGGACAAGCAGACCCTAACAAAAGAACTGAAACTGCGTCAGGAAGAAATAGCAAACAGACTGGACGATATAGTTATTGCATTGGAGGACCTGGATCTTGAGCACATTATAGGGAAGATCCTGACTGTTCAGGAGAAGACACTAGGATTGGCTGAGAGCTGTACCGGCGGTAACATAGCTCACAAGATCACCCAAATAATGGGGTCTGGCAAATACTTTAACGGCAGTATTGTGTGTTATCAGAACGATATAAAGGAAAACCTACTTGGTGTGGAATGCAGCTTATTGGAGAGGGAGGGAGCTGTTTGCGAAGATGTGGCTGCACAGATGGCGCAGGGGGCCATGAAAGCGCTCGGGACAAATTATGGTTTTGGTGTAACTGGATTGCTGAGTCCGGGCGGAGATGATGACAAGGTACCCGTCGGGACTGTTTGGATGGGTGTTTGTGATAAGGATAAAGTCCGCACGAAGAAGTTCCATTTCCCTTATGACCGGTTGCGTAACAAAGAGACTGCGGTACAGATGAGCCTATTGATGATCTGGAAATTTATTAATGACAGGCTATGAAAAGGTTCCTCTTCCTTATTGGTATGCCTGGTTCCGGTAAATCAACATGGGGCAGGGAAGCGTCAATAGCATTCAATCTTCCATTCATAGACCTGGATGAGTATATAGAGCAAACTGAGGGTACTACAATAAGTCAAATATTCCAGAACAAAGGAGAGGAGGCGTTCAGAGATATTGAGAGCGCAGCTTTGAATAGTGTCATAACAAGTATTAGAGCGTTTACAGTTGTGAGTTGCGGAGGCGGTACACCACTTCGCCCGACCAACATGGCGGCGATGAAAGAGCATGGTGTGGTGGTGTATCTGAAAGCGCCACTGGACGTGCTAACCAGCAATATCGGTAATGACCCCTTGAAGAACCGACCATTATTGTATGGTAAAGCAGACCTGATGCTTCCATTGGATGATATTTATCAACAAAGGAAAGGGGTTTATGAGCAGGCACATCATATCTTTGACATCCGGAAGCTTTCCATAGCTGATTTTGAACCAATTCTTAAGCAATGTATAGAACAGGGTTAGTTTTAGGTATACTGTTTGCAGGTCTTGGAATAGTCATAGGCGCCTTTGGTGCGCATGCACTGAAACCGATGTTAACTGAATCCCAGGTACAGGTGTTTGAGACAGGAGTGAGATACCAGATGTATCATAGTTTCGCTTTAATTATTGCAGGTATTTTGTTTGGATCGTACCCCTATAAACACTTTAAGTTTTCTGCCACATTCTTTCTGATCGGAATCCTACTTTTTAGCGGCTCACTGTACGCAATGACGCTGATGAATGTAAACGGTCAGGTGGGGCTGGGAGGCCTTGGTATCTTGACGCCAATTGGTGGTCTTTTCTTTATCCTGGGCTGGCTGATGCTATTGGTTGGGATCTTTCAAAAAAACAATAAGTAATACGACCTCGTTTGCGTCCATTCCATATTGTCACCATAATATTTCTTGCAGCGCTGTGCCTTCTGATATGGCTGTGCAGCGCTGACCTGCTATCCTGGTGGTGGCTGATACCTCTTTTTATGGTTTACAGCGGCTTACTTGTCCTTGGCGCTATCTATATACAATGGAACTTCTACTTTGTCTCTCTCAATTCAGGCTTGAACAAGAAGTGGATATGCCTGACATTCGACGATGGCCCTGCGGGAGAAACCGCAAACATTCTTGACATCCTAAAGGATAAGCAAGTACCCGCAGCCTTTTTTTCAATTGGTAAGAATGTCGTCACGAATCCCGACATTGTTCAAAGATGGAAGGATGAAGGTCACATTATTGGCAACCATAGTTATCACCACGGGTTCAACTTCGACTGGAAGACTGCTTCAGCCATGGCTAAGGAGATAAATGACACTAATGCAGCGATTAGCTCGATAACCGGTAAAACCCCGCGTCTTTTCCGGCCACCGTATGGTGTCACCAATCCGAACCTTGGTACAGCTATCCGGAAAACAGGTATGGTTTCTATCGGGTGGAACGTCAGATCTTTTGACACTACTGCTAAGGACCAACAGGAGCTTATGAACAGGATCCTTGATAAACTGGGAGGTGGTGATATAGTGTTACTCCATGATAGTATGGCAATTACACGTGAAATTTTAACGGAACTAATAGACAGAGCCCGGCAAAAGGGTTTTATCTTTGTTGGCCTCGATAAACTGCTTGATCTGGATCCATATGCTTAAGATTCTATCCACCTTGTCACTGATTCTGGTGACGCTTATTTCCTTTGCTCAGCCTAAGGGTTTTCAGCAAGTGAAGGATGTTAAAGAGTTCCAGACCAGGCTATCTACATCTAACGCAAAAGTAAATACGGTAAGCAGCGACTTCACCCAAACTAAGAATCTTGCTTTGCTGTCCGACAAGATCAAGTCCAAAGGCAAGTTCTATTTCAAGAAGGAAGACAAGGTCCGCATCGAGTACACCTCTCCATACTCCTACCTCCTGGTAATGAATAACGGCCAGATCATGGTGAAAGATGAACAAAAGACCAGTAAGATCAACACCAAGAACAGTAAAACCATGCAGTCTGTGAACAGGATTATGATTGATTGCATGCGGGGAACTGTTCTGAACAATCCTGATTTCAAAGTCTCAGCATTTGAGAATGGATCTTCGTACCTTCTCTCCCTGGTTCCTGCTACAGACGCGATGAAGAAAATGTTCAAGTCTATAGACGTGTATCTAGACAAAAAGAGCTTTGATGTCGACAGGCTTAGCATGAAGGAGCAGGGTGGCGACTACACGGATATGGACTTCTCAAATACACAGCATAATGTAGCGCTGAACGATGCATTATTTAAGGTTAAGTAGCTTCCTGTTATTTGTTCTCGTACTCACTAATTGCAGAGTTCCCTATAAAAACCTGCAGGAAGACCGCGCGGTTACCACCTCTGCTTTACGGTTTCAGCCGCAATTTGACAAGGTTCTTTATCGCTGTGTGGTGGATGGCCGGGTGCTGTTTAAGAAGTTTCACCTGAGCGGATTGTTGTTCTTCAAGACTATGGACGATAGTTCCACCCGCGCGGTTTTTCAGAATGAGATGGGATTTACTTTCTTCGATTTTGAATGGAGCCCCGAAGATTCTTTTACGGTAAACCAGATCATTCCCCAACTGGACAAACCCGCACTGGTGCGTACCTTGCAAAAAGACATGAATTTTTTCCTGATGAAGAACCTGGACACCAGTTCCGAAAAGGTATTCAGAAAAGGCAATGAAACACTTCATAGTTTTGATCTTGTGGAAGGCAAGGTATACTACATTGCAAATGGGCAACAACTAAAAAGGATAGAGAATACTGGAAAATCCAAAGTATTAACCGTTACTATGGAAGGAAAAACCGCTTCTGAAGACATGCCTCAGACCGCGTTTTTTAATCACCATAAAGCAAACTTTACCATTCAGCTTACTAAACTGGACACCAATGCTGATGAATGATTTTTATTCCATTTCAGATCTCACGACTGGGGACGGTAGTATTACTTGTAAAGCCGTCTTTAACCCTGAGCACCAGATATTCAGTGGTCATTTTCCAGGTCAGCCAGTTGTACCGGGGGTTTGTATGATGCAGATGGTGAAGGAACTTCTCCAACAGCAGCTGGGTAAGCAGCTATTTGTTCGAAGCACCGGTCAGGTAAAGTTCCTTCAGCTCATAACCCCTGAAGTTGCTCCCCAGATCACTATTACGTGGAAGATCCAGGATGGGGGCTATCAGGTGAGCGCCGTCTTTAATAGCGAGAGAGACTTGTTCAAGCTTACTGGTCTTTATGAGACGAAGGCGTAGATAATATTTCTTCGTCCACAGAGTTTTTCCATTATTCTTGCAATTTGTAGAATCTCTTTGTAAATTGTCAGCATGAAGAGAAACATATATTTTCTTAGCTTTCTGGCCCTTATAGCAATCTGTATCTTCTTGCTTCCTTCATGCAGAAAGAGTGCTTTCCCACGAGATCCATACAGAGGGGCTTCTGCTAATCCTGCTTCTCATCCGCCTAAGCATGACAAGGCAAAGCGCACCATGCCGTATCGCAACATTCGTGCTAAGCCTTCTGCTTACAGGTATTAAGCCCAGCATCAAAGCTGACTATTAAATACCAGTATGGTTCAATCTCTCGATTACTTCTATAAGTGATTGGATATCCTCTTCCGTGGTGTCAAACGAGCACATCAGCCGGACCTCATTTGTAGCTTCATTCCACACATAGAATGGAAATGACTCTTGCATCGGCGCTATCCACTTTTCCGGCAGTATTGCGAACACCACATTTGCTTCCACGGGCATTGTCACTCTGATCTTCCTGTACCTGCTTATCGCTTCACACAGCTTTTTGGCCATTTGGTTTGCATGATTTGCTGGCCGTCTCCAAAGTTCATTTGAAAGTAGCGCCTCGTATTGTGCGGCTATAAATCTAGTCTTTGACGCAAGCTGCATCACCTGTTTTTGCTTGTACCTGATGTGTTCGGCAAGTTGCTTATTAAATACTACCACCGCTTCACCAAACATCATCCCGAGTTTGGTACCTCCCAGCGAGAGTATATCCACGCCTACGTCTGTGCTCATTTCCTTAAGGCTACAATTCAGCCTCGCAGCAGCGTTAAAGAACCTTGAGCCATCTATATGAAGGAACAGCTCATGTTCTTTGGCCAGGGAGCTAATATCCTTAAGATGGTCCAGTGTATATACCGTCCCGTACTCTGTCGATTGCGTCACAGAGATTAGTTTGGGCTGGGCAAAGTGAATATCTCCTTTTCTGATGATCTTCTTCTCAAGCTCGGCTATTTCTAACTTCCCTTGCTGGTTGGCCGGAATTGGGAAGAATCTGCACCCTGTAATAGTTTCAGGTGCTGATGACTCATCATTGTATATATGAGAAATATCTGCGCAAAGTACTGCGTTATAGGTTTGGGTTGAGGCGGATATGCTCAGCACGTTTGCTCCGGTACCGTTAAAAACAAAAAAGACGTCAACATCTGCTTCAAACACTTCTTTGAAGAGTAATCTGACCCGATCTGTAAGTGAGTCACTACCATACGAAACGGCATGCTCGTTATTTGCCCGGTACAGCGCTTCCATTACTTCAGGTAGTACTCCGGCGTAGTTATCGCTTGCAAAACTTTTCATTAGCTATAGTTCTTCAGCTGCAAATGTATCCCCCTGATTGATATCTCCGGTCTGAAAGCCTTTTTTAAACCAATACATTCTTTGTTCAGAGGTGCCATGTGTGAACGACTCAGGTACTATACGCCCCTGAGACTCCATCTGCAACCGGTCATCACCTATAGCATTTGCTGCGTTCAATGCTTCTTCAATATCGCCGGGATCAAGTATCTGCTGCATCTGCTGAGCGTGATTAGCCCACAGCCCGGCAAAGAAGTCAGCCTGAAGTTCCAGTCGTACAGACAATTCATTACCTCTTTCCTGTGATGTCCTCTCCTGAAGGTTTCGCACTTTATCGGTTATTCCCAGGAGTTGCTGTACATGATGCCCTACCTCGTGTGCCACAACATATGCCATGGCAAAGTCTCCCGGTGCACTAAAACGTTCCTTTAGCTCCCTGTAGAAAGACAGGTCCAGGTACACACCCTGGTCCAGCGGACAGTAAAAGGGTCCGGTAGCAGACGAAGCACCACCGCAGCCCGACTGCGTGGCACCATTGAACAGGACCATGGTTGGCTCCTTATAGTCCTGACCCATTTCTGCAAACTGCTTATTCCACACATCTTCTGTATCCGCCAATACCACCTTTACAAAGGCTGCTGCAGAGTCCTCAGCGGCTTTCTGTTCTTCGGTAAGCGGCATACTGCCACTTTGTCCCTGGTTGATGATCTGGGATGGATCGCCACCCAAAAGGTAGATAATCACCCCGATTATCAAAGTGCCAATACCACCGCCCACAAGAGTTCCTCCACCGATTCCGCGCCTGTCACTGACATTACCACTCTGACGTCTGCCGATCCAACGCATAATTATAGCTTTTTTCTTCTATAGGGTATCTTGATTTACTAATAATAAAAACCCCGCCAGAAGGCGGGGCTCTTACCTGTTATGGTTATGAAAAAGAGGGCTGAATTATAACTGAGTGGCCGTGTATACAACGTCTACTGTGTAGTTGCCAGCAGAGTAAGCGAAGCCGGGTGTAGCCTTATACTTTACATCGAACGTCTGGTTGTTACCGTTAGTACCGTTGGTGATGATAGTAGCTGCAGAAGTAGACAAGCCAGCACCGTAAGAAGAATAGCCGGTTCCAATAGTACCACCAGTCTGGTTGCCAGAAACCATCAGGTCTAACACACCTACAAC
>Ga0196970_1001164_pt1 | contig 20028 bp, 31 predicted proteins | sample S1v_513CmetaG_FD_148672 | JGI IMG/M metagenome (GOLD analysis project Ga0196970, IMG submission 148672) | Soil microbial communities from Anza Borrego desert, Southern California, United States - S1+v_5-13C | ecosystem: Environmental > Terrestrial > Soil > Desert | place: USA: California...
GTACCCCTTGGTCATGTCACTGGCACCAAGGAAACCCTCGAAAGCTGGATCAGCCACTACTTCGGCTTCGTGGCGGCGGTCAGAGACAAAACCGCCTTCCCCGAACGTGCCTTTCATCCCGGCCGGGTTGTTGCCGTAAGTGACGGTCGGCGCACCTTCGCCAGTCGCCATCTTCGACGGATCAACCCAAACGTAACTCCCACCCTCACCCGCTCCAGCGTCATAAATCCACGGCATTGCAGACTCCTTTTGGAGTTCTTGTTCTAGTTTTCCGTTGAAACGCGCCTTCTCGGCGTTTCGACCGGCTACTGCGGCAACTAAGCGCGAGCTTCTCTTAGCGCCTACTTGCTCAAGCGCTTCACGCCCTTTTCTGTTTCCCGGATCCTCGTATACAGCTCAATGAATCGACGTCCCTCCGGAAGCTTGGCGCCCCAATGCGCCGCCTCAAATGCGCCTCTTGGTGTTAGCCGGGCCGTTAGCTTCGCAAGCAATCGCTTCTGTTCTTTGCTCATGGAGTCATTGTGACGACTTCTTTCGACCCTCGCCCAGAGGTATGAATTTTTCTTTCGGCTCACGCAGTGCGGCACGCTGATTGGAAATCAAATAGCCGTAAATCACCCGGGCGCTCGCAGGCTCAATGCCGTTCTTCTCGCAATGTTGCGCGACCAACTGCGCTAGCTTTGGCAGGCTGCCTAGAAGATGGGGCCGCGGCAATAGAATGCGCCTTGCCACCCGGCCCCATACTTCTCGACGGCGCTCGGCCTTGCAGCGATTCGCCATTGCTCCCTTGAGCCTCCCCTTGGCGAGGATCTTCGTCCTGTCCATTGTCATTCGCTGAACAGCAACAAGAGCCGCGCCTGGGCCTCGGCGTTCAAGCGCTCCGCAATGCCCTCGCTGTGCGTTTGCAGTGCGTTTGCTGTGCGTTTGCATAGCAACGAACTACAGGCGCACGCTTCCCAGGGCGGCATATCGCACTTGCCGCAGCTCGGCCGATAGTCGGCACCAGCTATTCGCTTGCTGACCAGATGAAGCGGCCTCATCGCGTTCCACCCGCGATCACGGCCAACTCAACCGAACGTCCGTTGCCTTCACGTCGAGTTTGCGTTGAACGTTTGCGCTCGCCGTAACGGCACCGTAACGCGCCTGTCACAGTGACGGGCGAAACCGAATCGGTTTCCGTTCGCAAGCCCAACAGGTTCCTGTCGGTCATTCGTCCGTCATTCGTCCGACAGCCGTTGCCAGCTTTTTGGAACCCCGGCCTATAGAGAGAAGCTTTCGCCTCCACTCCACAGCACCGGGGCCGCAGATAGATCAGGCTGGCAGTTTTCCGAGCTTCTGCGTTGCTCCTAAGCCCGAAACTTTTTAATCCTTCGCTAGATACCTGTTCTGAATTCTTCTTGTACGTCATTCGCTTATCGCGTTTTTAGCAGGTAGTAGGTATCAGGTAACTGGTAGCAGGTTAGGTATAAGGTGCAAGGTATTGGGTGCGTTCATTCGGTTTCCACAGCGATGACGTCCTCTACAACCGAGTACCTAGCCGCATCCGGCAAGACGCGCTGCTTGTAGTCACGCACGACTGTCCGCGTCACGATCTTGCACAGCCGTCCTTGAAGCTCACGCATACCCACCCGGTGCGGCTTTGCGTTGGCAGGCAAATGCAGAACGCGGCAAAGCATCTTAAAAAGGTCGCCAGTGCGCTTTAGCTTTGGGCGTGGCCCGGTTCCTGGTCCTTTGCCGGGAATGATCCGTCCCGCGACGTTGTAGGCACGGAAGACAACCTTCCCGGCGTGCTCGCCCTCGGCGATGCGGAAGCGCAGGTAAGCCTTTAAAGCCTTGAATGTCGGCTCGACGTCCACGCCGCAGCAGACAGCTAGGTAGGTACTGTCAGGGATACGCGGGTGGCCTTCTTCCACTTCAAAGACGAGTTCGGGCGTTTGCTCTGGCGACTCGATAACGCGTAGCTGAGGGGCAACGCTCATTCCGTACCCCCCTCTATTTGATAGGGGCGGAAGGCCCAAAGCGGGCAGCTATAGCCCGTGCAATGGGTGATGCCCTCCCGGTCGTATCCCGTGCAATGTAGGCACTGCGCCTTGATCGCTTGGCGGGGCGGGCAGTCTCCGTTGTAGGCCTTCTCCATCGTCACGCGGTAAAGCTGGCCCGCCTCGGCGATGCGCTTCTTCACGGTCTTGTCGCGGGTCATGCCAACCGCCTCCAGGCAGGCCCATAACCCCAAAGCCTGCTCCTGCGCTTGCCCGAGGTCTCACGATTGACGCTCCTGCTCTGGCTGATCGCCGCTCGTACTTGGCGGTGCTGGCGCTCGGGCATTGCTCGCTTGCCGCTGAATGCCCATTCCAGCGTTGAGAGGGCAAGCGCGTCCTCGTTGGGAAGATTCATGCTGCCTCCTTCGCCATCGAGAGCCCGAGAAGCGTTTGCGCGTGCTGGAGTGATTCAGGGTCGAGCCAGTACCGGCAGCAGCGCACTGGGCCGAAGTGACCAGGCACCTTCTCTTCCTTGCGGAGAATCCGGACGCCGCGGTCCTGGAGTTCGCTGACCGTGCTGTGAAGACACCAGTCTCGGAGTTCCCGAGCCGCCTCCCACCTATTCAGGCTTCGTCCGTCAACGAAGGCCCGAAGAACTCGTTGCCACTTTCGCGGCGTGGCGCTAGGCTTGTGGCTCCCTTGTAATACCTCAGCAGCACTAACGGCGCCCCCCAAGGCGCCGTTTCCATTTGGGGCGCTCACGTTACAGCCTTCCCTTGAGCCTCCATCCAGGCCCATACGTCCTCACAGCGCCACGCTGTGATACGACCGGAAAGCTTTACTGGCTTGGGGAATTCCCCGTTCTTGGCTTTACTCCAGAGGGTGCTACGTCCCCAAGGGATCACACGGAGGATTTGAGGTTCCCTCGCGTAGCCAATCCTGGGTAGATCTGCGGGCTGGTGCTGCTTGTCCATCGTCGGTCCTTCCTGTGTTCTAGTGAATGCGACAGGACGGAACGTTGAACGATTAAAGCCCCGCTAGCTAATGGGCAACTTTGGCAACACTTCGCTTGAATGCCTGGATGCCGAGAGACCGCAGCGCGTCCCGGATCTGAACTCCGCTTCCTCTTTCGATAGTACGAAGGCTATGAAGCGCTCCGCGCCACGTCTTGTCCGGCTTGGCCGCTTGCCCTTCGATGTAGTCCGCGATGGCGCCACAAAAGCCCTTTACGAACGTCACGAACGGCCCGGTGTATCGGCCATTGCTTGGCCTGTAGGTAAGCCCCGGAAGGCGCGACACCCCCGGAAAGTCAATCCAAGCGCCGTATAGATCACCGAAAAGCTGCTTCCTGAGGTTCGTTCCCAGGCTAGAGCGCCCTCGCCCTCTTGCGTCAGCGCTGGTGAAATATCGCTCGGTCAAAAATGCACTCGCGATCCGGTTCAGTTCTTCGGTGATTGTCGCAAGCTCGCTGTCAGAGGCGTGGAGTCCGCACCCCTGGAGGAGCCCGCTGACTTTGCCTGCCGTAAAGAGCTGGTCCGTAGCTACGCTGCCTTATTTGTGTTGTCGTTGTCGGCCTTGCCCTCGCAAATGCGATCGGCAAAATCTGCCCAGTAGTTCATTAGCCGGCGACGCTCATCCAGCAAATCGGCCTTGTTGTACGCCGCTCGGACTTTGTTGCGCTCAACGTGGGAGAGTTGACGTTCAATAACGTCAGGCCGGAACGCGCCAGAGCCGTTCAGTTCAGTCGAAGCAACTGAACGCAGACCGTGAGGAGTTAGCTTGTCGCCAAATCCAATGCGGCCGAAAAACACATTCAACGTGTTCAACCCCATCGGCTTGCCTGGCCGTTTAGAGTTCGGAAAGACATACTCCCCGCGGCTCGAATCCATCTGCCGTTTGAAGCAAACCACGGCCTGAGGGGAAAGGGGCACAAGATGCGGCGTGCCGTTCTTCATTCGTTCGCCAGGTATTTCCCAGAGCGCACCTTCTAGGTCCAGCTCTGAACGCTTGGCAGCAAGCAGTTCCTGCTTACGGACAATCGTGAGTAACAGTAGCCGACTAGCGATCTTTGTTTGCTCAGCGCCATTCGACTGGTCCACCGCCTTCAAAAACTCCGGGATCTCGCGCGCCTTAATATGACGATGGTTTTTATGCTCTGGGACTTTGATTTCACCTTTGAGGTCGCGAGCCGGATTTCCTCCACCGTGTAGGCGTTTCTTGATTGCGTAAATGAATACCTGGGCGATCTGCTGTCGAGCCCTCTCAGCGCTAAAGGAATATCCAGCCTCTTCCAGCGGACGCACGGCACTTAGAACATCGTCGTGCGTGATGCTTCCGATGGTTCTGGAACCAAGCTTCTTGTTGACCGCTTTCAACCAACGGGCATTGTTATCGCACCAGCTCTTAGACTTGCCTACCTTCTCAGCATCGAACCACTTCGCCCCGATCATCTCGTACAGATTCCATTGAGCAGCAATCAGCGCGCTCTTCCTTTGCTGCTTCGATTCTGCTGGATTGATACCTTCGGCAATCGCTCTACGCGCTTCCAGGTGCCTCTCGCGCGCATGAGCCAATGACATTTCGGGATAACGACCATAGGTCAGGCATTGGCGTTTACCTTGTGCCGTCGGAGGAAAGCGAAAGTCGTAGCGCCACACCTTACTTCCGAATGGTTCATCCTGCTTTCCTTGATACGGGGGGCTGATTGCGAGATACAGCCCATCGCGGTCTGGAAGTCGATTTAGGAGAAGCTTGCCAGTGTTCTTGTCGCCCTCGCTGTGAAGGGCAACATATTTGGCCTTGGCTACCTTAACGTCGGTGAGCAATCCGGTGTCCGTTATCTTAGGCGGTAGGTACCGCTTTAAGTCTTGTTGTCGTCCTTGTTTGGGCCTTTTCTTATCCAGCCTCGCCTCTCCCAAGGCGCTTACGCAAACAACTCCATTTGATTCTGGGCCGGCTCCCAGAGAGCATCGTTCGCCGCTTGAACGTCCAGTCTTGCGGCACTCCAAGAGCGTATCTGCAATAGACCTTGTGCCCACTCCTGCGGGGTCAGTTCCCTCCATTCGTGCTCGGGTGCTGGCCACACGCGCCTCACGCGGAATCGCTGTATATCGAGCTGTCGCTTATCAGCAGGATTTGCGGATTTCGCCAGAGAATACAGGGCAGTAAAGGCCGGCAGATTCGCCTTAGCCGCCAAGCGCGCCATGGTGGTGGCCGGCTTGCTTTGCTGTCCCACGTCTATCGCCACCTCTATCAGCGCCAATGGTTCCTTGGTGGCGCCGTCCAGCTCGAGGTACAACACGGCATCCTGATCCACCATCTTCAATGCTTGGGCTCGCTCAAGGCCCACGAATCGGGCGATAGAGCGAACGCGATGCCAAGCGCTATAGCTCAGATCGCGCTCGCCGTATCGTTCTTCTTGGCTCATCTACTGTCTCTTCTGATTGACGCAGTCATTGCCCTTCTCAGGCGCGTTATACGCAATGCCGACTTCGCCGCGTTCATGGCTTTGAGTTATTCACGACAAGCCGCAGGGGCGGCTTAACGCTCGCGCCCTGTTCGACGTCAGTCTCCTCCGCTGGTTCGTCAGCGGGCCAGATTGCCCATTCGCCTATGCGCTTCTTGGGATCTCTAGCGAGCCCTTGTGTAGCTATATCGAGCAGTAAGTCTTGCATATCGTCTGACAATGCGCGGACCAAGCGCATAAAGTGTTTCTCCGCCTCACTCAGGCTGCCAGGCACGAAGGGCGGCAGTGAACGAATGATTTCCGGGATTCGCGCCTCGCGAGCCTCACGCTCGGCTTCTTCCTTAGCTCTTTGTACGCGCTCCCACTTCCATCGCTCTGCTTGGCGCTCGCTTTCCTGTTGTGCGAGCCGTGCTCGCTCCTCATCCTCAATGCGGACTACCCATCTTTCCACGCCGAACGCGTCTAGTTTGTGAGTGAGCGTCGTGGTCGGCTTTCGTCCCTCCACGAGGTACTTTCGCCGCACGCGTGCCTTGCCATAACGGCGCCAAGGCGTGCCGTCGCGTTTCAGTTCGGGAAGCAGTTGCTTTGGGAACCATTCAGGAACGCAGATGCCAGCCGCAATAAGCGCCTTTTTCGTGCCGCAGTAGTAGTCGGCCTCATCGTCTTGCCAGCGATTCACCTCAGGCCCGCGGCCGCTGATTTGCTCGGCCGTCATGTCCGCACCTCAAGATCGCGTTCGAGGTGAACCGCAACCCCGCGAACAGGGCCGACTATGCGCATGTCGTCGGCCGGCCAGCGGATCAACTGATGCGGAACCTCCTCTAGCTGGTCGTCGCGGTCATACGCTTCATAGACGCACACGATGCTGCCGGGGGTAGGTTCGACATCTGGATCGATAGTTACGACATCGCCCTCTTGAATCTTGCCGAGGGACGTATTGGAGACTATGCGAAACTTCTTATCAGCCATTGCGACCTCCTAGTTAGGTTGCTTGGTTAGGGCGGCGGCGTGTTCGTAGCACGCCGCTTGCCCGCTTCCCGGGTCCGCCGGGCCGGAATCACGCCGCTCGCTTGATCGTCGTGACCTTTGCTCCGCTCTTGGTCAACTTCGCCTTCTCTCCTATCTCGGCCGCCTCATCCAGATAGTCGGCCCAGCGTTGCATCATTTCCCGCCGTTCATCCAGGTACAGCGCCCGGTTGTAGCTGCGCTTGGTCTTGCTTCGCTCCTGGTGCGCAAGCTGGCGCTCGATGATTTCCGGCCGGAATCCGGCGTCGTGAAGCATCGTGGAGCCAGTAGACCTTATGCCGTGCGCCGTGAAGCCCTTGAAGTCGAGCCTCGTCACCGCCTTGTTTAGGTAGCTGCGCGAAGCCGGCCGGCGCGGATCGTGGCCGTTGGGAAAAAGATGATCCCGGTTTGGCAGGAAGTCCCTTAGGCGCTTGAGCGCGGCCACCGCTTGGGCGGGCAGGGGCACGGTATGTGCGTCGCGCTTCTTCATCCGGCTCGCGGGAATGGTCCATACCGCCGCGTCCAGGTCGAACTCGGACCAGCGCGCCCCAATGACCTCACCGGACCGGCAGAGCGTCCAGAATGTGAGCTTCACGGCAAGCCGGGTCTGCTCCTGTACCGGGGCATTGGCGAGCCCGGTGAAGAAGGGCTTCAGTTCCTTCGGTTCGAGCGGCCGTGCGTGCTCCGTCTTCGGGGCCTTGTGTCGATCCCGAAACACATAAACGGGGTCGGTGTCGGTGAGCCCCTGGATGATGGCCTCCCCCATTACCGCGCTGATGATCTGGCGGGCAAAGGCGGTCTGGGAGGGCGCAGCCTTGTGGATCGCATCCAGCACCGGCTTGACCGCGGGAGACTTCACATCGCTAGCCGGCAGGTCCCCGATCTTCGGGTAGATGTACTGCTTGAGAAGGCTTCTGCGCTGACGGAGGGTGGCCTCAGTCCACTCCTCAGCCTTGCTCTCCAGCCAGCCCTCGGCGAAGGCCCTGAACGTAGAGGCTTGGGAAGCCGCTGTACGGGCCTGAGAGGCCTTCCGCTGGATGGCGGGGTTGATCCCCTGCCTCGCCAGCCTGAACGCCTCCCGGGCCGCGTCACGGGCTTCAGCGAGGCCCACATCGGGATACTTCCCGATCGCGTACATCGTTTCCTTGCCGTTCACCCGCAGCCGGCGGCGCCATAGCTTCGAGCCGTTCGGGTTGACCACCAGAACCAGCCCCTCGCCGTCCGTGAGCTTGTAGGGCGCTTCCTGCGGCTTGGCCTGCCGGATCTTGGTGTCGCTTAGAGGCAATGTGGGTACGAATCCCTTTGGTACCCGCAACGATACCCGCATGATTCCGGGATGTCTATGGACGCACCGATACGCTGTGGGCCAATCTCCCATAGAGGAAACGCAGCCTTAGGGACGCTACGGGACTACCGGGGATTACGGTCGCGGCTTTCGCCCAAAACCGGTTGGTACTATTTATCTATATGAAACTATGATATTTAATATATTTATTTGCGGCCTATACCCTCATTTGTACCCTCATAGTCTGGAAACTAGGGGGTGCCGGGAGCTGGAACTGCTTACCGCTAGGGGGCCCCTAGCGTCGGCTTGTAACAGTTCCAGTATTGCGTTCCGTGACGATTGCTAGGTCGCTGTAGTTGCTAAACGACGAGGCTGTATATCCGTACAGGGTTTGTGTAAACACAACGTTTACTTATGCCCTTAGTGTGAAGAGAATACTAGGTTCTCTTTACACAACGGCTTGTGAAACCCTTCCAACCACAAAGCTTACCTCTCTCGATTAACTGGGAGGCGCTCATCCCAGAAATTGGTGCCGCAAATAGAGCTTTGGCGCAGTACGAGGGAATGCTTTATGGCGTTCCCAATCCCGAAGTTCTGCTTTCACCGCTGACGACCCAGGAAGCTGTGCTCTCCTCAAAAATCGAGGGCACGCAGGCCACCCTAGGAGAGGTTTTGCAGTTCGAAGCAGGTGCGGAGCCTGAAGAACAATCTCGCCGCCTAGATATTAAGGAGATCCTCAACTATCGAAGCGCGCTGCGCCATGCGGAAGCCGCCCTCCAGGTTCGCCCCTTCAATCTAAACCTGCTTCTCGAGCTTCATTCGATACTGCTGGATAGCGTTCGCGGCAGGAATATGGGTCGTGGGCGGTTCCGCACAACCCAGAACTGGATTGGCCCAGCAGGCGCGCCCATAGAGCAGGCCGAGTTTGTCCCACCTGATCCATTGCGATTGTCGGAGTACCTAGACAACTGGGAGAAGTACTACCACTCTGATCGACCAGATGCCCTTGTACAACTTGCCATCGTTCACGCTCAGTTTGAGATCATCCATCCGTTCAACGATGGCAATGGGAGACTTGGCCGCATCCTGCTCCCATTATTCTTGTATGAGAAGAAGCTGCTTTCTCGACCGATGTTCTACCTCTCAAGCTACTTAGAAAGGCATAGAGAGGAGTACATCCTCAGTCTGAGGGCACTTGGGCAGCAGGACGGTGCTTGGGAACGGTGGATTACGTTCTTCCTACGCGCGTTAGAACAACAAGCACGCGACAACGCTTCGAAGGCACGGGCCATTATGGACCTGTACGCCAAAATGAAGCAGCGGGTGCTTGAACTAACACGCTCCAAGTTCTCGGTGCCATTGTTGGACCAGATATTCGAGCGACCGCTGTTTCAGCAGAATCACATAAAGCTTGCGGGCAGCCGCCAACTAGCAGCGGGTCTTATCCGCCGTTTGCGGGAGGCTGGGATACTGAGCGTAGTGCGGGAAGGTAGTGGACGCCGAGGCCAAGTCCTCGCGTTCCGTGAATTACTGAACCTATGCGAAGGTCGCGAAGTGGTTTAACACGATAATCCAAGCATCTTGGCGTCTGACCGCGCTCGACTAGACAAAAGTACGCTAGCGCTTCGATGCGCGCCATTCCCAAGGGGCTACCGGCTGGGCGTCACGCCACAGGCCAAGCTGCCGCAAACGCGCATACGCCTCCAGCTCGTACAGAGGCGACCCCATCGGCACATACCGCGTGTACACCCAAGCAAGACCTCGGCGCACTTGCTCTGCGTTAGCATCGACGCCAGCGCACGTCACGGCACCAATCAGACGGCCGAAACGGTCCTTCCCCTTCTCCTCTACGCGCGCTTCCTTGGCGGCGCAAATCTGTGCCAATGACTGCCAGGACCGCTTACCAAAAGCCTGTTTGCGCTCCGGAGCGTCGATACCGACGAGCCTGATCTTGTGCTGACGTTTGGCAGCGTCCAGAATCGTCAGCGTATCGCCGTCCTGGATTGCAACGACTCGCCCGACAACTTCAGCCGCAACCTCTCCGTGACAAAACAGCAGCAACGCGAGAAGGCCACGTCGCATAGCGCCTTCAGTCCATGGACGAGCGACGCGGACGGACAACCTACGAGCTGTTCGACTTGTTTTCATTCCATAGGCAATGACGGGCCGCATCTATGGTGCCAGAAGCATCTGATCACCGTCATATACGCATGCGGATGCTGGGAGCGTGGCGCCGGTTGCGATGCCAGCGAGGAGAACTAGCGTATCCCCTCATTGATGTTTAGGCGAGTTGTGGGCTTCACCACTAGACTGTTCTTCCGCATCATCCTTGGCCGCCGCACTATTGGAGGATTCGCGGTTCTCCGACGGTTTGTCCGCGGGCCAGTCATCTATGTCCTTCCGGTCTGACCAGGAGGCAACTTCCAGTCCAGAACGCTTGGGCACCCCGCTGAGGTGAACCAGGTGGTAGGAGACCGCCACAGACGTACCCATTAGAAGCTGAGCCGACCGTAGAGCATGAGGCTTTACCGCCGATATGCCGCCGGCGGCCGAATCTCTCGACATAAACAGGCTGTACTGAATGTCGGCATCTTCGATGGCACTGCGTCGAGCTGCAATATCAAGGATGCTGGGCTTGGCCCCATCCGTCTTGGTCAAAGTAGCAAGATAGTTGTTGGCCTCCCCGATTAGCGCCTTAACGGACAAGGTCTGTGCGTGCTTGGGATCGCATGGCGCAATCCTTTGTTGTGACCTCGTTATCGCAAGTTCTACCTCACCAAAACGACTCAATACCTTGTTGTCGGCAGTCAATCTCGGCGCTCGGAGATAAGCGTTGGCCCTCGCCGTGCCGAGGCCCTCGACAAGCCCAGCCACAAGAAGATGGTCAGGAGACTTGACAGGTTGAATAGAAGCAGAGGCGAGAATGCTGGGCTGGAACAGACTCGCGATGTTGGTCGATACGCTTATTAGCGCCTGAAGTCCAAGCAGTCCAGCAAGCCCACCCGGTACAGCAAGAGGCGCCAGCTTGTTCTCGTTAGGGCATGATGCCGCATCAAGTTGCTTTTTGAATGTGTCGAGAGCGTTGGCGACCGTCGGCGCTCCAACGGGTGAATCGAGCAATGCTGCCGACTCTGCCGACACAATAACCAATACCTTGGCGGTACCTATCTCGTCTTTGATCGTCTTACCGATCGACGTCGCGACCTGGTAGGTAAGCTGGGCATCCTTAAGGTTGGCCGGCCCTGCTAGGCCGCTTACATCAAACCCTTGTGCCGGCACTGAAGGAGGCGCCTGCTTCGAGAGACCCGCAAGCGAGGTCAGAACGGCCAATTGCGCCTGCTGCTGAGTGAGCTCAGTTGTACTTGCTGACGATTGTGCGGCTGCTGTGTCCGCCGCCAACTTAGCTGATAGATAAGTTGGACAGTGCGTATCGTAGGCAGCAGCTTGGATCGGATCCGACGGCCGAGCACTAGTACAGAACGTGAATGGATCGGCGCCCGCTGCCTGCAACGGCAATAGCAACAGGGTCACCGGTATAAGACCGTTGAATCTTTTCATGGCCCCCTCCAGAGGAAATCGCCCCGCGAGAGGCTACCAGCCGCCCAGACTTAGCGCTTCATTCGAATTGTGTAAGCCGTGCGAGGCGCGTGCGATATCCAACAGATGGATAAGCCGGGGGTCTAGTGCCAGAGGACAGCTAGCCGGAGGGCAGATAGATGAATAAGAGAGCGCCGGGCGTGTATGAAGCTCAAGAGCCATGCTTCGCGCCAATGTCTAACCCAGGACGCCGGAGGATTACGCCCACTAGCACATGCTCGACGAGCACGGCTTTGTAACGAACCGCGGACACTCGGCCGGACAAAAAGGTAACCCGCATCATCCATTTGAGGGGTTCTGACTTCTCGCCAGGCGCGCTAGGCTTCTACTCCCAATACCAACACGGAGGGGAACATGAAAAGGGTCATCGCCGTCGCGCTCTTCTCGGCCGGATTAATAAGCGCCCCGGCGCTTGCGCAATCGCAGGCTTCCGGCTGGTACGTCGGCGGCTCGATTGGTCAAATGGAAGCGAAGGACGCCTGTGACGGCGTAGGTATCGGCTGCGACGACAAAGACACCGCTTGGAAAATCTTCGCCGGGTACCAGATCAACCAAAACTTTGCCGTTGAGGGCGGCTACACCGACCTGGGCAAGGTGAGCGCTTCCGGCACTGTCGGCGGCGTGAGCGTCAATGCCAAAGCGGAGGCAACGGCGTGGGAGCTAGTCGGGGTTGGGTCCATTCCTGTAGGCAACAGCTTCTCGCTTTACGGTAAGGGGGGTTTCTACCGTGGCGAGGTTGATGCCGATGCAAGTGCTGCGATACCTGGATTCTCTGCTTCGGCTCAAGAATCAGACACCAACACCGACTTGACTTTCGGTATCGGTGCGGCGTTTGCCGTCAATAGAAATGTCTCGCTGCGAGCTGAATGGCAGCGCTACAAGGACGTAGGTGGAAGTGACACAGGTGAAAGCGACATCGACGTGATGAGCGTCGGGCTGCTGTTCCGCTTCTAAGGCTTTGCCCGGGCGGTGCCAGGGTCTCGACCTGGTACTGCTCGGGGCACCGCCGTATACAGGGCATCAGGTTAGGTGATCAGCACCCGCCTGCCAGTTGAGTGAGTACTATCCCCATGTTTTTTATTGCGAGGGGATACAACGCCTCCCGGTGGTTTTGATTGCGTGCCGCTCCGCCGCCTCTGAGCGCTCCTTGAAGCCAGGATGAGAGGAGAGAAAGGGCAAATTCCCCGGTCCTAGCCCGTAAAGGGCGTCCACCACGCGGACTTGTCCGCATGGGTTGAAGCCGGCTCTAGCAGCCCATTCCAGGCCCCGCTCATCAGCTTCGCGCTCCTCATCCCGAGAGTAGGAGCTTATAACCGCAGTAGTCCCCAGGTCCGCGAGCGTCCCGCCCATTGGAATCCCCGCGAGGCTGGCAACAACTCCCACCGCGACGCCGGCAGCGCGGCCAGTGCTTTCCCGGTCGCTGTGTTGCGCGATGTGTCCTAGACCGAGGTGGGCATACTCATGCCCCATAGTCGTGGCTATTGCGTCGGGATCACGACCAAAGAGCTCCAGGAAGTTCACCGAAAAGGCGACGTAGTTCTTTCCGTTGTGGACCGAGGAAAACGCATTGGGATGATCCGTCTCAACGATGCCTAGGTGAGCCTTAACCCCGCTCTGCTCCTCAATCCGATCCTTGGCGCGCATTAGGTACGTGAGCGTGGAGCCAGGGATGAACTTCCAGCGTTGACCATCTTTCTCCAACCACACGCCCGCCTGGCGGTAGTTTCGCCAGAAATTGTCGTTGTCCGTCACCCAGGCTTGCTTAATCGGACTCTGCGCACAACCCACAAGAACCGTGGTGATGAGTATGAGCGAGTACCGCTTACCGGTCCGTAACCGAGCCATAGAAGCGAAACTGGTCCCAAATGTCGAAGAGGAAAAGCGCGTTTGTTGGTCCGTCCTCCGCCAGCGCTTTCCTAATGCGGATACCGGGACCACGTTCGTGTACTTCGCCGAACTGTTCGAGGAGCCTTAGCGGCAAGTCGTCCTCTAACTTGCCCGCAGTGACCGTTATCTCCTGATCTGCTTCAACGTAGCGCTGCTCCGTGAGGTATATCGTGCCTCTAATCAACTTGCAATGAACCTGTTGATATCCGCCCCTTTCACGGTCAACGCGTAGGAGCCTTTAGGGCGATCAGGATTGATCTCGTTCAAGAGGCGCTTCCCAACTACGCTATCCGCAGGCATCAATGTTTTTAGGAATCGCCGGCGAGCAAGCTTTCGCTTGAAAGCATCAGCCGCGCTCTTGCCCTTGGCGGGGTTTATGGAACCGGATGCTTTCTGCCAAAGGCCAGCAGAGGCCAGACTCTTGGGATCAAGGCAAGCAGCGAGCATCAGCCGCAGCCCCTCCTCTATGCGTCCGTACTCCCTATTGCACGACTCACACGCCGGGATCGTCCATTTTTCAAGATTTGCGGGCGTCGTTGCCGGATACCAGGATTTTGGGAATAGATGATCCTTCGTGGTCTTGTCCACGAGCTGAAGACAATGGACACAGCGAGTAGGCGTCTTCCCCATAAGGCAGCCCTTTACGCAAATCTAGCAGCTTTGATTTGGCGACAGACAACCTTTAGTCCGTGGAGTCCTCCTTAACGTCCCTAGATTGCAATGCCACCCACCCGGCCGGGCAAAATGATTCTTAGGAGTCCCAAGCCCAGGAGGCACCGCTACTTGTTCCACTCGTACCCCCTCGATTTACTGGGGGTTGGGGAGTCTGGAATCGACGCAAATGGATTCCTTGGGGGAAGAGTGCGGGGACAAGGGACGGTTAAGGGAAGCCCGCCTACCCCCGTCCTTTTGCGGGGGTACCCCCACCCCCCGTCCAAAAATTAAACAATCCATTAGGACGAGCACTCAGCCACTCTCCCCCTAAGAATTAACCACGGGCTTTTTGAATTTCAAAAACGCGGCGTTAATCGCGGCCCTGTGGCCGTATACGTGGCCGTATTACTCAAGCCGGCCTGGATCGGGCGTTGAGGATTCAGCCGCTTAGCCCGCCTGTGCGCCTACTGCCTCAGTACATCGGCTCTGAGCGACTTGTATACGAGTTCCTAGCCCCTATATATACGTAACGGTAGAATTCCCGCCGGCGCTGTACGCGTTTCATTCTCTAAGTACTTGTTTTTACTACCACACGGGTCACTTTCTTTTGTATATACTGATGGCCTATATCTTGCACTTACGGGTGTAGTGTCTGGCGCTGATCATCTCTCCGAAGGTTCTGGCGAAACTCGCGGCTAAGGAGCCTCCCGTGACGCCTGAAGAGATTGAGCAATGTTTTGCTAACCGTAAGACTCTTTATCTGATCGATAACCGAGAACAGCATCAAAGCGACCCGCCGACACGATGGTTTATCGCGGAGACTGACTTCGGACGAAAGTTAAAGGTCGCTTTCATTCCTCGCGGGAAGGATATTCATATCCGGAGTGCGTACAACCCGTCAGCAGCGGATATCGCGTACTACGAGAGTAAACACTAGTGGAGAAAGACATGAGCAAGGCAGAGAAGATCCCGGCTTCGGATGAAGCCTGGGAGTCTGGCGAGTTGGGCGGAGATCTAGCCCACGCAGAGCCGCTAAAGGAGGACATCGAGCTTCAGATTGACGAAGCCCTGTCACTGCAGCTCATTTCCATTCGCCTGCAAAAATCGCTTATTGAGGATTTGAAGGCGATTGCAGCCTTGCGTGGAGTCAGCTATCAGCCACTGATGCGGCAAGTATTGAATCGTTTTGTGGATTGCGAGAAAAAACAGCTCCTGAAGGAGCGTGTGCAAGAAATGAACGACCGCGTTAGTGCCGCAAAGAGGGAACAGGCGGACATGCCGCCACCCAAGCAACGGAAAGTCGCCTAGACCCACAAAGAACCCGCTTCGGCGGGTTTTTTGTTTTAAGCGGCGCCCGTCATTGCATTTCCTTCAGACCAACAACTGCTCACCTCCCTCGATACCCAAGGGATTCCATACGTGTGCGCGCCTGCGCGAGCTGCTAGTTCTGTGCCCCGACTATCGGGAAAGGCGTTCCATACGCATGCGCATTGCGCGCGAGGTTAAGCAGCGTGGAGCAGGGACCTAGACGCAATACTCCCAAAGCCAGTTTGTGAGGTCGGGCGACTTTTTGTAGCAGTTAATGATCGCCCTCGTCTCTTCCTCACTGAGCGAGAAGACAACGTGTCCCTTCGCGTTCTTGACCTCGCGCTCCTCTTTGATGATTGGCATCTCGTATTGCACCCAGCACGGCTTATCAAACTTGCTCAGTTTGTCTTTAAACCGGTACACAGAATTCACGGAATGGCAGCCATCAGGATCAGGCCGGTCCGCCCTCTCCACGGAAGTTGTCCTAAACATCAGCCAGTAGTCATCACTATCGCAGCCGATTACCACTAGCAGCTTGTCGCTTGGTGCGAGCTTGTATTCCGCCTTTGCGTCGTCAAATGGGAAAAGCGGCCAAAAAATCACATCCCCCCGCTTCACCCGAATGCCCTCTTGTCCTCCTCAAATTCAGCTGCCCTAGCCTTCAGTAGATCTTTCGAAAGAGCCTTACCACTCCCCATCTTCAAGGTGGGGCTCAGTGCGTCAAAGATATCGATCATTTGCTTCCATACGCCCGGGCTCTTGCTTTGCGCTTTATCCCAGGGTCCACCTTTGGCGTGGGAAACCTCGCTCATTTGGTCTGCAGTGGCTTCCTCAAAAATATCAGCCAACTCTTTGCAGATTCGTTTCTCCCGAACACTGAGATATCGATCGGTTTCCGGCTTTTTGGGTGAAATGATCGTGGCTGGTGGTTTCGTCTGCTCCTCTTTGCGAGGTGGCTGCTTGATCTCGAATGCCTCTGCGAGATCACCTTGCGGGGCATTGAACTCGTTGTATAGCGAAAGCGGCACCGGTCCGTAGGGCAGTGCTGTGTAGTCGAGGCCAGTGACCTTCCTGCCCGTCTCACGGAAGTTCAGCATATCGAGGAAGTAAAGCAATTTGAATAGCTTTACTAGCCCGCAATGCTTCGTGTGCCGGACGAAATAGGCTGCCGCTTCGAAAAGTTTCTCTCTCTCTACATTTCGCATGCTAGAGGTACCCATGGCTGTAGCGGGCAACGTACGTGCCGACCATGACATCCCGAGCCAAGCACACCGGCCATCGCCCCCTCCCTCTCGGCGCGAATACTAGCCTCCCGCTTGCAGTTGCGCTCGGGCATAGGGCACATGGGCTTGCTGCAAGCGCACATGCGATCGCAAAGACCCGGGCGTTTTCGGGTCAACCCTTACCACGCAGTTAGGGAATGGGGGAGAGGGTAACCAGTTGAGGTTATTCGTAATCTTGTGTTCAGCCTCTTTGCTTAGCGCGCAGTTCTTGAAGCCAGCGAGCATGCCCCTCCTTCATAGCTCTTATTGCCCTGCGCCATCCTTCTGACGTCTTTGGTCCGGCCAGCATCCCTCCATGAAACCGGCAGCGGGCCTTAGGGTCCGGGTTCATTCTGTCTGCCGGCCTACCCCGCTTAAATAACTGGCGGCACCCACAGGGCTGACCTAAGCGGTTCCGTCCCCCGTTGTCCCCGCAAGTCACCTTCAGCCGCGGCTGCTTGAAGCCTCCAGGGCCGCACATCCGTACACGGCCGTTCTTCATCCTAGCCCCTTCATCTCGACCGCTTCCATGGCCCTCTGGCGCCGTGCTTGCGCCTCCTCGCGAAGCCGCTTCAGCTCCGGGTGCTTCCGCTCCCAAGCTGCCATCCGCCTCTTGAAGCGATCGGCCTTCTTGAGCCTGGTCCACCGTAATCTTTAGCCGGCGAGCCATGAGAGATGCGCCCTGTCCGCCGTGGTGCTTGCAATACGAGTTCTCAAAGACATCCTTCGCCTGACACGGCTTCCCGCCTTTCGTGATCCCCTTACAGCCTCCGGCTGGCAGTAGCGTCCTGGCTCTCATGCCGCAACTCCCTTGCGCCGCATCTCGAGCAAATTGCGTCCTACGATGTAGGCGTACCAGACGCATAGCAGCGCAAGCAGAATAGGCGGAATGGGCACTAGTAGCACGAGGGCGACGACGACCGCTTTCGCCGCGATGATCGCTCCGCATAGCCCGAGAACACCCTGCAGCTTTACTAGCAGAGGATTCAGCTCCCGCCCGCCTCGTCTCAGAATGTAGAGCGTCGTCGCAAGGTCGGCGATCTGCAGAGCGACAAGGGAGTAAACGAGGGTCACAGCGCCAGCCCTCCCACCTTAGCGAGGTAGTCGATAACTAGCGCCCGCTCCTGTGTGTCATGCGCAGCCGCGTAGATCAGCACTTCTTTGACTTGGATGTTGGCGAACTGTGTCGCATCAGCACGGGACCCAAGGGTGAAACCTCCGGCTCCAGAAGTTGCGCCCACATCCCCAGTAGCCGGAGCACCGTTGTTTACCTGTAAGAGAGATGAATCGCCATTAAATACGGATGCGGCAATTCCGTACTCACCGAGTGGAATCTGTACCGATCCAACCGTGCTGTTGATCCTAATTGCCAGGTTCGGGCTGGATCCGTCTTGTAGCAACCTCAATAGCGTAAGCGTATTCCCATCGTGGAGCACGTCAGCCGCCGTAAACGTCACCTGCTTGACGAGGATGTACACGGTCGTAGGCTGGTTCAGCGTGAACGCATCGCACTTCAGGTAGTTGTCCACGCCATCAAACAGGATCGAGCCGTCGCTTTGCAGGGAAGGACGATTGGTCTCTGTTGCCTGCTTCAGGTGCCGGCCGTTGCCGCTTGCGTCGCCCCACTGTCTAATAAGGTTATTAGAGTCAACGTGGAGGCCCTTGTTGAATCTGAACCAGGCCGCCATGTTTTGCTTCACGCGGAGCGTCGGCAGCATCCCGCGTTTTACGACGACAAAGCTCCCATACTGCTCATCCGGCAACATCATGCGAGCGAAGCGGGAATAGCGCTCCATTACGGCCGCTCCTCTGCGGTCACCTTCACCGGCCCATTGCGCTCGGCGTACCGAACGAAGGACATCAGGTTGGCGTGCAAAAGCAGGTGCAACTCCCGGGTTTTCACAAAGGCCGCGTTCAACTTCTCGCGCGCACTCTGCTCATCCTTACCCATGACCTCATCGATCTCAGCTATAGCCGCGGCGAGTTCGCGCAAGCCCTTGGATGCGCCATACGTCATGCCCGCTACGTAGCGCACCCGCTCCTCTCGATCATCGAGAAGCAGCGATTCAAGGACCGATTTGTGAGCTGCTGTCGCCAGATTCATTTGAAAAGATTCCCGAGGCCCCAGCCCGTCATCGCCCCACCAAGGATGTTCTGCCAGTCGCTGCCCTCGAAATACGGCTGGGAGGATTTCTTCCCAAAGCCGCCGACAGTGTTGAGATAGCCTTGGTACGGAGCGAATGCTTGCTGGCTGGACTGTTGCAGGAACGATGGAGCGGCTCCCATTGCTGAGTTCATGCGGCTGCGCTCGTTCTCGTAAGCTTGTCCATAGATGCCGGTAGACAAATCCGCTAGACCCCGAGACAGAGCTTCGTTGTATCCGGAGTGGCTACCGAATGCTTGCATGTGGCCGAACGATGGAGAAAGCGTCCCCTTCACCCGCTCCGCACCAGCGTTGAAGTAGTTCTCAAGGTACTTGTTGTTAGCGGGGTCGAGGTATCCGCCCGAGATGGTTTTCTCGAACTCGCGCATCGCAGAAGGCATGATCCCGTAGGGATCGGTGTTGTAGTTCTGGATCTGCGTAGAGTACTTATCCAGCGTAGGCTTAACGTACGGCATCAGCCAGTCCGGAAGTGTCTCTTCAGAGTCCACTGTGCCAGCCGGCTCACCGTTCGACCCAGATCCGCCGAGCATTGCCCCCGCGAGAGCGCCCATCACGCTCGGATTACTCGCTCCGGCCGCAAGAGCGTTCTTCCAAGAAGCGGCAGTGCTCGGACTCACGCTTGCTGGCCCGACGTTCGATAACGTTGCTGCGGTCTTTCCACCAGCGACCGGGTAGAGAGATTCCCCAGCGAAGTAATTTGCGCCAAGTGCGCCCAAACTTCCGCCAGCCGCAAGGCTGGAGGCACCGCCAGCGCCAAAGCCGATCCCACTACCAAGACCACCACCACCGATGCCGCTGGAGATCGTCCCGGGAAGTACTCCTGTCCCTGTTGCACCGCCGCCAATGCCCGAGGCTCCGGCACCGATACGGAGGCCACTACCGAGACCAGCACTAGAGCCACCAGCCGCCGATGCCCCGCCCGCCGCAGCACCACCGGCCCCCGCAGAAGGACTGCTGCCAAGGCCGCTCAGGGTTTCCCCGAAGCTTGTGCCAAGGCTCGGCACTGCCCCGACTCCTGGGAAGCCAGCGAGCCCCATAGCGCCGCCGGCGGCACCCAAACCAAGCCCGACGCCGGCTGTCATCCCTATGGGCTTGAGTACCTCTAGAGCCCCGCTGAACAGATCACCGAGGAAACTAGAGTCGTCCGGCTGGTAGGGCAGATAGATCTGCGAGAGCTTGCTCGCTTCATCCCACGTCTTCGGGAGGTACTTAGCTCCACCTCCGGACATGCGGCGATAAAGCTGCCACTCCTTGTTGAGATCCATGTTCTGCCCACGCAGACCATGCGTAGCGGCATAGCGTTGCATGAGTTCTTGGGGGGCGTACCCCTTGGTCATGTCACTGGCACCAAGGAAACCCTCGAAAGCTGGATCAGCCACTACTTCGGCTTCGTGGCGGCGGTCAGAGACAAAACCGCCTTC
>Ga0196970_1001165_pt1 | contig 20014 bp, 15 predicted proteins | sample S1v_513CmetaG_FD_148672 | JGI IMG/M metagenome (GOLD analysis project Ga0196970, IMG submission 148672) | Soil microbial communities from Anza Borrego desert, Southern California, United States - S1+v_5-13C | ecosystem: Environmental > Terrestrial > Soil > Desert | place: USA: California...
GAGCTGCCAGACCACCGTGCCCGAGCCGATGTCCTTGCCCTTGTGCTTGCCGTTGAGCATCGGCCCGCCGGTGACAACGATCGCCGGCACGTCGCAACTGGCCGCGCCCATCAGCAGCGCCGGGGTGGTCTTGTCGCAGCCGGTCAGCAGCACCACGCCGTCGATCGGGTTGCCACGAATCGCTTCCTCAACGTCCATGCTCGCCAGGTTGCGGGTGAGCATGGCGGTCGGGCGCAGGTTCGATTCGCCGTTGGAGAACACTGGAAATTCCACTGGAAAACCACCGGCTTCGATCACGCCGCGTTTGACGTGCTCGGCGATCTGGCGGAAGTGCGCATTGCACGGCGTCAGCTCCGACCAGGTGTTGCAGATGCCGATGATCGGCTTACCGTGAAACTGATGGTCGGCGATGCCCTGATTCTTCATCCAGCTGCGGTACATGAAGCCGTTCTTGTCGGTGCCAAACCATTGGGCGGAGCGCAGGGTGGGTTTCTTATCAGCCATGATCGATTCTCTTATTGTATGACTATAGTGTTCCAGCGATGGCCTAACATAAGCGCAAATTCGCCGCTTTGGAAGTGTTGTTGCGTAATTAGTATTACTATATAGTCGTTTTCGACGGAGGGATGGCCCTGGCGGCTGTGCAGCGAGAGGCGTCCCCCCGAGGTTCTATAAAAACAACAATCGGAGACCGATCTCATGAGCCAGGAATTGCGGCTTATCCGGCGCATCACACTGAAACTGATTCCCTTCCTGATCCTGCTGTACCTGATCGCCTATGTGGATCGCTCCGCCGTCGGCTTCGCCAAGCTGCACATGGGCGCCGACATCGGCATTGGCGACGCGGCCTATGGCCTGGGCGCCGGGCTGTTCTTCATTGGTTACTTCCTGCTTGAAATCCCCAGCAACCTGATGCTCGAACGCTTTGGCGCGCGGCGCTGGTTTGCGCGGATCATGATCACCTGGGGCGCCATCACCATCGGCATGGCCTTCGTTCAGGGCCCGCACAGCTTCTATGTGATGCGCTTTCTGCTCGGCGCGGCCGAAGCAGGCTTCTTTCCTGGCGTGCTGTACTACATCACCCAATGGTTCCCGGTGCGCCATCGCGGCAAGATCCTCGGCCTGTTCATCCTCTCGCAACCGATCGCGATGATGATCACCGGTCCCGTGTCCGGCGGTTTGCTAGGCATGGACGGCATCCTCGGTCTGCACGGCTGGCAGTGGCTGTTCATCGTCATCGGTACTCCGGCGATCCTGCTGACCTGGCCGGTACTGCGCTGGCTGCCTGACGGCCCGCAGCAAGTGAAATGGATGGATCAGGCGGAAAAAGACTGGCTGACCGGCGAACTGAAAAAGGATCTGCAGGAATACGGCCAGACCCGTCACGGCAATCCGCTGCATGCGCTGAAGGACAAACGCGTGTTGCTGCTGGCGCTGTTCTACCTGCCAGTGACGCTGAGCATTTACGGCCTCGGCCTGTGGCTGCCGACGCTGATCAAGCAGTTTGGCGGCAGCGACCTGGTCACCGGTTTCGTGTCCTCCGTGCCGTACATCTTCGGGATCATCGGCCTGCTGATCATTCCGCGCAGTTCCGACCGCTTGAATGATCGCTACGGGCACCTCGCTGTTTTGTATGTGCTGGGCGCTATCGGTTTGTTCATGAGTGCGTGGCTATCGATGCCTGTGGCACAACTGGCGGCGCTGTGTCTGGTGGCGTTTGCGTTGTTTTCCTGCACGGCGGTGTTCTGGACCTTGCCGGGGCGTTTCTTTGCCGGCGCGAGCGCAGCGGCGGGGATCGCGCTGATCAACTCGGTGGGCAACCTGGGCGGGTACATCGGGCCGTTCGTGATCGGCGCGCTGAAGGAATACACCGGCAATCTGGCTTCGGGGCTGTACTTCCTTTCTGGGGTGATGGTGTTCGGGCTGATTCTGACCGGCATCGTTTATCGCGTGCTGGAGCGTAAGCATGTGCTGCCGGTTGAGCAGTTTGCTGCCAGTGCCCGCGGTGCGACCCGCACCTGAATGGCTGGCACCTTCCCCTGTAGGAGTGAGCCTGCTCGCGATGGCGGTATATCAGCGAAAAAATTTGCCAACTGACACACCGCTATCGCGAGCAGGCTCACTCCTACAAGGGATCGGCGGTAGTTTTGATAAACAGGAGATAAATCATGCATCTGGTGCAATTCGAATTAACCAACGGCGAGCGCCGCGTCGGCGTGGTCGACAACGGTCAGGTCCGTGAAGTGCAGGGCGCGCGCAGCGTGCGCGATCTGGCGCTGGCTGCCATCGAGGCGCGCAACACGCTGGAGCAGCACGTACAAACCCTGGGCTTCGGCGCCGATCACGATTACCCCGAACTGCTCGCCGAACTGCGCATCCTGCCGCCACTCGATCACCCGGACCCGGCGCACATGCTGGTCAGCGGCACCGGCCTGACCCATTTGGGCAGCGCCTCGGCGCGGGACAAAATGCACCAGCAGGCCGGCGACGAAGCGGCCATGACCGACACCATGCGCATTTTCAAATGGGGTCTGGAGGGCGGCAAACCAGCGGCGGGGCAGGCCGGTGTGCAACCGGAGTGGTTTTACAAAGGTGACGGCAGCATCGTCGTGCGCCCGGGCCAACCATTCCCGTTGCCGCCGTTCGCCGAAGACGCGGGCGAGGAGCCGGAAATGGCCGGCCTCTACGTCATCGGCCACGACGGCAAGCCGTATCGCCTCGGCTTTGCGGTGGGCAACGAATTCTCCGATCACGTCATGGAGCGCAAGAATTATCTGTACCTGGCGCATTCGAAATTGCGCAGCTGCAGTTATGGTCCGGAACTTCGCACCGGTGAATTGCCTCAACACCTTGCAGGTGCCAGTCGCATCCTGCGTGACGGTGAAGTGCTGTGGCAGAACGAATTCCTCAGCGGCGAGGCCAACATGTGCCACAGCCTGGCGAATCTCGAATACCACCACTTCAAATACCGGCAGTTCCTGCGTCCGGGCGACGTGCACATTCACTTCTTCGGCACCGCGACGCTATCGTTCGCCGACGGCATTCGCACCCAGCCGGGCGACGTGTTTGAAATCAGTCAGGCTGAGTTCGGCGCACCGCTGGTCAATGGTATCGTGCCGATCGACGCAGTGTTTGCCCCCGACAGCATTGGCACCCTTTAAGGAGATCCCATGACTCAGATTCTCGGTCACAACTACATTGGCGGTCAGCGCAGTGCCGCTGGCAGCGTCAAACTGCAATCGGTCGACGCCAGCACCGGCGAAGCACTGCCGCACAACTTCATCCAGGCCACCGCTGAAGAGGTCGACGCCGCCGCCAAGGCAGCTGCCGCCGCACACCCGGTATATCGCAGCCTCAGCGCTGAACGCCGCGCACAGTTTCTCGACGCGATTGCCGATGAGCTGGACGCCCTCGGCGATGATTTCGTCGCCGTGGTCTGTCGCGAAACCGCACTGCCGGCCGGGCGCATTCAGGGCGAACGCGGTCGCACCAGTGGGCAGATGCGTCTGTTTGCCAAGGTCCTGCGTCGCGGCGATTTTTACGGCGCACGCATCGATCAGGCGTTGCCCGATCGGCAGCCATTGCCACGCCCGGACCTGCGTCAATATCGCATCGGCCTCGGCCCGGTCGCCGTATTCGGCGCGAGCAACTTCCCGCTGGCGTTCTCCACTGCCGGCGGCGACACCGCAGCGGCGCTGGCCGCCGGTTGCCCGGTGGTATTCAAGGCCCACAGCGGCCACATGGCCACCGCTGAGCTGGTCGCCGACGCGATCATTCGCGCAGCGGAAAAAACCGGTATGCCTGCCGGCGTGTTCAACATGATCTACGGTGGTGGCGTCGGCGAGTGGCTGGTCAAGCACCCGGCGATTCAGGCCGTCGGTTTCACCGGTTCGCTCAAGGGCGGCCGCGCGCTGTGCGATATGGCTGCGGCGCGTCCGCAGCCGATTCCGGTGTTCGCCGAAATGTCGAGCATCAACCCGGTGATCGTGCTGCCGCAAGCGCTGGCGACGCGTTCGGAAACCGTCGCCCGCGATCTCACCGCTTCGGTGGTGCAGGGCTGCGGACAGTTCTGCACCAACCCGGGTCTGGTCATCGGCATCCGCTCGCCGCAGTTCAGCGCGTTCGTGCAGCAGGTCGCTGCGGCGATCGGCGATCAGCCGGCGCAAACCATGCTCAACGCCGGCACCCTCGGCAGCTATGGCAAGGGCCTGGAAAAGCTCCTGGCGCATAGCGGCATCGAACATCTGGCCGGCAATTCGCAGCAGGGCAATCAGGCGCAACCGCAGCTGTTCAAGGCGGATGCCAGCCTGTTGATCAACGGCGATGAAGTGCTGCAGGAAGAAGTGTTCGGCCCGACCACGGTCGTCGTTGAAGTGGCCGATCAGGCGCAACTCAGCGCTGCGCTGCACGGCCTGCACGGGCAACTCACCGCAACGATCATCGGCGAGCCGGCGGACTTCGAACAGTTCGCCGAACTGACGCCGCTGCTCGAACAGAAAGTCGGGCGCATCCTGCTCAACGGCTACCCGACCGGTGTCGAGGTGTGTGATTCGATGGTCCACGGCGGGCCTTATCCGGCGACGTCCGATGCGCGCGGCACCTCGGTGGGCACGCTGGCGATCGACCGTTTCCTGCGCCCGGTGTGCTTCCAGAACTACCCGGACAGCTTGCTGCCCGAGCCGCTGAAGAACGCCAACCCGTTGCGCATTCAGCGTCTGGTGGATGGCAAGCCATCGCGTGAAGCGATCTAAAACCCACCCATGATCCCCATGTAGGAGTGAGCCTGCTCGCGATAGCGGTGAGTCAGTCAATCAAGATGTCGGCTGACACGACGCAATCGCGAGCAGGCTCACTCCTGCAAGGGGACGGCGCGACATTAAGCTATCATTGGCCCTTTCCCCCCCAAGAAAGACTGTTTGCCATGACTGCCCAAACCCTTCTCAACGCCCTCGAACACTGCGGTATGGTCGAAATCGATGGCCTGCACGCCTTCGAATTCGCCCTCGACGAGGACGATAACCTGCACATCGAATGCATCGATGGTCGAGCGGCCAAACATTGGGAATTCACCCCGGCACAAGTCGAGGCTGCCACCTTTGATGAAAAGCTGAAGAACTGGCTGATCATCGGTTACGCCAGCCACACCAAAACCACGGGCGAACACCGCCTGGTCTGCCTCGGCGATGTACTCAGCAGCAGCGACGATGAGGATGAACAATAATGAAAATGCGTAATTTCTGGCCGCTGCTGATGGCCGGCAGCGTCGGTGCGATGGGCTTTTCCAGCGCCTACGCAGAAAACTTCCAGTTGCTGGTCGGCTCGTACACCGCCGGCAGCAGCGAAGGCATTTACCGGATGAGCTTCGACAGCGCCACCGGGCAGATCGCCGCCAAGCCGCTGCAAGTAGTCAAGACCGAAAACCCGTCGTGGCTGACCCTGTCCAAGGACCAGAAGCACCTGTTCGTGGTCAACGAAAACGGTCCGGGTCAGCAGGACCCGGTCGGCCGTGTCAGCAGTTTCGCCATCGATCCGAAAACCCACGCCCTGAGCCTGATCAATCAGGTGCAGAGCCTGGGCAACGAGCCGACCCATTCGAGCCTCAGCGCTGACGCCAGCCATTTGTTCGTCAGCAACTATTCGGTGGTGGAAGATCCGGGCGGCACCCTGGCGGTGTTGCCGGTCGGCGCCGACGGCAAGCTCCAGCCGGTGGTGCAGATGAGCGCGCACCCGGCCAGCGGGGTCAATCCTGAGCGTCAAGCGTCCAACCACGTGCACTCGACGGTGTCCTCGCCGGATGGCCGCTACGTGTTCTCCAACGACCTGGGCGCGGACAAGATATTCATCTATCAATTCGGCCCGAAAGCCAATCCGCACCTGCCGCTGACACCTGCCAAGACGCCGTCGGTGGCGTTGCCAGCCGGCAGCGGCCCGCGTCATCTGCTGTTCAGCGCCGACGGCAAACATGCCTGGCTGACCATGGAAATGAGCGCGCAGGTCGCGGTGTTCGACTACAAGGATGGTGTGCTGACCCAGACGCAATTGGTCGACCTGGCCGCCGGTCAGCCGACCTCGGACAAGGCCGGCGCTGCGCTGCATGCCTCGGCAGACGGCAAGTTTCTCTACGTCAGCAACCGGGGCACCGCCAATCAACTGGTGGTGTTTGCCATTGATCCGGCCAGCGGTCAGTTGAAAGAGCTGCAAAAGCGTTCGGTAGAAGGCGACCATCCGCGTGAATTCGCCCTCGATCCGAGCGGGAAGTTCGTGCTGATCGCCAACCAGAAGAGCAACGAGATTGTTGTCGTCGAACGCGATGGCAAGACCGGTCTGCTCGGCAAAACCGTGCAAAAACTGCCGATCGACGCGCCCAGCGACCTCAAGTTTCTAGTGCGACAATAAGCCACAGACCCCGTTCTGCGGGGCCTGCGTCTTTGTATTAATTACGCTGATAACGGCTAATGCTACAAAAGATTTCAAGCGGCAACCCTGCAGCGTTACGTTTGTTTCACAGCCCGACCGGGCAAACCAAGCAAACGAACACGAGGGTTACCGCCATGAACTTCAATCTCTTCTCCGTTATCGCCGCCTCCGCCATTTCCGCCACCGTGGTACTGCCTGCCGGTGCCAACGTCGAAATCGCCGAGAAAAAATCCCACACCCAGAGCTACACCCAGAAATACCTGCAACAGAGCGCCAACTTCTACGCCGCGCTGGATCACAAAACCCAAGCCTGAAATTCCCGTCACCTGAAAAGGGCTGTCGAAGGCTGCGATTTACGTCAAAGATCGCAGCCTTCGACGGCCCTTTTTTGCGCGCGCTCAACACTTGATCGTTCCCACGCTCTGCGTGGGAATGCAGCCGGGGACGCTCCGCGTCCCATGGAACGCGGAGCGTCCCTAGATTCATTCCCACGCAGAGCGTGGGAACGATCAGTAACAGGCATTCCTTTGCTGCGCGTGGGGACGATCAACTGTGCGCGGCATTCGGTCATAGGTTTCTTCAAGCGAGGGAATAGAGCGGGTAAATAATCAACGAAGCTGATGTTTACTATGGCAAACCCTGAGTGGTTGCCTCGGCTTTTTTGATTGATTCTGTGGGCATCGAAACCTGCCTACGGGAGAACACCATGGCCAGCGCAATCCTTCATTCCGCCAAACGCGGCGCCTACCTGGCCATTGGTGTGTACCTGGCCGTGGTGCTGTTCGTCAGCATCGCCTCGCAGATGGAACACAACTTTGACGCGCCAATCGACGTCGCTCATCCCGGTGTCCAGTTCGAAGTGCGCTCGCAGAGCGTGATGGTCGATCGGGCCGAACTCGCAGGAGTCGGCGGCGCATGAAAGGCTACAGACTCTGGGTGATCGCCGGTCTGGCGTTCTTCACCAACGGCACTTCGTTATTGGGTATCGGCCAAGGCTCGGTCGGTGCGCTGGCCCGGGCCATCGAAGTCAATCACAGCATCGCCCACAACATTGAACGCGCCAATACGCTGGGGCTGATGGCCGGAAATCCCCCGGCCAAGGTCGCAGTGGACTTCCTCGGCCCGTTCGAAGTCGATTGCATGGCGCTGGGCATGTGCCAGGTGCTGGCCTGATCGAGCCGCGCTGAGCGTGATGATCGTTCCCACGCGCAGCAAAGGAATGCAGCCCCGGACACTCGGCGTCCGATCTAACGTCGAGCTACTTTTTCATAACCGACGTAAACAGTTCGGACTCGAGCAACCGCTGCAACCATCCCTGCAACGCCACATACGGCGTCTGCGCAAACCATTCGCGATCGACATGGGCGAACTGGCGAATGAACGGCAGCAGGGCGATGTCGGCGAGGCTGAGCTGATCGCCGAGCAAGTAGTCCTGATCCGCCAGCATCAAGTCCAGCGAGTGGGCGATCATTTCGCATTCCATGCGATAGACCTCCATCGGTTTTTCCGGGTAGCGCTCGGCGTACTTGTAGTGATTCAGTGAGGTCTTGAACTGCGTGTCGTTGGTCTCGATCAGCATGTTCGTAACGAGCTCCGCGCCGGGATCGTTCTTCAGGCGCCAGTCGTCCGGATCATGCTGCTCCAGGGCCCAGTGCATGATCGCCAGGCTTTCATCGATCACCTGGCCATTGGCATTGAGTACCGGCACCGTGCCTTTCGGCGACAGTGCGAGCATCTCGGCCGGTTTGTCCTTGAGGCTGACCTCAACGATCTCCACCGGCACGCCTGAGTAGTGCAAGGCCATCCGCGCACGCATCGCATACGGGCAGCGGCGGAAGGAATACAACGTGTTCATTTCACCTCCAGTGTGCTCAAACCATTGCCTTGGCGCTGCACCTGAATCTGCACCGGGATGCGCTCGTGCATTTCCTGCACGTGAGAGATCACCGCGACCTTGCGGCCCTGCGCCTGCAAGCCGTCGAGGGCATCCATTGCCAATTGCAGAGATTCCGGATCGAGGCTGCCAAAGCCTTCGTCGATAAACAGCGATTCGATTTTAAGCGTGCTCGAGGCCATCGACGCCAGCCCGAGTGCCAGCGCCAGCGACACCAGGAACGTCTCGCCGCCGGACAGCGAATGCACCGAGCGCAATTCATCGCCCATTTCCGTGTCCAGCACCAGCAGGCCGAGCATGCTGCCGCCGCGTTTGAGGCGATAGCGTTTGACCAGTTGGCGCAATTGCACGTTGGCGTGATGCACCAGCAGATCCAGGTTATAGGCTTGGGCGATCTTGCGGAAAGTGTCGCCGGTGGCCGAGCCGATCAACGCACTGAGGCGCGCCCAGCGCTGATATTCGGCATAAGCGCCGGCGATCTGCTGCGCCAGTGCCTGATTGGCGTTCTGCCGGCGCTGGTCTTCCACCTGCTCGGCGCGCAGTTCGGCGCATTGCTGCTCACTGACGGCGAACTGGTTTTGCAGGTCGGCGAGGGCGCTGGCCAATTGTTCGGCATCAAGGTTGCCGTTGTGTTGTGCCTGATGATCGAGCAGACGCTGGTCGCGCTCCTGCAACAACACCTGCGCCTGTTCGATGGCTTTTTCGTTGTGCTGCAAACGCTGGCGCAATTCGCTGAGTTGCGTGTCGTCGATCTGCAACAGGGCTTGGAGACCTTGGTCATCCAGTTCCGGATGACGGCCCCGCCAATCGGCGATCTTGCCGCGCAGGTCTTGATCTTCGCTTTGCAGCGCTTGCAAGCGTTCCTGCTGGGCCTTGAGTTCAGCGGCGATCTGCACGAGTTGCGTGCGTACGTTCTGCAGCTCCTGCGCGGTAATGGCTTCGCCGCTGCGCGCCTGTTCAACCGCCTGTTCGAGCTGCTGCTGCCATTGCTCGGCGCTGCTGTGTTGGCCGAGCAGTTGCGCGAGTTTTTGTTGGCAGGCCTGCTGCTGTTCGGTCAAGCCGTTGAGTTGCGCCTCGGCGCTGTGCAATTGCTGGGCGCGGGTCTGCTGGCGGTCCTGTTCCTTTTCCAGCGTCTGGTGGCGCTGCAACTGTTCGGCCTGTTCCTCCTTGTGCTGATCGAGCTGAGCCAGACGCTCAGCGATCTGCCGGTCGAGCTGCATGAACGTCGCGGCCGGCTCCTGGCGCAAGGCTTCGAGGGTATCAGCGGGTAGCAGACTGGCGAACGCGGCGAGTTCTTCGTCGAGACGCTGACGGTCGCTGCTCAGTTCGCGCTGCTGGTTGCTCAATTGCTGCGCGGCTTGCTGATGCGCGGTTTCGGCCTGACGCAGTTGCTGAGTGAGGCGCGCGGCGTCCTGTTGCAGGGTGAGCAGAGCGCTCTGGCGCTGCTCGTCCTGGCTGATGCTCTGGTTCAGTTGCTCGTTTTGCCGGGTCAGCCAGGCGTCGCGCTTGGCCGCGTCCTGATTAAGCAGTTGCGCTGCCAGCGGATGCGCCTCGAGGCTTGGCGCCAAGGCTTGTTGCTGCGCGGCCAGTTGCTCCTGCTGCTGCAGCAGTTCTTTCTGCTGCGCGATCACGCCACCGACTTCGGCGCGCAATTCGGCGAGTTTTTCCTTGAGCTGATCGACCACCTGCTGCGCATTGGCCTGCTCGCTTTCGTCGTGACGACCGAGGCTTTGCAGCAGTGCTTCAGGCTGGTGATACGGATGCTCGTTGCTGCCACAGACCGGGCAGGGCTGGTCATCCTGCAATTGCGCGCGCAACTCTTCGACACTGGCACTGCGCGCCAGACGCTGGCGCTCGAGCAACTCGCGGGTGACGTTGAGGGTTTGCTCGGCGATGGTCAGCTCGGCTTTGTTTTTCACCCCGTCCTGGGTCAGATGCTCGCGTTGTTGCTGGGCGCTGAGCAGGCGTTGTTGCAGTTCGTTGGCGCGCTTGTCGAGATCCTGTTGGCTGGCCCATAGGCGCGACAGATCTTCGAAGGCGCGCAACTGTTTGCGGTTGTCCTGCAGCAACGTACCGAGCAGGCCGATCTGTTCGGCGACGGCATCAGGCTCGGCGCCAGCCTCCTTGAACAACACTTCCAGTTGCTGTTTCTGTGCGGTCAAAGCTTCAGCGCTGCGAGCGGCGCTGTCTTCGAGGCTCGCCAGTTCTGCCTGGCCCTGGTTCAAGCGGTTGCCGATCAGCATCAGTTGTTGCAGGCGATCGCGGTAGGCATTCCAGGCATCGCTCAGCGGTGCCAGATGAGCGCTTTGCTCCAGTTCGCTGGCGATGCGCTGCAGGCGCTCGGCGGCCTCGGCCTGCTTTTCCTGCAAGGCCTGAATGGCCTGCTGGCCGTCGGTGCAGGCCTGCTGCGCCGCGAGTTTGGCCTCGGTACTTTGCGCGACCTCCTTGACCAGACGGGCGAGGGCGCTGTGTTCTTCGAAAGCCTGACGCAACAGCGGCGCGTTCTCGCTTTGCTGTTGTTGCGCCTGGCTCAGGGCAACTTTCGCGACCTCAAGGGTTTGCTCCAGCTGTGTCTGGCGCTCGCTCAATTCGACGTGTTGTTGCGTGTGCGCGGCGATCTGCGCGGCCAACGGTGTGAGCAGTGCATCGAGTTCGGTCTTGCGGGCGAACTGGTGCCGTTGCGGCGCCAGTTGCTCCAGTTGGCTCAGCTTGATGCGCTCACCGGCCAGCGCTTGCCATTGCTGCTGCGCGCTGTGCAATTGCTCGGTGGCGGCTTGCTGCGAATCCTGCAACAGGCGCAAATCCTTGAGCCAGCCGTGCTGTTGTTCGAGTTGTTTGAGCTGTGCCTGTTGCAGCTTCATTTGCTGCTGCGCGGCGTTGCAGCGCTCGTCCAGTTCGGCGCGGGCTTCAGGGGCGAGCGGGGTGACGCCGCTGGCCTGATCCTGCAACAGCTTGTGTGCTTCGCGGGCCTCTTTGGTCTTGTCAAAAGCGCGGCGACCGAGGCGCGTGTACAGCGCGGTGTCGGTGAGTTTTTCCAGCAGCTCGCTGCGATCGTTGTCGTCGGCTTTGAGGAACGCGCTGAACTCACTTTGCGCCAGCAACACGGCGCGGGTGAACTGCTCGAAGTTCAGGCCCAGCGCGGCTTCGAGCTGGGTTTTGTATTCGCCTTTCTGGCTGGCGAGCAACTGATCCTGATCGATGTCGCGCAGGCTCTGCCGACTGGCCTGCAACTTGCCGCCGGCCTTCTCGCGGGCACGGTTGGCTTCCCAGCGCGCGCGATAACGTCGACCGTCGACACCGACAAAATCCACTTCGGCATAGCCTTCGCCGGTGCCGCGGCGCAGCAAGGTGCGCGGATCGCCGGTGGCGATTTCGCCGTCGGCGTCGGGGACTTTGGCGTCGCGGCCGGTGTTGTTGAGGCGCGGCACCGCGCCAAACAGCGCTAGGCACAAGGCATCGAGCAGGGTACTTTTGCCGGCGCCGGTCGGGCCGGTGATCGCGAACAGACCGGCGCTGGCCAGCGGTTCGGCAGTGAAATCGATTTCGAACGGACCGGCCAGCGAGGCCAGGTTCTTCAAACGAATGGCGAGAATCTTCATGGCTGCTCGCCCTCCATCTGTACGTCTTGCAGGAGTTCGGCAAAGTCCTTGAGGGTCTGTTCGTCGACCTCGCTGCCATAGTTGTCGAGCCAGGCGCGGCTGAACAATTCCTGCGGGGTGAGCTGGTCGAGTTCGATCAGCGCGCTGCCATCTTCGGCGCCGTCAGCGCCACGGTTGCCAGCGTATTCAGCGGCGATGCGCACCAGGCGCACGGCTTTGCCTTGCAGTGCGGTTTCCACCTGATGACGCAGATCCGGCTGCGGCTCGTCGAGGCGCACGCGCACTTCCAGCCACGGCTGGCGCTGGGTTTCGGCGAGCAGGTCGATGTTCGGCAGATCGGCCAGTTGCAGCAGAATCTCGGCCAGTGGCGCCGGGCCGATGCGCTGCAGATTGACCGAGCGCGGGATCAGCTTCGGCTCGACGCTGACCAAGGTTTCACCGTCGAGGACGACATCGAGAATCTGATGCTGATAACCGATTTCCGAGAACGACAACGGAATCGGCGAGCCGCTGTAGCGAATGCGCTCCTCGCCGTTGACCTTCTGCGGCTTGTGCAGATGGCCGAGGGCGACGTAGCTGATGCTCGCGCCGAACAGGCTGGCGGGCAGGGCTTCGGCGTTGCCGATGATCAGACTGCGCTCGGAATCCTCTGACACCGAACCGCCGGCCATGTGCGCGTGGCTGATGGCGATCAGCGCCTGACCCGGTTGGCGCTTGGCGTTGGCCGCCTCGATCAGCCATTCATGCACCTGACCGATACCGCGCAAATAGTTGTCGCCCAGATGCGCACCGGTCACTTCAGCGGGACGCAGGAACGGCAGCGCCAGGCACCATGCGGCGATTTCACCGGTTTTATCCGGCAACGGCAGCAGCAGCCGTTCGGCGTCCAGCTGCCCGTCATCGAGCCACAACACTCGACCCAGCGCATGGGTGCGCAAACGCCGCATCAACGGAGCGGGCAGCTCGATCCGCGAGCCGGAATCATGGTTGCCGGCGATCATCACGATGGTCAGCAACGGCTGCTGTTCGTGGGCGCTGACGATGAAATCGTAGAGGCGTTCCTGGGCTTTGACCGGCGGGTTGACCGTGTCGAAGATGTCCCCGGCAATCAGCAGCACATCCGGCTGCGCCAGTTGCAATTGGCGCAGCAGCCATTCGAGAAAGCACGCATGCTCGAAATCGCGCTCCTGGCCATGCAGGTTTTGCCCAAGGTGCCAGTCGGAGGTGTGGAACAGACGCAAGGTGGACTCCGCTAAAAATCATGTGAAGGCCGCTTGAATATGACGGCGGCAAAATAAGGGAAGTTTACAGATTATTGTCGGGCCAGGGCTGTCGTGGCGATCAATGCTGAAGCAACTGCGTGAGGCGCAGTCGTGCGGCCTCGCCACAATCGCCACGAGGTACAGTGAGCGCGGTCACTTCGGATAAAGCGGCGGCAACCCACTGTCACCCACCGGATCCTGCACCCGCTCCGCCGGCGGTATCGTGCGGATCGCCCGCCACAAATCCTCACCTTGCCAATGCTGCCCCGTCTCGCTGTATAGCGCGCCGTTCAACCCATCCAGCGCATCCGACAGCGGCACAAACCGCGCCGCCATGTCCGCCAGTGTCTCCGGCTGCTGACGCGCCCAGGCATCCAGCGCCTGCCGCGTGGCTTGCGGATCATTGGCCTGGCTGGCGCGTTTGATGTCGTCCATTAGCGTGCGCGGGCTCGGGCCTGTCTGGGCGGCGCGGTGGATTGCCGGTTGCCAGCGGGCGCGCCACCACAGGCCGAAGCCGAGGAGGGTGGTGCAGGCGAGGATCAGCGTGCTGAGTTTCCACCACCACAGCACGTCGTTGTCGACTGAGCTCGGTTGCAGGGTGCCGGCCGGGGTGTCGATTTGCAGGCTCGGGTTGTTGGCCACTTGCAGGGTGCGCGCGGGCAGGCTGCTGTGTTCCAGGTGGTCTTCGAAGGTGTTCCACCACACCACGTCGACGGTTGGAAGATCGATCGCGCCGCTGCGATTGGGTACCAGCGCTTCGCGTTCTTCGCGACTGCCGATGAGGCCGCGCTCGCTGCTCTGGTTGCTCAGCACCGGTTGGTCGGGATAGCGGCGCAGGCCGGCGACGTCGGTGGCGGGCAGGGCGGGGAGTTGCGAGCTGGCGAGGCCTTCGACTTTCAGGGTCAGGCTGCGGGTCAGTGAGTCACCGACCTGAGTGTGTTCGGGCTCGGGGTTCCAGCTTTCGCTCAGGCTCAGGCTGCGCGCGGGTAGCCAGGGCGCGTCGACCGGGTAGGTCAGTGGCTTTGGTTTAACGGTCAGCGGGATTTCCGCAGAGCTCACGCGCATCATTTTGCCCGGCTTCGGCCCCTGAGCATTTGCGTCCTGAGACGGCTGCGTGTCGACCAGTGTGGCGCTGAAAGTCTGCGGCGCAATGGTCAGCAAGCCGCTGTGCTGCGGATAAATTGCATAGCGCATCTCGATCACGCCGTGGCGCACACCGTTGAGGTCTTTTTCGTAGGTGCGCGTGTCGCCGAGTTGTTCAATGCGCGCATCGGCGATGTGCAGCGGGGTGAGGCTGCTGTCGTCGTACAGCGACACCGAATGGTAGATGCGCAGCGTCAAAATCGCCTGCGCTTGCACATAGACGCTGGACTGATCGAGGCTGGCTTCGATGAACACCGGGTCGAGGCTGTTTTTGCTTTCGCGGGTGTCGCTTTCAATGACTTGCACGGTGATCGGCTGGCTCTGCGCCTCGCCCAGTTGCAGCGGCGGAATCACCACGCTGCCGTTTTCTTTCGGCAGCAGAGTAATGATCCAGCGTGTGGTCGCGCGGTTGGCACCGTTGAGGGTATTCAACTGGTTGACCTGGCGTGTGCCGCGCACCTCGAACAGCGGCTCCAGCGCAGTCAGGTCGGGTTTTCCGAACTGTGTGACGTCATCCGTTTCGAGGGTGAGCTCGACCGTCTCGCCGGAGTTCAGGCGACTGCGATCCACACTGGCGGTCAGCTCGGTCGCCTGGGCGGTGGCCGTGCAGAGCAGCAGGGGCAGCAAGAGAGCGGTGAAGCGGGTCATCGAGTGTTTTCCTGATCCTGATGTTGTTGCTGTTCGTACCAGAATTTGCGCCGCAGCAGTTCTCCCGGATCGTCCGGGATCTTGCCCAGCCATTGTTCCAGTGCCTGACGCTGCTCACCTTCGAGATTGTTCTCGCTCGGGCGCAGGGTTGGCACGGTGTCCGTTTCCTCGGCCTCGTTACTGCCCGGCACCTCATTGGGGCCGGGCTGCGGCGGCGTTGTCGGTGGTGGTTCGCCGGGCGACTCGGTCGTTTGCGCCTCGCTCGGGCTTTCGCTGCTGACCGCTGGCGGCGGTGCGCTGGCAGGCGAAGATTCCTCGCCGGGCAGGCTGGGCTGTTCGCTCGGCTTGCTCTCTGGTTCAGCCGGCGGCGGGGCGTTTTTCTGCTTGAGCAGATTTTCCACCAGCGCCTTGTTGGTTTGCGCCGGACGCAGATCCGCTTGCAGTTCAAGCGCCTGTTCATAGGCGTCGATCGCCGCTTCCAGCTCGCCGCTTTTCGCCAAGGCATTGCCACGATTGTAGTGGGCGCGGGCATCGCTGCCTTCGGCAAAACGCTGGGCGGCGCCACTGTAGTCGCCGGCCTCGTACAACGCCACCCCTTGCCATTGGTGATCTTCAAAATGTTGTGCGGCTTCGGCCGGACGCTTTTGTTTGAGCAGGTGCAGGCCTTGTTGATCCGGGCGCAGCCACAGGTCTTCAAAGTCAAAAGCGTAGCTCGGTTGTGGCAGGCACAGCAGCAGCGGCAGGCAGAACAGCCAACCGCGACGCCCGGCACACGCGGCGAGCAACAACAGCGGCAGCAGCAGCCAGTAGCCCTGATCGGCCCAGGTGTCGAGGCGCACGGTCTGGCCATCATCGCGCAGGCTGCGCGGACCGCTGAGCAGGCCGAGCGCGCCGAGGTCGCCTTCGTCCAGCCGTGCAGCGTGGTATTCACCGCCGATGCTGTCGAGGAACGCCGCCAGGCCCGGACTGTCGAGTTGCGGGACGCGAATCGCGCCTTGTTCGTCCTTGAGGAAGCTGCCGTCCTCCTGGGCGATCGGCGCACCTTCGGCGGTGCCGATGCCGAGCATCAGCAATTGCGCCGACTGCCCGCGCAGCGCCCGACGAATACCGTCGCGCTCTTGCTCATCGAGTGACGAGCCGATCAGCAGAATCCGTCCCTGGCCGAGCGCACCCTGTTCCAGCAAAGCCAGGGCTTTGCTGACAGCCAGATCGGCGCGGTGACCGCTTTGCGGCATCAACGACGGTTTCAGCGCATCGAGCAGGTTGCGGCTGGTCGCCAGGTCATCCGACAGCGGCACCAGCGTGTGGGCGCTGCCGGCGTAGACGACAATGGCGGTCTGCGCATCGCTGCGCGCCTGCAACAGGTCGAAGAGCTTGCGCCGCGCCTGTTCCAGACGCGTCGGTGGCGAGTCGGTGGCGAGCATTTCTGCGGTCAGTTCCAGCACCACCACTAACGGGTCGGCCGGTTTCTGGCTGGTCTGTTCGACGCGCTGCCAGCTCGGCCCGAGCAGGGCCAGAATTGTCAGCAGCCACGCCATGCCGAGGGCGACCCACGGCAGTTTGCTGTCGCGGCCATTGCCGCCGCTGAGCAGGGTGGCGTGAAAGGCTGGCGGCAAAATCATCTGCCAGCGCCCGGCGCGTTTCTGCCGGTGCCAGAGCTGCCAGATCATCCAGCCCAGCAGCGGCAACAACAGCAGCCACCAGGGACGGAACCAGTGCGGCCAGAGCGCGATCATCGACGCCTCCGCAAGCGCAGGCGCTTGAGGCGCTCGCGCCAGTCAGGCAACGGACTTTGCAGACTGAGTTCCTTGTTGAGCAAGCGTTGCAGCGGGTTGTCCGGCCACAGTTCGCGGGCGACCAATAACAGGCTCAACCACAGCGCCAAGGCCAGCGGCCAGTGATACAAGGCCTGGGCCGGGCGCGCCTGGGTCGGTTGCTGGGTCACTGGCTCGAGCTGGTCGAGGGTGTCCTTGATGGTTTGCAGCTCGAGACCATCGTGGGCGCGGAAGTATTGCCCGCCGGTGACTTCAGCGATGGCTTTGAGCGCCGGCTCGTCGAGGTCCAGGCTCGGGTTGACGCCGAGCAGGCCGGTGGAGCCGCTGTCTTCGGGGTTGGCGCCGATACCGATCGGGTAGATTTTCACGCCTTCGCTGGCAGCGAGTCGGGCGGCCGTCAGCGGATCGATTTCGCCGCCGTTGTTGGCACCGTCGGTCACCAGAATCAATACGCGGCTTTGTGCCGGACGCAGGCGCAGGCGTTTCAGCGCCAGACCGATCGCATCGCCAATCGCGGTGTTCTTGCCGGCGATGCCGATCCGCGCCTCGTCGAGCCAGATGCGCACCGTGCGCCGGTCAAAGGTCAGCGGCGCTTGCAGATACGCCTGGCTGCCGAACAGGATCAGGCCGACCCGGTCGCCCTCGCGGCTTTCGAGGAAATCGCCGAGCAAATGCTGGACCAGCGACAGGCGGCTGACTTCTTCGTCCTGCCATTGCATGTCAGGAAAGTCCATCGAACCGGATACGTCCACGGCCACCAGCAGATCGCGACCACTGGCGGCAATCGGCAGCGGCTCGCCGAGCCATTGCGGGCGCGCGGCGGCCACCAGCAACAACAACCACAACAGCATGAACGGCGCCTGTTGCCGCCACGCCGGCAGATTGGCCCGCGCGCGGCGGCGGGCGAGGCCTTCCAGGTCCGCGAGAAAACTGACCTTGAGTGCTGGCTCGCCACTGTCGGCGACCGGCAGCACCAGACGCATCAGCCACGGCAGCGGCAACAGCACGAAGATCCACGGCCAGGCGAATTCAAACATGTTTGCGAATCCACGTGTCGACCGCCTGGGTCAGGCCGGCGATGGCTTTGTCGTCGAGTTTGCACTCCGGCTTGTAGGCGCCTTCGACCAGCACCATCCAGCGCGTCAGGCCCGCCGCCGGGCAGCGGTTGTCAAGGAACGCCAGCCATTTACGCCCGTTGAGGGTGTGGCTCTGGCTGTAGGGATAGTGGTTGCGACACAGCCGTTTGAGCAGGCCGTTGAGCTGCTGCAGCCAGGCGCCGGCCGGCGCGCCGTCATAGGGTTTGGGCATTTGCGCGAGTTCCGCGAGGGCGGCGATGCGCACCGGGTCGAGCGGCTGTTCGGCGCGCACCACCGGGCGTTTTCTGACCGGAATGAAACGGCGCAGCTTCCACACGGCGAAACCGAGCAGCGGCAACAGCAGCAATAACAGCCACCAGCCCGGCGCCGGTGGCCAGAAGCCGATCGGCGGCGGAGAAATCAGCGGCTGCAGTTGTTCAAGGCCGTTCATCGACCGGTCCCCGGCCGCTGCGGATTGAGGAATTCGCGCATCTGCTCGACCATTTCGCTCTGCGTGCTCAAGGGCATCAGCAGCACCCGCAGTTTCTGCGCGAGCAATTCCCAACGAGCGATGCGCGCCTCAGCCTGGGCGCGGTAGGTCTGGCGCAGGTCGAAGTTCAAGGTATCGAGTTCCAGTTGCGCGCCTTTCTGGGCAAAACGCAAAAGCCCGGCGGCGGGTAGGGCGTGATCGAGCGGGTCGGACAGCGGCAGCAGCAACAGGTCGCAATGTCGCGACAGCAGGCTCAGTTGCTGCTCGGCACTGTCGGATAACGCACGCTCATCGCAGATCACGATCACCAGACTGCCCGGGCGCAGCACTTCGCGCGCACGTCGTAGGGCCACGCCCAAGGCGTCACGATCCGGCTCACGCTCGCTGTGCAGCGACTGATTGACCTTGACCAGCCGGTTGAGCAATTGCAGCAGGCTCTGTTTGCTGCGCCGCGGCTTGATTTCGTAATGCTCGTTGTCTCCAAACACCAGCCCGCCGACGCGGTCGTTATGGCCCAGTGCGGCCCAACCAATCAGCGCGGCCACTTGTGCCGCCAGCACCGATTTGAACATCAGCCCGGAGCCAAAAAACAGCCGCGTGCTTTGCTCGACCATGATGAAAATCGGTCGTTCGCGCTCTTCGTGGAACAGCTTGGTGTGCGGCTCCTGGGTGCGCGCCGTCACGCGCCAGTCGATGGTGCGCACATCGTCGCCGGCCTGATAGACCCGCACCTGATCGAAGTCGACGCCGCGTCCACGGAATTTCGAGTGATGCAGGCCGATCAGCGGGCTGCGCTGACTCGGCGTGGAAAACAGCTGCACCTCGCGCACGCGGTGACGCATCTCGATCAACTCTGTGAGGTCGATGCGGATACCGGGCTCGGCGGGCAGGGCGGCGTTCATGGGGATCAAGCGACGGCGACGACGTCGAGAATCCGCTGCACCACGCGGTCCTGATCGATGCCTGCGGCTTCGGCTTCAAACGACAGAATGATGCGGTGGCGCAACACGTCGAACAGCACCGCCTGAATGTCTTCCGGGCTGACGAAATCACGACCGGCCAGCCAGGCATGAGCGCGGGCGCAGCGGTCCAGCGCAATCGAACCGCGTGGGCTGGCGCCGTAGGCAATCCACTCGGCCATCTCCGGATCGAACTTGGCCGGGTTGCGCGTGGCCATGACCAGTTGCACCAGGTATTCCTCCACGGCGTCGGCCATGTACAAGCCAAGAATTTCCTTGCGCGCGGCGAAAATCGCCTGCTGGCTGACGCGGCGCTCGGGTTTGGTTTCGCCGTTCAGCGCTTCGCCCCGGGCCTGCTGCAGAATGCGCCGCTCGACGGCAGCGTCGGGGAAGCCGATCTTGACGTGCATGAGGAAACGGTCGAGCTGCGCTTCCGGCAGCGGATAGGTGCCTTCCTGCTCGATCGGATTCTGCGTGGCCATCACCAGAAACAGCGGCGACAGTTCGTAGGTGCTGCGCCCGACGCTGACCTGACGCTCGGCCATTGCTTCGAGCAACGCCGATTGCACCTTGGCCGGGGCACGGTTGATTTCGTCCGCCAGCACCAGGTTGTGGAAAATCGGCCCTTGCTGGAACACGAAGCTGCCGGTTTCCGGGCGATAGATCTCGGTGCCAGTGATGTCGGCTGGCAACAGGTCAGGGGTGAACTGGATGCGATGGAACTGGGCTTCGATGCCCTCGGCGAGTTCTT
>Ga0196970_1001166_pt1 | contig 19988 bp, 29 predicted proteins | sample S1v_513CmetaG_FD_148672 | JGI IMG/M metagenome (GOLD analysis project Ga0196970, IMG submission 148672) | Soil microbial communities from Anza Borrego desert, Southern California, United States - S1+v_5-13C | ecosystem: Environmental > Terrestrial > Soil > Desert | place: USA: California...
CATGAGCAAGATTGCAGAATTGGATGCGCAACTTCAAGCCATTTGTCCCATGAATGGTTGCGTACGATTCAATGACGGCACCGTCCGCATCGACTTCAAGCCCGAAGCCACAGAGCAGCAAAAGGCGGCCGCTGAGGCTGTAGTGGCGGTCTTCGACTGGCGGCCACGCAAGGCTAAGTCAGTCGCGGCAGTGTACGCAGCCGTGCGCGGGCTGACAGGCACTGAGCAGGAGAAGCTCTTGCAGGCATTCTTGGCGCTGGCCATCGTGGATAACCCCCAGCGCGCGCGCGACGTGATGCGCAAGCTCGGCATCAGCATCGTGGACGGTGATGAGGTAGCGTAATGGGTCTGCTCGGCTTCCCCCTCAGCGTTCCGCTCGGCGGCCATGAAGAGATGTTGCAGCCCTGCAACATCGTTGACGTGGGCGCGGGCGTGCGCGCGACGTTTAAGGCGCTGACTGGCTATGAACAGTTCTGGCGCTTGGACGTGGACGGGGTGCCACAGGGGCAGCCGACATACTCCACCGCAGGCAAGACGATTCAGCTCGTAGGCGCTTATTCCAACACGGACACGCAGCGCATTGCAGCCGTCTGCCCGCAAGGCGACTGGGCCACGGACGAAATCGACATCTCCGCACAGCTCATCCACTGGCAGGCTACGCGCAGCAATCGGCTCCGGGCGGAAGTGCAGACGACGCCGCGCTTCTTCTCCTACGGGGATAGCGGGCAGCTCACCAACTGGAATATCACGGGGCTGCGGCGGTTCATCAACTGTGCGCCTGTCGCGCGGCGTCCGCAGTGGGGGGCGCTGGACCTGACGCTAGGAACTACGGGATTGGGCCACGCCATCAACATCCGTCTGAATGGCATATTGGTGGCATTCGGCTCAAGAAGTGGTGACGGGGAAGTAACGCTTTCCGAAGTCAACAGCAGCGGCATCTCGGGCACTGTGGACCTTGCCTATACAGAAGACTTTACGGCAAGCGCCGGAGCAAAGCTCATCGCCTCATTCCCCGCCCAAATCAAATACCACTATCGCACGAGCAGCTTCTCCGGTGGCGACTTCCCCCGCACTGCTGAGGGCACCGTGTACGACGACGGGCGCTCCAACGGCTTCGTGCATCGCTCCGGCGCGCTGGCCGCTGGCACTTACCACGTCGTGCCGCATCAGGTGGACGAAAACGGGAACGAGAGCACCGGCACCAGCTCGCAGACCACCACCATCTACGCGCCGCCAGAGCCCGCTGGCGTCCCGGCCTACGCGGACGGCGATGCCACCGACACGGAAATTGAGTTCGCGGCCTCAGCGACAGCGGGCGCAACCTACAACATCTACGACAGCGGCAGCACGGGGCTCCTGGATGTGGAGACGGTGGCCGCTACGCATATCGCGGGAACAGGCACGCTCACGCAAACGCTGGCAGACATCGGCGCAACGTTCACGGGCACGCGCTACGTTCTGGTACGCGCGGTGTCCACGGCAGGCGTTGAAGAGGGCTCACTGAACATCCTTGAGCTGACCTATGACAACGGCGCGCGTGTCGCGCTCAGGCCACCAGCACCGGGCGCAAGCGCCAACATCACGACGACGGGCTTGGAGTTGACGGTGCCTTACACCATCGACACGGCAGAGCAGAAGACGGCAGCCACGCATATCCGCCTCTTTGTCTACGAAGTCGGCGACAGCGCCAGCTACGGCACGCCCGACGCCAGCGCGGCAGTCGGCACGGCAGTCGGCAAGATTATCAACGGCAGCATCGCGTTCGAGGTGGCCACGGAAGGCGTCTATTACTTCGAGCTGCGCACATACTCCAGCACGACAGAGCTGGAGAGCGACAACACGCAAGTCTACGGGCCTGTCTATCTGACGGAAGACGCGCCAGACGACCCGGCTTCAGTCACGGTCTACACGGGGGTCTAATGCCTGCGAATGCGGTTCTCACAACGTCGGCAACGTGGCTGGATTCCGTGTCCGGCTACATGGTCCCCTCGTTCTACACGGCAGGCGGCGTGCAGAGCGGGCCGCATTGGACCTGTACGAAGCTCACGCAGCGCCTGGGCAATCAGCCCTCGCATGCGCTCATCAGAATTCCGTTGGCCGCTGCTGTCGATGAAACCGCGCCCACTGTGGCGGGCGTTCCCAACGGGCCGCTGACGGGCATTAAGATTGGAACGCCCTGCATCATTCGCGGCTACGGCGGTGTGAGCGGTGGCGCTGGAGATCCGGGCACACTGCTACTTGCGGGCACAGTGGTGGACGTTACGCCGGAGATTGGACCGGAGCAGGACCACGCGATTGTTGAGGTGATTGACGACCGCTACGTGCTGGAGGCGATGCAGGTAATCGGTAGCTTCTGGATTAACTCAGACGCCACGCCGCGCTATCGGCAGGGCTGGCCAGCGCATTTCAATCCGGGCGGGATGCCGAATTGCACGCTCTGCGCCGTTGGTTCTGAAGGCTCGTACATGCCTGTCTTCTGTCCGCCGAATTTCAATTTGAGCGACGGCGAGACAGTGCCCGGAACAGACAGTACGGAAGTGCAGTCCGGCATTAAGGCCACCTATTGGACCATTGACCTGATACTGAAGTATCTGCGTTGGATTGTCTCTACGGACATTGCGGCGCGCGTGAGTGCGTTCAAATGGTATCCGCAACTTCCCGAGTTCATCGAATGGCGTGCGGACTATGCCAGCGCCATCGAAAGCGGCGATAAAGAGTTCTTCAACGGTGCCGCCAACAATTCTGCGGCGCTAGGTGCTCGTAAGGGCCGCGAGATGGTGCTGGAAGGCATGACCATCCTTGCCGCTTTAAATGAGGTCGTCGGCGCTGCGGGGCCGTATGCGGTATACCTGCAGCCTCAAGTCGGCGGCAGCTTCTATATCAATCAGGTGCAGATTGTAAAAGCGCGCTACTCAGGCGGCGGGATTGATATTTCGCGGCCTACATCGGGCAACGCTGCCGACAGGCTGAACAGTCAAAAGCTGGTGGTCACAGCTTCGCTGAAAGAGTCGGGGCGCAACCTCTACACCATGGCTGCGATTGCTGGCGCACTGGTTTACATTGAGCGGCGTGTCTACTCGCAGACTACGGATAACGACAGCGACGGCACGCGGGGACTAAAGAAGGCTTGGACAGCGACCCTGCTGACGGCGCTACAGGATGAAATTAAGGCTGCGCTGAACGCGAGCACTTATAGCACTGCCGAGGAAGCATTTCAGGCGCTGGTGCGGAAGCCTCAGTATTGGAAGGTCTGTGCGGCCTATCGCATTTCCGAGGACTACAACTTCATGCTCGGCACCTCGGAGAGCGGCCTTCCGCTTTGCGAGATGGGCCGCCCAATTCTGCCGCATCAGCTTACTAGCTCTCTGGAAGGTGCGGCGGGCGACACCTACAGCCGCTTGTCGGCTCGCGCGCCCATCCCTGTAGAGATTTCAGCCAACGGCACATTCACGGATATGGCGCTGCCGGACAGCAACGACGGGCTAACCTTAGATGCGGACGGCACTATCTGGCTCACAGGTCTGCGCTCGCAGTCGAAGACCTACACGATTGCTGTTACTGGGACGGCTCCCAGCGTCTCCGCCGTGGCCATCACGCCATATGCATTGCGCATGAACGTTGCCATCCCGTGCGACCACCGCATTGTTGACGCGATGAAGATTCCCACGGACCAGACGGCAAACGTAACAGAGGTGGGTAACCTCAACGACGATGCAGATCGTATCGACACCACCTTAAGTCGTCTCTACTACGCCGACGCTGGCGCGCTGTATTCCAAAGAGATTCGCGGTTCTCCCACGGTGCCTGATGCGGCTCGTAAGAGTTGGCCAACGCCTGAATCAGTGGCAAGCACAAACGCCTATGACGACAAGATTCTCCGCAACGATATCTTCTACTTGCGAGATGCCTTGAAACGACGGCTCGCCGACATTGGCCGTGTGGAGCGCAGCGGGCGGCTCGTGATTCCCCATCTCTGCTTTGGCATGCCCATTGGCACCGCGATTCGCGACTTGGCTAATAGCTCCGGTGCCAACTTCCCGGTGCGCGGCATCATTTACGAAATCACGTATAACGCGAACGGGGACGAAACGCAGTGGACTGAGTTGGGGCTAAAGTAATGGACCCCTTTGCCAAGCGCCTCGCCGAACACTACGCACGCCAGCAGCACGACCGCGTAGGCGCGCACGCGCGGCCTGAAGTCGGGCGGCAAGTGGCCACGGGCAACCCCTTCAATCTCCGGCTCGGGATGGCGAACGCGCACGAGGCCGCGATGCTCTCCGGACGGCGGCAGGTGGTGCGGCCAGCGGTGCTCACGACCACGGGCGAGCCAGAATTTGAATTCCGCTTTGTGGCCTCCAACACCACAGTCTGGAAAAACGCCAGCGACCATTCCGAAGCCTGGACCGCACGCGATGGCTTCGCCTGGAATCACAACCTCTTCATCGCCGTGGGCATGTTCGCCCTCGAAGGCGATAACTGGGTAGAAGCGTCGGCATCGCTCACCAAGACGGGCGGCTTTACCTTCACCGTTGACCTCTTGAATGCGGATGAAGACGTATTGCTCACTGCATCGGGCGGAGCATCCTATTCCATCACATCCACCTGGGACCCGGCCCCGCCCAGCCCGTTTGACCCGGAGAACCCGCAGACGGCTCCCGACTCCATCCGGCAGCAGTTCACGGGTGACACGACGCCGACGACGTTTGAGGCAGGTAGCATCCCCTCATTCAATGCGGTGCGCATCACGGCGGCGTTCACGGGGACGGCCATCGGCTCCAACTCGGAAATCCTCATCTTCAGCAGTCCGATGCAGGAGATAGGCGTCGTATGATTATCCGCCCTGCACTGCTTGGCACTCCGCCTGCCTTCCGCTATATCGACGTGACTTGGCCAAGCTCCACGCTGACGTTCACCAATGCCACGCAGAGCGACACGGTGAGCACGGGCATCTTCTGGGCAGACGCGGGCGACCATAACAAGCGCTTCGACTTCGATTTTACGGGGTTCGCGTTCAAGACCAGCGCCTACAACCTGAGCATGGACGTGGAGACGGACGCGACGCGCGTAGCTGGAGCCGTAGAGCCGCAAATCCGCATCTACTACCACCTGATTGATTCAGCAGGCGCGCGCGTCGAGAGCTTCGATGACTTGCTGCTGGAGAGCCAGAACGGCGGGCCACCACTGGAAGGCGAGGGGCAGATCGGCACGCTGGGCGTTCATCATAACCGCTTTAGCGCTCCGCTCATCACGACGCAGCACGTCCACGGCTTCGAGCTGGAGCTTGAGGTAACGGAGTGGTTCACGGACGAAGCCACGGATGAAGTGACGGCGCTGACGCTCACGTTGCCGACGCCGCATCGATTGGTGTTTACGGCGGAGTAATATTCAAATTCTCCATCATCCAATTCTTGTCCGGTTCTTGTCCGGTTTTTCGGGAAGGCTGGGGAACTTTAGGGGAACGGCCAAAGGCAATTTACCTATGAACATTCCCGGCCCAGGAGTACAGCTTCCCTACGGACCAACTTTCGTAAAGCGTAGGTCCTGGGTTCAAATCCCAGAGATGGCTTAGACTTACAAGAATCAGTTGTCCGGTTTTGTGTCCGGTTTCTTCTCCGGCTCCGCTAATGCCCCGAAGTTCAGCGCCTCCACCGCAGCCCTGTCGCCAACCAGCCCGTAGCCGATGTAGTGCTTGTGCGCGACCTCCAGCGAGTGCCCGAAGAAGTTCGCATATTGAAGCATGCTCATTTTTTCAGCGGCCTTCCGGGCGGCAGTGCGGCGCAACGCCTGGAGTGACGTGTTATCGCTCAAGCCTTTCTCTTTCCGCAGCTCACGAAACATGCTGAACCCGGTGAAGTAGTCGAACCGGAACGGCTTCGGGCCGGGATGCGCGTCCTTCCACGCTTGCAGCTCTTGCCGCACCCAGCTCGTGAGCGTCACGGTTCGCTCGCGCCGCTTCCCGAAGACGTTCATCTGCCCGCGCTCAAGGTCAATGGCCTCCCAGCGCAGTTGCGTGGCCTCGCGTGGCCGCAGCCCGCCGCCTAAGCAGAGCAGCACCAGTGGCCAGACCTCCGACTGTTTTGCAGCCGCAAGCAGGGCCTTCACCTCTGCATCCGACAGGAACGGTTTCGTTCGGGATTCGACGGGCGGCAGATCCATGTGGAGCGCCGCAGCCGGGTTGCTCTCCCAATGCGCGCGGCCTGTCTTGATGAGCCACGTACAGAAGCGGCTGATAACGAGCTGGTCCGTCTTGACCGTGAGTGCGGCCTTGCTGGCGCGCGTGGACAGGTAACCTTGAATCACGCCCGAGGCTTCACGGCGCGGCAGAAGGGGGAAGGGGTGCGCCTCGGCATACTTGGCAAACTTCGTGAGGCGGCTTGAGGCGTTCTGGTAGGAGCGGTTTCCCGTCTTTGCGGGCCAGCGTTCGGCAAGATACGCGTCTTTCAGCTTCTCCAGCGAGTCAGTAGGCTTCGCAGGTGCGCCCTGCTCTAGTTCTTCCAGCATGCGGCGGGCGGCAGCGCGAGCGGCTGTCTCCGTAACCGCATCAGTTCCGCGATGGTAAGCCTTGCCGCCGTGCCAGAACCGGGCGTAGAACAACCCGCCAGTTTGCTTGCGGTAGAGGCCGACGCGGACGGCTTTTGTGGTGAGCTGGACGCGGAAGCGAATCACTTCTTAGGCTTTCGACCTTTCGCGTTATCAGCCGCGTCCTTATATGCCGCAATAGCAAGCTGCGGGAAGGATGGCGGCAAGGCGCGCTTCACGACTTGGTCTGACAAGTATTTTTCGAACCGTCCGCCCTTAATGTAGTCCTCGCGCAGCCAACGCTTGAACTCGCCCAACGCCATTTCAGGGTAACACCATGGCACTTGAGGATTTGATTTGGCTTGCGGGAAATAGCTCGGATAGTTGTGCTCGAATTGGATGCGTTCGCCATACTTGGCGCTCAATCCGTTGGCCACCCAATGCTTGCCCCAGCCGATGCCGACCGAGATGTCTGGCACGAACTTACTGTCAATGGCCAACCCGGCTTGTCCAAGGTGCACGATGATGTCGGCGATTTCCTTGAACACGGAGAAGTAGCCAGCTGGCACCGAGTTGTAAGTTAGCGCAACGCGGTCGTGAAACTGCCTCCACACCTCAGGAAGCTGGTTCGATGGGTCGTAACCGACTTGAGCGTAAATAAAGTCGCGCAGTGCCTTACCTGCTAGAATGCGGAAGTTCTTTTTAGCGTCGTCGTTCGGCTGGTCGAAGGCGTAATACTCAAGAGCAGCAAGGCAGATTGTGTCAGGATAGGCATAGAATACGCCACCGTTGCGTTGCTGGATTTCAACGAATGGCTTATCGGGAAGGGCCATGCCCTTATCGCGCAAGTTTCTCTTAACGCCCTCGGTAAGGGCATTGGTTGACGTGGTCGGCCAGTTTTGACCAAGCTCGACAATGCGACCGTTGGATATGCCGCACAAGCGGGCGAGACCGCGCCCGGTCAGGAACGGCGTCCCGTCCGACAGAACCCCCATTCCAATGCCGTCTATCTCGATCTCTTTGTCGATGAACAACAGGCCCTGTCCGGGGGTGATCGGCGAACGGGTGTTGGAGGCAGGTAACTTTATTACCGACAACGGGTTAGGGGTGATCGGCGGAACCTTCGGTTTGCCAGTATTTTTGTCTGCGGCCATGGCTGTCTCCTCATTGGGGTTGTAGTTTGATACCTACTTCACACCTTCCACCTCTCCGACACCACCACCTCCCGCCCCTTCATAAACTCCCGCAGCACGGCCTCATCCTTCCGCGCATCTGGATACTCCGCGAAGTAGCGCGTCAGAACCTCGTCAGCCTCGACCCGCCTTCCGCCCGGGCCCAGCGCCTTGAACCTGGAGAGCCAGCCTTCGAGCTTGGCAGTGGCGACTAGGGAGGGGTTGGGGCGGGGCATCTACCGACTTCTCCGATGCGGACTAACGTATGTTCCATCTTTGCGGTAGTAGCCTTTGACGTGGACGGACTTGGAACTCTCGCCACCATCGCTCTGTCGATTATAGAAAAACGCGAAGAGTAACAGAAGCCCGACGCCTACGAGGACGGCCATTCCGCCAATGTCGAGCGGCACGTCTGCTTTCTCAGCCTTGCGGCGACGACGGCGCGCCATTATTTCTGCTTCATCTCTTCGGCATACATCTTCTCGCGTTGCTCACGCAAGGCGTCTAGGCGTTTCTGTTCTGGTGACTCTGCTTTAGCCTTGGCTTCTGCGGCGGTTCTGGCCTCAGCATTAGCTGCGCGCTTCTGCACAATCGCTTCGTAGTCGGCGTAGACTTCGGCAAGAGGCTTTCCTTTTACATCGGAATGTTCCAGAAAAGCGGAGCCGCCGATATTCCAGAGTGCATGCCAGTTAGGATACTTCTCTAGGACTTCCGGCAACGCATCCGCATAGAAGATGTCAACGTTCTGTAACGACTTCGGTGTATTGTGTTTCTTCCAGTATTCAGCGGCAGCAGCGGCGAATCCGCCTAGTTCCTTGTCGAGTAAGTAGTGTGCTGTGAATCGTCCATGGTCATAAAGCCCCCCTGTTTTCCCATGAAACAACCTGCGAATAAATTCGATGCCGCCGTCATCGTCAGGATGAGCTTCGCCAAAGCCTAGATGGTTTTTGGAAGCTGGTCGCGGTGTCGCAAGCCTCTTAGAAACGAGCGCTACATATTTTGTATAGATTCGTTCCGGACAATCCTTTGGAAGTGCGGCGCGTAAGGCAGTGGCCGCAGCATCAGGGAGTGGCGGAGCGCTGCTGCCATCATCGGCGGCCCGAGTTGCGCCAGGCTGAGCAGCGCATCCGGACAGCAGAAGTAGAGAGATTGCGATGCCATGTGCGATTTCAAAGTTGACGCGGACCATAACCCCTCCATAAGATGATTGTCGTATAAAAGATGCACAGCAGCCGTGCCGTTCGGGGGAACGTATGCAAGACAACATGAGTCCTACTCTGGAAAGAGACCTCCTTGACTTGCTGGCTTTTCTGAAAAAACCGCCAGTTGCACATCCCCTCTCGATTCTTCAGGTAGAAGAGAGACTAGCTGATCTAAAATCGTGGCAGCAGATCGACAGGCAGCGTACTCCTTCGACTCAATCAGCAGCGTCGGCAGATGATCCTTTAGATTTACTAGGGCCTCCGAAACCTGTTTCTTTGACAGAGGCAAGGGAGCATGTCCGTGCCGCGCGGCGTCGAGCGAAGCGTAAGCTCTCAAGCCAGCAATAACGTCCCTGATGTCTTGAATCGCTTCGGCTTCTTTATCTGTCTTCGGGCCAACATCAAACAGGGCCCATGCCGGGCGCAACCCCACCTTTTTGCAGATGCCGATGGCAATTTCTACACTGAGGTTTCGGCGTCCGTTCAGCCACTCCGAATAAGCAACACCATCTAGCCCTACAAACTCTCCAACTTCTTTTTTCCGTAAGCCCTTTGCTTCGCGGCATTCATCGACGCGCGCCATGAAGGCAGCTTGGTTAAAGAATTTGGTTTCCACAACTCCAATATTGTCACGGCGTTACCGAAAATCCAGAAAATATAAATATTCCACATTGACTTAGTTTTATACGAAGTGTATTCTTCACACGTCCACAAACTATTCTTTTAAAAAGAAGGCAACCAGAATGACAACCAGCGAAGTTGTGAAAAATTTCGGCAAAGTCATAAGGCGCGTACTGGCGGGCGAGAGCATCACGCTCACGAGCCACGGGGAGCCCGTCGCGCTGCTAACACCAGTGGGAGGGGGGAACCATGGGAAAGCTAATACCGAATCCGCTGTCAGTGGAGCGGAAGAAGCAAGACGACATGAATCAGGAGCAGATGGCGGCGCTGCTCAAGACATCTCAAAGCGAAATCTCAAAGACCGAATCGGGCGAACTGCCGCCAGAGTCCGAAATACCCCGCTGGGCAAGAGCCTACAAACTAAGCGTTAAACGGTTTCGCGCACTGTGTGAGGCCGCGCGCTGGGTGCTGCCTCTGTGGAAAACGGCTTATCGAACGCCTTCTGAAATCGAAGTCATCGACTGCACGACAAAGAAAGCGAATCTCGCATGAGCGCCCTAATCAAGCAATCCGCCGCCGCTGACGACCGCCTCGTAGCCACGATGAACTCCGCGCTCTTGGACGGCCTATCTCTGGAGAAGCACGCCGTTGATGGAGAGAGGCTTCTTGCGAAGGTCATTCGGCAACTCGTGATTGCGGAGGTTGCCCGCCGCGAGCAGCTCACCCCTGCCGGGATGCGCCAGGCGCGCAACTGGTCACAGGTTCAGCTTGCGGAGCGTGCGGGCGTCTCGGATCGGACCATCAAGAAGATTGAGAGCGGGCGCGGAGCCCACGACTCCACGCTACGGAAGCTCGCGACCATCATGGGTCCGGGCTACATCGCGGCTGTAGAGCGGATGCGCAAAACCTAGGGCCAGGCGTGTTCGGGCAAGGCGGGGCTTGTCACGGCACGGCTTGGCAAGGGTTCTATCAAAGGAAGCAAGGCAATGATGACATTATTCGATTCCCCCACCGCTCGCCCCACCGACCCCGCGACCTCGCACGAGGCGGCGTCCTCAGTGCGGAACGTGCGCGAGTCGCAGCAGTTGATTCTTTGGTACCTCGTGAACATCGGCCCGAAGACGGATGAAGACATCTACGAGTATGCCATGGTTCAAAAGGCCATGTCCCCCTCCGGTGCCCGCACCCGTCGCAGCGAGCTTGTGCGTCAGGGCTTGGTGGTGGACTCGGGCGAGCGGCGGAAGACGAAGGCTGGGCGGCAGACGATTGTTTGGAAGGCGGTGAGCAATGGGTGATATGGAGCGAATAGCGAGTGCCCTGCTCGTGGCCGCGTGCTTCTTAGTACTAGTGGTTTTTCTGTCCTTGAAATTCGCAGAGGTTCGCGAGCTGAGACGCGAGGCCGTCAAGCGTGGCTTTGCGGAGTATCGCTGCACCGATGACGGCGATGCGACTTGGACGTGGAAAGACGATGGAGGTGCCAAGTGAGCCTCCACGACGACCTGGTTGCAGGCGGACAGGGACGCGAGCCTGAAGAGATTTCCGATTCCATGGTGCTGACGTGCTTCTGTGCGTGCGCCGCGTTGGTGGTGGTGGTTTTGAGCGTGATGGTTTTCTGAGGAGCAAACGATGAGCTTTTGGGACCGTGACGATTTGCCCGAGTGCCTGATGTACATCAGCGGCGCTGTCGTGGCCTGTGTCGTCGCTATCTGTATGGCGGTGACCATGCCCAAGGATTCGGACGAAGCGGGCATTCACCTGCGCGCAGGCGTCAAGATTGAATCGGAGGGCCGCTAACCATGGAATTCCATCCTGTCGTGAATCAAGTCTCCGGCATCTTCAAAGCCGTGCAGCCCTTCCGCCTGTCTGAAGGTATGCGCGAGCAACTGGAGGCGCACCGTCTCTGGACAGCGGATGAATATGAAAAGGCACTGAAGCACGAAGCTCCTGAGTCCCTCAAAGAAGCCCTGAGCCGTGCGCTTCAGGACATCGACAAGGCGTTGATGGATGACGCCGAAGCATTCGAGCGCGTTCTGGTTCGGCTGGAGCGTGCCGTAGGAGTGAGCCAGTGAACGAATCAAACCGCTTCCTCATCGACTGGATTATCAACACCCGCGCAGAGATGCAGCAGCTCGCTGAAGAGTGCCGCAAGATTGACCTCTACAGCAGGCCCAACGTCTTCATCCTGCCGAATCTGCCGTGGGCGAACCAGATGAAGAACAGGTGGATGAATCTCAACTCTCGGCTGAACAGCTTGCACAAGGTATTGATGGCACGGAATGGCATTGTGCGGATTTCGCTACCGCATGGTTGGTTGTGAGTTTCAAGAGGGGATGCAGATGGAACACACGGAGTTGACGTTCGTGCCCACGAAGGACTTGCTCGAAGAGATTCATCGTCGGCACGTTTGCTGTGTCTTTGCGGGCTGTCTGCACACAGAGGATGGCTGCGTGGTGGATGCCTTCGCTAAAGGGACGCCGCAGCGCATGGATTCGATTGAGGCCCTTGCGAAGGAAACGATTGAGAAGCAGCAGGCGGCGTGGCTGAAAGCTAATCCGTGGTATCGGCCCAAATAAAGGAATGGTTCTGCTGCGGCGTGGACAGCGACACGCAATACCTACGGCCTATGTCGCGAGACAGGGTAGCGACTAAAGGGTTCCTGTAGTCGGTGCAATTCCGGCCAGCAGATTTGACGCTCGAAATGTTTGAGAGGGGAATGCGATGCGACTCTACGCACGGAACGCGCGACTGCTTCGCAACAGAGCTGCATTGAAGCCGAAGGACATTCAAAGGCTTTTCGGCGTGAGCATCCGTCAGGTGCACGGCGCGGAGACAGGAACGAACGACGCGCTCGCACAATATCTGGTGATTCAGTTGGAGCATCATCTCGGCATCCGCAGCTCGGGCCTACCGAAGTGGAAGGAATTGAAGCCTTCGGACTGGTGGCCGAATGCGGATGAAGAGACACGCAGGATTCGTCACGGTGGATTACCCAGCAGCCCCGGAGTCGTTCCTGCCTGGTAAAGCATCGCAACTAGCAAACCTTGCACACGATGATGCCAACTCTAGACGGCTCCGGGACAGTAACAGATTGAGGAACACATGGAAACCCCACGCGAAACCATCCTGCAAGAAGCCCAATGCATCATGTACGGCGACCGCTGGGAGGCTTACGGGCATCCGGCAGACACCTACGCGACAGCTGCGGGTATCTGGTCGGCGATTCTCAAGACGACCGTCACGCCGGAGCAAGTGCTCCTCTGCATGGTGGGCGTGAAGATTGCCCGCGAAACACAGGCGCACAAGCACGACAACATCGTGGACATCGCGGGCTTCGCGGCCTGCCTGGATGAGGTGCATAAGAGGGAGAGGGCGCAGGCCGATGAGTGAACAGGAACATGACCGAACCCATCGCCAGCTTGAGTTGCTGAATGAGCGGCTGGAAGAGCTTCTAGCTCGTGGGCCATGGCCGGCTGAAGGCGTGAAAGCCGTAGAGCACGCACGAATGCATATCGACTTCCATGCGCGCAGAGCAGAACAGCTTTGCTGGCAGGCACGCAGCAACACACAACGAATTCTAAATGGCGCTGATAACGCAGCCGGATCGTCACAGCAGCCCCACAAATCCGGTAAAGGGAGGAAGCATGTCAAGAGCTCTAAAGGCGCAAAAGCCTGAGACCGTAAAGATGGCCAAGCCAAAGTTCATGATCTCCGGCGCTCCGAACGTCGGCAAGACATGGGTCAGCTTGGACTTTCCAGCGGTCTATTACATAGACGTGGAGAACGGCGCGACCCGCCCGCAATACGTGTCGAAGCTGAAGAAGGCTGGCGGCGTGTACTTCGGGAGAGAGCAGGGCGCACAGGACTTCAATACCGTCATCGAAGAAATCATCACGCTAGCCACGGTCAAGCATGACTATCGCACTCTGGTGATTGATTCCTTCTCCAAGCTCTACAACACCGCCGCCGCCATCTCAGAAGAGAAGGTCGGTAGCGACTTCGGAAAAGACAAGAAGGAAGCGAACCGTCCGACACGCAAGCTCATGCGCTGGCTTGAGAACGTGGACATGAACGTCATTCTCATCTGCCATGCGAAAGATAAGTGGGCGGCTGGCGAGGTTGTCGGCACCACTTTCGACGGCTATGCGAAGCTCGAATACGACTTGGATCTGTGGCTCGAGGTCCAGCTCCGCGGTACCCAGCGCGTCTCTATGATCCGCAAGACACGCCTCGAAGGCTTCCCGCTGAACACCTCTTTTCCCTGGTGCTACGAAGAGTTCGCAAAGCGATATGGCCAGGAAGTTATCGAACGCGCTGGCGACGTGTTCACTCCGGCCACACCCGCCCAGCTCGGCGAGCTCAACAAGCTGCTTGAGGTTGTGAAGCTGGCAGAGGGCGAGAAAGAGAAGTGGCTCTCCAAAGCTGGCGTTGACGAGTTCTCCGACATGGCGACCGACACGATTCAAAAATGCATCGACTATCTCAAAAACCAGATGGCTAAGGCTGCGGCCTAGAAAGGGAGAGTATGGATTTCAATCCGAAGGATGGTGCAGGAGTCATTGCGGAAGGCGAATACGATGCCGTGATCGAGACCGCAAAAGAGGGCATGTCCAAGAAGGGCAAGAAGATGTTGACGTTGAAGATCCGCGTGTTCGCCGAACGCGAGGCCGTCATCAACGATTACATCGTCGTGCCGGAAGGCTTGTTCAAACTGAAGAAGCTGTGCAAGGCCATCGACCGAATCGCTGACTTTGAAAGCGGAACGATCGAGGTGCCAAGCCTTCAGGGCGCGTCCTTCAAAGCCGTCGTCGCCATCGAGCAGGACGACAGCGGCCAGTATGACGACAAGAACGTGATTACTGGCTACAAGGCGCTCGAGACTGCTGCGCCGAAGGCGGCTCCAGCGACCGACCAGAACATTCCGTTCTAGTTATTTCACTCTCGCCAACCAGAAAAAGAGAAGGCCGCAGCATGAGCTCAAGCAAGGAAACTCTATCGGTTGCACCCGAACAAGCACTTAAGCTTGGCTGGTCAATCATTCCGGTTGGACGAAGGAAGCTTCCATTCTCAGAGGGGCTGCCCGTTGCTCTTGATGAAAGCGGGCAGCAGATTGTCGATGAAGAAAGCGGACGGCTGAAGCGCACCTGGAAGCCCTATCAGACCGAATGCGCTTCAGTGGACGAGCTCAAGAAGTGGAAATCACTGAATCCGGCTGGCTATGCCGTGGTCTGTGGGGCCATCAGCAATCTCGTCGTCATTGATTTCGATGGCGCGGATGGCGCAAAGCTGGTGAAGGAATGGAAGATCAAGCCCCACGTGCGGACTGGCTCTGGCGGCTTCCATCTTTATGTGAAGCATCCGGGCTGGCGCGTCCAGACGTTGAACTCCAAAGCCAAGAAGGAACTTGGCAATCTATATCCTGGTTTGGACATCCGAGCAGATGGCGGCTACGCGGTGTTCTGTGGCTATAACGAGGTTGGCCATTACGAATGGCTGCGCAAGCCCGAGCTCGACGAAATCAAGGTGCTGCCAGAGAAGGTGCGGCTATTCCTTGGCCTGGAGCGCACGCCAGAAGAACCGGAAACTCCATCAGCGAAGTTTTGCTTCGACCCTTCTGGCCGAATATCCAGTAATCGGCTGCTTGAAGATGCGCTTATCATGGTCAAGCGCAATGGCGAGGGCCGGAACAATGCAGGCTTCTGGCTGGCCTGCCAGCTCAGAGACAACAAATATTCAGAGGCGGAAGGCTTAGAACTCGTGCGCGAATTTGCACGCGCCTGCCCAGCCTCAAACGCTAAAGGCCAGCAGCAAGAGTATTCAGATATAGAAGTGCGCGCCAGCGTGCGTGAAGCCTTTTCGGCACCGCCGCGTGAGCCTTGGGCATTTAAAGACACGAAGCCACATCCCAAAGCCGAAGCGTCAATTCTGGCCGCGGGCCAGACCAAGGAAAAGCTGATCGAGTTCTTGAAGGGATTCAAGCCGCTATACAAAAGCAAGGATAGGCGGATTTACTTCCAGAAGCAGAACTACAGTTATTCCTGCTCAGAAGTCTATTCGTTCGATGGTGCTCTGGACCTGGTGCGGAGCTCGCCCGAATTCCAGAGCGTTAAAGACCAGTCCGAAAAGAGCCTGATCGTCTTAGGAAAAGAGATGTTCAAGATTGCGGCGCTGCGCTTGGCCGCAACGCTGCCGGATGAAGAACCCGCTCACGATGGCGAAGCAGTTCAAACTGTCCGCGAGTCCATCATTCAGTTCCTCATCTTGCCAAGGGTGTTTTATTCGCGCTCTGGCACCCCTACGAATCAAAGTTATGCGTCCTGGCTGACTTTACTCGAACCAGACGATGCGTGGCGACAGTGCGCGAACCATTCGGTTTATGGGCGTGCTGATTCAAAGGGCGTCTTGCGGCTGGCGGTGAAGTCGGAATTTCTGCTCGAGAAATGTCCGCGCATCAGCCGCGTGTTCTCAAGCGCAGTGCCCGCGGGCAAGTTCCTGCTTCAGAACGATCTCATTCAACGAACACCAGACGGTGCATCCCTTCTGATTAAGTGCAGTGGCCGCGCAATACGCACTTGGGAGCTCAGCACGGGCCTCGTTGAAGAGGGCTGCGGAACCTCAATTTCTGAGCCTCAAAACACCTCAATTGCACGAAGTGATTTTGGTAACACGGTAACAGACTCGGACAATGTGCAGAGAAAAAGGTATCAGGTAAATACCTGATACCTGTTGCTTGTAAGTCTTTTGTTCTCTTAAGGGTAACGGGTAACAGGAACGTGTCTATCATGCGCGCGCGTATATCAAAAACTACCTGTTACTTAATAAGCGGGAGAAATCAAGAAATGGACTTAGCAAAGAGCGTTTTCGAGTTCACTGCAAAGCGCAATATTCAGCCCAAGATGGAGCAGATGGAGGCTATTGCAGAACTGGCTGAAGGGCGAGACGTTTTCGTCATTGCCGCAACTGGCTTCGGCAAATCACTTGTCGCACAAAGCATCACGGCGCTGCGCGGTCAATTGGGATGGGGACTGACAGTTTGTGTCAATCCTTTAATCGCGCTTTCAGCGGACCAGCATCGTGAAGCCGAAGGCTTTGGCTTGCGCTCTGACATCTGGAATTCCACGCGCTCAGAGAAACAGAAGGCGGCTTTAATTGCCAAGATTGAAGCAGACGAAATCGACATTCTCTTTACCACGCCGGAAAGCCTGCGCTCCGCAGAGCTCCGGACGGCCTTGCTTGGCAAAGTCGGCCTGGCTTGGATTGATGAAGGACATTCGGCCATCTCAGAGAAAGATTTCCGGCACGCTTGGGGCCGCGTAGGCGGGATTATCGACAAGATCAAGCCCGTAGCGCGATACGCCTGCACTGCAACGCTTGAGTCACGCAAGGAAGACGAAGCAATCCGGCGATGCGGACTGCGAACGCCACATATCATTCGTCTCTCAGCGGACCGCAACTTTGATTTTCGGCATATCGAGCGGCACGTGGTTTCCGTGAAAGATGTTATTCATGCATATCCAGACCAGAAGATACTTATTTACTCTGCCACGGTCCGCACCTGTCTAACGCTCAAGTCCGAACTCGAGCTCTCGGGCGTTGTAGTAGAGGCTTATAACGGACAGCTTCCCAAAAAAGAGCGCACGCGAATTCAGAACGCCTTTACACAGGGCGAGGTGAAGATTGTCGTCTGTACGGACTCGTTCGCCTTAGGCGTCAACATTCCAGACATCAGAGCCGTTGTCTGCTACGACCCCGCAAAGGACATTTCAGCTTTCGTGCAGCAGGCTGGCCGTGCTGGCCGCGATGGTCTGCTTTCTACGATTTATCTGTGCTCACAGAACTGCTCAGAAGGCTGGCGGTCTCGAGAGTTCTTAATCAAGAGCGGATTCCCTGAGCTCTCCGCAATGGAGCTCGTGTGGAACTACCTGTCGTCCGCGGGCCCGGAAGGCGTCAAAGACAGCCAGCAATCCATCGCGCAAGCCGCGGGCGTTGAGCATTGGAAGTTCGGCGCGGCTTCAATCTTTGGACAACTCAAAGGGCATGGCCTTGTTGCGGAAAAGCACGAGGGCCGGGAGTTCACGTGGTATGCGCGAGGGATCTTCGGCGCGGTCAATTGGATGGATTACCTGATGCAAAAGCCTCGCGCCCTGGACGGCCTGCGCGAGCTCAAAGAGTTATGGCAGAAGCCAGAGGGTGACATCCGAACCGAAATCGTCAACCTCTTCGCAGCGGAGGATAAACAGGCATCATGAGTCCAACCGCCCGAACTTTGAAAGAACTCCGCGACAACGGCTGGACGGCTGAAGTCGTGGAACGCTGGAACCCCTACGCGCGGATTCGCCAGGACCTGTTCAACGTGATTGACATCGTGGCCATCAAGCCGGGGTGCGGAATCATGGGCGTGCAAGCGACCAGTGGCGGCAACGTCAGCGCGCGCGTCAAAAAGGCCGAGGCAGAGCCCAAGCTCGCAGCCTGGTTGAACTCGGGCGGACGCTTCAGCGTGTGCGGATGGGCGAAGCGGGGCCCGCGCGGCGGACGGAAGACGTGGGAGCCGCGCTGGGTGGAGCTCCCGAGCAAAGACGGGCTGCTTCGGGAGAGGGAGACGAGGGGATGAGCATGACAACGACAGCAGTCAAAGAGCGCTGATATGCCATACAAGAATCCAGAGGCAGACCGACAACGGTATTTAGCAAAGCGAGCGTCTTTCTGCGCAGCCGCTAGAGAGCGATATGCGGCAAAACGAGCAATCGAGCGAGAGCGACGCGCCGCAACACAGCTTGGAAAGCGAAGCGAAAACAATCATCGCGAGCGCATGCGAGCACAGCGCCTTCGACGGGAAATGATTGCGGCATACGGCGGCAAATGCCAATGCTGCGGCGAATCGGAAATTTCATTCTTGGAGATAGATCATGTCAAAAACGACGGAGCACAACAACGTCGCGAAGTCGGGCGCGGATCAAAAACAATATGCGCCTGGCTTAAGCGTAACGGATGGCCCAAAGACGCCTACGCGCTCTTCTGCGCCAACTGTCATCAAGGACGACATCGAAACGGCGGCACCTGCCCGCATAAAGGAACGCCCAATATTATTCTCTGCGGCGATGGTCAGAGCAATTTTGAATGGCCAAAAGACTCAAACTAGGCGGGTGATGGGGCAACCATTCCTGCCAGCAGAAAAGTTGGCGTTGATGGACGGAAAACTTTGCCAACACGTCACGGCAGAGCAATTAGCAAAGATCAAATTCATCGGCCCAGCGCCGGAGCCCGGCTGGGTTCCACTTGTGGGCGGCAAGGGGCCAGGAGGCCGGGGCAATCCCGTTGTCTGCCCCTACGGCCAGCCCGGCGAGCGGCTGTGGGTGCGGGAGAGCCTGAGGTTCACTCCAGACGGTTGCACCGTCTACTACGACGCGGACCGACAGTCGGTTTCTGAAGAGGCGAATCGGCGCTTTATGGGTCGCGACTTCGTGCGCGACTACGTTCCTTCCATCCACATGCCCCGCTGGGCCTCGCGCCTCACGCTCGAAATCACGGACGTACGCGTGGAGCGCGTGCAGGACATCAGCGAGGCAGATGCGAAGGCGGAAGGAAGTTATCTGGTGCGCTGCGACTGCTTAGAGATGAAGCGGAGAGCGCGAACGCCAATCGAAGCGGCCTTCCAACAGACATATTGCCATATTCACGGCGAAGAATTTCAAGCTCTATGGACGCGCATCAATGGCGCGCAGTCGTGGGACGCCAACCCATGGGTGTGGGTGGTGTCGTTCAAGCGCGTGTAACCCTCTCTGCAGCTTCGCGGATGGAGCGGCGGAGCGATGAAACGGAAGGATTGGAGCCACCCATGAGCGAGACGAAGTGCGAGCATGAATGGAAAGACTGCGACATGATTTATCAGAAGACTTGCAGCAAGTGCGGTCTATCCAGAATGGCTGCAGAGCTAAACGCCGCCAACGCCGAACTCTCCACCCTCCGCGCCCAGCTTGCCGACGCGCGAAGGGAGAGGGATGAGCTTGAGTCGCAGCTTAACGAGGCTCGAGTACGAGCACTCGCTGCCGACAAGAACGCCGACCATTGGCTTGCAAATCACGACAATCAAAAGCGCATGAAACAAGATGTCAGTGAGAAATTATCGCAAGCAATACGGGCCCTCTCCACCGCCCAGGCCGAGAACGCGAAGATGCGGGAGGCGTGGCAAGAATTCCTTTCAGCACAGAAGACCATCGACGAAGCAGGCTTCATGGACAACTACACAGACAGCGCAAGAGCGAGGGCACAGCAGCAAAAAGTGGTTGAGTTAGTCCGCACTCTTCTCTCCCCCGCGCCCGTAACGCAGAACGAAGGAGAAAAGCGATGAAAAAGAAAACAAGCATTGGCCGCATGAAATTCCAGCTTGAAGACGGCGCGGCAGAATTGCGAAGCCTAGCATATCAGATAACCGCGCCGAAACTGAGATACCAAAACCAATACTTACTCGCGGCTCGTT
>Ga0196970_1001167_pt1 | contig 19974 bp, 22 predicted proteins | sample S1v_513CmetaG_FD_148672 | JGI IMG/M metagenome (GOLD analysis project Ga0196970, IMG submission 148672) | Soil microbial communities from Anza Borrego desert, Southern California, United States - S1+v_5-13C | ecosystem: Environmental > Terrestrial > Soil > Desert | place: USA: California...
GCGCCTCCACCACGTCGATGTGGGCCAGCAGCAGGATCGCCTTCGCCTTGGAATCCCTGCCCGGCAGGATGGCGACGAGGCTGCCCTCGCGCGGCTTTCCGGGCGCGGGGATCAGGTGCAGGTCGCTGTCGGGGAAGCCCGCCGCCTTCAGCCGCGCGGCCATGCGCTCGGCCGCCAGGGTGCAGCTGCCCTCCGACAGGGTGGTGTTGGTCTCCACCAGCTCCTTGTAGATCGACCGGAACTCGGCCTCGCCGGCGGCGGCCGCGTCCGGCTTCGGCGCGGCGGCGGACAGGCAGGTCAGCGCGGCCAGCGCGCAGGCGGTCTTCCGGAACATGGACGGGCGCTCCCCAGCGTGAGGCGCCCAGTAGGAGGATGGAGTCGCGGGCTTGGCAAGGCTGCCGTTCTCCCTCTCCTTGACCCGGCCCCGCGGATCACCGGACCGTTTCGCCTCGACCCGAGCATTCAGGACCGCCCGCGCGTGGTCGCCAGGGGACGGCATGGGGTGGTTCGAGGGGATTGATGCGGTCGGCGAGGCGACGGCGAATTCCCTGTTCCGCGCACCGAAATTCCCTGTTCCGCGCGTCCGGAAATTCCCTGTTATTGGGCCGCAAGCAACGAGGTCGCTACGGCGACGACCATGCCTCGGCGGACGCCTCGCCGTCCGCTTTTAGCCTGAAAGTCTTTGGTCTTTGAAAGCATTGAAAGGCGCTAGCGAGATGCGGGATGAACTCAGGAAGTCGGCTCGCAGGACGGTGACAGGGGTCGCCCTGTTTTCAGGAACAGGGAATTCACGCCGGAACAGGGAACTCGAACGGGAGAGGGAGAAGCTTCAGGGTTGCGCCGATCGCCGCGAAGACCGATCTGAGCGGCTCCTCCCCCGTCGCCGGACCGCCCATGCCCTCGCCCGCCCTCTCCTGGCGCCATGCGCTTCTGGCCCTCGCGGTGGTGGCGGTCTGGGGCTCCAACTTCGTCGTCATCCACATCGGGCTGGAGCGCCTGCCGCCGCTGCTGTTCGCGGCGCTGCGCTTCACCCTGGTGGTCTTCCCGCTGGTGTTCTTCCTGAAGCGCCCGGCGGTCCCCTGGCGGATCATGGCCCTGTACGGGCTGCTGATCGGCGCCGGCCAGTTCGGCCTGCTGTTCGTGGCCATGAAGAGCGACATCTCGCCGGGGCTGGCCTCGCTGGTGGTGCAGATGCAGGTCTTCTTCACCATCGGCCTGGCCATCTGGCTGACGAAGGAGCGGGTGCGGACGTTCCAGTGGGTGGCCCTGGTGGTGGCCGTCGCCGGCATCGCCGTCATCGCCGCCCATACCGACGCCACGACCACGCCGCTCGGGCTTGGTCTCGTGCTGCTGGCGGGCCTCAGCTGGGCCGGCGGGAACATGGCCGCCAAGGCCGCCGGCAAGGTGGACATGCTGGCCTTCGTCGTCTGGGCCAGCCTCTTCTCCTTCCCGCCCTTGTTCGCCCTGTCGCTGGCGTTGGAGGGGTGGCCCTCCTGGGTCGAGGGCGTGCGCTCGGCCAGGGCCGAGACCTGGGCGGCGCTGGTCTGGCAGACGGTGGGCAACACCCTCTTCGGCTACGCCGTCTGGGGCTTCCTGCTGTCGCGCTACCCGGCCGCCACGGTCGCGCCCCTGTCGCTGCTGGTGCCGGTATTCGGCATGGGCGCCTCGCTCATGTGGCTGGGCGAGCCCCTGCCCGGCTGGAAGCTGGCGGCGGCGGCCCTGGTGATGACCGGGCTCGCGCTCAGCATCCTGTGGCCGCGCCTGGCGCCGCGCTTCAGCGGCCGCGCCGTCGGAACAAACCCGCCGCCCGGCGCGTCCTGACCCCATGCGCCTGACCCACGCGGCTCTCGACCTCGACGGCGACCGGCTCCTCCTGGAGACGCCCCAAGGCAGCCCCGTACGCTTCGAGATCGAAGTCGGCGGCGCCGGCCCGGGCTGCCCGTCGCGGTCCCTGACCATCGCGGGTTCCGGTCCGTCGGGCCGGCCGATCTTGCGCCGCTACGACCTGCCCCTGCGCCACCAGAACGGCTGGCTGGACCTCTACGAGGCGGTGGCCGGCGACTTCGGCGTACACCTGCCGCTCAGCCGCCGCCCTCTGCCCACGCCGGACTTCGAGGCGCCCTACGAGCCGCGGCTGACCGAGGCCGCCTCGCCGGAGATCCTCTACGGCTACGGGGATCCGAGCGTGCTGCGGGTGGAGGAAGACGGCGGGCCTGCCTGGTATCTGACAGCCACGTCCAATGACGCCGCCAACGCCTTCCCGATCCTGAAGTCTGACGACCTTGAGACATGGCGGCCGGAGGGCTTCGTCTTCCCGGAGGGCCGTTCGCCCGCCTGGTGCCTGACCGGTCACGACCGCGCGGACTTCTGGGCGCCGGAGATGCACCGGGTCGGCGGCGAGTACTGGCTGGTCTTCACCGCCCGCGAACGGGACCGCACCCTGGCCATTGGCCTGGCCCGGGCCGCGCAGCCGGCGGGACCATGGACCGCCCTGGACCGCCCCTTGCTGTCTGGCGGCGTCATCGACGGCCACATCGTGCAGGACGCCGACGGCCAGCCGCTGCTGGTCTGGAAGGAGGACCGCAACGAGGTCTGGCCGCGCCTCCTGGCGGGACGGCTGCACCAGCGGCCGGAGCTCATCGCCCGGCTCTTCCCGGACGATGCGGGCCGGCGGGCCGCCGCCCTGGTCGCGACCCTGTGGCCCTGGATCGCGACGCTGGAACCCATGGAGCAGTTTTTCGTCGAGCAGCCGCTTCTGGAGGCGGTGGTCGATGACTACGAGGGTTTCGGCGAGCGGCTGGCCCGGGCCGGCCCCGAGCTGGAGGACATCGCCGAGGCCCTGACCACGCCGATCTACATCCAGGCGCTGTCGGCCGACGGGTCCGCCCTCGTCGGCGATCGGCGCGTCATCCTGGTCAACGACCAGCCGTGGGAGGCGCACCTCATCGAGGGCGTGTGGATCACCCGGCAGGACGGCCGCTACCATGCCTTCTACGCCGGGAACGACTTCTCCACATGGCGCTACGGCATCGGCACGGCCGTGGCGGAAGACCCGCGCGGACCCTGGCGCAAGGCGCCCGAGCCGCTGCTGCGTTCCAGCGCCGACTGGTGGGCCCCCGGCCATCCCAGCGTCGCGACCGGGCCCGACGGCCGCCCGCGCCTCTTCCTGCACGCGTACCGGCCAGGGCGCATGGGCTACAAGGTGTTCCGCGCCATGCTCAGCCTGCCCCTGACGTTCGAAGGGGATGGGGTGCGGATCGGCTAGTAGGCGTGGCTTTCCGCCGGCCGGTGCTCGAGGTGGCCGTCCTTGAGGGCGAACACCCGGTCCATGTAGCCGGCCAGCTCCATGTTGTGGGTGGCGATCAGGGCGGCGACGCCGGTCTCCCGCACCAGGTCGTGCAGGGCCTGGAACACCACCTTGGAGGTCGCCGGGTCGAGGTTGCCGGTGGGCTCGTCCGCCAGCAGCAGGCGCGGCCGGTTGGCCAGCGAGCGGGCCACCGCGACACGCTGCTGCTCACCGCCGGACATCTGCGCCGGCTGGTGGTCGACCCGCTCGGCCAGGCCGAGGGTGGACAGCAGCGACGCCGCCCGCTCTCGCGCCTCGGCCTTGGTGGCGCCGGCGATGCGCTGGGGCAGCGCCACGTTGTCGAGCGCCGTGAACTCCGGCAGCAGATGGTGGAACTGGTACACGAAGCCGATCTGGTGCAGCCGCACACGGGTGCGCTCGCGCTCGTCCAGGCCGTCCGTATCCTGGCCGGCGATCCGGATCGTGCCGGCGTCGGGCTTTTCGAGCAGGCCCGCGGCGTGCAGCAGCGACGACTTGCCCGACCCCGAGGGTCCGATCAGGCCCACGACCTCGCCCGGCATGACGTCGAGATCGACACCGCGCAGGACGTCCAGCCTCCGGTCGCCGGTGACGTAGGTGCGGGAGAGGCCGCGGATGGAGAGGACCGGCTCACTCATAACGGAGCGCCTCCACCGGATCGAGCCGAGAGGCCCGGCGCGCCGGCAGGATGGTGGCGACGCAGGCCGCGAACAGCGACCACAGCGCCACGAACAGCACCTCCAGCGGCTCGACCCGCGCGGGCACGTGACTGAGGAAATAGATCGACGGATCGAACACCCGCGCCCCCGTCGCCCATTCGACGAAGTTCTGGATTGGCTCGATGAAGACGCAGAACAGCACGCCGATGGCGAGGCCCAGCGCCGTGCCGGCCACGCCGATCACCGCGCCGGACAGGAAGAACACCCGCAGCACCGCGCTCTGGCTCGCGCCCATGGTGCGCAGCACGGCGATGTCGCGGCCCTTGATCAGAACCAGCATCACCAGGCCCGAGATGATGTTCATGGCGGCGATGGCGACGATCAGCATGAGGATCAGGCGCATGACGTTGCGCTCGATCTGCAGGGCGTCGAAGTAGGCGCGGATGCGGTCGCGCCAGTCGCCGATCACCGAACCGCGGCCCGCCGCCTTCCGCACGGCTGGCTTCACCCGACTGAGGTCGTCCGGGTCCTCGACGATGACCTGGACGAAGTCCCACAGCCCTTCCTTGCCGAAGAACAGCTGCGACTGCTCCAGCGGCATGAAGACGAAGGCCTCGTCGTACTCGGCCATGCCGGATTCGAAGATCGCGCCTATCGTGTAGGTCTTCTGCAACGGCCGCGAACCGAAGGCGGTAGCCCCGCCCGTGGGCGAGAACAGGGTGATCGGGTCGCCGGCCCTCAGGCCCAGCTGCTCCGCCATGCGTTGGCCGACCACGACCATCTCGCCGCCGAACTCACCCTGGTCGAACCCGTCGAGCGATCCGCCCTTGATGTTCGAGGTGACGATGCCCGTGCCGAGAATGTCCTGGCGGGTGACGCCGCGGATGATGGCGGGCTTGACCTGCCCCGCCGACATGACCGCGCCCTGGTTCTCGGTGATCGGCCCCACGCGCACCACCTCAGGGACGCCTCGCAGACGCCGCACCAGGACGTCGCGGTCCGGGCTGTCGAGGACTGGGCCCGAGACGTAGACGTGCGGATTGAAGCCCAGCACCCGGGTCAGCAGTTCGCTGCGGAAGCCGTTCATCACCGACATGACGATGATCAGCACCGCCACCGCCAGGGCCACGCCGATGAAGGAGATCAGCGAGATCATGGCCACGCCGCCCTCCTTGCGCTTGGCGCGCAGGTAGCGGAGGGCGAGCTCGAGTTCCCAGCCCGAGAACGGCCGGGTCTTGCGCGATCCTGCAGCGGTATCAGTCACGCGTTGCTCCCGCGAAATCCTCGTCCTTCGACAGGCTCAGGATGAGGATTTCTACTGCCCCCTGAGTAGCCCTCATCCTGAGCTTGTCGAAGGACGAGGGCGTAAGCACACAGCGGGTCATCCGGCGACCAGCCCGTCCAGCACCGCTTGGAACGGCGCGACCGACTTCTCGCCCGTGGCGCGGCGCTTGATCTCGACCTCGCCGTTGGCGATGCCCTTCGGACCGACAACCATCTGCCAGGGAATGCCGACCAGATCGGCGCGAGCGAACTTGGCGCCCGGGCGGTCGTCGGTGTCGTCGTAGAGCACGTCCTTGCCGGCCGCCGTCAGCTGCTTGTAGGCCTTGTCGCAGGCTTCGTCGCAGGAAGGGTCGCCCGGGCGCAGGTTGATCAGCGCCATGTCGAAGGGCGCGACGCTCTCCGGCCAAATGATGCCGGCCTCATCGTGGCTGGCCTCGATGATGGCGCCCAGCAGGCGCGAGACGCCGACGCCGTAGCTGCCCATGTGTGCAGGCCGGTCGACGCCGTCGGGGCCGGTAATGTTGGCCTTCATCGGCTTCGAGTACTTCTCACCGAAGTAGAAGATGTGGCCGACCTCGATGCCGCGCGCCGACAGGCGCTGGTCCTCGGCGGTCTCGCTCTCGAAGCGTCCCTGGTCGTGCATCTCCTCGGTCGCGGCATAGAGCGCCGTGCGCTTGTCCACCAGGCCTTGCAGGTCGTTCCAATCCACGTCCGGACCCGGCGCCCCCATCTCAACCAGGTCCTTGTGGCAGAACACCTGGCTCTCGCCCGTGTCCGCCAGGATGATGAACTCGTGGCTCAGGTCGCCGCCGATCGGGCCGGTGTCGGCGCGCATCGGCACGGCCTTCAGGCCCATGCGGTCGAACAGGTTCAGGTAGGCCACGAACATGCGGTTGTAGGCCTTGCGGGCCGCTGCCTCGTCCACGTCGAAGGAGTAGGCGTCCTTCATCAGGAACTCGCGGCCGCGCATGACGCCGAAGCGCGGGCGCACCTCGTCGCGGAACTTCCACTGGATGTTGTAGAGGTTCAGCGGCAGGTCGCGGTAGCTCTTCACGTAGGCCCTGAAGATGTCGGTCACGACCTCCTCGGCCGTGGGCCCGTACAGCATCTGGCGGTCGTGCCGGTCGGTGATGCGCAGCATCTCCTGGCCGTAGTCGTCATAACGCCCCGACTCACGCCACAGGTCGGCGAGCTGCAGCGTCGGCATCAGGATCTCGACCGCCCCGGCGCGGTTCATCTCCTCGCGCACGATCTGCTCGATCTTCTTCAGCACCCGCAGGCCCAGCGGCAGCCAGGCGTAGACCCCCGCGGCCTCCTGCTTGATCAGGCCCGCGCGGAGCATCAGGCGGTGGGAAACGATCTGCGCCTCGGAGGGCGTCTCTTTCAGCGTGGGCAGGAAATAGCGCGACAGGCGCATCGGGGAATCCGGGGAGCGAGGAAGAAGAGCATCACTTAGCCGCTGGGGCGGAACGAAGGCAACGCGCGATCAGCTCTGGCCCTGCGCCGCCTTCAGCTCCGGGAGTTCCGGCAGCGTCACCACGCCGGATGCGATAATGCCCATCACCGCCAGCCAGACGATGACCGAGACCCACGTGGTGGTGATGAACTTGCGCTTGAGGTTGTGCACCACCGGCGCGCCCGGATCGCCGCCGTCCTTCAGATCCATCCCGGCCTCGGCATGGCTGTGGGAACCGAGCGGCAGGATCACGAACAGCGTCACCCACCAGCAGACGATGTAGATCGCCAGCATTGTCACGGGGCCGATGCTCACGCGTGGCGCTCCTTCGGCGTTTCCATCAGTTCGACCAGGACGCCGCCCATGTCCTTGGGATGGACGAAGACGATGGGCGTGCCGTGGGCGCCGATGCGCGGCTCGCCCGTGCCCAGGATGGTGCAGCTCCTGGCGCGCATGGCGTCGCGGGCGGCGATGATGTCCTCGACCTCGAAGCAGACGTGGTGCTGCCCGCCCTTTGGGTTCTTCGCCAGGAAGCCGTGGATCGGCGAGGCCTCGTCGTAGGGCTCGATAAGTTCGATCTGGCTGTTCGGAACGTCCACGAAGCACACCCAGACCCCCTGCTCCGGCAGGGCGAACTTGTCGTGGATCTTCGTGGCGCCCAGCACGTCGCGGTACAGCCGGACACTGTCGTCGATGGAGGGGGTGGCGACCCCCACGTGGTTCAATCGGCCGATCATCAGCAGTTCACCTCCCCCTCGACGCCGAGCAGGGTCTCGCGCAGGCTCCAGTCGCCTTCGCCGTCGAGATTGCGAGCGTCATAGATGCGCCAGCCGCGCGGGCCAAGGCACAGGCTGTAGGTGATCTCCTTCTGCTCTCCGAAGTTCTCGAACACGACCTCCACATCCGCCGCCGTTGCGCCCCGCACCGTGATCGGCCCGCGGGTTTCGAAACGGATGTTCGTGACCTCGACGTCCTGGGCGTTGAACCGCCAATCGAAGCCAGTGGCCGGCTGGACCTCGTCGGACGCCAGCTGCGCCTTGTAGGGCGCCGAGAGATCGGCGGAGAGGTAGCGGTCGGCCAGGGCGGGCGTGTCCACCCCGCCTGCCAGGGCGTAGAGCGAGCGGATCAACTGGTCGGGGTCGTCAAGGGCGACCACGGGCCGAGCGAACGCGAGGCAGGCCCCGAGCGAGAGTCCAAGCCGCCTCAACATGACTCCGCCGCCTCCGCCGGCGGCAGCTTGAGCAGCGACCTGAGGCTGCCGTCGGCGCTGGTCACGTCCCTGATGCGAAACTCCCCCGTGGCGCGGCGGCAGAGCAGGATATCCGCTTGCCCCGGCTGGCCGAAGTTGCGGAAGCTGGCCCGCACCAGCGAGCCGTCCGGTCCGTCGGCGATCGCCTCGAGGCGCAGGTCGGTGATTTGGAAGTCCTGGGCGGCGTAGCGGTAGTCGGCGCCGACCGCCTGGGTCTCCGGCGACGACAGGTCTGTCATCAGGGCGATGCCGAGGTCGCGGGCGAAGAAGGCCAGGATTTCCGCTTCGGTCTGCGGGATGCTGTCGCGGGCGTAGAGGCGCTGCACGAGATCGACGGGCGAGCCTGCCGGAGACGGCGTGGACGCCGGTCGGGCCGGAGCCTGCGTCGGCGCCGGCTGGTCGGCGACCCGGCGCTCACCGCATCCGGCAAGCGCCAGGACGGCGGCGGCGGTGATGGCCAGTCGTTTCATCGTCTCCCCCGTCGAACGGCCGCAGCCTAGCCGTTCGACGGGCGGATGACGATGCGCGATCAGATGCGGACGACGACCGTCTCGACGATGGGGCGGCGATCCCAGATCTGCTGCGACGCCTTCTTCAAGGCCCGGTTGACGGCGGCCTCGACGAGATCTTCGTCGTTCCGCTCCTCGGGCTTCATGGAGGTGAGCGCCTGCTTGGCCCGATCGGCCAGATCGTCCAGGGCGTCCTCGAGCGGGTAGTCCGCGTCGCCCGGCAGCCCCAGGCCCCGCACCTCGATGTCCGATGCCTGGCGCCCTTTCGCGTCGATGGCGAAGGTGACGATCAGCACGCCGTTGGACGCCGCGTGGCGCCGCTCGCGCAGGGCCTCGCCCGCCTCGGGCACCAGCATGCCGCCGTCGACGAACAGGCGGCCCGAGTGGACCTCGTCGATGATCCCCGGCTCGCCGGGCGCGAGCTTGACGATGTCCCCGTTACGCGGCGCGATGGCGTAGGGAATCTGCATGTCCTTGGCCAGCGCCGAGTGCTCCACCAGGTGTCGGCGCTCGCCGTGGGTGGGGATGGCGATCGTCGGCCGCGCCCACTGATACATCTGCTTCAGTTCGTCGCGGCACGGGTGGCCGGACACGTGGATGCCCGGGTGGTCCCGCTCGGTGTAGAGGCGCACGCCCCGCTCCGAGAGGTTGTTCTGCAGGTTACGGATGCCGATCTCGTTGCCCGGGATGACCCGGGACGAGAAGATCACGTGGTCGCCCTGGCTGAGGTTCACGTGCGGATGGTTGCCCTCGGCGATGCGCGACAGCGCCGCGCGCGGCTCGCCCTGGCTGCCGGTGCACAGGTACAGGATCTTGTCCGCCGGGAAGTGCTTGGCCTCGGTGTCGGGCACGAAGTCCTGCACGTCGCCCAGCAGGCCCACGTGCTTGGCCGCCGCGGTGATCCGGTGCATCGAGCGGCCGACCAGGGCCACCCGGCGCCCGGCCGCCTCGGCCGCGCGCACCACGCTGTCGACGCGAGCGACGTTGGAGGCGAAGCAGGCCACGGCCACCTTGCCCTTGAGCGTCGAGATCAGCCTGGTCATGGCGGTCCGGACCTCGCCTTCGGAGCCGGCCGAGCCGTCGACGAAGACGTTGGTGGAATCGCACACCATCGCCAGCACGCCCTCGTCGCCGAGGCGGCGGATCATGTCGACGTCGGTGCGCTGGCCGACCACGGGGTCCTCGTCGATCTTCCAGTCGCCCGTGTGCAGCACGGTGCCCAGCGGCGTGCGCAGGGCCAGGCCGTTGGGCTCCGGAATCGAGTGGGTGATGGTGACCAGATCGATCTCGAAGGGCCCCAGGTTCACCTTCCCGCCCAACGGCACCTCGACCAGCTTGACCTGGTCCAGCAGGCCCGCGTCCCGAAGCTTCTCGCGGATCAGGTAGGCGGTGAAGGGCGTGGCGTAGAGCGTGGCCTTCAGCTGCGGCCACAGCCACCCCAGCGCCCCGATGTGGTCCTCGTGGGCGTGGGTCAGCACGATGCCGAGGATGTTCTCGCCCTCCAGGAACGAGGCGTCGGGGACGATGATGTCCACGCCCGGCGTCGTCTGGTCTCCGAAGGTGACGCCGACGTCGACGATCACCCACTGACGGGCGTCAGCGGGGCCGTATCCATAGGCGTTGAGGTTCATCCCGATCTCGTTCGAGCCGCCGAGCGGCAGGAAGACCAGTTCGTCTTGTTTTGCGTTTTTCATGTGTGAGCCGAAGTCGTACTTCGGCGATGGATTTCAAGGAGCCCGCGGATCGTCAGGTCGGAATCGAAACGATCTATGTGGCGGGTGGCTCCCTCAAAGAGCGATGCGACGCCGCCGGTGGCGACGACGGTCATGGGGCGGCCGTACTCGGCCTTGATGCGCTCGATAAGGCTGTCGATCAGGCCGACATAACCCCAGAAGACGCCGGACTGCATGGCTTCGACCGTGCCCCGGCCGATCACCTGCTCGGGCTTTTCGATGCCGATGCGCGGCAGGCGCGCGGCGGCGACGTGCAGCGCCTGCATGGACAGGTTGATGCCGGGGGCGATCACACCGCCCTCGAAGGCCCCGTCGGCGCCCACCACGTCGAAGGTCGTGGCCGTTCCGCTGTCCACCAGGATCAGCGGCCCGCCGTACGCCATGAAGCCGCCGATGGCGTTGACCAGGCGGTCGGCGCCGGCCTCGGACGGCTTCTCGATGCGGATGTCGATGCCGAGCGTGGCGTTCTCGCCCACCACCAGCGGCTCGGCGTGGAGGTAGCGGCGCGACAGGTTGCGCAGGTTGAACAGCGACTGGGGCACCACCGTGGAGATGATGCAGGCGTCCAGGTCGGCCATGCGCAGCCCCGCCATTTCGAACAGCTGGTTCAGCCACACGGCGTATTCGTCGGCGGTGCGGCTGGCTTCGGTGGCGGCCCGCCACTGGGCGATCCAGCCGTCGCCGTCGTGGACGGCGAAGAGGGTGTTGGTGTTGCCCTGTTCGATCGCGAGCAGCATCAGGCGGCCTCGAAGAAAACGTCGCCGGCGGTGACGCGGCGCACCTCGCCCGATGGCGTGCGCAGGCGCAAGGCCCCGTCCGTATCCATGCCCAGCGCCACGCCCTCGATGGTCTCGTTCCCAAGCTTGGCCGTGCAGGGTCTGCCGAGGCCCGTCGCGCGATCGGTCCAGGCGGCGGCGATTGGGGCGAATCCTTCGGCCTCCCACAAACGGAACCAGCGCTGGAACGCGTCGGCGAAGGTCTCCATGGCCTGATCCGGCGTCGGCGGGGAGACGCGGCCCTCGGCCAGGTGGGCCGCCAGGCTGGTCGCCGGATAGGGCGTGCCCCCGGGCGCCAGGGCCAGGTTTACCCCGCATCCGACGGCGAGCCACAGCCGCCCGTCGGCCATTGTTCCGCTCTCCACCAGGATTCCGGAGACCTTGGCCTCGTCGACGAGGACGTCGTTGGGCCACTTGATCCGCACCAGTGACGGCGGAACCCAGGCGTCGCACAGGTCGGCCACCGCGAGGGCCGCGACGAAGGCCACCTGGGCCGCCTCGGCCGGCGGCTTGCGCGTCGAAGCCAGCAGGGTGGCGGCGAGATTGTGCGTGCCGGTCGACCAGTCACGGCCGCGGCGGCCCCGGCCCGCGGTCTGGCGCGCGGCCGTGATCCACAGAGGACCGCCCTCCCCCGCGTCGGCCCGGCGACGGGCCTCGGCATTGGTGGAGTCGACCTCGTCGTAGCGGACGATGGGGACGGTCATGCCGCCCTCCCAAGGACGCGGGGCGCGACGGCCCCGCCGCTATTGCAGGCCAAAGGCCGACGCCGCCGTGCGCGCCGCAGGATCGAGCCAGCTGAGGGCGATGATCACCACCGGAAAGCTGAAGGCGGCTCCGGCGACGGCGATCCAGCGGGCCTCGCTGGGCGACGCATCGGCCGGCCCCGGCGCGGGGTCGAACCACATCATCTTGATGATGCGCAGGTAGTAGAAGGCGGCCACGACCGAGGCGACCAGGCCGGCGACGGCGATGGGCCACAGCCCCGCGTCGATGGCGGCCTTGAAGACGTAGTACTTCGCCCAGAAGCCGGAGAATGGCGGCATGCCCAGAACCGACAGCGAAAGGATGGTGAAGGCGACCGCCAGCAGCGGCCGCTCGCGCTTCAGCCCCGAGAGCTCGTCGATGAACCGCATCTCGCGCCCGTCGCGGCGCACCGCCATGATGCACGCGAAGAAGGCCGTCACGTCGATCATGTACAGGACCATGAACATCAGCATGGCGGTGATGCCCGCCTCGGTGCCCGCCGCGATGCCGAGCAAGGCGTAGCCGATGTTGGCGATCGACGAGTAGGCCAGCAGGCGCTTCAGGTCGCGCTGCACCAGGCCGCCGAAGGCGCCCACCACGAAGGAGATGGCGGCGATCACCATCAGCACCTGGCGCCACTGCTCCATGGCGCCGAAGAAGCCGTCGGCCATCACGCGGGCGAACAGCACCATGGCCGCCAGCTTGGGCGCGGCTGCGAAGAAGGCGACCATCGGCGTGGGCGCGCCTTCGTAGACGTCCGGCGTCCACATGTGGAACGGCGCGGCCGACACCTTGAAGGCCAGGCCGCAGATCAGGAACACGAGACCGAATACGGCGCCCGTCCCCGCCCCGCCCTCGACCGCGGCGGCGATGTCCTCGAACCGCAGCGAGCCGGTGAAGCCGTAGATCAGGCTGATGCCGTAGAGCAGGATCCCTGAAGAGAGCGCGCCCAGCACGAAGTACTTCAGGCCGGCCTCGGAGGCGCGGGCGTCCTCGCGGCGGAACGCCGCCAGCACGTACAGCGCCAGGGAGTGCAGCTCGACGCCCATGTAGAGCGCGATCATGTCGCCGGCCGACACCATCATGCCCATGCCGATGGCCGCGAGCACGACAAGGATCGGCAGTTCGAACTTGTGGTCGTTGGCGCGGCCGAACCAGCCGTGCGCCAGCACCAGCACCACGGCGCTGGCGATGTAGATCGCGACCTTCGCGAACACCGCCATCTGGTCCATCACGAAGGCGCCGTTGAACATCACGCCCAGCGGACCGAGGGCGGCAGCGAAGGCCGCCAGGATCAGAACCGCGCCGCAGAGCGCCGTGATCAGGCCCGTCGCCCGGTTGCCGAGGAAGGCGCCGACGACGAGCAGCACGAGCGCGCCGACCGAAAGGATCACTTCCGGGAGGGCAGGCGCCAGGGCGGAGAAGGATTCGAACATGGGAGCCTCAGCCGCCGATCGCAGCGCGGTACACGCCGACCACCGCGTCAACGGAAGTTTGGGTAAGGTCGAACACCAGCGCCGGGTACACGCCCAGCACCAGGGTGCCGATGATCAGCGGCGCGAAGATGACGATCTCGCGCCAGTCCAGGTCGGCGATCGTGGCCAGCTGCGGGTTGGTGATCGTGCCGAAGATCACCCGGCGGTACAGGGTCAGCGCATAGACCGCCGAGAAGATCACGCCGCTGGCGGCCACAAGGGCGGTCCAGGTGGAGACCTGGTAGACGCCGACCATGGTGGTGATCTCGCCGATGAACCCCGAGGTGCCCGGCAGGCCCACGTTGGCCATGGTGAAGAGCATGAACACGGCGGCGTACCAGGGCATTCGCTCGGCCAGTCCGCCGTAGTAGGCGATCTCGCGGGTGTGCATGCGGTCATAGACCACGCCGACGCAGAGGAAGAGCGCGCCCGAGATCAGGCCGTGGCTCAGCATCTGGAAGATCGCGCCCTGCATCCCCTCCTGGTTGCCGGCGAAGATGCCCATGGTGACGAAGCCCATGTGCGCCACCGACGAATAGGCGATCAGCTTCTTCATGTCGGTCTGCCGGAAGGCGACCAGCGAGGTGTAGACGATCGCCACGACGGAGAGGCCGAACACCAGCGGCGCCAGCAGTTCGGACGCGTCCGGGAACATCGGGATGTTGAAGCGGATGAAGCCGTAGCCGCCGAGCTTCAGCAGGATGCCCGCCAGGATGACCGAACCCGCCGTCGGCGCCTCGACGTGGGCGTCGGGCAACCAGGTGTGCACCGGCCACATCGGCATCTTCACCGCGAACGAGGCGAAGAAGGCCAGCCAAAGCAGGATCTGGGTCTGCGGGTCGAAGGCGAACTCCGACAGTTCGGGGATCGAGGTCGTCCCCGCCTCGCCGGCCATGTAGAGCATGGCGGCCAGCATCAGGATCGAGCCCAGCAGGGTGTAGAGGAAGAACTTGTAGGCCGCGTAGACCCGGTTCTTGCCGCCCCAGATGCCGATGATCAGGAACATCGGGACGAGGCCGCCCTCGAAGAAGATGTAGAACAGGAACAGGTCAAGCGCGGTGAACACGCCAATGACCAGGGTCTCCAGCACCAGGAAGGCGATCATGTACTCGACCACCCGCTCCTTGATGGTCGTCCAGGACGCGACGACGCAGATCGGCAGCAGGAAGGCGGTCAGCAGGACGAACAGGATCGAGATCCCGTCCACGCCCATGTGGTACTCGGCGCCCGCGAACCACTCGAAGCGCTCCACGAACTGGTAGGCGGCCGTGTTCGGGTCGAAGCCCGCCACCAGCCAGATCGAGAGCCCGAGCGTGGCCAGGGTCGTCCAAAGGGCGATCCACTTGGCGTTGCGGTCGATCACCGGGCCGTCCGCCGTGCGCGCGAGCAGGCGCAGCAGGGTGATGGCCAGGGCCCCTACCAGCGGCAGGAAGGTGACGATGCTGAGGATGTAGGGAGGCATAGGCTCAGCTCACCAGCCAGAAGGCGAAAGTCAGGAGACCGGCGACGCCGAGGAGCATCACGAAGGCGTAGTGGTAGACGAAACCGGACTGGATCTTCGACAGGCGCCCGGCCGAGAACAGCGAGGCCCAAGCCGCGCCATTGGGACCGAAGCGGTCGATGACGTTCTGGTCGATCCCCTTCCAGAAGAAGTCGCCCAGCGCCCGGGCGCCCTTCACGAACACGAAGTCGTACAGCTCGTCGAAGAACCACTTGTTGTAGAAGAAGCTGTGCAGGGGGCCCCCGCGGGTGGCCATGCGCAGGGGCATGCCCGGCCGCATCAGGTAGAAGAAGACCGCGATCAGCAGGCCCGCCACCGAGAACACCAGGGGCGCCCACAACACCCAAGTCGGCGGATGGTGTGGGGCGTGGTGCTCGGCGCCGGCGGGATGGATGGCTTCCGCGCCCACCGCCTCGATCGTGCCCAGGCCGTGGATGGCGCCGCGCCAGAACTCGCCGTTCTCCGCCCCCATGAAGTAGGGGAAGAAGGCGAATCCGGCGGCGATGGCGCCGACCGACAGCACGGCCAGCGGGATCAGCATGGAGAGCGGGCTCTCGTGCGGCGTATGGGCTCCGTGGTGACCGTGTCCGTGATCGTCGTGAGCCGTGAGATCCGGCTCGGAGTGGGTCTCGATCTGCGCCGAAGTGGCGTGGTCGTCGCCATGGTGGCCGTGCGCGTCGGCGTGCTCCCACTTCTTGGCGCCCTCGAAGGTCATGAAGGCCAGGCGCCAGGAGTAGTAGGCCGTCAGGCCGGCGACGAAGAGGCCGATCCAGAAAGCGAACATGCCGATGGAGCTGGTCAGCCCCGACTCGTAGGCGGCCTCGATGATCGAGTCCTTCGAGTAGAAGCCGGCGAAGCCCAGGTGCAGGTTCGGCAGGCCCAGGCCCGTGATGGCGATCGTGCCGATGGTCATGGCCGCGTAGGTGAACGGCAGGTACTTCCGCAGGCCGCCCATGGACCGCATGTCCTGCTCGTGGTGCATGCCGTGGATCACCGAGCCGGCGCCCAGGAACAGCAGCGCCTTGAAGAAGGCGTGGGTGAACAGGTGGAACATGGCCGCGTCGTAGGCGCCCACGCCCGCCGCGAAGAACATGTAGCCGAGCTGCGAACAGGTCGAGTAGGCGATCACCCGCTTGATGTCGTTCTGCATCATGCCGACGGTGGCGGCGAACAGGGCCGTGACGGCGCCCACGATCGTCACCACATCGCGCGCGACCGGCGCCTGCTCGAACAGCGGCGACAGCAGGCAGACCATGTAGACGCCGGCGGTGACCATGGTGGCGGCGTGGATCAGGGCCGAGACCGGGGTCGGGCCTTCCATGGCGTCCGGAAGCCAGGTGTGCAGCAGGAACTGGGCCGACTTGCCCATGGCGCCGATGAACAGGAGGATCGCCGCGAGATCCAGCGCCGACCATTCGTAGCCGATGAAGGACCAGCTGGCGTTGGCCATCTGGGGCAGCAGCGGGAACAGCTCGTCGAAGCGGATCGTGCCGAACATCCAGTAGACGGTCATGATCCCCAGCGCGAAGCCGAAGTCGCCCACGCGGTTGACCACGAAGGCCTTGATCGAGGCGGCGTTCGCCGTCGCCTTGTGGAACCAGAAGCCGATCAGCAGGTAGGACGCGAGGCCCACGCCTTCCCAGCCGAAGAACAGCTGCATGAAGTCGTTGGCGGTCACCAGCGCCAGCATGGCGAAGGTGAACAGGGACAGGTAGGCGAAGAACCGCGGCTTGCCGGGGTCCTCGGCCATGTAGCCCCAGCTGTAGAGGTGCACGAGCGCCGAGACGGTGGTCACGACCACCAGCATCACCGCCGACAGGGCGTCGAAGCGGATCGACCAGGTCGAGCGGAAGTCGCCGATGTCGATGAAGCGGAGCAGTTCCACCAGGACACGCCCCTGCCCGCCCCAGGTGTGCAGGTAGAAGGCGTACCAGGCGATGGCGCAGGACAGGAACAGCAGGCCGGTGGTCACGGCCATGGACGGGACATTGCCGATGCGCTTGCCGAAGAGGCCGGCCACGATCGCGCCCAGCAGGGGCGCGAAGACGGCGATGACGAGCAGGGTCTCGAGAGTCACGCGATCAGCCCTTCATCACCGAGGCGTCGTCCACGGCGATGTCGCCGCGGTTGCGGAAGAAGGTCACCAGGATGGCCAGGCCGACGGCGGCCTCGGCCGCGGCGACGGTCAGGACGAACATGGCCAGGATCTGCCCGGAAACCTCGTTCAGGTGGGTCGAGAACGCCACCAGATTGATGTTCACCGACAGCAGGATCAGCTCGATCGACATCAGGATGATGATGACGTTCTTGCGGTTCACGAAGATCCCGAACACCCCGATGGTGAACAGGATCGCCGCGACCGTCAGGTAGTGCGCGAGACCGATGGTCATTCCGAAATCCCCTCGCCGGTGGCGGGCGTCACCACGGTCATGGCGTCCTTGCGGCGGCGCGTGACCTGCTGGTGGATGTTCTGGCGCCGTACGTGCGGCTTGTGACGCAGGGTCAGCACGATGGCGCCGATCATGGCGATCAGCAGCACGATGCCTGCAGCCTGGAAGAAGTAGACGTAGTCCGTATAGAGGACCCGGCCGATGGCCTCGGCGTTGGACGTGTCGACGGTCGCGGCCACGGGCGCCTTGCCAGCCGCGGCTCCGCCGTCGGCGACGGCGAAGCTGACCATGATCATCTCGACCAGCAGGATGATCGCCACCACGCCGCCGATGGGCAGGTACTGGGCGTATCCCTCTCGCAGGCGGACGAAATCGACGTCCAGCATCATGACGACGAACAGGAACAGCACCGCCACGGCGCCGACGTAGACGACAACCAGCAGCATGGCGAGGAACTCGGCGCCCATCAGCACGAACAGGCCGGCGGCCGAGAAGAAGGACAGGATCAGCCACAGCACCGAGTGCACGGGGTTGCGGGCTGTGACCACGAACAGGCCGCCCAGCACGGTGGTGGCGGCCATTAGGTAGAAGGCGATCGCCTGAAGCATGCGGCCGTCGGCTCCGTCGGTCCGCGCGCGCCGGGACGGCTGAGGCGGACGGAAAACTGGTGCGGCGAAAGGCGGCGCAGGCGCGAATCCGCGCCGTCGCGAGCCCCTCGAACCGGCGCCCTTCTAGCCCCGGCGGACCGCCTTGCAAAGGGCCGAAACGGCAAGAAACGGGTTGGAGAACGCCCCTGGCCTGCCCATCTCAGTCGCCTGATTTCACAAGGGACCGCCGCCGTGACCGACACCGACGCCGACGAACGCGACTATCTGCTGGGCACCGACGAGGTCGAGGTGAACCGGCTGGGCCTGCAGCACCGGGTGTGGCGGCCCCGCGTGCTGGACGCCTGGCGTCGCGCCGGCATCAGCGAAGGGAGCAAGGTCATCGACGCCGGCGCGGGTCCCGGCTGGGCGACGGTCGACCTGGCGGAGATCGTCGGCCGCAGCGGCGAGGTGCACGCCCTTGAACGGTCCGACCGCTTCCTGCGCTTCCTGGAGTGGAACGCCCGCCAGCGAGGCCTGGCCAACATCCGCACCGCCAACCTGGACCTGGTCACCGACGACCTGCCCGTCGAGAACGCCGACGCCTTCTGGGTCCGCTGGGTCCTCGCCTTCGTCAGCGACCCCGCCGAGGTGTTGGCCAAGCTGGTGAAGACCCTGCGGCCGGGCGGCGTGGCCGTGATCCACGAGTACCTGGACTACAACACCTGGTCCTTCGCCCCGTCCCTGCCGGCACAGCGCGAGTTCGTCGAGTTCGTCACCCAGGACTGGCGCGCCAGCGGCGGCGAGCCGGACATCGCCCGCTCGTTCCCCAAGCTGCTGCCGGAAGCGGGGCTGCGCATCCGCGAACTGCGCCCCATCGTGGATGTGGTCACCCCGTCCAACTACGTCTGGCGCTGGCCGGCCTCGTTCATGGAGACCTACCCGCAGCACCTGGTCGACACCGGCAAGAAGGACCAGGCCTGGGCCGACCGGCTCCGCGCGGAAATCGAGGCCGCGGAAGCCAACCCCGACGCGGTCATGGTCACGCCCATGGTGCTGGAGGTGATCGCCGAGAAGGTGTGACGCCGGGCGTCCACTCCCTTCGCCCCGGGGCGACGGAAACCCCTACCGGTAAGGCGCGTCCATCTCGAGGTTGCGCGCGATCTCGCGTTCCCAGCGGTCGCCGTTCGCGAGCAGGCGCTCCTTATCGTAGTAGAGCTCCTCGCGCGTCTCGGTGGCGAACTCGAGGTTGGGGCCCTCGACGATGGCGTCCACCGGGCACGCTTCCTGGCAGTAGCCGCAGTAGATGCACTTCACCATGTCGATGTCGTAGCGCGTGGTGCGGCGGCTGCCGTCGGCGCGAGGCTCGGCCTCGATCGTGATCGCCTGGGCCGGGCAGATGGCCTCGCACAGCTTGCAGGCGATGCAGCGCTCTTCCCCGTTGGGATAGCGGCGCAGCGCATGCTCGCCGCGGAAGCGCGGCGACATGGGGTTGCGCTCGAACGGGTAGTTGATGGTCGCCTTGGGCCGCGCCATGTACTTCATGGCCAGGCCGAAGGCCCCGATCACGTCCAGCAGAAGCGCGCCCTTCGCAGCCTGGGCAAGTCTGGCAATCATCTCAACAGCCTCTCGCGTCGCGCGCGGCCCGGTCCCTGAGGGACGCGCAGAGCCGCGCCTTGGCATCCTGTTCGGCCCGCGCCCGGTCCGCCGCTTCCGCGCGCGCACCCTGGCTCCTGTCGGCCGTGTTGTTCTCGTCGTCGTCGAAGACGCCCTTCAGCAGGGCGCATCCGGCGGTCGGGACCACCATCGCAACCAGGGCGGCGAGGACGATCAACCGTTTCATCGTTCCGCGGCGGGCCTCAGCTTGAACTTCGGTTCGGCGGGGGTGGGATAGTCGTAGAGGAAGCCTTCGTGCTGGTAGAACACCGGCTCCTTCCCGTCGGGGTAGTCATACCAGAACTGGCCGTGCACCCAGTAGGTCAATTCCTGTCGCGGGTAGCTGAAGACGTGCGGGTCCTGGACGTAGAACGCCGGGACCCGACCGTCCGGCCAGGGAAACACCAGGGTCGAGGTGGCGATCACTGGCTGGCGGCCAGGAACACCCGCCACCCGGCGATGGCGACGACGGCCACCAGCGAGGTCGGCAGGAAGATCTTCCAGCCCAGGCGCATCAGCTGGTCGTAGCGGTAGCGGGGCACGATGGCCTTCACCACCGACACCAGGAAGAAGAAGAACACCGCCTTCACGACGAACACGAGCAGGTAGAACAGGTTCGCCACGATGCCCGGC
>Ga0196970_1001168_pt1 | contig 19929 bp, 19 predicted proteins | sample S1v_513CmetaG_FD_148672 | JGI IMG/M metagenome (GOLD analysis project Ga0196970, IMG submission 148672) | Soil microbial communities from Anza Borrego desert, Southern California, United States - S1+v_5-13C | ecosystem: Environmental > Terrestrial > Soil > Desert | place: USA: California...
TGATGGTGAACGACGTGTACAACCAGGTGAAGTTCTGGCAGTCGGAAGGGCAGGTGGACAAGGCGCTCGACCCGGCCACCGTCATCGACCTCAGCTTCGTGCAGGGGCACACCGGAGTGCCGAAGTAACGTACAACCAGGTGAAGTTCTGGCAGTCGGAAGGGCAGGTGGACAAGGCGCTCGACCCGGCCACCGTCATCGACCTCAGCTTCGTGCAGGGGCACACCGGAGTGCCGAAGTAACGCCGACATTGGCCCCCACCCCTTACCCCTCCCCTGCGAAGCGGGGGAGGGCTGGGGTGGGGGCAATACTCACACCGTCCGGATCACCTTCCCGGGCAACGCCGGCGGCCGGTCGGGATCGAATCCGCGGTCGGCCGCCACGGCGTCGATCATCAGGTAGAACGCCTGCACCGCCACGATGGGATCCAGCATCGGGTGCAGCGGCGACGGCAGCGGCAGCGGTGTGCCCGCCAGTTCCAGCGCCTCCGGCACGGCGGACGCCACCAGCAGGTGCGCCCCCTGCGCCCGCAGCGTCCGCGCCACCTCCAGCACGCCGGGCAGCGTCGCGTCCGGCATCGCCAGCAGCAGCACCGGGAAACCCTCGTCCACCAACGCCACCGGGCCGTGCAGCAGTTCAGCGGCGCTGAACGGCTCGGCGTGCAGGGCGCAGGTCTCCTTCCCCTTCAGCGCCATCTCCTGCGCCACCGGCAGCGCGTAGCCGCGCCCGACCACCAGCAGCGAGTCCGCCGCCGCCAGCACCGGCCGCGCCGCGGACCAGTCCGCCGCACAAGCCTCGCGCAGCCGGCCGGGAAGGTCCCGCAACGCTGCGCCGAGCGCCGCGTCCTGCGTCCAGGCCGCGGTCAGCGCGGCCATGGCGGACAGGCTGGCGATGAAGCTCTTGGTGGCCGCGATGCCGCGCTCCGGCCACGCCATCAGCGGCAGCACGTGCTCCGCCGCGCGGGCGAGCGGCGACTCCCCGGCGTTGACCAGCGCCAGCGTGTGCGCGCCGCCGCGCCGGGCGGCTTCCAGCGTTGCCAGCAGGTCCGGGCTCTCCCCCGACTGCGAGACGGCGAGCGCCAGCGCGTCCCGCACCCGGAGATCCGCGCCGTAGCACGTCACCACCGACGGCGCCGCCGAGGCGGTGACCAGCCCCAGCGCCGTTTCGAACAGGTAGCGGGCAAAGCCGGCCGCGTGGTCGGAGCTGCCGCGCGCCACCGTCATCGCGAAGGCCGGCGGACGGGCGCGCAGCAGGTCCGCCAGCGCCTCGACGCGCCCGGCGTTGGCGGCCAGCTGCGCGGCGACGACGTCGGGGGCTTGCAGCGCTTCCTCTCGCATCCTGGTCATGGGCGGGCCTCTGCGGAACCGGCGGGCGCCGGTGCGGTTGCGGGAGAACGGGTCATCTCACAACGGATGTCATTCATGGAATTGCAGGGCAAGGTCGCGCTGGTCACCGGCGCCGGATCGGGCATCGGGCGCGCCGCGGCGGTGCGGCTGGCGCGGGAGGGCGCGGCGGTGGGCGTGCTCAGCCACACCGAGAAGGAGATCGTCGCGGCGGCACGCGAGATCGGCGATGCGGGCGGCACCGCCATTCCGCTGACCGCCGACGTCGCCGACTCGGCGGCCATGGAGCGCGCGGTGGGCGAGCTGGTCAAGCGGTTCGGCCGGCTCGACGTCGTGTTCGCCAACGCCGGCATCAACGGCGTCTGGGCGCCGATCGACGAACTGACCCCGGAAGAGTGGGACCGCACCATCAACACCAACCTCCGCGGCACGTTCCTGACGCTGCACCACACCGTGCCGCACCTGAAGAGGGCCGGCGGCGGGTCGATCGTCATCACGTCGTCCATCAACGGCACCCGCGTCTTCAGTAACGCCGGCGCCACCGCCTATTCCACCACCAAGGCGGGGCAGGTGGCGATGGCGCAGATGGCCGCGCTGGAGTTGGCCAAGCACCGCATCCGCGTCAACGTGGTCTGCCCCGGCCGGATCGACACGGCGATCCAGGAGAACACGCAGGCGCGCAACGTCGAGGCGGCGAAGGAACCGGTGGAGTACCCGGAGGGCGCCATCCCGCTGACCGACGGCGAGGCCGGCAGCAGCTTCGACGTGGCGGAACTGGTGCTGTTCCTGGCGTCCGACCGCTCGAAGCACATCACCGGCACGCCGGTGTGGATCGACGGCGGGCAGTCGCTGTTGGTCGGCTGACCGCCGCCGCCGATGGGGACAGCGTGGGGTTACAGGTCGTGGATCTTGCCCGGCGTGTCCTTGTTCTTGCCGCCGGCCTGCTCCTCGGTCTTCTCGGTCAGGGTCTTGTCCTTGCCCTGATCGTCGCTCTGTTTCGAGGCGCCGGTCGCCGAGCGGTCGGTCGCGGGCTTCTGGGTGCGCTCATCGGCCATGGTCGGGCTCGCCTGTCTGTTGTGGGGATGCCCTCTCAACACCGGCTGCGCGTTCGCGTTGCATCGGAAACAAACGCGCTTCCCGCGCGTCCTATGCAGGGTCCAGCCAAAACAGAGGAGGATACCCATGCGTACCATTCTCACCCTCGCCCTGCCGGCGCTGCTGCTGGTGGCCGCGCCCGCCGGGGCGCAGACCTCGTCGGGGTCCGACCAGATGAGCACCGGCAGCGGCCGCGTCGATCCGCGCCGCGAGGTCGACGCGTCGGACGTCGTGCCGTCGCGCAACCTGATCGGCAAGCCGATCACCTACCGCTACCAGGGCGGCACCGCCGGCACGATCCGCGACTTCGTGACCGGCGACGACGGCCGGCAGAAGATCGTCATGGACGTCCGGGGCACCGGCCGGCACGTGGTGCTCGACATGTCCGAGGTGCGGCGGCGCGGCAACGGCGTCCAGCTGATGATCGAGCCCGAGCAGATCGCCGGCCTGCCCGACTACCAGAACCAGGGCAGCATGGGCACCATGGGCGGCACCATGGGGGGCCAGATGGGCGGGAACCGCACCATGGGCGGCACCGGCCAGTAAGTCATCCCAGGGCTGCGTGACACGCAGCGTCATTCGGTCCGATTGCGCGGCGGGCCGGTCGGTGCTCCAATCGCACTGACCGGTCAGCCGGCACTTCGCCCTGTCCGGCCGTGTAGCGTCCGCAAAGCGCGGGAGAACGGCCGTGACCAAGAAAGCCCTGTTCGTGGCAGCCCTGCTGCTGATCGCCGTGGCCGTCGGTGCGGTCTACGTGCCGAACCTGCTGCCCGGCCGCCGGCTTCCCGCCGGCTTCACCTCGGGCAACGGCCGCATCGAAGCCAACGAGATCGACGTCGCCACCAAGTACGCGGCCCGCGTCGCCGAGGTGCTGGTGGACGAAGGCCAGATGGTCGAGGCCGGGGCCGAGCTGGCGCGGCTCGACATCCGCGACCTGGAGGCCTCGCTGCGCGCCGCCCAGGCGCAGCTGCGTCAGGCCCGCCAGGCGCGGGAGGAGGCCGCCGCCCTCATCGCCCAGCGCGAGAGCGACGCCGCCTTCATGACCAAGGAGCTGGAGCGGGCGTTGGTCCTGCTCGGCAAGGGGCACGTGTCGCAGCAGCGCGTCGATCAGGCGCGCAACCAGCAGCGCAGCGCCGATGCCGCCCTCCAGGCGGCGCGCAGCCATCTCGCCAGCGCCGAGGAGGCGATCGCCGCCGCCGCCGCGGAGGTGGAGCGGCTGCAGCAGCTCGTCGCCGACGGCGTGCTGAAGGCGCCGCGCAAGGGGCGCGTGCTGTACCGCCTCGCCGAGCCGGGCGAGGTGCTGGGGGCGGGCGGCAAGGTGGTGACTCTGCTCGACCTCTCCTCGGTCACCATGACCTTCTTCCTGCCGACCGAGACGGTGGGCACACTGGCGCTGGGCGCGTCGGCGCGGGTGCTGCTGGACGCGCTGCCCGACGTGGCGATCCCGGCGTCGGTGTCCTTCGTGGCGCCGCGCGCCCAGTTCACGCCCAAGCAGGTGGAGACGCGCACCGAGCGCGACCGCATGGTGTTCCGCGTCAAGGCGAAGATCCCCGAGGCGCTGGTCGCCCAGCACATCGAGAAGGTGAAGACCGGCCTGACCGGCATGGCCTACGTGAAGCTCGACCCGGCGGCGGCGTGGCCGGAGTGGCTGGAATCGCGCCTGACCCGCGAGGCGGCGGGCAAGCCATGACCGCGGCTGTGCGGGTGGCCGGCGTCAGCCACCGCTACGGCAGGACGGTGGCCCTGGATGCGGTGAGCGTGGACATCCCGCCCGCGTGCAGCGTCGCCGTCATCGGCCCGGACGGGGTGGGCAAGTCGACGCTGCTCGGCCTCATCGCCACCGCCAAGACGCTGCAGGACGGCGCCGTCACCGTGCTGGACACCGACGTGCGCTCGCGCCGCGGGCGGGCGGTGCTGCAGACGCGCGTCGCCTACATGCCGCAGGGCCTCGGCCGCAACCTCTACGCCGACCTCAGCGTGCGCGAGAACCTGGAGTTCTTCGGCCGCCTGTTCGGCCTCGACGCGGCGCGGCGCTGGGCGCGGATCGCGGAGCTGCTGGCCGCCACCGGCCTCGCCCCGTTCCCCGACCGGCCGGCGGGCAAGCTGTCGGGCGGCATGAAGCAGAAGCTCAGCCTGTGCTGCGCGCTGCTGCACGACCCCGACCTGCTGATCCTCGACGAGCCGACCACCGGCGTCGATCCGCTGTCGCGCCGCCAGTTCTGGGACCTGATCGAGCGGATCCGCGCCGGCCGGCCGGCCATGACGGTGCTGGTCGCCACCTCCTACATGGACGAGGCGGAGCGGTTCGAGCGCGTGCTGATGATGCACGCCGGCCGCCTGCTCGCCGACGGCTCCCCGGCGGAGCTGAAGGCGCGCACCGGGGCCGCGGACCTGGAGGCGGCCTTCGTGGCGCTGCTGCCGGATGAGGCGCGGCGCGGCTACGCCCCGCTGGTGGTGCCGCCGCGCGTGGACACGGACGGCGAGGCGGCCATCGAGGCGCGGGGCCTGACCCGGCGCTTCGGCGACTTCACCGCGGTGGACCACGTCAGCTTCCGCATCCCGCGCGGCGAGATCTTCGGCTTCCTCGGCTCAAACGGCTGCGGCAAGACGACGACCATGAAGATGCTGACCGGCCTGCTGCCGGCCAGCGAGGGCGACGCCCGGCTGTTCGGCGCGCCGGTGGCGCCGGACGACCTGGAGACGCGGCGGCGCGTCGGCTACATGGCGCAGGCATTCTCGCTCTACGGCGAGCTGACGGTGCGGCAGAACCTGGTGCTGCACGCGAAGCTGTTCGGGCTGTACGACCATGCGGACCGCCTCGCCGTGCTGACCGAGCGCTTCGGCCTCGGCACGTACCTGGACGCGGTGGCCGACGGGCTGCCGCTCGGCGTGCGGCAGCGGCTGTCGCTGGCGGTGGCGGTGCTGCACGACCCGGAACTGCTGATCCTCGACGAGCCGACCTCCGGCGTCGATCCGGTGGCGCGCGACCTGTTCTGGGCCGACCTTGTGGCGCTGTCGCGCCGGCAGGGGGTGACGATCTTCGTCTCCACCCACTTCATGAACGAGGCGGCGCGCTGCGACCGGGTGGCGTTCATGCACGCCGGCCGCGTCATCGCCGTCGGCGCGCCGGACGAGCTGCGCCGCAGCCAGAATGCCGACACGCTCGACGATGCCTTTGTCGGCTTCATGCGGCAGGCCGCCGGCGACGAGGCCATCCCGGACGAAGCCCCGCCCGCCGCCGTCGCGCACGCGCCGGGAAAGCGCCATGCCTTCTCGCCGCGCCGGCTGCTGGCCTACGCGTGGCGGGAGGCGCTGGAACTGCGGCGCGACGCGGTGCGGCTGGCGGTGGCGCTGCTCGGCACGGTGCTGCTGATGCTGGTGTTCGGCTACGGCATCACCATGGACGTGGAGGACCTGACCTTCGCCGTGCTCGACCGCGACCAGTCGCCGGAGAGCCGGTCGTACGTCGAGCGGTTCGAGTCCTCGCCCTACTTCCAGCGCCGCCCGCCGCTGTCCTCGGCGGCCGAGCTGGAACGGCGGCTGCAGCAGAACGACATCTCCCTGGCCATCGAGATCCCGCCCGACTTCGGCAAGGACCTGCGCCGCGGCCGGGCGCCGGAGGTGGCGGTGCGCATCGACGGCGCCATGCCCTTCCGGTCCGAGACCATCGCCGGCTACGTCGCCGGCATCCACCAGCGCTTCATCCAGGACAAGGCGGCGGAGGCCGGGGTGACGCTGCCCGCGCCCGCGGCCGGCGTCGAGACGCGCTACCGCTACAACCAGGCGTTCCGCAGCGTCGATGCCATGGTGCCGGGCACCATCGCGCTGCTGCTGGTCTTCATCCCGGCCATCCTCGCCGCACTCGGCGTGGTGCGGGAAAAGGAGCTGGGCTCGATCACCAACCTGTACGTCACCCCGGTGACGCGGCTGGAGTTCCTGCTGGGCAAGCAGATCCCGTACGTGCTGATCGCCGCCGGCAACTTCCTGCTGCTGATCGCCATGGCGGTGTGGCTGTTCGGCGTGCCGCTGAAGGGCAGCGCCGGCGGGCTGCTGATCGGCGGGCTGGTGTACGTGTGTGCGACGACGGCGATGGGGCTGTTCATCTCCGCCTTCACCCGCACGCAGACGGCGGCGGTGTTCGGCACCGCCATCCTCACCACCACGCCGGCCACGCAGTTCTCGGGCATGCTGCAACCGACCTCGACGCTGGAGGGGCCGGCCTACCTGTTCGGCCAGCTGTTCCCGACCACGCATTTCCTGAAGGTCTGCCTGGGCGCCTTCACCAAGGGCCTCGCCTTCGCCGACCTCGTGCCGTTCATCCTGGCGACGGCGGCGTTCGTGCCGGTGCTGGTGGCGCTGGGCGTGCTGTTCCTGCGCAAACAGGAGCGCTGAGCCATGCTGCGGTTCCTGCGCACCATGTTCACCCTGACCGGCAAGGAGTGGCTGAGCCTGTGGCGCGACGGCTTCATGCTGGGGTTCGTCGTCTATTCCTTCACGCTGGCGATCTACAGCCACGCCACCGGCATCAGCCACGACCTGCGCAACGCATCCATCGCCATCGTCGATGAGGACCACTCCACCCTGTCGGAGCGGCTGGCCGGCGCCTTCCGCGGGCCGGAGTTCCGCCCGCCGGTGCTGATTGGTGCCGGCGAGGTGAACGCCGCCATGGACTCCGCGCGCTTTACCTTCGTGCTCGACATCCCGCCGAACTTCGAGGCGGACGTTCTGGCCGGCCGCAGCCCGGCGGCGCAGCTTCTGATCGACGCCACCGCCATGATGCAGGCGGGCATCGGCGCCGGGCAGATCGTCGGCATCCTCGATGACGAGATCGGCCGCTTCGCCCGCCGCGAGGCCGCGGCACCGCCGCCGCCCGTGGGCTTGCAGGTGCGCTACGCCTTCAACCAGGCGCTGGACACAAGGTGGTTCATGGGCATCATGGCCACCATCAACAACATCACCATGCTGGCGGTGCTGCTGGCCGGCGCCGCGCTGATCCGCGAGCGGGAGCACGGCACGCTGGAGCACCTGCTGGTGATGCCGGTCCGCCCGGCCGAGATCATGACCGCCAAGGTGGTGGCCAACGGCACGGTGATCCTGGCGCTGACCGCCTTTGCGCTGCTGGGCATCGTGCGCGGCGTGCTGGGGGTGCCGCTGGCCGGCTCGATGGCGCTGTTCCTGGTGGGCACGGCGCTCTACCTGTTCTTCGCCACGGCGCTGGGCATCTTCCTGGGCACCATCGCGCGCTCCATGCCGCAGCTGGGGCTGCTGTTCATCCTGATCGTGCTGCCGATGACCATGCTGTCCGGCGCCAACACGCCGCTGGAGAGCGAGCCCGAGTGGCTGCAGGCGGTGATGCAGTTCGTCCCCTCCACCCACTTCGTGGCGTTCGCCCAGGCGATCCTGTGCCGCGGCGCCGGGCTGGAGGTGGTGTGGCCGCGCTTCCTCGCCACGGTGCTGATCGGCGCCGTCTTCTTCGCCCTGAGCCTCAAGCGCTTCCGCCAGCACCTCGCGGCGATGCGCTGACGCCCGGTTGTGCGTCGGCGCGTCATGCGTCTGGCTCAAAGCCCCATTCCGAGACGGCGTTTGTGCGGGGATCGGGCGGATCGATACGTTCTTTCAAAACGGGCGTCCGGAGAGAAATGTTCGCTCGCCCAAGAATTACCAAGGGAAAGCAATGTATCAGGACCGCATCCGTCTGAAGTCGCTCCAGGGCAAGGTGGTCAGCCCGGAGGAGGCCGCCCTGCTGATCAAGGACGGCATGATCATCGGCATGAGCGGCTTCACCCGCTCCGGCGACGCCAAGGCGGTGCCGCTGGCGCTGGCCGAGCGGGCGGCGCACGAGCGGCTGAAGGTCACGGTGATGACCGGCGCCTCGCTCGGCAACGACGTGGACAAGATCCTGACCGAGGCCGGCGTGATGGCCCGCCGCCTGCCGTTCCAGGCCGACCCGGTGCTGCGCAAGGCGATCAACCGCGGCGAGGTGATGTTCGTCGACCAGCATCTGTCGGAGACGGTGGAACTGCTGCGCTCGCGCCAGATGGGGCCGATCGACGTGGCGGTGATCGAGGCCTGCGCCATCACCGAAACCGGCGGGCTGATCCCCACCACCTCCATCGGCAACTCGGCGACCTTCGCCATCCTGGCGGAGAAGGTGATCGTCGAGCTGAACCTGACCCAGCCGCTCGACCTGGAAGGGCTGCACGACGTCTACATCCCGACCCGCCGCCCGTTCCGCGAGCCGATCCCGGTGGTGACGCCGGAGAGCCGCGCCGGGCTGCCCTACATCCCCATCGACCCGTCGAAGATCGCGGCCATCGTGGTGACGCGCAAGCAGGACAGCACCGCCAGCATCCTGCCCCCCGACGATGAGACCAACGCCATTGCCGGCCACCTGATCGAGTTCTTCGACGCCGAGGTGCGCAAGGGCCGTCTGGGCCGCTCGCTCAACCCCCTGCAGGCCGGCATCGGCACCATCGCCAACGCCGTGCTGCACGGGATGATCGACGGGCCGTTCCACGACCTGACCATGTACAGCGAGGTCCTGCAGGACAGCACCTTTGAACTCTTCGACGCCGGCAAGCTGAACTTCGCCTCCGGGTCGTCCATCACGCTGAGCGCCGGCAAGTACGCCGAGGTGCTGCCCAGGCTGTCGTCCTACAAGGGCCGGCTGCTGCTGCGCCCGCAGGAGATCTCCAACCATCCCGAGGTGATCCGGCGGCTGGGCGTCATCGGCATCAACACGGCGCTGGAGTGCGACATCTACGGCAACGTCAACTCGACCCACGTCAACGGCACGCAGATGATGAACGGCATCGGCGGTTCCGGCGACTTCGCGCGCAACTGCCACCTCGCCATCTTCGTCACCAAGTCGCTGGCCAAGGACGGCGCCATCTCCAGCGTCGTGCCGATGGTGACGCACGTGGACCACAACGAGCACGACGTGGACGTGCTGGTGACCGAGGTCGGCCTCGCCGACCTGCGCGGCCTTGCCCCGCGCGAGCGCGCGCTGACCATCATCAACAACTGCGTCCACCCCAGCTACCGCGAGCTGGCGATGGACTATCACCGCCGGGCGCTGGCCCGCGGCGGCCACACGCCGCACCTGCTGGAGGAGGCGTTCTCCTGGCACCTGCGCTTCCAGCAGACCGGCAGCATGGCGCCGAAGGTGCCGGCGGCGGCGTGAACGGCCGGCCCCCTTCCTGTAAGGAAGGGGGCCTTTTCGTCAGCGCCGGTCGTCGTCACCGGTGCGGCCACGGGTCGAGCGCGGACCGCGGTAGCAGGCGTCGCGCTCGGCGGCGGTGCGCAGCGGCTCGCAGCGTTGCGCGCGCTGGGTGCACTCCTGCCGCAGTTCCTCGACGAGGATCAGGTCGCAGCGCGGCGGTGCGGCGGCGGCAGGGGTTGCGGCCGCGGCGAGCAGTGCGGCCGTGCAGAGGGTCTTGATGGACATGGCTCGTTCCCGTCAACCCTGCTGCGTGTGGTTTTCCACGTAGAGCAGAAGTGCGGAATAGTGAACGTTTCCGCCTGCCGCCGCGCGCTTGCAGTAACGGCGGGCAAAGCCGCTGTCAATCCATGCTTTAAGTTCGCCGGCATCACGCTTCTGTGCGACGATGCGGTCGATCTTGTCCAAGACCTTGTGGGTCACGGGTCAGTCCTCACGATTCTGGATTGTGCCGCTGCGGACCGCGACTTCGGTCGAGGCGGGGCAGGCGGTGCGGCCATTATGGGCCGCAAGCCGGGCGAGAGCTGTGCTTTATGAGCATGTCTGCATATTGCGACGCACAATGGCGGCGGGTCAGCCGCCTTCGAACTCGCAGTCGGCCACCTTCGCGCCGCTCAGCATGGTCGCGGTCAGGGTGGGTGCGCGCAGGTCGCAGTTGCGCAGGCTGGCGCCGTCGAAACGCGCCGGCAGGCTGCCGCCGCTGCGCAGCGCCAGCGGGCTCGCGTCGACGCCGTGGAAGCTGGAGAACTGCACCTGCGCCTCGGCGAAGTTCGCGCCGCGGATGTCGGCGCCCGACAGGTCGGCGTACTGGATGACCGCGCCGGTCAGGTCGGCGGCGGCCAGCACCGCGTTGGTCAGCTTCGCCCCGCTGAGGTCGCTGCCGGCGAAGGACACGGTGGCCAGCATCAGCCCGGACAGGTCGATGCCGCGCAGGTTGCGCCCGGCGAAGTCGGCGCGCTTGCCCTCCTTGCCGCCGCTGTCCACCCAGGCGCGGTGCAGTTCCGCCGCCTCCTTGGCCTGCGCGCGGACGTCCAGGAAGCGGCGGAAGCCCTCGTTCATCTGGAGCGCGGTGATGGTCTCCGGCGTGACGTCGAAGATGGTGTTCTCCACCGTCACGTCGGTCAGCACCGCGTCCGTCAGCACCGCCCCGGCCAGCGTCGAGCCGGAGAGATCCGCGCCCTTGAGGTCGGCCCCGGTGAGGTCCGCGCCCTTCAGGTTGGCGTTGCGGATGCGGCAGCCGCTCATGTCCGCGCCGCGCAGCGACGCGCCCTCGAAGTTGGAGTTGGAGAGGTCGGTCTCCTGCACCAGCATCTGCTCGCGCTTGCCGCCGCTGGCGACGTCGTCGCGGTAGATCATCACCGAGCCCTGCTTCATCCGCGCCTCGTCGAGCGTCGCCTCCTGCGCGTCGGCGTAGTGGAAGCGCACGCCGTTCAGGGTGGCGCCGGAGAAGTCGGCGCGCGCCAAGTTGGTGCGGATGAACAGGCTGTTGGTGAGGTCGGCGTCGCGGAAGTGCGCCCCCTCCAGGTTCGAATAGGAGAAGTTGCAGGCGATCAGCGAGGCCCGAGAGAAGTCGAAGTTCTCCAGGATCACGTAGGAGACGTTCGACATCATCAGGTTCAGGCGCTTGCCGCCCTTGCCGGCGAGGTGGAGCAGGTGGTTGCGCAGCGACTCGCGCATGCGGGCGAGGCGATCCTGCTGGTCCGCCGCCTTCACCGCAACACTTCTGGCCTGTCCGCTGACGCCCATGATCGTCCGTGCACCCACGATTCCTTCGAGGCGAAAGCATCTCTTACACCGGATCGGCCGGCCGCGGCGTGTGCAATTTTCGTCAAAATTGCGACAGGCCGCCGCAGGGGACTGTCCGCCCTTTCAGCGTTCGGGTAGGGTGACGGCTTCGCCGCGGGGGAGCCATGCCCAAGGACTGCGATCTGCGCCTGACCAACCTCGATCTGATCGACGACGACCATGAGCAGCTGTTGCACGCGCTGCAGGAACTGGCGTACGGCGAGGGCATGGGGCGCACGGGCATGGATCGGCTGATCGCCCAGGTGGTCGAGCACTTCGAGCACGAGTTGCCGCACCTGGAGCGCATCGGCGGGGCGCTGAAGACGCGCCATCTCGGCGCCCACGCGCTGTTCCTCGACCGCCTGACGGCGATCCGCGACCGCTGCCAGTACGAGCCGGCGCGCGCCCGCGCCGAACTGGCGGAGGTCACCGCGCGCTTCATCTCGCACACCAACACCGACGACCTGGAGATCGTCGAGGCGCTGAAGGCGCTTGCCCCGGAGCCGGAGCCGGTTCCGGCGCGGCCGGCGCTCACGCTGGACGACATCCTGCTGTAGGGTGAACCAACCCCGGCATCGCGTGTTGACTCCGGCATGACCACACCCGTGAAGGACAACCCGGCGCTCGGCCGGTTCGAGCTGGACGTGGACGGCCGCATCGTCTTCGCCACCTACCGCCGGCAGGGCGGGACGCTGTACATCCCCTATGTCGAGGCGCCGCCCTCGCTGCGCGGCACCGGCGCGGCGGGCCGGCTGATGCAGGGCGTCATGGACATCGCGCGGGCGGAGAAGCTGAAGGTCGTGCCGATCTGCAGCTACGCCTCGCTGTGGATGCGCCGCCATCGCGAGCACCACGACCTGCTGGCGTAGGGGCCGGATCGCCCGGAAAGCACGCACCGGTGACCGGGAAACACAGAGGCACAGAGAAATTCTTCTCCGTGCTCCTCCGTGTCTCCGTGGTAACTCCCCGCCGCCGCGAGGATCTCGCCCGCTCACGCGGAGTTGAGCGCGCGGGGCTTCCGCCGCCCTATATAAGGCGTTGTCCGGTCCCGGAGCGTCCGCATGGAAGCCGTCATCCGGCTGGGGGTCTTCCTCGGCCTCTTCGTCATCGCCGCGCTGCTCGAGGCGGCCTACCCGAAACGTCCGCTCACCGTGGCGAAGGGGCGGCGCTGGGCGGTCAACCTCGGCCTCGTCGCGGTGGACGTGGCGGTGCAGCGCCTGACCGTCGGCGCGCTGGCCGTCGTCGCCGCGGCCTGGGCGCAGGAGCGCGGCGTCGGCCTGTTCAACGTCCTCGACGCGCCCTGGTGGGTCGGGGCGGTGGCGGCGTTCCTGGTGCTCGACTTCGCCATCTACCTCCAGCACGTGCTGTCGCACCGCGTGCCGCTGCTGTGGCGGCTGCACCGCGTGCACCACGCCGACCTGGACATCGACGTCAGCTCCGGCCTGCGCTTCCACCCCGTGGAGATCCTGTTGTCGCTGGCCTGGAAGGCGGCGGTGGTCGTGGCGCTCGGCGCCGACCCCTGGGTGGTGGTGGCGTTCGAGGTGGTGCTCAACGGCTCCGCCCTGTTCACCCATGCCAACCTGCGGCTGCCCGAGCGGCTGGATACCGCGCTGCGCCGGCTGGTCTGCACGCCGGACATGCACCGCGTCCACCACTCCATCGAGCGCGCCGAGACCGACACCAACTACGGCTTCTTCCTGTCGGTGTGGGACCGGCTGTGCGGCACCTACCACGCCGCCCCGCCGGCCGCCGGGCACGAGGCGGCGCCGCTCGGCCTTCCGGGCTGGCGCGCGCAGCTCGGCCTCGGTCCCCTTCTCGCGATGCCGTTCCGGGGCGAGCCCGGCCGGCGGCCGGCCCTGGAGGCGTGACGCATGGACGGCTCCATTATCCCCGCCAAGTTCCGGGACCTGCACGTCACCGCCGAGGGCAAGCCGCGCGCGTCGGTGGATCTCGGCGGGCTGGCGACGCTGTGGTTCAACACCGGCACGCTGTGCAACATCACCTGCGTCAACTGCTACATCGAGTCCTCGCCGCGCAACGACGCGCTGGTCTACCTGACGGCCGGGGAGGTCCGCCGCTTTCTCGACGAAGCCGGGCGCGAGGCGCCGGAACTGCGCGAGGTCGGCTTCACCGGCGGCGAGCCGTTCCTGAACCCGGACTTCCCCGCGATGCTGGAGGACGCGCTGGGCCGCGGCCTGCGGGTGCTGGTGCTGACCAACGCCATGCGGCCGATGATGCTGAAACGCGAAGCCCTGCGGAGGCTGAAGCGGGCGCACGGCGGGCGGCTGGCGCTGCGCGTCTCGCTCGACCACCACACCGGGGCGGGGCACGACGCGCTGCGCGGGCAGGGGAGTTTCGCCAGGGCGATGGAGGGGCTGCGCTGGCTGGCCGACAACGGATTCCACGTCGCCGTCGCCGGCCGCACGGCGAGTGGGGAGGGGCAGGCGGACCTGCGCCGCGGCTTCGCCGATCTCTTTGCCGCGCATGGCCTGGGCATCGATGCGGACGACCCCAAGCAGCTGGTCCTCTTCCCGGAGATGGACGGCAGCCCCGAGACGCCGGAGATCGCCGAGAGCTGCTGGGCCATCCTCGGCAAACGGCCGGATGCCATGATGTGCGCCTCCTCGCGCATGGTGGTGCGCCGCAAGGGTGAGGCGGAGGCGCGGGTGGCGGCCTGCACGCTGCTGCCCTACGACCCGCGCTTCGACTGCGGCGCCACGCTGGCGGAGGCGCGCCGGCGGGTGTGGATGAGCCATCCGCACTGCAGCCGCTTCTGCGCGCTGGGCGGCGCCTGCTGCGCCTGAGGGACTATGTCGCATACACGCTTGTGCGGCGCCGGTTGCCGCGGCCATGATGCGCGCCTTCCGCAACCGAGGGGAGCCCGGGTCCGCATCATGCCGCCGTTCCGCACTGCCACCATCGCGCCCCCGTCCGTCCCGCGACGGAGCGCCGCCGGCCCGGTTAGCTGGTGACTCACCGGAACGCCCCAACCGGAACAAGCGAGTGCGGACATGCGCAGAGTGAAGGCGACCGGCCGGGTCGATTGGCGGCCCGGCCTGCGCAAGCATCCCTACGGTCTGGCGGCGGCCCCGGCCGGCGCGCTGTGGCGCGAGGACGTGCGCTATGAGTTCTCCGCGCCGCAGATCGACCTGATCGAGAGCGTCGCCGACGAGCTGCACGGCATGATCCGCGAGGCCCTGCGTGCGGTGGTCGAGGACAAGCTGCTCAGCGACCTCGGCCTGCGCGGCGAGGCGGCGCGGCTGGTGGACGCGTCCTGGAGCGACTACTGGCGCCCGGGCGGCATCAACGAGCGCGCCGGGTGCCTCGCCGGGCGGCTGACGCTGGCCTACGACGGGCGCGATTCGCTGAAGCTGCTGGCCTGCAACTACGACGTGGCGCCGGGGCTGTTCGCCGCCGCGCTGGTGCAGCGCAACTGGCAGGAGGCGCAGGCCCCCGACGCCCTCCAGTTCAACGGCCTGCACGAGGCGCTGATCGAGCGCTGGGAGGAACTGGCGCACGGCGTCCCCGGCCGCGAGCGTCTGCACCTCGCCTGCGCCACCCCCGACCCGATGGGGGAGGGCGAACTGATTTACCTCGCCGCGACCGCCGCCGAAGCGGGGGTGGAGACGGTGCTGCTGCCGCTCCAGGACATCGGCTGGGCTGACGGCCGGTTCCGCGACCAGCATGGCGAGGCGATCTCGTGGCTGGCCAAGCTCTATCCGTGGGAGGCGCTGGGCAGCGACGACTTCGTGCAGCGCCTGCGCTCCGCCGGCATGGGCCTCGTGGAGCCGGCGTGGTGCTGGGCAGCGTCGAACCACGGGCTGCTGGCGGTGCTCTGGCACCTCTACCCCGGCCACCCCAACCTGTGCCGCGCCGCGCTCGACGATTCGGCGCTGGGGCCGGCGGAGGCGGTGACGGTGCGCAGCCTGTTCGGCCTCGACCACGCCGTCACCCGCCTGGGCGAGCACGGCCGGCTGGTGGCGGAAGGCGGCGCCGTGGCCGAGCCCGGCGGCTGGCTGTGGCTGGAGACCCCGCCGAGCTTCGAGCAGGACGGGGTGCACGCGGTGCTCGACGCCTGGATCGTCGGCGACAAGTGCCTGGGCATGACCGTGCGCGAGGCGCCGGGCCCGCTGGTCGGGCCGGACGCGTCGGTGGTTCCGCACCTGTTCCGGGGGTAAGCGCGCGCCGACCGGCAGCGTCGCGGCGTTGCGGGCAACATCCACACGGATTTCACGGATTGAGGCACGGATTACACGGATTTTTGTGTTCGTGCGCAGCATTGGCTTGCGGGATCGGGAAGGCGCCGCAGGTTAATTAATAATTCCGTGAAATCCGTGTCAAAATCCGCGCAATCCGTGTGATTGTTGTCTCCGTCTGCCGTGCGCCGAAAAGAAAAAGGCGGGGAAATCCCCGCCCTCTCTCGCGCTACGGCATCCGCGGATGCTCAGCCGTTCTTCGCGCCGGTCTTGGTGATGCTGGCGATCTGCTTCTGCAGGTCGTCCACCCGCTTCTGCAGCTCGTCCAGCGAGTGGTCGGTGGCGGCCGGCGGCTTGGGGGCGGTGGTCGGGGCGCCACCCTCGGCACCTTCCTCGTGCGCGCCGAACGGGGTGAACATGCGCATCGCCCGCTCGAACATGGCGAGGTTCTGCTTGCCCATCTGCTCCAGCCCGCCGAAGGGGAACATCCCGCCCAGCGTGTTCTGGAAATACTCGCGCATCTGCTCCTGGTTGCGGGCGAACGACTGCATGGAGTATTCCAGGTACCGCGGCACCATCCACTGCATGTTGTCGCCGTAGAAGCCGATGAGCTGGCGCAGGAAGGGGATCGGCAGCAGGTTCTGCCCCTTCGCCTCCTCCTCCACGATGATCTGGGTGAGCACCGAGCGGGTGATGTCCTCGCCCGTCTTGGCGTCGTAAACGACGAAGTCCAGCCCGTCCTTGACCATCTGGCACAGGTGGTCGAGCGTCACGTAGCTGCTCGTCGCCGTGTTGTAGAGCCGCCGGTTGGCGTACTTCTTGATCGTGATCGCGGCGGACTTCTGATCTTCCTTGTCGGCCATCGCGGAGTCTTTCTTGTAAGCCTGCGGCGGGAATCCCTGTCAGGTTAGAACTACGACATGGGGCAGCGGCTGGCAAGTCTCCAGCCGAAAAGGGAGGATTTGGGGCCGCATTACCCCCCTTTCGCACGGCGCTGGCCATTCTCCCGTCCCTCCTCCTATACTGTTCGGCATGGCCGACCCCACCGACTCCGACATCCCGACCCTCGACGCGCTGGCCCGCCGCTATCTGGACCTGTGGCAGGAGCAGTGGGCGGCGGTGGCCGGCGATCCGGAGACGGCCGACCATCTGGCGCGGCTGTTCCAGATGCTGGGGCAGGGGGCGGCCTCGCTGGCGCCGACGGTGTTCGGCCCGGGCGGCTTCGCCTACGGCAACCCGCCCGGTGCCGGCTGGGACCCGCGGCCCAACCCGTTCACCACAAAACACTCCGAACCAACGGAGGGACCGGCCGATGACCGCACCGCCAGCCGCCCAAGCGACCGCAGCGCCGCCCCGGATGCGCCAGGGCCCGCGCCCGCTCGGCCTGCACCTGTCGACCGCGCTGACGGCGCTGCTCAGCTCGCCCAGCGGATTGCAGCCCTGGAGGAGCGGCTCGCTTCCCTGGAAGCCGGGGCTCGCGGAGAAGGCGGCGGAGCTGCGAAGCCTCGCCGACGGGGTGGACGCGGACGCCCTGCGTGACGCCGTCGACCGAGAGGTCCGCCGCCGCATCGACCGCCTGCTGACCGGCATCGAGCGCTACCGTCACCACCCCTACCGGCGCGACCTGCCCGACCCGCCCGTGGTGTGGACCGAGGGCGGCAGCCGCCTGCTCGACTACGGCGCCCTCAACCCCAGGGCGGCCGGCGCGCCGGTGCTGTTCGTGCCGTCGCTGGTCAATCGCCATTACATCCTCGATCTGTCGGCGAAGAAGAGCCTGATGCGCTGGCTGGCGGCGCGGGGGCTGCGGCCGTACCTGATCGACTGGGGCGCGCCGGGGGCGCTGGAGCGCCGCTTCACGCTCACCGACTATATCGCCGGCCGGCTGGAGCGGGTGCTCGACGCCGTCGTCGCGCGGGAGGGGCGGGCGGTGCCGGTGGTCGGCTACTGCATGGGCGGGCTGCTCACCACCGCGCTGGCGCTGCGCCGGGCGCGCGACGTGGCGGGGCTGGTGCTGATGGCCACGCCCTGGGACTTCCACGCCGAGGACGCGGGCTCCGCCCGCCGCGCCGCCGCCTTCTTCCAGCCCTTCGGGCCGCTGCTGGAGGCGTGGGGCGAACTGCCGGTCGATGTCCTGCAGGCGCTGTTCGCCCAGCTCGACCCGATGCTGGCCCTGAAGAAGTTCAGCCACTTCGCCCGCATGGCGCCGGACAGCCCGGCGGCCGAGGACTTCGTGGCGCTGGAGGACTGGCTGAACGACGGCATCCCGCTGGCCGCCGGGGTGGCGCGCGACGCGCTGGCCGGCTGGTACGGCCGCAACGACCCGGCGAACGGCAACTGGCTGGTCGGCGGCCTGCCGGTGGAGCCGGCGCGGGTGAGCGTGCCGACCCTCGCCCTCATCCCCGAGCGCGACCGCATCGTGCCCCCGGCATCGGCGACCGTTTTAGCTCGATCAATTCCGGGTGCACAAATGTTCAGACCCTCACTGGGGCACATCGGCATGGTGGTCAGCGCCGGCGCGGAGGATGCCGTATGGGTAACCCTAGCCGAATGGCTTAATACACTTGTTTAAGCCCTGCCGGAGAGGGGTCTTGCATTGGGTGAATCTTGCGCATAGGCTACGCCGTCTCCGGCATCCATGCACTTTCGATAATAAAACTGTCAAATCCGAGGAGCGTTGTCATGACCGAGGTTGTCATCGCCGGTGCGGCCCGCACCCCTATCGGCGCTTTTAGTGGTGGCCTGAGCTCGGTGCCCGCCCATTATCTGGGCGAAGTCGCGATCCGCGAAGCGCTGAGCCGTGCGAAGACGGATGCCGCCGAGGTGACCGAAGTCATTCTGGGTCAGATCCTGACCGCCGGTCAGGGGCAGAACCCGGCCCGCCAGGCCGCCGTGAACGCCGGCATCCCGGTCGAGAAGACCGCGTTCGGCATCAACCAGCTGTGCGGCTCCGGCCTGCGCGCGGTGGCGCTCGGCCATCAGGCGATCCGCGAGGGCGACGCCGAGGTGATGGTCGTCGGCGGCCAGGAGAGCATGAGCCAGGCCCCGCACGTCATGCACCTGCGCAACGGCGTCAAGATGGGCAGCGCCGAGATGCTCGACACCATGCTCAAGGACGGCCTGTGGGACGCCTTCCAGGGCTACCACATGGGCAACACCGCCGAGAACGTGGCCCAGAAGTGGCAACTGACCCGCGACGAGCAGGACGCCTTCGCCGCCGCCTCGCAGCAGAAGGCCGAAGCCGCCATCAAGGCCGGCCGCTTCAAGGACGAGATCGTCCCGGTCACCATCAAGACCCGCAAGGGCGACGTGGTGGTCGACACCGACGAGCACCCGAAGTTCGGCACCACCCTTGAATCGCTCGCCAAGCTGCGCCCGGCCTTCGCCAAGGACGGCACGGTGACCGCCGGCAACGCCTCGGGCATCAACGACGGCGCCGCCGCGCTGGTGCTGATGAGCGCCGACAACGCCGCCAAGCGCGGCGTCGCCCCGCTGGCCCGCATCGTCGCCTGGGCGACCGCCGGCGTCGATCCGGCCATCATGGGCACCGGTCCGATCCCGGCCTCCCGCCTCGCCCTGCAGAAGGCCGGCTGGAAGGTCGAGGACCTCGACCTGATCGAGGCGAACGAGGCGTTCGCCGCCCAGGCGCTGGCCGTCAACAAGGACCTGGGCTGGGACACGTCCAAGGTGAACGTCAACGGCGGCGCCATCGCGCTCGGCCATCCGGTCGGCGCGTCGGGTGCGCGCGTGCTGACCACGCTGCTGTTCGAGATGCAGAAGCGCGACGCCAAGAAGGGCCTCGCCACGCTGTGCATCGGCGGCGGCATGGGCATCGCCCTCTGCGTCCAGCGCGACTGATCCGGGGTGCGGGCCGTTTCTGAGGGGGAACGGCCCGTTTCTTTCTCCGGTTAAGACAAGAAACGAAAACCACAGATTCTACGACGGGGGAGCAGAAATGGCACGAGTTGCAGTTGTCACCGGCGGCACGCGCGGCATCGGCGAGGCGATCGCGGTCGCGCTCAAGAACGCGGGTTACGTCGTCGCCGCCAACTACGCCGGCAACGACGAGCGCGCCAAGGAATTCTCGGCGCGCACGGGCATCGCCGTGTACAAGTTCGACGTCTCCGATTTCGAGCAGTGCAAGGCGGGGATCGCGGCGATCACCGCCGAACTGGGCCCGGTCGATGTGCTGATCAACAACGCCGGCATCACCCGCGACGGCGTCATGCACCGCATGACCTACCAGCAGTGGGAGGAGGTGATCCACACCAACCTCTCGTCCTGCTTCAACATGT
>Ga0196970_1001169_pt1 | contig 19889 bp, 17 predicted proteins | sample S1v_513CmetaG_FD_148672 | JGI IMG/M metagenome (GOLD analysis project Ga0196970, IMG submission 148672) | Soil microbial communities from Anza Borrego desert, Southern California, United States - S1+v_5-13C | ecosystem: Environmental > Terrestrial > Soil > Desert | place: USA: California...
GGGGCTGGGTGAGGCCGTGGTCTCGGGCGATGTGACGGGGGATTTGTACCGGCTGGAACGGCGGGCCGGGGGCGGGGCGGGCGTCGCGGCTCTGGCTGGCGCCGTGGCGGTCGTCGAGCGCCAGGTACGCCGGGACGGTCACCCGGTGCTGAGCGATGCCCGGCTGGCCGAACTGGCCGCCATGGGCCTGCGCCTCGAGGAGCACTTCGGCTGCCCGCAGGACGTAGAGTTCGCGGTGGCCGGTGGGCGGCTCTTTTTGCTGCAGGCCAGGCCCATCACGACGCTGGCGGTGGAGCCCGAGGACGTGCCGGAGGAAAAGCTGGACCTGATGCAGCGCCGCATGCTGGCCGAGGGGCAGGAACGGTATCCGATGGCGCCCAAACCCCTGGATAATCTCTACTGGTCGGTCATGATGACGGCCCTGACCGGTGAAATGCGGCGGGCAGGCTTTGGCATCGATCCCGTGGAGGAAGAGAGGCTACATAAACAGATCTGGCGGACTGTCTATATTGCGTTCCCGCCGCTGAAGCTGACCCTGCGCAGCTTGCTGGGCTACTACGGCCGGGCGGTGCGGGCGCTGGCCTTCGACTGGCAGACCTGGTGGGAGCAAGGGCCGGCCCAGCGGATTGGGGCCGCGACCTGCCCGGTGGACGTGGGAACCCTTAGCGACCAGGGGCTGCTCGAGCGGGCGGATGTGCTACTGACGGTCTGGCGGGAGACGTTTGCGGAGCGGTTCGGCTTCTCGGCTGCCCTGTTCACGCCGGGCTGGCTGCGGGGTCTGACGGCCCTGGCCGTGGGGCGCCGTCGGGCCGGCCAGGTGGCCGACGACCTGATGCTCGGCCTGCGGACCCGGACCGATGAGACCAACGAGGCGCTATGGCGCCTGTCCCGGGAAGTACGGGCGGTCAAACAGGACTGGTCTGCGGTTGCGGATGGACGCTTTGAGGACGTCGGCCCCGGGCTGTACGCCAAGGTGGCGGCCTTCCTGGCCGAGTTCGGGCACCGGGAGGGGGCCACGTGGTACCTGTCCGTGCCGACTTGGCGGCAGGAGCCGCTGCAGGTCTGGCGGCTGCTGCAGGGGATGGTCGCTGTGGAGGCCCCGCCGCAGGCCCGGGAGGGCCGGTACGAGGCGGCGGTCCGCCTGGTTGAGCGGCGGCTGCGGTGGTTCCCGCCCCTGCTGCGGCGCTTCCACTGGCTGCTGGCCCGCATTCGGGCGATGACGCAGTTCCGGGAGAACAGCCATTTTGACCTGACCCGGCCCCTGGCCAGCCTGCAGGATGTGGCGTCCGAGTGGGGGCGCCGGCTGGCAGACCGCGGGCTGCTGGGGTCGCCGGCCGACGTGTTCTACCTGACCTATGACGAGGTGCGGGCCTGGCTGCTCGGGTCGGCGCCCGCGGTGGATGAAGCCCGCCGGCATATTGCCCGGCGGCGGGAAACGTACAAGGTGGTCAACGGCCGGTGGCAGGGGCGGCAGTTCCGGGCGAGCGCCGGGGGTGCCGATTTGCGGGGCGTCGCGGCCAGTGCAGGCGTGGTGCGGGCGAAGGCCAGGATTATCGCCAGCGAGGCTGACTGGCATCGGTTGAAGCCCGGCGAGGTGATGGTCTGCCCGTACACCAACCCGGCCTGGACGCCCCTCTTTGCGGCGGCGGCCGCGGTCGTGACCGAAACCGGCGGGGCGGGGGCGCATGCCGCGATCGTTGCCAGGGAGTATGGGATTCCGGCGGTGATGGGGGTGCCCGGGGCGACGAGGCTGATTCAGGACGGGCAGGAGGTCCTGGTGGACGGGGGCACGGGCCGGGTCCTGCTGGGGTAAGGTTGGGCGCAGCGGCCCCTGACGCGAAGGATTATCGACATAGTAAGAAGAATGTTACGACATCAACTACTCAACGCCACCGCACGTTCGGTGGCCTTTTCTTTTCCGGAGGGAACCCCTATCGACACGTTTGATCTTGGCGCCATGCTGGAGAAGCAGTTACGGCCGTACCGGTCCATCATGCCGTCGATTTCCCAGCTGCCTGCCGCAGGCCGCCCCCGGGCCGACATTCTGGCTGATGTGGCCCGCCTGCACGGCCTGGAAGAGGCGCGCTGGAAGGCCGGGTATTCGTCCGGGGCCGTCTATCACGGCGATGATGCGCATATCGAGATGCTCAATCAGGTGTACGCCCTGCACTCCCAGAGCAACCCGCTGCACACCGACCTCTGGCCCAGTGCGCTGAAGTTCGAGGCCGAGATCATCGCCATGACGGCCCACATGCTGCACGGCGAACCGGGCGAAGTGGTCGGGACGGTGTCGTCGGGCGGCACCGAGAGCCTGTTGCTGGCCATGAAGACCTACCGGGACTGGGCCCGGCAGATCAAGTCCATCGCCGAACCGGAAATGATTGTGCCGGTGACAGCCCATGCCGCCTTCTGGAAAGCTGCGCAGTACTTCGGCATCAAACTGGTTCCAGTGCCGGTCGATGAGCAGTTCCGGGCCGATGTGGCCGCCGTGCGGGCCGCCATCAGCCCGAAGACCGCTGTGATTGTCGGGTCGGCGCCGGCCTTCCCGCACGGCATCATCGACCCGATTCCCGACCTGGCCGCGCTGGCGCAGGCGCATGGCATCGGCTGCCACGTGGACGCCTGCCTCGGGGGGTTCATGCTGCCCTGGGCCGAGAAGCTCGGCTATCCGGTGCCTGCCTTCGATTTCCGCCTGACCGGCGTCACGTCGATGTCGGCGGACACGCACAAGTACGGCTACGCGGCCAAGGGTGCGTCGGTCATCCTCTATCGGGGCGCCGAACTGATGCATCATCAATACTTCACGATTGCCGATTGGCCGGGCGGGCTCTACATGTCGCCGACCTTTGCCGGCAGCCGGCCCGGGGCGCTGAGCGCCGCCTGCTGGGCGGCAATGCTCTCCATGGGGGAGGAGGGTTACCTGGAGGCGACGCGCCGCATCATGGCGGCGGCGGAGCGCATCAAAGGCGGCATCCGGCGGATCGATGGGCTGCGGATACTGGGCGACCCGCTGTGGGTCATCGCGTTCACATCGGATGATGAAACGATCAACATCTATCAAGTGATGGAGCAGATGGGGCGGCGGGGCTGGAGCCTGAACGGGCTGCAACGGCCGGCGGCGGTCCACATTGCCCTGACGCTGCGGCACACGCAGCCGGGGGTGGCGGAGCGGTTCCTGGCCGACCTGGGCGCCGCCGTTGCCGAGGTACGGGCCAATCCCGAGGCGCTGACGGGGATGGCGCCGGTCTACGGGATGGCTTCTCAGTTGCCGGGGGAGATGGTCGATGAGATGCTGCGGACCTACTTGGACCTGATGTTCAAGGCGTAAGCCGGGGGGGAGCGGCGGGTGGCGGAAGAGCGGTACATTCTGGCCATCGATTTGGGGACGTCGGCGCTGAAGGTGGCGCTGATGACGACGGGCGGGCGCGTGGTGGGGCTGGAGACAGAGGCGGTGGGGCTTCAGTTGCTGCCGGGCGGGGGCGCCGAGCAGGACCCGCAGGGCTGGTGGGAGGCGATCCGGCGGACGGTGGGCCGGCTGCTGGATCGGGTGATGAATGGGGGGGCCGCCGCAAGTGACGCTGGCTCCGGACGAGGGCCCGGGGCGGGCCGGGGGGCAGGACTGAGCGCCGTCCCTGCCCGCCCCCGGAGGGACCAGGTGGTGGCCGTCGGTTGCACGGCGCAGTGGTCGGGCACCGTCCCCGTGGACCGGAACGGCCGTCCGCTGATGAACGCGGTCATCTGGATGGACTCCCGGGGGGCGGCGGACGTCCGGCGGGTGACGGGCGGCCCGGTACGTGTGTCGGGGTACGGCGTCGACAAGCTCTGGCGTTGGATCCGCAAGACCGGGGGCATTCCGGGCGCCAGCGGCAAGGACTCGCTGGCCCACATTCTCTACCTGAAGCGGGCCCGCCCGGAGATTTACGCCGCCACCTACAAGTTCCTGGAGCCCAAGGACTACCTGAACCTTTGCCTGACGGGGCAGTTCGCGGCTTCCTACGACTCCATCGCCCTGCACTGGGTGACCGATAACCGGGACCCGGCGGCGATTCGCTACGATGCGGAGTTGCTGGCCCTGACCGGCATCGACCCGGGGAAGCTCCCGGACCTGATGCCCGCCACGGCTGTGGTGGGGCGGCTGAGGGCGGAGGTGGCCGAGGCGTGGGGGCTCAGCCCCGGCGTGCAGGTGGTGGCCGGGGCGCCCGACTTGCATGCGGCGGCGGTGGGCTCCGGCGCCACCCGTGACTTCGAAGCCCATCTGTATGTAGGGACATCGTCGTGGCTGACCTGCCACGTGCCGTCCAAGCAGACCGACCTGCTGCGGAACATGGCCACCTTGCCCTCCGCAATTCCGGGGCGGTATTTCATCGCCAACGAGCAGGAGACGGCGGGCGCCTGCCTGACGTTTCTGCGGGACGCCCTCTTCTTCCCCGATGATGGCCTGGGCTCCGGGGCGGCGCCCGCCAACTTCTACGCGCTGCTCGATGAGCAGGCGGCGTCGGTGCCGCCGGGCGCCGGCGGGGTGATTTTCACGCCCTGGCTGTACGGCGAGCGGACGCCGGTGGAGGATCATACCATTCGGGGCGGGTTCCACAACCTGTCGCTGCGGTCGACCCGGGCGCAGATGGTGCGGGCTGTGCTGGAGGGCGTGGCCTGCAACGGGCGCTGGCTGCTGGAGGCGGTGGAGTCCTTTGCCGGGCGGCGGCTGGAGTCGCTGCGGTTCATCGGTGGCGGGGCGAGGTCGGACGTGTGGTGCCAGATCTACGCCGATGTGCTGAACCGGCGGATCGAGCAGGTCCGGGACCCGGTGGAGGCCAACGTGCGGGGCGCCGGGCTGATCGCGGCCGCCGGGCTGGGGTACATGCGCTTCGAGCAGGTGCCGGAGGCGGTGGAAGTGGCGCAGGTCTTCACGCCCCGCCCGGAGCACCGGCGGGCGTATGACCGGATGTACGGGGCGTTCCGGGCGTTGTACAGGAGTCATCGGGCGATTTGCGCGACCCTGAACGGATGAGCGGCGGCGGTAGGTGTAGAGTGCGTGTAGAGTGGGTGTAGAGTACGTGTAGAGTGGGTGTAGAGTGCGTGTAGAGTGCGTGTAGAGTAGGTGCAGGGCGAGGGGCGGCGGCCTCTGCCCCGTGCAGGAAATGGCGCTGCACGCGGGGAAGGACTCCTTACTGCGCATCTTCCCGCCCGAAGAGGTGACCCGCCGCGTGAACCCTGTCCTCTCGTTCCGCCCTGAACTGCTCGCCCGCCTACGGGAGGGCATAGTCGAAGCATGTCACATACTCGGATCGAGCTTCGTCGCGCACCCGGCGAACGGCGCCCTGCGGGCCCGCATCGTCAGCGGTGCGCTTTCGTCGCGTGTGTTCTACCAGCAACTGCTGTGGCTGATCTATCGCAAGCTGTTCCTGGCCGTAGCCGAGGCCCGGGGCGGGGAGGCACAGGTGCACGGCGCCTCGCTCTTTTCCGAAGCGGGTTGCCCAGACCTGGCACAAGCCCGGCTGGACGAGGCGGCAGCACAGGCAGCGGAGCAAGCGTTAGGGGCCATAGGCGGCGACCTGGCGCCAGAGGAGCTCGGGGCGGTATATGACGGGCTGCTGGGGCTTCATCCCGTGATCGAAATCGATCCCTGGCGCTTTGGTTATCTAGGCGAAACAGCCCGGGCCGGCGCCCGTGGCTCGGAGCGCAAGGCGACCGGGGCCTACTACACTCCGCCCGAACTGGTCGCCGAACTGATCACGTCGGCCCTGGAGCCGGTCATGGCCAGGGCGGTGGCAGTGCGGCCAGACCAGCCCCGCCAGGCGGTGCTGGACCTGAAGGTCATCGACCCCGCCTGCGGCACCGGGCACTTCTTGCTGGCCGCTGCCCGGCGGATGGCGGACGAACTGGTGCGTCTGGACGACGGTGACCGCGGCAGGGCTTTGCGTGACGTGATCACGCACTGCATTCATGGCGTCGATAAGAACCCACTGGCTGCCGAACTCTGCCGTGCAGCCCTCTGGCTGGAGGCGGACGGCGGCGCGCAAATCCAGTGCGCCGACGCCCTGACGCTCGACTGGCGTCAGTCCTTCGCCGCAGCGATGGAGCGGGGCGGGTTTGACGTCGTTCTGACCAACCCGCCCTGGGAGAAGGTGAAGCTCCAGGAACAGGAGTTCTTCGCATCCCGGCGGCCTGCCATTGCTAACGCCAGCCACAAAGCGGAGCGGGAGCGGCTCATCGCCGGGCTCGGCGGCGAAACGGCCAGTGCGGCGGACCGGCTGCTGCACGCTGAGTTTCTGGAGGCCAGGCGCGCCGCCGAAGCCGCCAGCCTGTACATGCGCAAAAGCGGACGCTTCCCCCTCACGGGCAACGGCGACGTAAACACCTACGCGCTGTTCGCCGAAACCGCACTCAGCCTGCTCAGGCCGGAAGGACGGGCCGGTGTCATCGTACCCACCGGCATCGCCACGGACGATTCGACCAAGCGCTTCTTTGCGGCCATCACCGCGAACCGGCAGTTGGTCAGCCTGTACAGCTTCTACGAGATCCGCCGCTGGTTTCCCGGCACCGATGACCGCAAGCCCTTCGCCCTGCTCACGCTTGGCCGCCCCACGGCCGAACCCGCCTTCTGCTTTCACATCGGCGATCTGTACGACCTCGCCGATGGCCTGCGGGTCTTCACGCTCGCCGCGTCTGATATCGAACTGATCAACCCCAACACCCGGACCTGCCCGCTCTTCCGGTCCCGGGCCGACGCCGAGATCACCAAAGCCATCTACGAGCGTGTGCCCGTCCTCATCGATAAGCGAAACGGCGCCAACCCGTGGGGCATCAGCTTCCTGCGGATGTTCGATATGTCCGGTGACAGCGGCCTGTTTCGGACGGCGCCGCCTCGGGGCCAGGGCGGTGGGCGCTGGCTGCCCTTGTACGAGGCGAAGATGATCCACCACTTCGACCACCGCTTCGGGACCTTCGCCGGCCTCCCGGGGCGCCCCAACTATGCGCCCGTGGCCCGCCCCACGGCAGCTCAGCTGGCGGACCCGGCCTACGAGCCCCACCCCTGGTACTGGGTGCCCGCCGAAGAGGCCCATCGCCGCATTCAGGCGGCGGGCTGGCCCTACGAATGGCTTTTCGGCCTGCGCTCCATTACCAACGCAGCAGCCGAGCGGACGGTAATTGGCACGGCATTCCCGGTGACGGGCGCCGGCAACAGCCTGCCCCTTCTGCTGCCGTCCAGGGCCCCATCGGCCCGCCACATCGCTGCACTGATCGGGAACTTCTCGGCCCTGGTCCTGGACTTTCACGCCCGGCACAAAGTAGGCGGGATCAACCTGAACTTCTTCATCATCGAACAGCTGGCCGTGCTTCCGCCCGAGGCTTATACACAGCAGGACCTGGATTTCATCGTGCCAAGGGTGCTGGAGCTTTCCTACACCAGCGAGTCGATGCGCCCGTTCGCCCGCGACCTGGGCTGCCATGGGGCGCCCTTTGCCTGGGACCCCGGGCGCAGAGCGCTGCTCCGGGCCGAGTTGGACGCCCGGTATGCCAAGCTGTACGGCCTTACCCTTGACCAGCTGCACTACATACTGGACCCCGGACCGGACTACCCGAGCCAAACCTTCCGGGTGCTGAAAGAGAACGAGCAAAAGGAGTTTGGCGAGTATCGGACGCAACGGCTTATACTTCACGCATGGCATACTCTGAATCGAGCATGACAAATCAGGGGAGGCTCCTCTATGACGAGGTGCCTCCCCTTCTGTATACGCGTATGGATTACCGTTCCACCGGGCCGCGCCACGCAATCATACCGCCGCCAACATTCTTGAGATTCTTGAAGCCCATCGCATTCAAAAACTGATATGCTTGAGCTGAACGGCTCGCGCTGCGGCAGAAGAGATGGATTTCGGCGTTCTTGTCGAACTCGGCGGCCCAGGTGCGAATCTGCCCCAGGGGCTTCAGGACGCTGCCGGGAATGTGACCTTCGGCATACTCCCACGGCTCGCGCACGTCAATAATGGTCAGCTTGTCGCCCTTCTTAAGCCGGTCCTCAAGCTCAGCGGTCGTGACGGTGTTGATTTTCGGTCCGAAGCCAAACATGAATAACTCCCCTTTACGCAGGATGTCGTATGTGATCGAACAGGATTACTATACCCCTACGGGTATCAAACATGCAAGAGGGGTACGCGAAGTTTTTTCTAGAGACATGCCGTGTCTGATGGATACAAAATCGCATCTTTACATACGGTACGGGGTATATGTATACTATGGACGAACGCCGAATCGAGTATGGAGGAGACGAGTGAATGGAGAAGCGCAAGATCGTCATCATCGGTGGTGTGGCTGGAGGAGCCAGTGCAGCCGCCCGCGCTCGTCGCACCGATGAGCAGGCCGAGATCATCATGTTTGAGAAGGGGCCGTACATTTCATTTGCGAACTGCGGTCTGCCGTACTATGTGGGCAACGAAATCGGCGACCGGAGCGCCCTGCTGCTCCAGACGCCGGAGAGTTTCAAGGCCCGCTTCAATGTAGACGTTCGCGTCCACCATGAAGTGATTGGTATTGACCGGGCGGCCAAGCGCGTTAAGGTGCGTAACGTCCAGACCGGGGAGGAGCTGGAGGAGTCCTACACCGCCCTGGTGCTGGCGCCGGGCGCCGTGCCCATCAAGCCGCCGCTGCCGGGAATCGATCTGCCCAACATCTACACCGTGCGGTCGGTGCCCGACTCCGACGCCATCCGCGGCTTTATCGACAAGGAGCGCGCCGGGCGGGCGGTGGTCATTGGGGCCGGGTACATCGGGCTGGAAATGGTAGAAAACCTGCACCGGCTGGGCATGCAGGTGACCCTGGTGGAGAAGGCCCCGCAGGTGCTGATGCCGCTGGATGCCGAAATGGCGGCCTTCGTCACGCTGACTCTGCAGAACATGGGCGTTGAGGTGGTTCTGGGCGACGGCATTGCCGGGTTTGCCGAGGGCGAAGGGCGTGCCACGGCGGTCCGCCTGGAGAGCGGCCGCGAGATTGAAGCTGACATGTTCATTCTGGGCATCGGCGTGCGGCCGGATACCCGCCTGGCCAAGGCAGCGGGCCTGGAGATCGGGCCGAGCGGCGGCATCGTCATCAACGAGCGGACGCAGACCAGCGACCCGGACATTTATGCCGCGGGCGATGCGGTGGAGTCGGTCAACCTGGTAACAGGCACAAAGGGGCTGATGCCTCTGGCCGGCCCGGCCAACAAGCAGGGGCGGGTGGCGGGCGCCAACGCCGCCGGTGACAACATGACCTACCCGGGCGCCATCGGCACGGCGATTGTGCGGGTCGGCGATACGGTCGCCGCCGGCACCGGCCTGAACGAGCGGACCGCACGCAAGCTTGGCATGAACGTGCGCACCACCTACAGCATGTCGGGCGACCATGCCGACTACTACCCGAACGCCCAGCAGATGGTGATCAAGCTGATTTGGGAAGCCGACACCGGCCGGCTGTTGGGTGCCCAGGTGGTAGGTGGGAATGGGGTCGACAAGCGGACGGACGTGTTCGCCATGGCGATACTCGGGAAGATGACGATTGAAGATCTGACCAACCTGGACCTGGCCTATGCGCCGCCCTTCGGGTCGGCCAAGGACCCGGCGATTGTGGCCGGCATGGTCGCCCAGAATGACCGGCGTGGTCTTGCGGCCATGGTGGCGCCGACAGAGCTCGACGCCCGCGTCGCGGCCGGTGAAGATGTTCAGATTCTGGATGTCCGGGAAGGCCACGAGTTCTTTGTGGGCGCCATTCCCGGCGCCATCAATATTCCGCTCGATGAGGTGCGGGGGCGCCTCGCCGAGCTGGACCCGGCCAGGCCGGTCATCGTGTACGATGCGAACGGCCAGAAGGCCTACTGGGCGGGCCGGATTTTGCTGCAGAACGGCTTTGCGAATGTGTCGGTGCTGACGGGCGGATTCGTGGTGTGGTCTGCGACGCAGGCTGCCAGGTCTTTCGCCCCGATGTTCTAGGGTTCTCGACAGAGGAGGAGGGGTTGCGAATGGAGTTCCATTACACGCGCACGACGGGGAAGAGTGTGCCGGAGGCGATTGCTGCCCTGGAAGGCGCCCTGGCGAAGCGGAAGTTCAACGCCCTGTGGCACCTCGATATGCAGGCGAAGCTGAAGGAGAAGGGGCAGGACTTCGACGGGCAGTTCCATGTGTTTGAGGTGTGCAACGCCGGCCATGCCAAGACCGCGCTGACGACCAACATCGAAGTCGGGTACTTCCTGCCCTGCAAGATGGTCGTCTTCGCAAAGGAAGGCAAGACACATGTCGGGCTGCTGCGGCCCGGCCTGCTGATGGATCTGCTGGGTGAGGAGCGGCTGCAAAGCCTGGCGACCCAGGTGGAGACCGATCTGACGGCTGCGGTCGATGAGGTTGCGGGCGACTAGTTGCATGTGAAGGGCCCCCGGATGCCGTGCTGCAACGGCGCCCGGGGGCCCTGACTGTTGTGGTGCCGAACCGGGCATGACTCCCATATAATGCTGGCACAGTCCACCCCACATACGAAAGGGGCGCGTGCCTTGCTTGACGGGAAATCCTTTGCCGGTGTGATATCCAGCCCGCTGCCCGGGCGGGCGCCCAAGCCCCGGGGCCGGGGCCAGACCATGATCATCGACAAGGGCCTCGGCCTGGGCCAGACCGGCGACCTGCTCGAAATGGCCGCTGACTACATCGACTACATCAAGTTCACCTTCGGAACCGCAGCCCTGTACTCACCCGCCATGCTGCGGGCCAAAGTCGGGGTGATTCGCTCCTATGGCATCGAAGTTTACCCGGGCGGCACCTTCCTGGAGATCGCCCTGACCCAGAACCGGCTGGACGACTACCTGGAGCGCTCACGTGAGATGGGCTTTTCGCTGATCGAAGTGAGCGATGGCACCATTACGCTCAGCCCCGACCAGCGGCTGCACGCGATCGAACGAGCCCGGGCCCACGGCTTCCGGGTGATCACCGAAGTGGGCAAGAAGGAGGCCGGGGTCGAACTGGACCCTGCCGAGGCGGTGGCGCAGATTCTGGCCGACCTCGAGGCCGGCGCCGAGAAAGTGATCGTCGAGGGGCGGGAGAGCGGGAAGGGCGCCGGCCTGTACGACGCCCAGGGCCGGCTCCGGGCCGATGACCTGGACGCCCTGGCAGCGGGCGTGCCCGACCCCGGCATCCTCATGTGGGAAGCGCCACTCAAGTCGCAGCAGGAGGCGCTGATTGCCCGGTTCGGGCCCAACGTCAACCTGGGCAACATTCCGCCGGACGAGGCACTGGCGGTGGAAGCGCTCCGCCTGGGGCTGCGGGGCGACACGCTGCGGCTCGCCCTGGAGCACCAGCAGACAGGGGGGAAATAAGCATGGCAGGCTGGTTTCCCGGCTGGCCCGGCCCGATTTTCGCTGGCGGGCGGCCCCGGATTCCCACGGTCACCCTTCCGGCCATGCCCCACCTGCCCATGCATCCGGGCGGCCCGGCGGCGGCCGCCGCTTCGCCGCTGAGCGGCCTGGCCGCCTATGGCATCCCCATCGCCCAGACGGCTGGCGGACGGTTCTGCCTCCAGGCGCCCCCCACCGAGGAGGGACCGGCCGTCATGCTGCCGCCGGAGCTACCCGGTATGCCGGGTATGCCCACGCCGCCCGACGAACTGATGACGGGCGGGCCCGTGGGCGGCGGGCTCTTCCGGGCTGTTGCCCCGGTGGCGCCGTTCAGCCCCGGCAACCAGGTCGGACAGATCAAACAGGGCAGCCAGGATTACACGCCGTAAACAGCGGGAAAGGAACCGGGAGGGCCACAAACGCCCTCCCGTTTTCTTTGTGCTATGATTAGTACCTGAGAGACTGCTATGCATATGGAGGGAAACCCGTGCTGCAACACTGGCTGGACAAGGCATGGGCCGTTTGGCTCACGTACGGGATGGACTGGGCGACCTTTGGCCTCTACCTGCTGATCACCTTCCTCGTGGCGTGGGCCGGCCGGCGCATCGCCCGGAGCCTGCTGCCCCGACTGACCGCCCGCACCAACACCGCCCTGGACGACCGCATGGTGACCGCGGCAGCCCGGCCCATTCGGCTGGCCATTCTCGCCCTGGGCTTCCGCATTTCGCTCCTGGCACTGCAGGCCCGCATTCCGGCCTTCCAGGAGAAAGGCGCCTACTTCGTCCAGTTCGGCTGGGCGCTCTCCATTGCCAAGGCGCTGGTGATTCTCGGCGTGACGGCGCTGGTCAACGGCCTGCTGAAGGCGGCCATGGACTGGTATATTCACGACCTGGCGGCCCGCAGCCAGAGCAATTGGGACAAGGAACTGCTGCCCCTCTTCCGGAAGGTACTCTCCTTGCTGCTCTATTTCATCGCGATCTCTGTGATCCTGGATCAGTTCGGATATCCCATTACGGCGCTAATCACCACGGCCGGTGTCGCCTCGCTGGCCATCGCCCTGGCGGCGCAGGAGACGCTCTCCAACATGCTCGGCGGCCTGGCGATTCTCATGGACCGGCCTTTCCGCATTGGTGACGTCATCGAACTGGCGGACGGGAAGAGCGGCGAAGTGGTCGAAATCGGCCTGCGCTCCACGAAAATCAAGCAATTTGACGGCAACGCCCTGGTGGTGCCGAACAAAGATATGGCCAACAGCCGGGTGATTAACTACGCGCTGCCCAATCCACGGGCGGCCATCAGGCAGACGATCACCGTTCACCACACGACCGATGTGGAGCAGGCAAAGTCGGTGCTGCTGCAGATGATGAAGGCCCATTCCGAAGTGCTGGCTGACCCCGAACCCGGCGTCTGGTTTACTCGGTTCACGCCCAACGGGCTGGAGCTGTTCATGTCCTGCTGGGTCAGCTCCTATAAGGACCGCTTCCGCATCACCGATGAGCTGAATGTCTGGATCATTAAGGCGATGCGGCAGGCCAACATCAAACTGGGCTTCCCGAAGAGCGACGTGAACCTTTCGATCGAAGAGTCGCAACAGGAGATTCGGCGCGAAATGGGGAAGCATACCAATCAGGCGTAGTGCCGTTATCCTATGACTTGGAGGTACCCCATGCAGAAGCAATGGAGCTCCGCTCCCGCCATGGAGATTGAGGCGGACAAGAAGTATTTTGCCACCCTGAAAACAACCAAGGGCGATATTCGCATCGAACTGCTGGCCGGCGAGTCCCCGAAGACCGTGAACAACTTCGTATTCCTGGCTCGCCAGGGCTTTTACGACGGCGTTCCCTTCCACCGGGTCATCGGGCCGTTCATGATTCAGACCGGCGACCCCACGGGCACCGGCACCGGCGGCCCGGGCTACCGGTTTGCCGACGAGCTGCCGCCCCGGCATTCCTACGAGCCCGGTATGGTGGCCATGGCCAACGCCGGTCCCAACACCAACGGCAGCCAGTTCTTCATTTGCAGCGGCCCCCAGGCGAAGGCGCTGGACAACTACCCGAACTACACCCAGTTCGGCCGGGTTGTGGCCGGCATGGATGTGGTCCAGGCGCTGGCTTCGGTGCCCGTCGGCCCTTCGGGTCACGGCGAGCGGTCCAAGCCCCAGGAAGCGATTCGCATCGACAGCGTTTCGATCGAAGAGATGTAGTGCAAGGTCACGCCGGGGTCATCCGCAACGGATGGCCCCGGTTCGCGTTACTGCATGGATATTCACAACGATGGCGAAAGTCCGCAGTTTAGAGCATGGGTCGTAGCCATTTGGCCCCGAATGGCATAGGTGATAAGTTCCTGGTAATAGGCGGCTGTAGCCCAAAATGTTCTCACACGGTATGTGCAAACATGATATAATACCTCGTAGTCGCTGTGGCGACTCGGCTTTTCAACGCGCCTGCTGTAGCGGTGCAGCAAGTGCGGCGAATGGCACGGCTCCACAACGGAGAATGGGAGTGGTGACCCGTTTTCCGAGAAACGATGGGGAGTGGTGACCCCATCGTCCTCACGCAGGGGGCGAGACGTAAGTCTCGCCCCCTGCGCCTTTTTATGCTGAAAGTTCAAGTCCTTAGGACTATGGGTTTGCATATTGCATACTTATGCCGTCGCCTGTATATTTATCGAGTACTACCCCAGCATACGAAGGAGACAACTACAACATATGAAGCGCATTCTCAGCACTGCGATTGCTCTCACCCTGGCTCTCTCCCTGACCGCCTGCGGCGGCGCCGCCAAGACCGCGACCCCGGCAGCCACCGGCGGCACTGAGTCCAAGCCCCAGGTTACCGCCAAGACCCACCTCGATGAAATCAAGGCGGCCGGCAAGATTGTGCTGGGCACCAGCGCCGATTACCCGCCGTATGAATTCCACAAGACGATTGATGGCAAGGATACCATTGTCGGCTGGGAGATCGAAATGGCCGAGCAGATCGCCAAGGACCTGGGCGTGAAGCTGGAGATCAAGGAGTCCGCCTTTGAGAATCTGATCGCCGACCTGAACGCCAAGAAGGTTGACTTCGTCGTCTCCGCCATGTCGATTACCCCGGACCGGGCCAAGAACGTTGACTTCTCCGCTCCCTATTGGAAGGGCGGCCAGTCGGTCCTCGTTCTGAAGGAGAATGCGGCCAAGTACAAGACCGCCGCTGACCTGAAGGGCAAGACCATCGCCGTGCAGCTTGGCACCACCGGTGAGGAAGAGGCCAAGAAGATCGAAGGCGCCAAGGTCAAGCCGGTGGACAAGTTCGAAGCCACGATTCTGGACCTGCTCTCCGGCAAGGTGGACGCCGTCGTTTGCGGCTATACCGTGGGTAAGAACTACGAAAAGAACAACCCCAAGCTCGCCTTCGCCATGGAGCTTAGTTCCGAAGAGAACGCCGCCGCCTTCCGCAAGGGCGACAAGGAGCTGACTGAGGCCGTCAACGCTTCGCTGAAGAAGCTGACCACCAGCGGCCAGCTGGAGCAGATTGTCAAGAAGTATGAGGCCGAGGCTGCCAACTAAGTCAACAGCGGGGGGCCGGTTATGCCGGTCCCCCGATCCCTGTTTTCTGCAAAGGAGCATACAAGAATATGCAGTTTAACTGGAACGTTGTGCTGGAGAACTGGCCGGTCTTCCTCGAAGGCGCCAGGTTGACCCTGTTCCTCTCCGCACTCGGCGTCGTCTTCGGTACGTTAGTCGGCATGTTCGTCGGCATGCTGCGCAGTCAGCGCTACAAGAACCCGGTGATGCGGGTGATCTCGGCGGTAGCCGCCGTCTACATCGAAATCATGCGGGGCACGCCCTTCATCGTGCAACTCTACTTGGTCTACTATGGGCTCCCGCTCTTCTTTGGCGTCGATGTGCCGGAACTGCTCGCAGGTATTGCGGCCATTTCACTCAACAGCGGTGCCTACGTCTCCGAAATCTTCCGGGCGGGCATTCAGTCAATTGACAAGGGACAGATGGAGGCCGGCCGGTCGCTGGGCCTTACCTGGTGGCAGACCATGCGGACGATCACCTTGCCGCAGGCGGTCAAGCGGTCGCTGCCGCCCCTGGGCAACGAGTTCATCACGCTGATCAAGGAGTCGTCCATCGTATCCGTCATCGGGATTCAGGAACTGCAGTTCAAGGGGCGCATCGTCTCCAGTTCGACCTATGCCCCCTTTGAGTCGATGTTGGCTGTTGCGGTGGTCTACCTGATTATGACCTTCGTGACCGGCCGGTTGGTTGGTCTGCTGGAAAGGAGGATGAAGACCGGTGATCAGCATTAAGGGTCTGCATAAGCACTTCGGCGCCCTGCACGTGCTCAAGGGTGTCGACCTGACCGTCGCCAAGGGCGAGGTGGTGGCGATTATCGGGCCGAGCGGCTCGGGCAAATCGACCATGCTGCGCTGCGTCAACCTCCTGGAACAGCCCACGGGCGGGCAGATCATCATCGATGAGGCGGAGATCACGGCGAAGGGGTTCAACATCAACCGCCTTCGGCAGCGGGTGGGCATGGTGTTCCAGCACTTCAACCTGTTCCCGCACATGACCGCCATTCAGAACGTGATGCTGGCCCCGACCCTGACGGGCAAGGCCGACAAGGCGCAGGCCCGGGAGCGGGCGCTGGCGCTGCTGACCCGGGTCGGGCTGGCCGATAAAGCGGATGTCTATCCCGGCAACCTTTCCGGCGGCCAGAAGCAGCGGGTGGCGATTGCCCGGGCCCTGGCCATGGAGCCCGAGGTGATGCTCTTCGACGAGCCGACCTCGGCCCTGGACCCGGAAATGGTCAAGGAAGTGCTGGAGGTCATGAAGGCCCTGGCCAAGGAAGGCATGACCATGATGGTCGTGACCCACGAAATGGGCTTTGCCCGTGAGGTCTGTCACCGGGTCGTCTTTATGGATGACGGCCAGATTGTGGAGCAGGGCGCCCCGGAGCAGGTCTTTACCCGGCCGCAGCATCCGCGGACGGTCGGTTTCCTGAAGGCGGTTTTGTAGGGTCGCATGCGATACGGGTCATCTCGCCGCCACATGACGTATTGTGGAGGGTGGAGGTGACCCGTTCTTGTTTATTCACAAGAAGGAACTGCTCCGGCCGGTCAAGGTCCTTGACCCGAATCCCAAGTGGGGTCAGGTGATTCTGGAGCAGTATGCCGGCGCCGACTCCGAGGCGACTGCGCTCAATACCTACCTGACACAGCGGTTTAACACCAACATTCCTGAGATTCGCGACCTGCTGGAGGATATCGGGACGGAGGAGATCTCCCACTGGGAGATGGTGGCCGAAATGGCCCGCCAGCACGGCGTTGTGGTGAAGATGAAGGACGCCGGGGGCAACGAGTGGTCCTCCAAGTACACCGACGTGAGCGGCAACATCATTACCGATCTGTATTCCGACATTGCGGCCGAGCTACGGGCGCGGGACCTGTATATGCACCTGGCGAACGTCGTGCTGGACCCGGGCAGCCGCGATACGCTAATCTTCCTGGGCAACCGGGAGGAGGCGCATGCCGCGGCCTTTGCGCGGGCGCTGGAAGCGATTAAGGGAACGATTGAACTGCCCAAGGAGTGGTTCAAGCACCCTTACGTGAACTCGTCGCCGGGGACCTACAAGCAGTTCCTCGACATGTACGCCCCGGTGGAGGCGCCGCCGCCCCTGAGCTATCCGCCGCAGTATCCATTCCCGTATCCGACCCAGTTCCCGCCGCATCAGGTGAAGGGTTAAGGAAGAAGCGGTGGGCCCAGGGGCTCATCGCTTCTTTTTGTTCATCGGGTGATTGGTGGCCATTGAACGCATCTCGTCCCGGCGACATAAAGTGGGACGAGAAGACGCGGTCCCTTCGTCCGGAAGAAACCGTGAACGGTGGCGATTTCCAGAATGGCCGGCCCGACGCCGATGGCGCCAATGATGTCTTTTATGGGGTTCATCGATTGCCCCGGGACTGAACTGTGTCTGCTGGACAGTATGGGTAATCGCATCGCGAATCTGGTTTCGAGTCCGGGGACATTTGAAGCTCTAAATATCCGCGCCCGCAATGGGCTGCCTCAAACGGTCACGGGCACCGTGATCAGTTCACCAGGCGCAGCGGTGCCTCGCGTGCTGGTCGCAACCGTGACCGGGCCTGCGGAGTCGCCGCCGCCCACACCACCACCGACACCCCCGCTCCCGACCGCACCGCCCATGACAACGGCCATTGAGCTGCCTTCGTCAATCCGGGTCTACCTCGACTGCGTTGCGCGGTGTCTCGGCGAGAAGGTACCGGGTGCAGCCGCAGTGGAGATCATAAACAGCGTGTGTGCGAACACGCTTCTCGCTGCGGGGCAACTGCAGCCAGTGGTTGGGGCGGTGGCTGTGGCAGACTTGCCAGCCTGGGTGATTGCACTTGCCGGCTGTGTTGCCTTCAGCGCCGGATTTGGGATCGGCGAGGTCCTTGAGTGTTTCCTTGCGTGCGCCCCTGGCGGCCGCCTCTCCGACATCGAGATCTTTGAGTCCCGCCAGAACGGCGGGTCGGGGGGGTGGAGCCCGGCTGAGCCGGGCGACCTCCACCGGCGGGCCATCGCATTCTCTCAGGCCATGGCCGCCCGCGGCGTGCGGATCTCCCCGGCCCAGGTCCTGCAGTTGATGATGCGGCACCAACTGAGTCAGATTGCCGCCCGGACCGGCCACAATCCCTGACAGAGTGGGGAACAGGCCCAGTCCGGCTATTCCCTGGCGGGCACAAAAGCAGGTAGAGATGTACTGCTGCCTGCAAGGGTATCCCGTTGGCGGCTGGTTCGCAGCCCCCGGCAGCACTGTGCCGGGGGCTCATGTCCTTTGGCCTGGCGGCCCTGGCGCTCCCTGGCCTTGCTGCGCCCCTGGCCGCCATGGGGCCCCCGCCCGGTTCGGCATCGCTTTGCTTTGTACATCATCAGGAGGAATCGGGCCCTGCACCCTGGAACTCTGGAGCGGACGGCCAGCGCGGAAAAGGGGAGGCCTCCTCACATGCATCGTCGCCTTGCTATGCTCCTGCTGCTGCTCGTCATGGTCGCCGGGTGCGGCGGAACACCCGCGTCTACCCCCGCTGCCCGAGAGGTCACCGTCGTCGCCCATCGGGGCGGTACCCCGGAGAACACCCTGTCGGCCTTCAAGGCGGCCCTGGCGGACCCGGATGTGGACATCATCGAAATGGATGTCCAGGTCTCGAAAGACGGTGCGCTCTTCATCATCCACGACAAAACCGTGGACCGAACGACCGACGGGAAGGGCGCCATTTCGGAGCTGACCAGCGATCAGGTGAAGGCGCTCAAGACACCCAAGGGAGGCGCCGAGTCGGTTCCGACGCTGGATGATGTCCTGGCGCTGCTGGCGGGGGCGCCGGGGAAGCGGGCGTTTGTGGAGATTAAGAACCCGACCCCGGCGGATACGCCGGCCAAGGTGCTGGCAGCGCTGAAGCACCACGGGGTGGCAGACCGGGCGGTGGTCATCTCCTTTGACCGGCCCCTGCTGGATGAAGTGAAGCGGCTTGACCCCAAGCAGCCAGTCGGGTTCGTGAGCAAGGCGTTTGGCAACGTGGAGAAGGAGTATCCGTCGGAGTACCTGGTGGTTACCTATGGTGCGGCCACGAAGGACCTGGTGGCGGAGGTGCAGAAGGCCGGGCGAAAGGTCTACGTCTGGACGGTGAACGACAAGCCGATCATGGAGACGTACATCAAGATGGGTGTGGACGGGATTATTTCGGACCAGTATCGGCTGTTGATTGAAGCAACCCGATAACATAGCCCCGCGGCGCTGTCTGCACAGTGCCGCGGGGCCTTCGTTTTTCCCGCCCGAGGGAGCATAAAGAGATTCCCGCCGTTTCAGATGCTGTTCAGATTCGTACGGCATGATGAAGTCACGGCTCCACCAATACAAGCTGAAAGAGACGTGACCTAGATGAACCTCAACCTCAAGAACAAGTTCGCAGTACTGGCCGGCTCGGCCCTGATTACCGCTACCGTGCTCTCTGGCGCCGCTTTCGCTGCTACCACTGACAGCACCTCTGCAGACCCCTCCAGCGCCGCATCGGCAGCGAGCGCTCCGGCCAAGGCGGACCGCCTCAGCCTTGACCAGGCCGTGGCCGACGGCCAGCTGACCCAGGCGCAGGCTGACATTCTCAAGCAGCTCGGTGACCTCCGCACGGCTGCCCGGGAGAAGATCGAGGCTGACTCGAAGGCGATTGTCGATCAGGCCGTGGCTGCAGGGACGATCACCCAGGAAGAGGCCGACGCGCTGCTTAGCCACAAGGGCCATGGCGGGGGGAAGGGTCACGGTAAGGGGAGGCACGGCGGCGTTGAGCGTGATGGTTCTGGGCGTAATGGCTCCTCGACGCAGGCTCCGTCTAACTAACCGATAGGTGAAGGCCCTCCGCACAGAGCGGAGGGCCTTACTCATGTACGCCTCGCAGTTTACGTAACTAGGGAGTTCAAGTCTCCCCTGTCCCCAAGCTCGTAGACGGGGACTGCAGCCTAAGAAGAGTCCGCATGCCGGGAGGCGCGGATGGCAGGGTGTCCTGG
>Ga0196970_1001170_pt1 | contig 19888 bp, 16 predicted proteins | sample S1v_513CmetaG_FD_148672 | JGI IMG/M metagenome (GOLD analysis project Ga0196970, IMG submission 148672) | Soil microbial communities from Anza Borrego desert, Southern California, United States - S1+v_5-13C | ecosystem: Environmental > Terrestrial > Soil > Desert | place: USA: California...
GCTGAACTCAGGGTTGGGTACGGTGTCACCGACCCCGCGAACCGGGGCCACCCCCATGGGGGTGGCCCCGGTTCCCCTCCGGACAGCGCCATCTTAGCCGCTTCGCAAAAGACAAGGTTGGGTTGAGGCCAAAGCCGAAAACCCAACGGCCATCCTCACACGTGGCTGGACGACAGGATCGCCTCGTTCTCGGCCCCGCTGGTGCGGCCGGGCAGGACGGCGTTCAGCAGCACGCCCAGCAGCGCCGACAGCGCCATCGACGACACCACGAAGCCGCCGTCGCCGAACTTCAGGCTCGCCCCGCCGATGCCGATCACCAGGATGGTGGAGGAGATCAGCAGGTTGCGCTTGTCGCCCAGGTCCACCTTGCCCTCGATCAGGGTGCGGATGCCGCTGGACGCGATGACGCCGAACAGCGCGATGGATACGCCCCCCATCACCGCCGGCGGGATGCTGGACAGGAAAGCCGCCAGCTTGCCGACGAAGCCCAGCACGATCGCCATGACCGCCGCCCCGGCGATGACCCACACGCTGAAGATGCGCGTCACCGCCAGCACGCCGATGTTCTCGCCGTAGGTGGTGGCGGGCGGGCCGCCGATGGCGCCGGCCACCATGGTCGCGACACCGTCGCCGATGATCGAGCGGTGCAGGCCCGGATCCTTGATGAAATTGCGGCCCACCACGCGGCTCAGCACGATCTGGCCGCCGATGTGCTCGGCGATGGTCACCAGCGCCACCGGCGCCACCAGCAGGATCATGGCCAGCGCCGAGGTGCCCTCCTTGGCGTTGGCGAACAGCAGGTGGAAGTTCGGCACCTGGAACAGCGGCGCGTTGGCGATCAGCGTGAAGTCGACCATCCCGGCCAGCAGGGCGGCGATGTAGCCGGTGACGATGCCCAGCAGGATCGGCACCACCGTGAAGAAGCCGCGCAGCACGATCGAATAGACGAAGATGCTGCCCAGCGTGAACAGGGCCACCAGGAAGTGCGGCAGGCTGTAGGCGCCGCCGCCGGCCGTGTTCTGCGCCATGCCCACGGCGACGGAGGCGAGGCCCAGGCCGATGACGACGATGACCGGGCCGACGACGATCGGCGGCAGCAGCGCCATCAGCCAGCGCACGCCGAACGCCTTGATCAGCAGCCCGACGATGACGTAGACGCCGCCCGCCGCACAGGCGCCGATCAGCGCGCCGCCGGTGCCGCCGATGGCCGTGGCGGCGATGATCGGCCCGATGAACGCGAAGGACGAGCCGAGATAGGCCGGCAGCCGCCACTTGGTGGTGGCCAGATAGATCAGCGTGCCCAGCCCGGACGACACGAGGCCCACCGCCGGGTCCAGGCCGGTGAGGATCGGCACCAGCACGGTGGCGCCGAACATGGCGAAGAGGTGCTGAAGGCTGAGCAGGACGAAGGTCGCCGGCGCCGGACGTTCCTCGACGTCCAGCACCCGGTCGCGCGGCGCGGTCATGGCGGAGGGCCCCTACCCTGTGGTTGTTGCGGCACAGGGCTACCGCGATCGGGGGCGGGGCGTCAAACGCCGCCGCGTCGCACGCGGCTCAGAGGATGCCGTCGTACACGTCGGCCAGCGCGATCTCGATGTCCAGCGCGTGGAAGCGCAGCGCACCGTCGCCGATGATGTCCTGCACCCGCCAGGAGTCGCCCTCCCGGTGCCACAGTTCAGCCCGGCGGCGCGTCGAATCGATGATCAGGATCTCCTGCACCGACGGGATCTGCCGGTACAGCGGAAGCTTGGTCCCGCGATCGTAATCGGCCGTCGAGGGCGACAGCACCTCCGCGATGAAGACAGGTTCGGGTACCTCGACCGCTCCGGGGATCAGCGGCCGGCAGGTCACGGCAACATCGGCCTGGAAATACGAATCGGCGCGCCCTGGAACCAGGATGCCGGCTTCGGAGATGGTCCGGCACGGCGAGCGCAGGTGGTTGCCGATCTGGCGGGACAGTCCGGACGCGATGGCGCCATGAAACGCTGAGGGCGGCGCCATGGCGACCGGCTCGCCCCAGATCAACTCGTAACGCGTGTCGGTTCCATCGTTCCAGGCGAGGAATTCGTCCACTGTCATCCGATGACGCGCGGGATCGGACATGCGTCAGAGAACTCCCTCATAGAGGTCGGCCAGCGCGATCTCGACGTCGAGTGAAGAGAAACGCAGCGCGCCGTCGCCGATGATGTCCTGCACCCGCCATTCGTCACCAACGCGGTGCCACAGCTCGGCGTGCCGCCTGATGGCCGAAATCAGCAGGATGTCCTGCACCGACGGGATCGTCCGGTAAAGCGGCAGCTTGAACGTGCGGTCGATCTTCTCCGTGGACGAGGACAGCACCTCGACGACGATCACCGGGTCGGCCGTGCCGGGTTTGTCGGACGCCGGGGCGCAGCTTACGGCGACGTCGGCCTGGAACCACATGTCGCTGCGGTTCGGGATCCGGATGCCCGCTTCGACGCGGGCGCGGCAAGGGCGGCGCAAACGGGCGTGGAACTCGCCGGCGATGGCGGCCGCCAGAAGCGCGTGCGCGTCCGCCGGCGGCGCCATGGCGACCGGCTCGCCACCGATCAGTTCGTAACGCGTGTCGGTTCCATCGTCCCAGGCGAGGAACTCGTCCACCGTCATCGCATGCCGCGCGGGATCGGACATGCCCTGAGTATGGTCCTTTCCCGCGCGCGGGCCAAGAGGGCGCTGGACCAGGTCCCCCTACACCACATCCTTGGTCAAATCGATGTGCACCTCGACCACGCCCGGCTCGTCCAGGTTCTCCTTGCGCACGAAGCCCAGGTGGCGGCACATGCCCAGCATGTTGGTGTTCTCGCGCAGCACCTCGCCGTACACCTCCTTGATGCCGCGCGACTTGGCGTAGGCCAGGATCTCCTTCATCAGCAGGTAGCCCAGCCCCTGGCCCTTCATGTCGGAGCGGACCATCACCGCGTACTCGGCGCGCAAATTGTCGGGGTCGGCGGCGATGCGGACCACGCCGTACATCACGGTCTTGCCCGTCTCCGGGTCGGGGCCGACGGCCAGCAGGCCCATTTCGCGGTCGTAGTCGATCTGCGTCAGGCGCGCGGCGGCCTGATGCGACAGCTTCTTCATCGGCGCGAAGAAGCGCAGGCGGATGTCCTCCGGCGTCATGCGGGCGAACATGTCGTGCACCAGCGGCTCGTCCTCCGGCAGGATGGGGCGCACCAGGAAATGGCGGCCGTCCTTGATGGTGACGTGGTGTTCCAGCGACTTCGGGTACGGCCGGATGGCGAGGCGCTTGGCGCCGGGCAGGGCCGGCACCGCCACCTTGATGCGGGCGTCCAGCGCCAGCACGCCGTCGGCGTCGACCAGCAACGGGTTGACGTCCAGCTCGACGACTTCGGGGAAGTCGACGACGAGCTGCGAGATCTGGTTCAGCGTCAGCGCCGCCGCCTCGATGTTCACCGCCGCGCGCGAGCGGAAACCCTGCATGCGCCGCCAGATGCGGGTGCGGCTCATCAGTTCGGTCGCGAGGTTCATGTTCAAGGGCGGCAGGGCCAGCGCGCAGTCCTCCACCACCTCCACGCCGATGCCGCCCTCGCCGAACAGCAGGACCGGGCCGAACAGCTCGTTCTCGGTCATGCCGATGATCAGCTCGTAGGCGTCCGGGCGGACGGCCATCTCCTGCACGGTGAAGCCCTCGATATGGGCGTCGGGCGCCTGCTCGTGCACGCGGGCCAGCATCGCTTCGGCTTCCCCGCGCACCTCCTGCGGGTCGGTCAGGTGCAGCACGACGCCGCCGACGTCCGACTTGTGCGGGATGTCCGGCGACAGGATCTTCAGCGCGACCGGGCCGCCGATCACCTCGGCGGCGTGCGCCGCCTCGTCCGGCGTCCTGGCGCAGCGGGTGTCGACCACCGGGACGCCATAGGCGGCGAGCACGCGCTTGGCCTCGTATTCCGTCAGCCACTCGCGCTTCTCGGCGATGGCGCGGGCGATGATACGCTGCACGCCGATGCGGTCGGCCTCGAAGGCGTCGGGCACGGAGGGTGGCGTCTCCATCAACAGGTCCTGGTTCCGCCGGTACTCGACCAGATGCATGAAGGCGCGCACCGCCTGGCTGGGCGTCTCGTAGGTGGGGATGCGGTTGGCGGCGAACAGCTTGCGCGCCCCGGCGGCGGAGCTGTCGCCCAGCCAGCTCGTCAGCACCGGGTGGCGGCGGCCGGGGTGCTTGTGGATGGCGTCGACGATGGCGTGCGCCACCGCCGTGGAATCGACCATCGCGTGCGGGCAGTGCAGCACCAGGATGGCGTCGTTGCCGCCGTCCTCCAGCAGCGCGTCGAGGGCCGCGCCATAGCGCTTGGCGTCGGCGTCGCCGCCGATGCGCAGCGGGTTGCCGTGCCCGGCGGCGGCGCCGAAGGCGGCGTCCAGCTTGCCCAGCGTCTCCGCCGACGGCACGGCCAGCCGGCCGCCGGATTGCACGAGGCTGTCCGTCGCCATCACGCCCATGCCGCCGCCGTTGGTCAGGATGGCCAAGCGGTCGCCGGTGATCGGCACGCCGGTGGACAGCGTGTTCACCGCGTCGAACAGCTCGTCCAGCTTGGCGACGCGCAAGAGGCCGGCGCGGCGGAAGGCGGCGTCGTACACCGCGTCCGACACGGCCAGCGCCCCGGTGTGCGAGGTGGCGGCCTGCTGCGCCTCCTCCGTACGGCCGGCCTTGATGACGATGACCGGCTTCTGGCGGGCGGCGGTGCGCGCCGCCGACATGAACTTGCGGGCGTCGCTGATGCTCTCGATGTACAGCAGGATGGCGCGCACCGTGCCGTCGGACGCCAGATAGTCCAGCAGGTCGCCGAAGTCGACGTCGGACTTCTCGCCCAGCGAGATCAGGTGCGAGAAGCCGATGCCGCGCGCCGTCGCCCAATCCACGATGGAGGTGATGACCATCGCCGACTGCGCCACCAGCGCCACGTCGCCCTTGCGCGGTGTCACGTGCCCGAAGGAGGCGTTGAGCCCCCGCCCCGGCACCATCACGCCCAAGCTGTTCGGTCCCAGCACGCGCAGCAGGTGCGGCTTGGCGGCGTCCAGAACCTGCTGCTGCCGGTCCTTGGCGAAGCCGGTGGACAGGATGACCGCCGCCTTGGTGCCGCGCGCGCCCAGCTCGGCGACGATCGCCGGTACGCTGTCGGGCGGCGTGCAGATCACCGCGAGGTCGGGCGTGACCGGCAGGTCCGCCACCGTCCGGTAGGTCAGCACGCCTTCCACCGCGCGTTCCGTGCCGATCGGCATGATCGGTCCGTCGAAGCCGGCGTTGAACAGGTTGCGGGCCACCACCGCCCCGATCGACTGCGGTTTGCGGCTGGCGCCGATGAGGGCGATCGAGGCGGGCTTGAACAGGCGGTCGAGGTTGCGGACGGTCATGGCCGATTCCGTTGCGGGCGGGATGCGGAAACGTAGCACGCCAATCTGAGCCCGGCGCGTGACGCTTCCATGGCAAACAGGGGTGGACCGGAAACCGCGCCGCCGCAACGCGACAGAACGCCGCTCATGCTGCGCTGCGGCAAAAGGCCGGGCGTTGCGATCGTAGGTTGGGTTAAGGCCAAAGCCCAACACCCAACGTCTTCGCGCTGCGGCGGGCGTCGGGTTTTCGCTGGCGCTCAACCCAACCGACGGCGTCACGGATCCTTGGGCAAGAGGTCACGGTAAACCTCGGCCGTTTCGTCATCGAAACAGACGAAGCGCACCTCGGCAATGGCGTCGTCCTTGCCCAGTTCGTCCAGCACCGCCGCCACGGCGATGCGGGCGGCGCGGTCCTTGGGGAAGCCGTAGATGCCCGTGCTGATGGCCGGGAAGGCGAGGGTGCGCAGGCCGTGCCGCCGGGCCAGCGCCAGTGCGTTGCGGTAACAGCTCTCCAGAAGCGCATCCTCGCCGGAACCGCCGCCGCGCCAGACGGGGCCGACGGCGTGGATGATCCAGGAGGCGGGCAGGCGGTGGCCGTGGGAGAGGCGGCATTCGCCCGTGGGGCAGCCGCCGATGCCGTCCAGCTCGGCCTGGAGGTCCGGGCCGGCGGCGGCGTGGATCGCCCCGTCGACGCCGCCGCCGCGCTTCAGCGCGCTGTTGGCGGCGTTGACGATGGCGTCCACCGGCAGCCGCGTGATGTCGCCCTTCTGGACGCTCACGCGGCTGCGGGGATCACCAGACTTCGGATCAGATGATGGCACCGGGCTTGCCGGCGTTCGCCTCGGCGGCGCGCGCCATGCCTTCCTCGATCATCCGGGCCGCCTCTTCGGCGTTGCCCCAGCGCAGGATCTTGACCCACTTGCCCTTTTCCAGATCCTTGTAGTGCTGGAAGAAGTGGGCGATCTGCTCGGTCACGATCTCCGGCAGGTCGTTGTAGTTCTTCACGTCGGTGTAGAACGGGTGCAGCTTGTCGACCGGCACGGCCAGCAGCTTCTCGTCCTGGCCGGCCTCGTCCTCCATGTACAGCACGCCGATCGGGCGCGAGCGCAGCACGGCGCCCGGGATCACCGCGTGGCGGCCGACGACGCAGACGTCGACGGGATCGCCGTCACCCGACAGGGTGTGCGGGATGAAGCCGTAATTGCAGGGATAGTACATGGCGGTGTGCAGGAAGCGGTCGACGAACACCGCGCCCGACTCCTTGTCCACTTCGTACTTGACCGGCTCGCCGCGCAGCGGGATCTCGATGACCACGTTGATGTCCCACGGTGCGTTCTTGCCCACCGGAACCTTGCTCAGATCCATGAAACGGTCCTTTGCCTGGCGTGTCTGTGCTCGCGGTACCCTGCCGAAGGTTCTATCCCCCGGGGCCGCACTGCGGCGGAGTTTAGGCAGAAGCGGCGCGGAGTCAAACGGACTCGCGCGTTCTGTGCTGCGATGCGGTACTTTTATGCCGATGATGCGAATCCTGGCCTGCCTCCTTCTCCTCCCGATCGTCCTCGCCGCCCCGGCCGCCGCCGAAAACGGTCCCGTGCCGGCGCACGGCATCGCCATGATGGGCGACCTGAAGTACCCGGCGGACTTCACGCACTTCGGCTACGTGAACCCCGACGCGCCCAAGGGCGGGGCGCTGCGTCAGGCGGTGGTCGGCACCTTCGACACGCTGAACCCGCACGTGGTGAAGGGCATCCCGGCGGCCGGCCTGACCCTGGTGTTCGAGACGCTGCTGGCGCGCTCGGCGGACGAGCCGTTCTCGATGTACGGCCTGCTGGCGCAGCGGGTGGAGGTGCCGGACGACCGCACCTGGGTCACCTTCCACCTGGACCCGCGCGCCCGCTGGCACGACGGCACGGCGGTGACGGCCGACGACGTGCTGTTCTCCTTCGACGTGCAGCGCCAGTTCGGCACGCCCAACCGGCGCCTGTACTTCGCCAAGGTCGCCAGGGCGCAGGCGCTGGGCGCGGGCGCCGTGCGCTTCGACTTCCTGCCTAACCCGGACGGCAGCATCGACCGCGAGATGCCGCTGCTGCTGGGCCTGCTGGCGGTGCACCAGAAGGCGTGGTGGCGCGGCAAGCCGTTCGAGCGGACGACGCTGGAGGCGCCGATGGGCAGCGGCCCCTACCGCGTCCGCACCGCCGACACCGGCCGCCGCATCGTCTACGAGCGCGTGCCCGGCTACTGGGGCCGCGACCTGCCGGCGCGCCGCGGCCTGTTCAACGCCGACACGCTGGAGTTCACCTACTTCCGCGACGACACCGTGGCGCTGGAGGCGTTCAAGGCCGGCCAAGCCGACGTGCGGCGCGAGGGCGACCCGGCTAGGTGGGCGTCGGGCTACGACGGACCGGCGCTGCGCCAGGGCGGCTTCGTGATGGAGGAACTGCCGCACGGCCGGCCGGAGCCGGCGCGCGGCTTCATCTTCAACACCCGCCGTCCGCTGTTCCAGGACCGCCGGGTGCGCGAGGCGCTGGGGCTGGCGGTGGACTTCGGCTGGATCGGCCGCGCGTTCTTCCACGACGCCCTGAAGCGCACGGCCAGCTACTACCCCAACTCCGAACTGGCGGCGACCGGCCTGCCCGGCCCGCGCGAGCTGGCGGTGCTGGAGCCGCACCGCGCCACCCTGCCGCCGGAGCTGTTCACCCGGTCCTTCGCCCTGCCGGCCAGCGGCGGCAACGGCCCCTATGGCGCGCGGGCCAACCTGCGTGCGGCCCTGAAGCTGCTGCGCGAAGCCGGCTGGCGCCTGCGCGACGGGCGGCTGGTGGACGGCTTCGGCCGCCCCTTCGCCTTCGAGATCCTGCTGGGCGACCCGGCGGACGAGCGCGTGGCGCTGGAGTTCGCCCGCGGGCTGGACCGGCTGGGCATCGCCGCGCAGGTGCGCACGGTGGACAGCGCGCAGTACCAGGGCCGCATCGACGAGTACGACTACGACATGACCGTGCGCTTCTGGTCCTCCACCCTGTCGCCGGGCAACGAGCAGGTCTTCTACTTCGGCTCCGCCGCCGCCGACACGCCGGGCACGCGCAACTGGGCCGGCATCCGCGACCCGGCGGTGGACGCCATCGCCGGCTCCATCGCCCAGACCCGCACCCGCGCCGACCTCGTGGCGCGCGTCCGGGCGCTGGACCGCGTGCTGCTGTGGGGCCACTACATGGTGCCGCTGTTCCACGCCAGCGCCGACCGCATCGCGCGGTGGAATTATGTAAGGCGGCCGGCGGTGACGCCGGTGTATGGGGCGGTGCTGGAGTCGTGGTGGGTGGAGCGGTGAACTCCCATTGACCCGTTCAGAATCCTTGGAAGGATTGTTGGTCAGGTTCAGGTGGAAGGGGAAGATCGGCAATCCCCCTACAGGGGATCCCAACCATTTCTGAAACCGCCTTCACACTCGGGTCGTCAGAAAGGATTTCGTGCACAGCGGCAACCCGGGCGATGGATACGATTTGAAGATCAAACTTGACCCGGTGGCGACCCACTTCTGAACGCAATTGCTTCAAGCGGCCGGCCCAGTGTCTGGACATCAAAACACTGCATTCTACAGCTGCGCGTTGGTCGAATTCAGCAATCCGGAAGACGCTATGCCGGCGTAGGGCGTCGAAATAGGCGGGGGCTGATTCGCCAAAATTTACAAATGCTTCAGCAATGACCGGCGTTGGGAGAATGAGTTTTGTTCCCGCTTTTGATAGCCCGGCGATGAGATGAGTCAAACGCTTCTGACAGCCATCGACGGGAAGGCCGGTCAATTCGTCGTTGGGAGCGCTTGTGTTTGGTGCAATCAGGTAAAGAAGTATATTGGTATCTAAGGCAATCATTCGTTGTCGTTTCCTCCTCGAATGTCTTGCCAATATCCGGCTGGATTGTTGTGTCCTGGCTGAATACCACGAAGCTTGGTCAGAGCTTCGGCAAGTGGAGCGTCATCCAAAACTTCAAAGGCACTGGCCTGAAAGCGGCTCAACGTCCAGAGTCCAGAGGTATCACGCCTCCAAGACCCGCTTCCCATAACGCGCAGGGTTGGTCCGAAAAGGTGCTGCCCCATCCCTTTGGCGAGTTGCCGGGTGGTTTCGCCACTCCATAGCCGATCGCCGTCAGCGAGGTGGAAATGGACCGTCCGATCTTTTCCGCCTATGCGGATCAGTTGCCCTTCGACCGTAGTTGGCTGTTGAACGGGGCCGATGCTCTCAGCTCTTGGCAAAGTGCATCCCGGAAAGGGAATGATCTCTGCGCCGTCTTGCGTAAGAACACCGCTGGCATTGTCCTCGCGTAGAAGGTCGTTCAACCGCTGAAGTGCTTTTGCGGCTTCCAGCGGCCCGTCACCGCTCCGCACGCGAGCCACGCGGTCGTCGATCTTAGGTTTTGCAGGCTCTTCCGCCCAGGCCACCAAAACGGCGCTGCCACGATCAACGCGCTCGAAGTGGAGACCAGACTCGTCTCCCAGCAGCTTGCTAAGTTCGCCGAGGTAAGCGACGAGGCGCCCCAGAGACAATGTCTCTGGGCTCAGTGCATCGATCACAAACCTAAATTCCGTCTTCACGGCGCCTCTCCCCCGTCACTTTCGAACATACGGGAAACACGCGAAGAGGTCAAAGCGCCCAAGCATCCATCAAGGGTTTTGCATTCAGAAGGGTAATTTGCTTACCCCACCACCCGCACGGCGATGAAGGCCAGCAGCGCCACGATGGCCCAGAGCGCCAGTTGGTCGGTCTTGCGGCGGCGCATCCAGGCGTCCAGCAGGAAGCGCACCGTCGTCGGGTGCAGCTTCAGCCCGCCCTCGGCGATCTGCGCGGCCACGCGCTCGGCCTCGCGGACCAGCGGCGGCAGGCGGCGGACGGTGCGCACCATGGCCTCCACGTCGTCGAGGATCTGCGCCTCGGGGCCGCGGTTCTCGCGCATCCACTCCTCGATCAGGGGGCGCGCCAGCTCCCACATGTTGATGTTGGGGTTCAGGATGCGGCCCACACCCTCGGCCGTCAGCATGCTCTTCTGAAGGAGAAGCAGCTGCGGCTGCGTCTCCATGTCGAACTGCTCGGTCACGGCGAACAGCTGCGCCAGCAGCCGGCCGACGGAGATCTCGTTCAGCGGCTTGTTCTGCAAGGGTTCGCCGATGGCGCGGCAGGCCTGGGTGAACAGCTCGATCGACTGGTGCGCCGGCACGTAGCCGGCCTGGAAGTGCACCAGCGCCACCCGGCGGTAGTCGCCGGTGAGGAAGCCGATCAGCATGTCAGCGAGGTAGTAGCGCGTCGCCCGGTCCAGCCGGCCCATGATGCCGAAGTCGACGGCGGCGATGTTGCCGCCCTCCACCACGAACAGGTTGCCGGGGTGCAGGTCGGCGTGGAAGAAGCCGTCGCGGAACACCTGGTTGAAGAAGGACGCCGACGCCTTGGCCAGGATCTCGTCGCGGTCGAAGCCGGCCTCGACGATGCGCTCGTACTCATCCACCTTGTAGCCGCGGATGCGCTCCAGCGTCAGCACGCGTTGCGCCGTGCGGTCCCAGTCCACGCGCGGGATCTGGAAGGTGGCGTCGCCGTCGAAGTTGTGCGCCAGCTCGGACGCCGCCGACGCCTCCATCCGCAGGTCCATCTCCAGGCGCGAGGTGCGCGCGAAGATGTCCACCACCTCGATGGGCCGCAGGCGCTTCAGCTTCGGGACGAGGCGCTCGGCCAGACCGGCCAGCCAGTAGAACAGGTCGATGTCGCGCGAGAACGCCCGCTCGATGCCCGGCCGCAGCACCTTGACCGCCACCTCCCGCCCGTCGGTGGTGACGGCGAAGTGCACCTGGGCGATGGAGGCTGCCGCCACCGGCACCTCGTCGAAGCTGAGGAACAGCGTTTCGATGGGAACGCCCAGCTCCCCCTCGACGATGGCGCGCGCCTGGGTGCCGGGAAAGGGCGGCAGCTTGTCCTGCAGCTCGGCCAGGTCGGTCGCCATCCGCTCACCCACCAGGTCGGAGCGGGTGGACAGCAGCTGGCCCAGCTTGATGAAGGTCGGTCCTAGCTCGGCCAGAGCGGCCGCCAGCCGCTGGCCGACGCGGCCCTGGGTGCGCTTGTTGGCGACGAGGCGCCACAGGAAGGCGAAGCCGGGGGCGACGTCGGGCAGGGTGTCGGGCAGGGCGTTGTGGCGCGCCAGCGTGCGCGCGATGACGGCCAGCCGGGCGAGGTTGCGGACGGTGCGGAACAAGGGCTCAGACCCGCCAGCCGGAATGGATGGCGGCGATGCCGCCGGTCAGGTTGCGCACGCGCACGCTGGTGAAGCCGGCCGCCTCGATGCGCTTGACCAGCGCGTTCTGCTCGGGGAAGCGGCGGATGCTCTCCACCAGATAGCGGTAGGAATCCTCGTCCCCCGCCACCATGCGGCCCAGCTTGGGCAGCACGTTGAAGGAGTAGACGTCGTAGATCTCGCGCAGCACCGGCAGCACCACGTGGCTGAACTCCAGGCAGAAGAAGCGTCCGCCCGGCTTCAGCACGCGCCGCGCCTCGGCCAGCGCCTCGTCGATGTGGGTGACGTTCCGCAGGCCGAAGCCGATGGTGTAGGCGTCCATGGTGCGCGCCGCGACCGGCAGCCTCATGGCGTCGCCCACCACCCAGTCGACGCCGGACAGGATGCCGCGGTCGATGGCGCGGTCGCGCCCGACGCGGACCATCGATTCGGTGATGTCGCACACCACCACGCCGCCGCCGCCGCGGTTCAGGAAGCGGAAGGCGATGTCGCCCGTGCCGCCCGCCACGTCCAGCAGCGTCATGCCGGCCTTGGGTGCGACCATGTCGATGAGCGTGTCCTTCCACAGCCGGTGGATGCCGCCCGACATCAGGTCGTTCATCAGGTCGTACTTGCTGGCGACGCTGTCGAAGACGGCGCGCACCAGCCCCGACTTGGCGGCGGGGTCGACCGGGCGGAAGCCGAACCACTGGCCTTCCTGGCCGGTCGGTGCGGACGTGTCGGGAGGATTGGAGTCGCTCATGCCGCGGAACATAGCGCGCCGCCGCACCGTGCGCCAGCGGGGGCGTGGCGGTGCGGCGGCGTGGCCCAGGGAAGGGGGGCGGACGAAACGGCGTCAGACCAGGAAGTAGCCCAGGGGGGTGGGATCGCCCCGAAGGCCGGACAGGAGCGCCGTCAATTCCGGATCCGGATCGCGCAGGTCGAGCCGGGCTATCAAACCGGCGCTCTCCGGTCCGGTCGTCACCGTGACAAAGATCTGGTCGTCGCCGATCCGTGGCGAAACCACGCTGTAATCGGGACCTGCCCAATTGATCGGCGGGACCGTGGCGATCACGGCCGGTGCGGAGTCCCCTTCGCCGGGGGCAAAACGGTAGATGCTCTCGCCAGGGGTTGCCGGGTCCCCGTCCGCAGCGAAATACACTGCGCCGTCGTGGGTCGTGAGGGAATGGATCCATCTTTGCGAGATGTAGTTCGACACGCTTCCGGCTGGCCCCGGATTGATGTCGGCGGCGAGGGTCGGTACCGGATTCGGCTGGCTCGGGTCGAGCCGGTAGAGCTCGGTGCCGGTTCCGCCGGAACTCATCCAGAAGTACAGCTGGCTGTCGAGCGCCGCGATGGTGAAGAGGTCCACGTGGGACTGCGTCGTCACGAGTTCGGGTGCCGCGCCGGTCTGGTCGAGCGCAACACGGTAGAGTTCGGTCTGCGGATATGCTCCCGTCGGCTGGTACCAGAAATACAATGTGTCGTCCAAGACCGTGGCTGAACTGAATTGGCCCGGAGCAAGGGTGGCGAGCGAGCTCACATGGACCGGTTCGGGGTCTGCCGCACTGGGATCCAGGCGATGGATCTGAATGCCCGTTGCCGCCGAATTGCTCAGCGTCACGACGTCGTCCCCGGCCGGGATAATCTTGAAGCCGCCGTCGGCAATCCGCTCCGGCTGCGGATTCCACGTCCCCAGATCCAGCCGGTAAAGCCCGCCATCGGCGATGAAAAGGAGCTTGTTCCCGTCGGCCATCGGGGTGCCCGACCCCAGCCAGCTGTCCGCACGAAAGACCGTGGTTAGGCCCCCGTCGTCGAGGTCCAGGCAGTCCACGGTGGACGGTGGACGATAGAATTCCGAGGTGGTGTTGTCCCAGACATCGAAATAGTGGCGGTTGATGAAAAGCACCGGGTCGTCCCGCACCTGATCCACCGTCAGGTCGACCCTGCCGTTGCTCGTCTGGCCGAACGGGTCGGTCGCGGTGAACGTGAAGCCGTCCGTGCCGAAGTAGTCCTTGTCTGGGGTGTAGGTGAAGCGTCCGTCTTCCTCCAGGGTCAGCGTGCCGTGCCGGGGGGCACCGTCGGCGGACAGCGTGTAGGACAGGCCCTCCGACCCGTCGGGATCGTCGGCCCGGACGCGCCCGGAGATCGGGGAGTCTTCGTTCAGCGTGAGGGATTGATCCTCGGCGACGGGCCACCGGTTGCTCATCTGCGCGGTGGAAAACACCATGTCGCTGAACGCGTAGTACTCCACGCCGATCGTCCGGTCGGTTCCCTCGTCGCCGTTCACCTCCGGCCGCAGGTCGCGAATGGTCAGGCTGCCGTCGGCCCATCCGGTGATGTCGTAGTCCCAGCGGCTGCCGCTGAACACCGCCACGTCCGCGCCGTCGCCGCCGATCAGCCGGTCGCTTCCGGCGCCACCCTCCAGCGTGTCGTCGCCGGCCCCGCCATCGAGGGTTTCGGAGCCCCCGGCGCCGGTGATGCGGTTCGCCAGCGCGTTGCCGGTGCCGCTGGTGCCGGCGGTGTACAGGATCAGGTTCTCCACGTTGTCGGAGAGCGTCCGGCTGGTCCAGGCGCGCACCTCGTCGATGCCGGCGCCCGCCTCCTCGAACACGCGGTCGTCCGCCTCGCCGGCGAAGTAGGTGTCGTTGCCGGCACCGCCGCTCAGTTCATCCGTGCCGCTGCCGCCGTACAGCGCGTCGTTCCCGCCCAGGCCCAACAGCGTGTCGCTGCCCCCATGGCCGAACAGCACCTCGTCGCCCTCGGCAGCGACCAGACGGTTGTCGAGCGCATTGCCGTAGCCGGTCGTTCCGGGGGTGAACAGCGTCAGGTTCTCGACGTGATCGGCCAGCCCGTGCGTGGTCCAGGCGCGCACCTCGTCGATGCCGCCGCCGAACGCCTCGAAGATGCGGTCGCCGGCCTCGCCGGAGAAGTAGGTGTCGTTGCCGGCTTCGCCGTACAGGGTGTCGTTACCGGTCCCGCCGTACAGCGCGTCGGCGCCGGCCGCCCCGAACAGGGTGTCGCCGCCGCCGTGGCCGAAAAGGATGTCGTTCTCGCCCGCACCCGATAAGCGGTCGTTGCCGGCTGTTCCATAGAGGGTCGCCATGGTGCCTCCGCCGTGATGTGCCGACGGAAGCCTAAGTTGTGCAGCTCACGCTTCGAGCGTCGCAGGCGTGGTATAGGTCTTTACCGCCGCGCCTACCGGCTGCGGTCGCCCGGAGGACCGGCGCGCCGCCGTACACTCCACGATCGGAGGTGGCAGTGCGCCGCGGCGCCGCGCATCCGCACGCACCCTCTTGCACCGCGGCGCGCCATGCTCCACCGTATGGCCCATGCCTGAGCTGCCCGAAGTGGAGACCGTCTGCCGTGGTCTGGCGCCGCACCTGGAGGGGCGGGTGCTGGCCCGCGTCGTGCAGCGCCGGCCCGACCTGCGCTTCCCCTTCCCGCCGAAGTTCTGCGAGCGGCTGACCGGCCGGCGCGTCTCGGCGGTGCGGCGGCGGGCCAAGTACATCCTGGTCCACCTCGACGACGGCACGGTGCTGATCGCCCACCTGGGCATGTCCGGCCGCATGATGATCACCCCCAAATCCCATGATGGTGAGCCCGCCGAACCGGCGGCGCACGACCACGTGATCTTCGAGACCGACGACGGCACCACCGTCACCTTCAACGACGCGCGCCGATTCGGCCTGATGGACCTGACGGACGAGGCGGCGCTGAACGAACACCCCCTGCTGCGCACCCTGGGGCCGGAGCCGCTGGGCAACGAATTCTCCGGCCCGGTGCTGGCCGAACGGCTGGCCGGCCGCATGAGCCCGATCAAGGCGGCGCTGCTCGACCAGACGGTCGTCGCGGGGCTCGGCAACATCTATGTGTCGGAGGCGCTGTTCCAGGCCCGCCTCAGCCCCAAGCGCATGGCGGCCACCGTCAGCGGCGCCAAGGCCGAGCGGCTGGCGACGGCGGTGCGGGACGTGCTGGCGCGCGCCATCGCCGCCGGCGGCTCCTCGCTCAAGGACTACCGGCAGGCGTCGGGCGAGCTTGGCTACTTCCAGCACCAGTTCTCCGTCTACGACCGCGAGGGGCAGCCCTGCCCGGGCTGCACCTGCGACGTGGCGAAGACCGGCGGCGTGCGCCGGATCGTCCAGTCCGGACGCTCGACTTTCTATTGTGCGCAGCGGCAGCGCTGATATACGAGAAGGATCATGACGGCTCCATCCGCCACCGTACGGGCGGCACTCCGCGCCCTCCTCATCGCCGGCATCGCTCTTGCCGGCCCCATCGTCATCGGCGGGGTGATTTCCGCACCCGTCGCGGCGGCGGAAACGGCGGCCTTCGTCGCCGGTATGGGCGACGTGCCGGTGATGCCCGGCCTCGCCGCGGGCACCGAGGAGCCGCTGGTCTTCGACAAGCCCAACGGCCGCATCGTGGAAACCGTGCTGCACGGCCGGGTGGAGCGCAAGGCGGTGCTGGACTTCTACGCCCGCACGCTGCCCCAGCTCGGCTGGAAGCGCGCGGCCGACACCCGGTTCCAGCGCGAGGCGGAGGAGCTGCGGCTGGAGTTCGCGAACGGCACCGTCCGCTTCGTGCTCATGCCCCGCTGACGACCGACACAACGAACACCAACGGACGCCGCACGCAAGGCGGCGCATCATTACGGGAGATTGCGCGACCATGTCCTATGAGATGATCCTCGTCGAGACCCGCGGCCCGGTCGGCCTGATCACGCTGAACCGCCCGAAGGCGCTGAATGCGTTGTGCGACCAGCTGGTCACCGAGATGGGCCAGGCGCTGGACGCGTTCGAGGCGGACGACGCCATCGGCGCCATCGTCATCACCGGGTCGGAGAAGGCCTTCGCCGCCGGCGCCGACATCAAGGAGATGCAGGGCTTCTCCTACATGGACGTCTACAAGCAGAACTTCATCACCGCGAAGTGGGAGCGGGTGGCCAAGTGCCGCAAGCCCGTCATCGCCGCGGTGGCCGGCTACGCGCTGGGCGGCGGCTGCGAGATGGCCATGATGTGCGACTTCATCCTGGCCGCGGACAACGCGAAGTTCGGCCAGCCGGAGATCACCATCGGCACCATCCCGGGTGCCGGCGGCACGCAGCGCCTGACCCGCTTCGTCGGCAAGTCGAAGGCCATGGAGATGTGCCTGACCGGCCGCCAGATGGACGCCGCGGAAGCCGAGCGCGTCGGCCTCGTCAGCCGTGTCGTGCCGGTCGCTGAACTGGTGGAGGAGGCCGTCAAGGTCGCCACGAAGATCGCCGGCCTGTCGCGCCCGATCGTCCTGATGACCAAGGAGTGCGTCAACACCGCCTATGAGACGACGCTGGCGGAGGGCGTGCACTTCGAGCGCCGGGTGTTCCACTCGACCTTCGCGACCGAGGACCAGAAGGAAGGCATGGCGGCCTTCGCCGAGAAGCGCCAGCCGAGCTGGAAGAATCGCTGAGTCGTCAACTGTCGCCGGCCTGTGGAAAAGCTGCAGGCCGGTGCCTTGACTCAGGTAACGTGTAAGCGTATAAGGCCCCCTCGCATTGGGTCAGGGGTCTCGAAGTAAGGTTCGTTATGGCCAATCATAAGTCCGCTGAAAAGCGCATCCGTCAAACCGCCCGCCGCACCGAAGTCAACCGTGCGCGCGTCAGCCGTATCCGCACCTTCGTCAAGAAGGTCGAGGCCGCCATCGACTCCGGCAACAAGGCCGAGGCGCAGGAGGCTCTCAAGGCCGCTCAGCCCGAGCTGATGCGTGGCGCCAGCAAGGGCGTGCTGCACGCCAACACGGTGTCGCGCAAGCTGTCGCGCCTGTCGGCCCGCATCAAGTCTCTCTGAGACTGACAAGGGTTTCAAAAAGCCGCGTCCACTTGGGGCGCGGCTTTTTGCGTTCCATACAGACATCTGTCATATCCAAATAGTCGAATCAAAAGCGCGATAAAGTTCAGGACATCGCCAAGCACGATCTGTGCTTTTTTCCCGTTCGCCTTCTGTCCCGGTTGCAGCGGCTCCATCACTCGGTTTAGACTTTATCTGACGTGAGGGACGGTGCAGCGATATTGCAATGGCGAGCGCGAACCCTTCCTTAGCACAGGGACAATACCGTGACGGAAAGCAAACGGGACTCGTATCGCGTGCGTTCCGGTAGGTAGGCATTCCAAAAATCAGGCGTGGTGCTGGCGGAAAGCGACTTTTCGCCAAAGGGATAGCTGTGTCGTCAATGTGGGCATCCGAATCCGCGAGTCTTCTGGACCGTGGCCGGAGTCTTCTGGGGAGCATCGCTCCCGGACGCCGCAGCTTATGTTAGGGCAGGGGGTAACGCGGAACCCGCCGTGATGCGGGCCGGCCGGACATGCGGCGCGGAGGGTCCTCCGCTGCCCGTGGCCGGGGGGAAGCCGGGGCCCGGTTCGGGGCCGGCCGCGCGGGGGCGAGGAGGAGCGGGAGTTGACGAGCATGTCGGTCGGCGCGTCTTTGGATCAGCAATGGGCTCGCATCCGGGGCCGGCTCAAGGACGAGGTCGGCGAGATCGCGTACCGCAGCTGGCTGCAGCCGCTGGCCGTCGCCGGCATGAAGGGGGGCGAGGTGCGCATCGTCGTGCCCACCCGATTCATGCGCGACTGGGTTCTCACGCACTATGTCGACCGCATCCGCGCCCTCTGGTCCGGGGAAAACCCGGACGTCCAGTCCATCGACGTCATCGTCGCCTCCTCCTCCGTGCCCCCAGCGCTGACGCCCGACAACGACGAATCGCCGCTGCCCCGCCCGGCGGCTCCCGTCGCCATGGTCTCCCCGCTCGTCGGCGCCGCGGCGCCGGCCATCGTCCACGCCGCTCCCGCCTCCCCCTGGGGCGCGCCCCCCTACGGCTCCTCGGACGAGTCGCCGATCGCCGCCGGCACCCTGGTGGATGAGCGCGACGACAACATCTCCGCCCCGCTCGACCCCCGTTTCACCTTCGAGAACTTCGTCGTCGGCAAGCCGAACGAACTGGCCCACGCCGCCGCCAAGCGCGTGGCCGAGGCCAGCACGGTGACCTTCAACCCGCTGTTCCTCTACGGCGGCGTCGGCCTGGGCAAGACGCACCTGATGCACGCCATCGCCTGGGCGATCCGCCGGAAGGACCCCTCGCGCCGGGTGATCTACCTGTCGGCCGAGAAGTTCATGTACCAGTTCATCCGGGCGCTGCGCTTCAAGGACACCATGGCCTTCAAGCAGCAGTTCCGCTCGGTCGACGTGCTGATGATCGACGACGTGCAGTTCATCAGCGGCAAGGACTCCACGCAGGAGGAGTTCTTCCACACCTTCAACGCGCTGGTGGACCAGAACCGACAGGTCATCATCTCCGCCGACAAGTCGCCCAGCGACCTGGAGGGGATGGAGGAGCGTCTGCGCTCGCGCCTGGGCTGGGGGCTGGTGGCCGACATCCACCCCACCACCTACGAGCTGCGACTCGGCATCCTCCAGCAGAAGGCCGACAGCCTGGGCGCGGCCATCCCGCACAAGGTGCTGGAGTTCCTGGCGCACAAGATCACCTCCAACGTCCGTGAGCTGGAGGGTGCCCTCAACCGCATCGTCGCGCATTCCGAACTGGTCGGCCGCTCGATCTCGCTCGAATCGACGCAGGAGGTGCTGCACGACCTGCTGCGCGCCAACGACCGCCGCGTGACCATCGACGAGATCCAGAAGCGGGTGGCCGAGCACTTCAACATCCGCGTGGCCGACATGCACTCGGCCCGCCGCGCCCGCGCCGTGGCGCGCCCGCGTCAGGTCGCCATGTACCTGGCCAAGCAACTGACCGCCCGCTCGCTGCCGGAGATCGGCCGCAAGTTCGGCGGCCGCGACCACACCACGGTGATGCACGCCGTCCGCAAGGTGGAGGAACTGCGCGCCTCCGACCCGGCCTTCGCCGAGGACGTCGAACTGCTGCGCCGCATGCTGGAGAATTGAGGGGCGGGTTGGGCGCCCGGCGTCGGAACGTTGGGTTTTCGCTGGCGCTCAACCCAACCTACCTGGGACGTTTCCGTAGGTTGGGTTAAGCCGCAGGCGCGAACCCAACGTCGGGCCTTCGGCAAGGCCACACGTCCACTTCCCCGCCGCAGGGCGGCGGGTTCTCCCTTCCCCGGCGGGCCGGGGAAGGGATCGCGAAGCCGTTACTCGTCCTCGTTTTCGGCGTCGGCCTCGATCTGCGCGGCGAGGTCGCGCAGCATGTCGACCACGTCCTCGTGGCTGGTCTCGTCGACCGCGGCGTTGACGGCGGCCTCGATCATCGCCACGGCGACGTAGGGGCCGAA
>Ga0196970_1001171_pt1 | contig 19884 bp, 39 predicted proteins | sample S1v_513CmetaG_FD_148672 | JGI IMG/M metagenome (GOLD analysis project Ga0196970, IMG submission 148672) | Soil microbial communities from Anza Borrego desert, Southern California, United States - S1+v_5-13C | ecosystem: Environmental > Terrestrial > Soil > Desert | place: USA: California...
TCCTGCTCAAGGAAACGATCCACGGTCGCGAGTTCGTCTACACGAGCTTCACTGCTGCCCAGGTCCGCGCTGCGCTGGACCTGACCGAGTCGCTCTGCCGCGCGTACAAGCTGCCCATGGCGGTCCCGATGGACGGGCGCGACGTGCTGGCCACGGTCATGCAGCCGAGTGCACTCAAGGCGTTTCGCGGCGTGATCGGGCATTTCCACGCGAACGGGGGCAAGCGAGACCCCGGGTTGGCGCTTCTGCGCGCGGTAGCGGCGCACAAGTTGCGCGGCGTGAACGGCGCGGCGGAATGAAAGGGCCAGCGTGATGCATGTTCGTGGTTCTGGACGCAGGCGCGGAAATCACCATCGCCATCGCCAAGTTTCTCGGCATGGTGATCGGCACGGCCGCACTCGCACTAATCAAGCCATTCCTCGACAAGCGGAAGAGCGAGAAGATACTGAAGAGCGTGCCGCCGAGCACGCAGCTACCGCCGAATGGTGGGCCCGTGACTGACGACCCGCCCACCGCGCGCCGCCAACTATCCCCCGCCGAGCTGGACGTGCTGCGCGAGGACCGCCTACGCGCCGAGGTCGAGCGGTTGCGCGAGCAGGTCAGCCGCCTGCACGAGGAGAAGCTTGCCCTACGCGACTCGCTGGCGGACTGCCGCGCGCGCTATGCAGATGTTGAGGCCAAGATGCTCACCCAGGAGCAGATCAAGGCCGACATCGAGCGCATGACGAGCGCGATCGGCGCAGCTCATGCCGCCGCTGACGAGCGCATCGCCGAAATGCGAAAGCAGGAGGTCGAGCCGCTCAAGGCGCTGGTGGAGGAGCTGCGCACCCGGCTGAACGAGCTCGTAGACGGCGAGGGGACGCCGATCCAGGTGCTGCCCACGGCGCTACCCGCCACCGTCCCGCCCCCGCTCCCAGCGCCGCCAAAGCGCATCGTGGAGGCGTACGCGCCGGGGGCTAGGCCGACGCCTGCGGGCGGGAGCCGCAAGCCGCGTATTTAGCGGCCTGTACGATTTACGCTTGCTCAAATCATACGCATCGGTCACTATCTCCTCAGGTCGCACGGAGCGACCATCCGCAACGGAAGTCGCGGCCCCATCCAGGAGAGAAGCCATGTCGAAGCGCGTTGATATCTCGGGCAACACCTACCCGGTACGCGAGCAGCTCAAGGCCCTGGGCGCCAAGTGGGACGCGGCGCGCAAGGTCTGGACGGTCGACGAGACCAGAGCCGAGGAGGCGCGCGCGCTGGTGACCGGTGCGCCGCGCACAGCGGGCAGCAGCTCCAGCTACCGCCCGCGCAAATGCGTCGTCTGCGGCCACGTGGAGCGCCGTAACGCCCGCGGCTACGTGGATGGCGATCGCATCCTGCGCAGCGGCGAGTGCCAGTCCTGTTACGAGGAGCGCAAAATGGGGTACTGAGCTCGCGCTGCCGTCTGCTCTCGAGCGCATCGAGGGCAGAGGGGAGCGGGAGCTGGACGGGTACTTTGCCCGCCCCCATCGCCACAGGGAGAAGAGTCATGGAAGAGTTCGTGAAGGTCACGCTGTGCGACGTAGGCGCGGTGCTCGGCGATGAGCGTGCATTCGATCTGGACCACGGCGGGTGGTACCGCGGGCCTCAGGCGTTCGACGCGTCCGTACGCGTCTACCGCGACGGTAGCGTGATGGTGCTGGACACCGTCTCCAGGCACTACTCGAGCAGCCTGGCCGACCTGCTCACGGCCGAGCAGCGGGCTGAGGTGGAGCGCCTCGCGGCCATCCGGCGGGCTATCCCCGACGACCTGCGCAGGTCCATCCACGGCTGCTGAGCTCCCGCCGTTGCCCGCTCCGCGCTCTGCCAGCGCGCGGTCAGGGGAGCGCGAGGAGGAACACACGTGAACAACTGCCAGCATAACGACACTAAGACCGGCACACCCTACTGCTACATGGGCAGCGTGGCCGAGTACCCATACACGCACGAGAACCGTGCGGCGCACGGAAGCGTCACGTACCGCGAGACCTGCCGCGCATGCGGGGCGCGACGTCAAGTGAACCACAACGGCGTCCATCGTGAGTGCAGCACCTGGAGCATGAGTGCGCACGACCGGCAGCGCCATCATGCAGACCTCGTGCGCGCGGCTATCGCGTCGATCAACCGTGAGATGGCGGCGCATGGCATCGAGATCGACCGTCTCGTGAGATTGCCGGGGTACTCCTCGCTCACAGCGTGGTGGAGTGCGCGCGTAGTGCTCGATGGCGAAGCACGCACGTACGATCGCGACCAAATCGTCGCGTCGGAGAGCTGGTCAGAGAATACCGCTGAGCAGCGGGCGGTCATGCGTAGGCTGCGCGAGTGCCTGGATCGTCACGCACTGACGCTCTCTGTGGAGGGGGACGTCTGATGCCTAGACGCGGCCCACTCAGCCCAGCCGGCGAGCTCCCCGCCGGCCGTCAGCTCCAGATCTCGGCATCGGCCGAGGACCGCGACCAGCTCCACCGCGAAGCGGAGGAGAGCGGCTCCACGGTAAGCGACCTGATCCGCGAGCGCGCGGACGCGGCTGCGCAAGCCACGCCCGCCGTGCGTCGCTCGGGTGAGCGAGCGTGGATCAGCGCGCGGCTCTCGCAGGAGCGACTGGCTGCGGTCGAGCTCGCAGCCGCTGCCGCCGGCCTCGGGCCCACGGCCTGGCTACGACTCGTCTCCTCGCAGTCGGGGCGCGTGCTGCTCGCCCAGCTCCAGGCCGCACACGGAGGTACGTGATGCCACCACGCTGGACGCTCACCGAGTTCGCCATCCGCCGCGGCGCGCACGCCCTGCGCTGCAGCGTCGACGCCGCCGAGGATCGACTCTACGAGCTGATGCCCACCGCGACCTATCGCGAGACCGACCGACAGGGACGCGAGCTCTGGCGCAGCCCCAAGAGCGCGCACGGGCTGCGTTGGGTGCTCGACGACGCCCGCCCCGGGCCAGGTGGCCAGTCGCCGCGCGTGGTATGGGTCGGTCAGGGCGCGCCGCCCGGCGAGCACTGGGACCCGGCGCCTCAGCCAGGGATGGCGCCCACGCCGCCGTCTCGTGCCCAGGCCGACTACTCTGGAATGTCACCCACTGACCGCGCCTGCCAGGTCCTCCTGGACGCCGTGGCGGCGATACAACACCTCGTGCCACAGACCGTGCGCGACGCCGCGATAGAGGCTGAGGATGCGCTCGCAGCGAAGTATGCGCCACGTGACCCGGACGGGCGCCCGCGCGAAGAGCCGGTCACGGTGCACCTGGACCCGGGCGCGCGGCGCATCCTGGACGAGCTCGCGCAGGCTGACGGTGGCAATCGCGGGGCTACCTTAGGCCGCGCGCTGCGCCTGCTCTACGACCAGCGGAGGCCCCATGCCCCGCGGCGGTAAGCGAACCGACGCGGGCCGTCCTGCCCGCCACCAGCGCACCGTAGCCGTGCGCCTGGGCGACGATGAGCGCGAGTTGCTGGAGCGCCTCCAGGCGTCGCTCCAGGCCGTCCGTGACGGCACGGTCTCGCAGGGCGACGTCGTAGCCGAGGGTCTGCGCGCGCTCGACCGGGAGCTGCGCAAACCGCCAGCGCGGCGCAAGGGGCCGTCCGCGGTAGTGGCGTAGCAGCGTGGTCGAGGCGCTCGACGTTGGCGGCGTACTCGCGCAGCCTCGCCACCTCCGCCTCCAGCTCCGCCACGCGCGGGTCGGGTTCGCCCGCGAGCACTCGAAGCGCTGCCATGATCGCCGGCTGGGCTCGCGCATGCATGGACACCTCAACGCAGCGATAGCCGCCGTGCTCGCCGTAGATTTCGACGAACGGCTCGCGGTCATCGCCAGCGCCAACGTCTACATGCACTCGCGTGTCGTCCGAATCCGGCCACGCCTTCCGCGCCAGCCGCTCCAGTTCTTTGCGATCGTCGTCGGTCATGTTCGCTCCTTCCACGTCGTCGGCTCACGCCCGCCGCGCTGTTGGTCGGCGGGGTCATGTCCTGCCCCCGATCGGCCGCCTGAACCGCGCCAGTTCCAGCGCGCGCTCGTAGTCCCAGCCGCACTGCTCGAGGTAACTGCGGGCGTCGACGTGGTGGCAGCCCACGGCATCGGCCAGGCGATCGACCAGGGCTTGGCGCTTGGTGGTTGGCGGGGTCATGGCAGGTGCTCGCCGCGTTCGAGCATTTTCGCAGCGTCATGAGGCGACAGCGCCGGAGACAGCGTGCGCAGCCAGGCAACGACCTTGCCGGTCAGCTCGGCTCGATACGCCGCCAGCAATGCCCGCACCGGCGTATAGGCGTGCCAGTCCGGATCGTCGCGGTCCATGTTCGCCTCGAAGGCGGCTGCTAGTTCGTGCTCGCGTGCATTGTGCTCACTCATGGCTGGGCTCCTTGGGTGGGGTGGCTAGGCGGCATCGAACGCACGCTGTAGGGCATCAGCAAGGCCAAGCCCATGGTGTTCGGCTAGCGACGATCGCATGGTGACCGTGACGTTCACCTCTCGGCCTTCGACGGTGAACCAGTTGTCCCTCCAAAACCGAATCGTCAACGCGTCCATGTCGCGCGCCAGGCCTTCGACAAGGCGGCACGACTCGTCGCGCTTGGCCAGGATGGCGGCGCCGATTTCGGCCATCTGCCCGGGCGTGGCCATCTTCGGGGCTCCAGGAAACTCATTGCTGTCGTTCATGTCTCCTCCAGTGCACCGATGTACTGACGGTGCCGAAATCTCGTGTCGTTTCTAAGCTGGGCAGGGCCTTCGTAATGCGCGACCCGCACACCGGAAACTATCGAAAGGACAACTACTTAGCCGATTCGCCAGGATCTTCGATTTACTACTGCCGGGATAGCTCAGTGGCAGAGCGCCTGCTTCGTAAGCAGGGGGTCGCGGGTTCAATCCCCGCTCCCGGCTCCAGTTTCGGTGACGTGCTCCAGCGCCTCCAGCGCGCGCCGGATGACCTCGGCCTCGCTCTCTCCCAGGAGCTGGGCCAGGCGCTTCAGGCGCGCTGCGTCCTCCTCGTAGAGCTTGAACGTCCGGTTCACGGCCTTGCGGCCGGGCGGCAGCTTGGGGCGGCCTCGGCCCCTGAAATCGTGCACGAACGATTCCAGTGGGTGCGTTTTCATCCCGCGCCTGAGCAGCACCTTGTTTGCCGCCTCCAGCATCGCCTCGGCGTGAGGGCGGCACACACGCTCCCCGGTGATCAGCCAGCATTCACACTCGGACTGACAGCCATCGCAATCACACGCCATCCGCCGCCTCCGTCTGATGAATCTTGAAGTCGACGCCGCACACGTAGACGGCGCGCGTCAGGCCAGACGACGTAACCACGCGGATCGTGTCGCCAGGCTCCAAGTCCTGCCCCCACGCCTCCAGCGCGACCTGCTGCTTCTCGGCGCGCCTGCCGTCAGCGTTGACACGCCAGGCTACCGGGCAGTGAACCGACTCGACGGGCTGCCAATGGCTCACGCGGCCACCTGGCGGCCCAGGTTTCCTCGGAGGCACTCGACATCCTGAGCGTACATCCATGCACCGCGTCCCTTCGCGAACTCCACGCGACCGTCCGCGTGCTGGCCGATCTTGTGGAAGATGCGCAGGACAGCGAGCTCAGAGCCGAAAACGGTAACCGTGGAGTCCCAAATCTCCACCGAGACGGCCTCGCCTGCGTACTCACGATACGTGCTAGCGAGACGCTTGAGCTTTGCTGCGCTGATTTCCATCTCTCTGCCCTCCGCGGCACCAGCCGCTCACAAGAGATAGAGTCGCATAGCCTCGATTATTGGTCAATACCCAAAATCATCTCCGGACCGGCTTTTCTCGAGCCATCAGTTCTCTGCTCTCCTCAACCGCCAGCAGGCTGGCCATGCCCAGCGCCACGCAGTACCGCCGCACCGTGCTCATGTCGCTGTGGCCAAGGAAGCTCGCGACCTCCTCCTGGCTCCACCGTCGCCCGCCCGTGTAGAGCTTGGTCCCGAGCAATAGATGGGACGCGCACGTGTGGCGTAGCGAGTACAGCGGCAGCGGCCGACGAATGCCGATCTTCGAGCGCCAGCCCGGCGTCGTCGTGATCTCCTTGCCCTTGTACGTCTTGAACTCGCCTGAGCGCAGGTACTTGGACCACTGCCGGCGCCCCTTCACGTCAGCCCAGCCGAAGTCGTAGCCGTCCGTGTGCGGCTGCCCTTCGGGTCCAGGGAAAACGAGCCCCGTCGCCGGCCGTCCGCTCGCCATCCACCACGCGCGCAGCACCTTGTGAGCGGGCGGGAGCAGCGGCTGTCGATAGTCGCGGTCGCGCTTGTGCGAGCGGAACACCACGGCGCCAGACTCGGCGTCAACGCGGTCCCACGTGAGCAGGTAGAGGTCTTTCGGGCGCGCGCCTGTGAACGCGAGCAGCGTGAAGGCTGTCCGCTGGCGCTCGGGCATGTCGCCGTCGAGAATGCGCCGCACCTCGTCCTCGCGCAGGTAGTCGAAGCCGTCGCCCTGAGCCGTACCCTTGGGGGCCGCCATCGTGGCGTTGCGGATGGTGACGCGCTCGGCAACGTTCGTGTCGATGAGATCGTTCATGACGGCGAAGCGCAGCGCGGCGCGCAACACGGCCAGCGAGGTGGAGAGTGTGCCGCGGCTTGGGCGCTTGCCGGCAGCCTTGCCCACCGTGATTTCGGTGCGTGCCATCGTGTCGATCCAGCGGCGTACGGCCTGCTCGGACAGCTGCGTCAGTGGCCAGTCGATGAACTCGGCGGGCTCCACGCGGGCGCGCCATCGCTTGGCGTCGGTCTTCCGCGTGCGCTCCGAGATGCCGGCCAGGTAGAGCTCGCCGAGCTTGCGGATAGTGATGATGCCGGTGTCCTGCGGGACGTAGTGGCCGAACTCGCGGCGCTCGACGTGGTAGGCGGCGAGAATCTCCTCCGCCTCTGGCCGCGTGTTGCGCGTCGCCAGACAGACCTTCTTGCCGTCCTTCGTGACCAGCACGTCGTAGCGCTTGGTCACGCCGTCTTTCAACGTGCGCTCGCGAATGTGCCCCGCTCCCGGCCCTTTCCTGCTCACCGCCCTGCCCCTTTCAGCTTCCGCCGCACCAGCTCGCGCGCTGATTCCGAGACCTGCACGCCGCTCTTGATCGCGGTGTCGGCAAGCTTGCCACTACGTCGCGCCGCTGAGTCGTTACTCGCGAGCAGTCTCTCGCCGAGCACGCAGAAGCGTCCGACCACCTTCTCGAGCCGCTCGACCACCTCGGCAAGGTGCGCGATGTCGTCCCTCTGCCCCTCATCCTTCCGCGCCTCACTCGCCATCACTCCCTCCCAGTTCCACTGCTCCCAGCGCCTTTGCCACCAGCGTCCAAACGCTCGCCGTCAGCCGCTTGTGCCCGCGCACCTCTCCTTCGCGCGTCGGCTGCCGCAGCGTGAAGTGCGGGTCCTCGTGCGGATAGCCGATGCAGACTTGGTAGGTGCCAAGCTCGTGTGTGCCGCCGACGTTGGCGATCACCAGTTGTCCGAGTTGTCGGACGTGATCGCCGCCTCGCCCGTGCGGCCACAGCTCTACTTTGATGACGAGCATCGCTCCGCCTCCAGCTTCTCCAGCCTCGTCCGCTGCCCCTCGTACGCGCACCGCCGCCGCTTCAGCCGCCCTCTACGCAGTGCATCCTCTGGCGAGACGCCGCGGCTCAGCCTTGTCCTAATCGTCGACGCCGACACGCCGCAAATCTCAGCCCATTCGGCGACGCACAGCGTCCTACCCATGGCAGTAAGGAGAACTGCGGACGACTTGTTTCTGGCTTGCTCGAAAGAAGAGGCCCATCGACAGTTGCCAGGCTCGTAGTGGCCATCATTGTCGATTCGGTCGATAGAGTGTTCGCCGTCCGGGCGCTTGCCCATGTCCTCAACAAAAGCCGAAAAACTGCGCCTCCAGCGGTCGCACATTCGAATGCCTCGGCCGCCGTAGTATTTGTACTTGCTGCATTTGGGGTTTTCACATCGATTTATGATGCTCCACCAGACAACTCGCTCAGCCTTGTAGCCCTCCAGGGCCTTCCGCCTCTCTCGCTCCAGCGGGTCTCGCGAATTGAACATCCGGACCCGATTCGCCTCTCTTCTGCAGGACCTGCATTGAGAGTTCAGCCCGTTGCGCTTTCTTGGAAAGCGGTCGAATGCGTCAGCCGTCTTCTCGATCTTGCACTTTGTGCACGCGACCATCATTTTGCGCGCTCCTTCTCCATGTTCGCGATTCGCATGGATTGTCCGTCGTACGCACAACGCCAGCAGACAAAGAGCGGCTCGTACCGCAGATGCGCCGGGTAGCTCGGTCCGTTGTCGCGCGTGCCGTGGTAGTGCCGCGTGGTGCCGCAGTGCGGACAGGCTGCGCCCCATGCGCGGAAGCTGTCTTGCGCGGACCGCATGCCGGCGTCGATGTTGTCGCGCGTGCTCACCGATCCACCTCCCCCACCCATACCCATCGCGTCTCGCTCCACGGATACCGCTTGCCGTGGTCGCGCTGCCACTGGCGCTCGAACACCATGCGCGGGTATCGCTGCCAAAACTCGTGGTCGTCCCACCACTTCTCCTCGAACGGCCTGCTATCGAGTTCCTTTGGCGTCCACAGGTCGGACTTGTCGACGCCCGTGGCCATTGCCGTGCCGCTGTCCACGCTCCCGAGCTGCACAACGCGCACGCTCTTGACGGGGTAGAGCTGGCGGATCGCCCACGCGGGCATCTGAGTTGACAGGCGCCATGCGTGCCCTGGCTCGCCTCTCCGCAAGTCACCGCACCACATGGTGAACGTGCAGCCTGGATAGCGCTCGTACTCGACCGGATAGGCGTCGTCTTGACAGAAGCGGTAACCGCCTGCTCGGTATGCGATGGCCGGACCGCTTTCGGTGTTCACGTCGGCCCACGCCTCCCTGCACGCAATCACGTCACCGGGGGCGCCGAAGGGAGATTCGCCGAAACGCGCCTCGCAGACGACGCACGGCGTGTCGCTGGGGTCGATCTCGGCGCACACGCACTCGCGCCATGCGTGGCCGGGGTCGGGCATGGCCTCGTGCTTGACCGGCCTCACCAGCAACCGCGCCCCGTTCGCCAGCGCCCTCGCCTCATGCTCGCTCACCGTGATCGGCCTGGTGCGCGCGGTCATGTCTTCGGCTCCTTCCTGATGCTCTCGATCTCCTGCTCAACGCGCTCGCTCACGTGGATCTTGCCGTCGGCGCGCCGCTGCTCTGCATCGTCCAGTGTCTCGCGTAGCCAGGATTTCGTCTCCCCCTCCCGCGTGGCGGCGTCTGAGGTGAGGGCGGCGTACATCTCGGGCCACGTCTTGAATAGGCCCGGCAACGGCTCGGCGTCGCCGCTATCGCGGTCCATGACAAACACCGACCAACGCGCATCGTCCGGGCACTCCGAGTACACGCACTCGCCGCACGACTCCGGCGCGACATGGCCAATATCGACGACGCGCGCGTCTGCCATGAGCCGCTCTGCTTCTGCAAGAACCACGTCCGGCTTTTGCAGGCGGGCGATGATGGCGAGGAGTTCCTCGGTCATGCGGTCGTAGCCTTGGATCGAGCTCGTTTCGCGCGCAGCGAATGCGACGACGCGCTTCTCAGTATCGGTCAGCATGGTCACTCCCCCTCCCCGCCCGACGCGAGCGCTTCGAGCTCGTCGGCGGCCCACCCGTACACCTCGCGCACCGCCTTTCCTTCGGCGCCGCGCGTCCGCCAATCGCGCATCAGCTCCCGCAACACACCCACCGGCACCGCGCGTTCAGCCGCTGCCGGGGCGGGCTGCTCGGGGTGGGCGATCTCATCGCCGACCAGGTATCGCGGCTCCCCATTGCCATCTACCGTCCGCCTGATACGCACGGATGACTTGGACTGCTCGGGCTGGGCGTGAGAGTTGGCATTCATGCTCTTTCCGCAGCGGTAAGACTGGCTCGGCCGATAGCCGGCAGGGTACGGAATGCGTCCGTCGCATCGGGCAGTGACAACGACTGTGCGCATCAGTCGCCTCCATGCGCAAATGCGCCGCCGAGGTAGCCGAAGAACTCCCACCAGTAGACCCGCTTGGGACTCGACTCGCCTCCATTCGCGCTGGGCGTGGATGGGTCGGGGACGATGCGGAATGGCGCGTGGTCCCTGAGGACGTTTCCGGCGACCTGCCAGCCATCGCCCGTGACACGTTCCGTGCGCTTGCCGTCGTCTGCGTACCCGAGCGTCACCCGCGCCATGTCGTAGGCGTTGCCGACGCGCTCGTGCTCGGTGTTTCCGGGGCCGCCCTCTGGCACGCCATCTTCCCACGAGCCCCACGTCTCCATCGCGGCAACGCAGTCTCGCAGGCGGCCCTCGATCTCGGTCAGACGTGAAAGCTGCGCATCGGCACGCGCCTCCGCCCGCTCCGCATTCTCTTTCCACTTGGCGATCAGCGCACTCGCTCGGTGCAGCTCGGCGGCGTTCGCGAGATTGGCAGCGCGCTCAACCTCCGCCCGCGCATTGGCCTCGGCCAGCTGCTTGGCCTGCTTTGCAGCCGCGTCGGCCATTTGCATCGTACCGAAGTCGTCGCGGAACTTGCCGCGGAGCCCGAGGCTGTTGCCGATGGCAGTCATGTCGCGCTCGAGAAAGTCGGCCATAGCGGACTGGTTCGCCTCGGCGAGCCGCTGCTCGAGCGTCGTGATCTCGCTGCACAGCGCGTCGGAGTCGGCCTTGTCGCGGGCGATGCGGGCTTCGAGCTCGGCGATGCGCTCGGCCCCGTCAGCCGGCTCCTGCACGCTGGCCAGCAATGCGGCCAGGCCTCCGCCGGGCATCAGGATCGTATAGATGGCCGCGGCCAACTCATGAGAGCCCGCAATGTCGCCCTCGCGGTTGCAGCGCAGCCACTCGGCGTGGTTGCCGGCGATGCGCTGGAGCAGGGCGGCTTCGATGGGGGTGGTCATTTGGCGGGCTCCTGAACGCGGCGGTAAGAAGTGACCTTGCGCTCGTACTCCTCGTATTCGTGAGCCTCGACCTCATCGACGTACTCGAATGGTCCCTCGTCCTGCTGCTCGGTCAGGCCTCGGCTGTAGTGGAAGCCGAGTAGCTTGCCCTCGTGCCGGAAGATCAAGTGCCGGTCCTCGCTCCAGCGGCGCCTGCCGGCCTGCTCGTCCAAGACGTGACACGAGTCGTCGTCAAGAATGTTCAGAGCCTGTTCCTTCGTGAGCTTTATTGCCATCCCAACACCCTCCATCATCAGCCCATCCATGAGCCCACGCATCGGAATGCGGGGGCCGAGCAGGGGCCGAGCTAAGCAGCCACGTCCCTGCGCCGCCGACCAGCCGCGTACGCCTTCACCGCCGACTCGCTGATCCCGCACTCGTGTGCGACCGCGATGTACTTCCATTGGTCAGACAGCAGGCGCTTTGCGTTGCGGACAATCGCGTCTGAGTGTTCGGTCTCCAACCGACATTCGCCAGCACGCGGGCCGAGCACCTCACGGACGTACCGGCGTGAGCATCCGAGCTCTTTCGCGATGCGCCTGGAGCCCCACAGCCAGACGGCTCGGAGGTCTTGGATTTGATCGCGTAGGCTCACGCCGCACTCTCCTTCTTCGGCTGACGCGCGAGCCATGCTTGGAAGTCGGCTTCCTGGGCCGAGCGGCGCTTGTCGCACTTGCGGATCAGCTGCTCGGCGCTGATGTCGCCGATGCGCGGCTTGAGCGCCCAGAGCAGCGCCCCGCACGCGAGCACATCGGCGAGCGCTCGGTGGGCGCCCTCCATCACGATGCCGCGACGGCCGCATGCGTCCTGTAGCTTCTTGCCTTTCTCGTACTTGTCTGCGTCGCGAACGATGACCAGCGGGTCGATCCACGTCTGCTCGGTGTCGAACGCCAGACACGTGACGTTCAGGGCGAGCCAGTTGCTGCCGGCGAGCTCGCGATGGAGCATCTTGCGGTCAAACTCCGAGTTGAACGCGCACGGGACCGCGCCCTTGCAGACTTCGGCGAAGCCATGGAGAACGGCGCCGAGCCGGGGCATCCCGCGCACGTCGTCGTTGCTGATGCCGTGCACGGCGGTCACGTCTGCCGGAATCTCCCGCCCTGGGTCCACGATGGCCGACCACTTGGCCACGGGCATGCCGCCTTCGAACCTGCAAGCGGCAAGCTCGACGATGCGGTCATCTTCGCCAACTCCGGTTGTTTCCGTGTCCAGAACGACAACTGGCAGCTCGTGCCACGGGCGGGATAGGTCGAGCATTGGTTAGCCTTCTCCCGCTGCGCCGTCGTCGCTGAACGGCACCTCTCCGTGCTCGTCAGCCTCGTGGACTGCGCTGGACGCCTCGATCGCTTCCTTCGCATCGTCAGCGGCCTTTTTCAGCGCGGCCTTTTCGTCGCGCGTTGCCTTGCCCCACACGCGCTTCCGGGACTCCTCGAGTTGCCTGTACGTGGCGGCGTCCGAACACGCCTCGTAGCTCTTGATCAGGTCGGCCGCAGATACGTCGGCCGGCGCCTCGGTTCCGGCGGCCCACGACGCGAGCGCCGTGCCCATTTCCTCGCTCAACTGGCGAGGTTGGCGCGGGTCGAACATCCCGCGGAACTGCGATGGGATTTTGATCATGGCGCGCTCGCCTTCGAACTCGGAGTTCAAGACAGGCACGCCGTCTGCGCCGGGCAGGAGAAGGCACTTGAGCACCATCTCGTAGACGAACTCTTCGCCAGCGATCGGCATGTACCCGAGCTGCGTAGGCTCCTCGCCCTTGACCAGCTTGAGCTTGTGCTTGGCACGGAAGCACAGGATGAAGTTGCACGGCAACTGAAGCATGGTGTTGATGAGCCGGCGGCGCTGCGCCTTGGGCTTCTGCCATGCGAGCATCTTGACGCGTTCGGCCTTCTTCCAGTCTCCGCCGGACATGCGTGCGGTCTCCGCCTCGTGCATCTCGAGCAGGCCGCCTGGGCCTTCGTGCTCGTGGCTCATGCTGTCGATGATGATGGTCCCGGCGCCCTTCTTGACGCAGTGCTCGATGGCCGCGAGGTAGTCTAGGGGCGAGAACGGAGCGCCGAATGCCACGTGCCGGAACTTGAAGTCGTTCGCGTAGTGGAGCGCGCGGCGAGCCTCGGAGTCGATCACGTGAATGTCGCCGCCACTGACGCGCTGGATGCCGGTGGCAAGGCGCAAGGCGGAGTAGGTCTTGCCCGTTCCGGACGGTCCAATCAGACCGACCAGAAGCGGGGTGCGTTCACGAGTCGCGGGTTTATCTTCGAATGTGCGTGCCATCTTCAAGCTCTCCTCATTCAGCTGCGTAAAGGTCTTTCATCGCCCAGGCAGGCGGCGAAACGCTGATCGCTTCGTTCGCGTACTCGGGCCAAACTCCGGTTCGGATGCACTCGCGCCAGGTCTGCGTGGCGCGATTCCAGCGAGCTTCGCCTAGCGCCCTGTACTGTCCGTCAAGGCGCACAGGCGTTACGGCGTAGGGCGCCTCAATCTCGCAGAAGAGAAACTCGAAACGCTCCCGCCCAGCGTCGCGCGGAAACAGACTGCGCAGAGCGTCCGAGTAGTGCGCCCACTGGATATCCAAGCCGCCGTCATAGATACGACGCGTGATGGTGGCTGGGTCCGCGCTGTGAATCGTCTTCAGGTCCCAGCCGATGGGGCCACCCGGAAGATGGTCGAACATGGCCCGGCACTGGATCTCGTGGTCCGACAGGAAGGCGCGCGTGCGCCAGGTGACGGCAACTTCACTGCGGCCCTTGAGCTCGTAGCCGCGCGAGGCGAGCTTGCCGCGAATGACCTCGGCGGCTTGGTTGAGTTCGTCCAGTTCGCGCGACAGCATCGGCACCTTGCCGGCCTCGTGAGCGCCGTCTCGTGCTTCTCTGGCAGCCTTGGTCCGGTAGTTGTCGGCGCAGACCTCGACCACGTCAACGCCCTTGCCGAGCAGCATGCGGTGAATGAACGAGCCGCGGTCCATGGCCTTTGTGGCCGCGCGCGACTGGCCGCCGAATCGCGGATGCTCGAGCCAGGCGTGGGCCGGCGACTTTTCCACAATGAGCTTTGCGATGCCGGACGACAGCGACGGCTCTTCGCACGGGTCGGCGTGGTACTGCTCGGGGGTGATGTCGAGGATCTGGGCTGTCATGTTCACTCCTCCGCCGCCACAGCATCACGCTGCTCGTCCAAATCCGCCGCACACCACCGACAAACCATCCCGCCCCGAACACCCGGCTCCTCTCGCCGCTCCATGTCCCAGCGCGGATGCCGCTCGTCGCACACGCCGCACGCGGGCTGCTCGTCGGGACTGCGCAGCACGTGCTCGGCCTCCCGATGTCCTCGCAGCTCGCCCCTGCACTCCTCACGCAGCGCGATCAGCTTCGTCACGCTCGCGGCATCGGTCACGGTCGAGATTGCGCGGTCGAGCCAGCGGATGGCGCGGTCGCAGGCGTAGGCTTCGATCTGCTCGGCGTGTGCTCCGTCGAGGTGTTCGGGTGGCAGGTGGGTCATGGCAACTCCACCGCGCTCTGAAAGCGCATCTTGAGCGCGATTGCGATCTCGCGGCCGACCTTGCGAACGGCGTCGCGCTCGTCGTCGGCTTCGACTTCGAGGGCGATGCTCGCAGACCTGGGGCGGCCGATCGACGGCTGCACAGTCACGGGAATGGTGACGGAGTAGAGACGAGTCATGCGCGCTTCTCCGGCAGCCTAGCGGACCAGGCGCGGTCGAAGGCTTCGTAAGCGTCGGCGGGGGAATCGCCGAAGCCTGCCACGCCATTCATCAGGTCGGTCCCGTACAGAGCGCACCACTTGTTGCCGTCGATGCTCAGTACCGGCCTATACAGCGTGCTCGGCCTAAGCGCTGCGTGTGCCGCGTCTTGGCGGACCGACTCCGTGCGCATGCGTTCTTGAAATAGGCAGTCGTCGTGAAAGCTCGTGTCAGACATCGTGGCCTCCATCATCATCTCTTCCTGCACTGAAGGCTTTGCTGGTCATGGGGTGGGCTTCTCGGCGCTCGTCGTCGCTACGCCTGCGCATCGTCATCGTCCTCCCCCGCCTCATCGGCGCCATCGTCCTCGCGAATCCTGTCCGCCAGCGCGATCCACTCGCTGGTCAGCTCGGCCCACGCTTCGATCTGGTCCTCGCTCATGCCGCCCTCCTTGCACCGCGCACCTGCGCGTCCTGCTCCCTGGTCAGCGGCCCAAGCATCAGCGGCGTGTACGTCGTCGCGTACTCGTCCCAGCCGATCTGCTCGCGCTCCACCAGCACCTGCGTCGCGCTGCCGGGCTCGGGCAGCTCCCAGTCGTCTCCGGTCACGACCAGCAGCACCTCAGCGTCGCCGGCCCACGACTGGACGGTGCAGACGACGTCGTGGGACTGCCAGCGGGTGTAGGAGAGAGAGTCGCGCCTCAGCAGATCATCAACGGACATCGCTTCCTCCAGTCATCAGCACACGCGCCGCTTCCGCAGCGACGGCGTCATCGAGTCGAATGCGAGCTGCCATCGCGAGCAGACGGCGGGAGACGGGGCAGGGAGAGGGTGGAGAGGTCGAGGGTCATGGGGAGACCTCCGCCTTGACCGTTGCCGCCTGCGACTCGGCCAGCCGCTTGCGCAACTTGCGGATCTGCGTTGCGAGCTTGCGCGCGCGACCGGTCTCCTCGAGGTCGACCGCGTCGGCGTGTGCAGACTCGAGGTCGGCGAGGAGGGAGATGAGCGAGCTCATTGCGCCGCCTCGACCGCATCACATCGCGCCGAGCGCCACGGGTTCGCGTAGACGTAGAAGACGCGCTGATGCCTGCCGCGGCCCTCGGTGACGACGCTGTAGACGGTGCTGGCGTCGAGCAGCCACCAAGGAGCACCGGCGCGGATCATGTCGTGACCGCGAACCGGAAAACCCTGCGTGTAGTAGCCGTCGACCATCACAGCGCGCTGCGGCACCTTGACAGCCTCGACCTCGCGTCCATCGACGATGGCGGTCGTGCGCTCGAATTGCGCAGAAATGGGGCCAATGAAGCGGGCGGTCGGTGCGCTCTGGCGAATCGTCGAACTCATGAGACGATTGTAAACACGATTTATAAACATGCGCAACCGGAAAACATCGCCGTGTCCGCTCGCGGCCGTGGCATCATCGCCCGTTGGAAGGCGGTGAAGACGGGTATGCGAATGATCGTGCTGTGTTGCGCAACGTTACTTGCGTGCGGAGGTGACGCTCAGGCGACGCCCGAGGAACAGCTTCAGGGCAAGTGGTTTCTCGACGAAGGAGGCTGCGTCCGCGCGTTCACGTTCGAAGAAACCTCCTATGAAATGGACCTAATCTGTCCGCTCAACGACGGCAGCCACGGCGTTGAGCTGGTAGTGGGAGAATTTGCCGTCAACGACGGGTCCATCGAGTTCGATCCCCAGCGCGCCAGCTGCGACGACGTAGACGGCGCTCCGTTCGCGTGGAGCTACAAACTCGACGGCGATTCACTCCGGCTAGTTTCGCCGGCAGGCATCTTGATTCTCGAAGGCTTCGAAGACAGCGAAGGAGCCACGCATGGGAGTGCGCAGTTCGGATGCTTCGCCGATGACGGACGCTTTGCCCCCAGCGTCCCGTCCACGATCATCTAGCTGGCTTGCATCACGGTCCACGCGCGTGGCACGTAGTCGCAACCTTTCGACCGGACCATTTTGATCACGTCGGCCTCGTTGTGTTTGCCGCGCTTAGCCAGCAAACGGCGACACGCGATGGTCACGATCTCGTGAGCCGACGCCCCCGGACCGAAGCGGAGCACAGGCCCGCGCTGCTCAACGAATCCATAGCGCGCTACCGGCACGAGAAAAAGGTCGGCTGATCGCGCGAGTTTTAGCGCTCCCCAAAGCATCATGTTCGCCCCCCGAAACAGGACAGCGACGCTACACAAAACAACCAGACGCCGCAATGGAGCTTTCCACCCAAACCGGGGTGGTTAGCGGCGCTTACGCCGGCCTGGCTTTTGGGGCTCGGGGGGCTCAGGCAGCTCTAGCTCCCTGTCGAGTGCTTCATTGAACTCGCGCGCCGCAGCTGCTTCGTCGAGCGTGATCGCGCCTTTGAGCAGCAAGGCGATCTGCTGGTAGAGCGGAACCGTGGGGAGTCGTTCGCCGAGGAACGGCATTCGTCGGATCGTTTCGCGCGTGTCCTCGTCGAGCTCCGCTCCAATCTCCGTCTGCATGAACTTCGCGAACGTCTCCGCGATGTGCCGCTCTCGCAACTGTTGCTCTTCTGGGTCACCGAAGAAGTTGCGCGGCTTTCCCAGTGCGAGCGCGACGCGCATCTGCAAATCGGGGTTGGCGTCGAACTCCTTCCGGCCCTTCAGGATGTCGGTCACGTACGCGTGAGGGGCGCGGCTGCCCAGCTTTCGACCGAGTTCAGACATCGCTCCGTGGCCCAGGTTCTTGAGCTCTTCGCGAAGCAACTCGGTCGGGGTTTTGTCTTTCTTCTTCATGTCTTGCGCACCGTTGCGGGAACGCAAGCATGAGACATGAACATATAAACTCACAACCCCAACACTGGCGTACATGTAGCCCCGATTCAAGAACAAACACTTGAGCTGTTCGCGTTTGGTGCTTATAAACATTATTTGTATGCACCAACGTTCGGACGAGACGCGAACAGCGTGGGGGCGGTGGATAGACACGCAACCGCGCGGAACCCTGACCAAAGCCATGCGCGTGACGGGGCTGTGCTGGCCCACCGTCTCGAAAGCGCAGTACCGGCTGGTGACCGCTGAAGTTGCGCGGCTTCTCGCGAAGTTTTCGCGGGGCAAGGTCAAGGCGCGTGAGATGGAGCGCGAGTCGCGCAGTGCGAAGGCGGTGTCGCGATGAGCGTCCCCGCAAACGACAACGGCGGCTCAGCGCTCGCACCCGTCTTCGACGGTCACGCGATCCGCGTGCAGCTCGACGAGAACGGAGAGCGCTGGTTCTATGTCGACGACATAAGCGCCTTGCTCGGACTGCCTTCGGCATTCCAGGCATGGATCGATGCGCTCGGGGAGCACACTCGCATCATCGACGATGATGAAGGCCAGACGCTCGCTGTGTCCGAGGCGGGGGCCGTCGCTGCCGCTCTTCCGGCGGCACTGGTCCCCGCAATCTCGCTGCTTATGCGCGAGCCTTCCCGCCAAAACACCAGACTCGCTCTGGAACTGATCGGCTCTCAGAACAGAAACCTCTGTAGATGGATCTTGTGGGTCTGGCCGGGCTTGTCGTTGTTCTGCTCTCTGCTTGCGTTGGCATCAGAGAACATGCCGCCTCCTGTGCACTGTCCTACGCAACCAAGCTTCGTCTACTTCATCAGAAGGCCTGACGGGCTGATCAAAATCGGATTCTCGAAGGACCCGCAATCGCGCCGCAGCGCCCTCGCAGGGCAGAGCGGAGTGATGCTGGAGATGCTCGCCACAAAGCCGGGTGACCGCTCGGAAGAGCAAGCGCTTCACCGCAGGTTTGCCGCACACCGCGTAACGGGCGAGTGGTTCAGACCGGCGCCAGAGCTGTGTGAATACATCGCCGATATCAGGCGAAAGGCGGCCAACTGATGTTGTCGCTACGCAATCAGATCCTGTGGTCGCGTGATGTGCTGGAGGTGATTCGATGAGACCGGCGCCGGATTTTTCGCTTCTCACGCCCCTCGCGACCATCCCCCGCGCCCTCTCCACCGTCGCCGCGAACGACCAGTTCGACCTCGACAAGACGCCGATCACCGGCACCCGCTGCATCAGCAAGGCGCGCGACGTGGTCGAGGTGACCGACCTGGAGCTGCGCGAAGAGCTGCGCACGGCGATGATCTGGCTCGCGGCCAAGCCCGGTCCCGATGGCGAGTACCAGCCCATCCCCGAGCCGTCGATCAGCCTCATCCCGCTCGGCAACTGGCGCTGTTCGGCCACGGCCAAGTGTGGCGATGTCGAACTAGGACCGTACCTGTGCCTTGACGCGCACGTCGCTCTCCAGGTTTTGCGTGACCGCGCTGTCGAACTCGCTGAGGTGAAGCGTGACTGAATCCGACGAGTGCATGCGCGGGCTGCTGGATGAGGCGATGGAGATTGCGGAGGTGGAGTTGTGAGCAAACTGTCTTCCATGGATCGAGCGCGTCGTCTCTACCGCCTCTGCTGCGGCATAGAGATGGCGCTCGTTGGACTCGGCTACCGCGCAACGGTCGCGGACGTTTGTAAGGCCAGCGGCATGTCTCGCCGCACGTTCTACGAGACCTTCGACTCGCTGCACGACGCCATGATCCGTATGCAAAAGGCAATGGGCCGTGCCACTGAGCGCGAGTACGCCAGGCTCGCGGCTGAGAAGAACCACGAGGAGCGATGGTACCGCGCTTACGTGCACGCGCAATCCTGCTTCCCGTCAGCCGACACGATGCTCGCTGCCATGTCCTGCGACATCACGATCGACGCAAATCGACTCATGCGCTTGGACGTGCCGCTCACGACCGCGTCGTACATCGCGACTCAGCAGGGCATGCGCCCAACGCCTGAGCCCGGGCCGTTTGACGATCGCATGCTGCAGTGGGCGACCGACGTACTCGGAGAATCGCCATGACCAGCCCCCATCTTACGGCCCACCGATCCCCCCTATCGGCAGGCCCCGCCCACTCATCCCGTGCCCCGCATCGCGGGATGGGTGGGCGCCTTTCTCTGGCCGACGCCGGCATCGCCATCGCGTGCTCGCTCGGTCTCGTCCTGGTTCGCGATCTTTGGTCGGTTTTGGTGGAGGTGGTGAGGTGAGCGCAGAGCATGAACTGAAGACCTGGCCTGACTTCTTCCAGGCCATCGAGCGCGGTGAGAAGACCTTTGAGGTTCGCAAGAACGATCGCGGTTTCCAGAAGGGCGATGTGCTTCGGCTGCGCGAGTGGGACCCGCGCAAGCGCACCGTGTCTCTGAGCGGACCCGGTGACTACACCGGCAACGCTTTCAGCGTCCGCGTGACGTACGTGCTCCACGGCGAGGCGTTCGGCGTCATGGACGGTTTCGCTGTGCTC
>Ga0196970_1001172_pt1 | contig 19837 bp, 17 predicted proteins | sample S1v_513CmetaG_FD_148672 | JGI IMG/M metagenome (GOLD analysis project Ga0196970, IMG submission 148672) | Soil microbial communities from Anza Borrego desert, Southern California, United States - S1+v_5-13C | ecosystem: Environmental > Terrestrial > Soil > Desert | place: USA: California...
TTCGCGTCCTTGTACCGCCGATGCAGCTCATCGGCCTCAAGGTGATGAACCAGGTGAACCTTGCTGCCCATCCTCAGACAGGTGGAACGCCACCGCCTCAATGGAAGCCTTCAAGCGCCGTCCGTATTACGTATGTACCTGTTGGATTTGCGCCTGAACCAACGCATTCGGTTGGGTGCAAACAAGAGCACCCATCTGGTGCACTCCGTTAGTTCGTTGACACGGTGCGGGCGTCCAACCGGGCCAGTATTTGGTGGGCTGCTGTAACGCGCGCGTCAATTGGGTAGTTCCTGTTCGCCAGGAGCACGATCCCCAGCTCCTTCTCCGGGATGAAAGCAACGTATGCGGCGAAGCCATTCGTCGACCCGGTCTTATTCATCAGAACCTTCTTCTGTGGCGGCAGCGGTGGATTGATCCTGGTTGCCGGGTTGGCCTCATAGCTGATTTTGGCAGAGTTCCCGGCGAGCAAGTCCTGTAGATCGACCGGATAGGAATACTGCTCCCAGATCAGGTCTTGGGTCATCGCGCCGACCCGGAAGTATCCAGTATGCGTGTCAACGATGGCGCGCTGCAGCGTCTCGTCGAGATCGAGCATGCCCATGTTCGCCGCGATGAAGCGGGCCATGTCTTCGGCCGTGCTCTTGAGGCCGTAGGCTTCCACCCAGAGGACACCGGGCGTCATCCGGATCGGCTCGTCCTTTTTTGTGTAGCCTTGCGCGTAATTCTTCTTCTCGGTTTCAGGAATGACGAAGTGGGTGTGGCTGAGCCCCAGCTCCCGGAAGAGCTTGTCCTGCATCAGGGCATCAAAGTCTCCATTCATGCTCTTTGCCGCTATCATACCCAGCATTCCGATGCTCGGGTTGGCGTAGGTTCGATACGTCCCTGGAGCGTAGGCTGGCTTCCAGTTTTGGAAATACTTCATCAGCTGGGCATTGTTTGTTACTTCATCTGGCACCTGCAACGGCAGACCGCCCGGCGTGTGCGTTCCGAGATTCAGCAGGCTCACCGTGTCGAAAGCGCTGCCTTTCAAGGCGACAAGATGCTTGCTCGCGGTGTCCGACAAGGAAAGCCGCCCGTTGACCTGTGCATAGGAGGCGAGCGTGGCCGTGAAGGTCTTGCTGACCGATCCGATCTCGAAAAGTGTGTCGTCGGTGACGGGCTTGCCGGTTTCTTTGGAGGCCACGCCGTAGTTGAAAACGTAGTTGCCCCCCTTAGTGACAACGGCCACTGCCATCCCAGGGACGCCATGCTGCAGCATCACTGGTCGGATTGCCTCGTCCACCACGCCTTTGATGGTGCTACGACGGTCGTCGGTAGCGCTGCCATCGACCGCCGTACATGCGGAAACAAGCATGGCAACCAGGAAAATAGATATTTTGAAGTTCATGTTTATGAATTCTTCCGTGGCCTCTTGATTTTGCTATCGGTTGTGTGCAGGCGTCATGCGCTGATGCTGTGGAGCAAGTTGATGTTGTCCTGTTGCTCTGTCAGATGTAGCGAAATCTGTGAAGATATTCGCATTTTGACGGTTAGGCTGCTTTTTTGTTGCTAAGCGGCTTCGTCGCCAGCGCCGTTGACCGTAGGGCGATTTGACCGGTCGGGCAAACTGCATATTTTTGTAGGAGCCATAAACTGAATTCGTGCTTCCATGGTGAAGCAAGACGCGGAAAACTCGGCGCTCTGACGTTTTCGCGCCTGCCGAAGGCTTGCTTCCGAGGCCGCTATCCAAATCTTGGTCGCCCTTGAGAGGCATTGGCGCTTTCTGCGGTACCCGGAGCCGCCGTTGTGTGGAGCGGCTCCCCGTCCTGGTAGTGGTGTGCGCCAGACGGATCTTTATGTATGTAGCTGCATTGGGACGGCAGGGCGCCGCGTATTTGCAAAGCTACAAACAATACGTTCCGTCTGGTTCGGCCCACTGGAGTGCCCGCCGCCGTGACCGGTTCATCCGGCTGTGGCGGCTCGTGTCCGGGCCTGTGCCAAGTCGTGCAACTCGGCCAGGAACGCCTCGATGCCCGCCTCCAGGCTGGCGTCGTTGACCACCACGCGGACGTCGTCGCCTTTCGGCATGGGAGCCGCCGCGCGCTCCAAGCGAAGGCCGATGTCCTCGGCGCGTTCGCGTCCCCGCTTGGCCAAGCGGGCGGCCAGCACCGGAGCCGGTGCGGTGACCACCATCACGCCCACCGGCTGCAGGCGGCTCCGCGCGTCGTCCACGACGGCGCGCGACACGTTGGCCACCACCGCGACACCCTCGCGGCGGATGCCGTCCACTGCGGCCGGCACGCCATAGGCCAAGCCGTGGGCCCGCCAGGACAGTAGGAAGCCACCGGCCGTCTCCATGCGCTCGAACTGTCCGGGGGACATGGTGTCGTGGTCCTCGACGCCGGCAAGCGCCGGACGGGTGACCGTACGGCGCGCGAAATGGAACCGCGGGTCGCCGGCCAGGCGCCGCCGGGCGCCCTCCATCAGGCTGTCCTTCCCGGCGCCGCTCGGCCCGACGACCAGGATCAGCGGGGAGATGCTCATCCGTCGTACTTCTCGGCGAAGGCCGTCGCGTCGAGGGCGCGGAAGTCCGCCAGGGCGGCGTCGATCCGTTCGTGCGGCCAATCCCACCAGGCGATGCGCATCAGCTTCTCGATGGTGCGTTCGTCGGCGCGGAAGCGCAGGATCCTGGCTGGCACGCCGACGACGATGGCGTAGGGCGGCACGTCCTTGGTCACCACCGCGCCCGACCCGACGGCGGCGCCGGTGCCGATGGTGACGCCCGGCATGACGATGGCGTTGTGGCCGATCCACACATCATGGCCGATCACCACCCGGTCCTCGGCGCGCCAGGCGAAGATCGCCTCGTCGTCGGGCAGGTGGAAGCCGTAGGAGGCGGAGCGATAGGTGAAATGGTGCAGCGTTGCCCGCCACCAGGGGTGGTTGGAGGGGTTCACCCGCACCCCGGTGGCGAGGTTGGCGAACTTGCCGATGGTCGCGTGGGCGATCTGGTTGTTGCCCATGGCGTAGCCGTAATCGCCCAGCTCGACGTCTGCCGCGCTGGAGAACGGCCCGAGGTAGGTGTAGCGGCCGAAGTCGGAGCGGCGCACGACGGAGGTCGGGTCGATCTCCGGTGCCTCGGCCAGCGCCCGCCCGGCCGTCCAGGGATCCCGGCCGGTGCCGCAGTCGATGAGCATGGAAGAAGCCTCAGATGAAGAGTTTGCGGAGCTGCGCCGACACCACGTCGATCAGCGACACCGTGCAGACGATGATGATCATCACCGCGCAGGTCTCGGCGAAGTAGAAGCCGCGGATGATCTCCCACAGCACCACGCCGATGCCGCCGGCCCCCACCATGCCGACCACCGAGGCGGAACGAACGTTGGATTCGAAGCGGTACAGCGAGTAGCTGATCCACAGCGGCAGCACTTGCGGGATGACGCCGTAGACGATCTCCTCCAGCACGTTGGCGCCGGTGGCGCGGATGCCCTCGACCGGGCGCGGGTCGATGGCCTCGACCGCCTCGGAGAACAGCTTGGCGAGGATGCCGGTGGTATGGATGAACAGCGCCAGCACGCCGGCGAACGGCCCCAGGCCCACCGCCACCACGAACAGCATGGCGAACACCATCTCGTTGATGGCGCGCAGCGCGTCCATCAGGCGGCGCACCGGCTGGCGCACCCAGACCGGTGCCACGTTATCGGCGGCCAGCAGGCCGAAGGGAACCGCGGCGATCACCGCCAGCACCGTGCCCCAGACGGCGATCTGCACGGTGACCAGCATCTCCTGCACGTAGAAGCGCCAGTCCTTGAAGTTCGGCGGGAAGAAGTCCTGCAGGAACGTCCCCATGTTGCCGGCGTCGGAGAACAGCGCCTGCGGGCGGATCTCCGCGCCCTGCCACGACCAGGCGAGCAGGGCCGCGGCCACACCGTACACGGCGAGCTTGGTGAGCGGCGTGCGCGGCGGATGGAGGAGGCGGGCGGCGTCGGTGGTTGTCATGTCGGGGATCCGCATGTCCGGAAAAGGAACGGGGCGCCGCGAAAGACCGCGGCGCCCCCGTCAGGCGCAGCTCACTTGGCCGCGAGCTTGGTCTTCAGCTGCTCGAGCTTGGCGTCGATCTCGGCGATCTTGGCCTTCTTCTCGGCCTCCGGCAGGGTGGCGTCGGACTCCAGCTTGGCCTTGGCCTTGAACAGCTCGAGCTGGCGGATCGGGATCAGCTGGTCGTCGTTGGACTCGCGGAAGGTGCCCCACTTCAGGCCGGTCAGCACCTCGCGCTCCTGCTTCAGCTGCTCGGCGCTCTTGCCCGGCGCCTCGGCGCCGTAGCCGAGGAAGAACGCCTTCAGCTTGTCCTTGGTGCCCTGGGCGAGGTCCTTGTGCCAGACGATCGGGTCGGAGGGAATCAGCGGCGAGGTCCAGATCACCTTGATCTGCTCGTACTTTTCCGGCTGGCGCTCCTTGATGCGCGGCAGGACTTCCGAGTTGCAGGTGGCGACGTCGACCTGCTTGTTGGCCACCGCCATGGCGTTGGTCTCGTGGTTGGCGTTGACCACGCGCTTGAAGATCTTCTTCGGGTCATCGACGCCGTTCTGCGCGAAGACGTAGTAGCCCGGCACCAGGAAGCCCGAGGTGGAGTTCGGGTCACCGTTGCTGAAGGTCAGGTTGGCGGCGTTCTTCAGCAGGTCCTGGACGGAATTGACCGGGCTGTCCTTCTGCGCCAGGAGGTAGGAGTAGTAGCCCCGGTTGCCCTCCGTGTCGGAGGACTGCACGAACACCTCGCCGTTGGAGCGGTCCACCGCCTCCATGGCCGACTTGTTGCCGTACCAGGCGACCTGCACCTTGTTGAAGCGCATGCCCTCGATGATGCCGGCGTAGTCCGAGGCGAAGAACGGCTTCACCGACAGGCCGGTCTGCTTCTCCATCGCCTCCAGGAAGGGCACCCACTGCGACTTCAGGTTCTGCGTCGATTCGGTCGAGATGATGCCGAAGTTCAGCGCCTCCTGGGCGGCGGCGGGCAGGGCCACGCCGGCGCCGAGCGCTACGGCGGCAATGAGCGTCGCGATCTTCATGGGGGTCTCTCTCCTTGCGTGGGGGTCTTGTGCGGGTCAGGCGTTGGCGGCCAGGGCGAAGCCCGGGTCGAGGTCGGTGACGAAGCTGGCCGAGCCCTGGACGCCGAGGCCGAGTTCTTCGGCCTGGCTGCCGTAGAGGTCGCGCAGCAGGGGCGGGGTCAGCGCCGCCGACGGGCCGTCGTAGACGACCACGCCCTTCTTCAGCGCGATGGTGCGCGGGCAGTAGCGGATGGCGAAGTCCACCTGGTGCAGCGACACCACCACCGTCACGCCGTCCTCGGCGTTGATGCGGGCCAGCGTCTCCATGACGTTGCGCGAGGAGACGGGGTCGAGCGAGGCGATCGGCTCGTCGGCCAGGATGATCTCCGCCTTCTGCACCAGGGTGCGGGCGATGGCGGCGCGCTGCTGCTGGCCGCCGGACAGGGCCGAGGCGCGCACCCAGGCCTTGTCGGCGATGCCGACGCGATCGAGCGCCTCAAGCGCCAGGAGGCGTTCCTCGCGCGTGAAGGCGCCGGTGAGCGAGCGCCACAGCGGCACCCGGCCCAGCGTGCCGGTCAGCACGTTGGTCATCACCGGCAGGCGGCCAACCAGGTTGAACTGCTGGAAGACGAAGCCGACGCGGGCGCGGGTACGGCGGATGTCCGGTGCCAGCCGGCCGCAGGCCTGTACCGGCGTTCCCAGCACCTCGACGCTGCCCGAGTTGCCGTCCCCCAGCGCCAGGCCGGCGAGGTGGCGCAGCAGGGTCGATTTTCCCGAACCCGAGGCACCGATCAGCGCCACCATCTCTCCCGGACGGATATCGACGCTGACGTTTTCAAGCGCCTTGCAGCTATTGAACGTCTTGTTGAGCTTGGTCACCCTGATCGCAGGCCCAACCGCCGACACGGTGGCATTCATTTTGTACCTCGGTCCGATCACTCACTGGCCGAGCCTTCTATCAGCGGTCAGTGACAGTAATATTTGGCGATTGTTGCAGTCATGTGACATCGCCGTGTCGATCAAGTTTCCCTGGGATGGAAGTTGATAAAAGAGAGTTGGTGGGCAGCATTTCCGAGTAGTCTGCGACGATCGACAAATCCATTATTCATCTATGTGCCCGATTAATGTCTTGGGGGCTCGGTGTTTCTTTTCGGGCCTGGCGCGAAACCTGCGGTCGCTGCGGAGGTGGATAAGACGCAAATCCGGTTCGGCAGCTTCATCCTCAGCAACGGCGGCTACATGTTCGTTTCCAATCCCGAACCGTGAATTCGAAGACGGCAGACCGCCGAAACCTGCATCTCCCGGACGAGTGGTGGCCCAATGCGCACTTTCTCGACGGACTCCCGGTTCCTATAGTGCGCGGACCGTGACGATTGCCGTTGCCGGGTGCGCCCATGCGCAAGGCGGCCGCGTTTTCCCTCAGTCTGCTCCTGCTTCTGCCGACGTCGGGCGCCGGGCGGGCGGGCGCTCTGCCGGTCCCCGCGGGGGAAACCGTCCTGGTCGTCGCCGGGGCCATCGATCGCACCAACGACGGCAACCGTGCCGTGTTCGACCGACCGATGCTCACGGCCCTGGGGCTGGCGAAGCTGCGCACCACGACGTCCTGGACGGAGGGTGTCGTCGAGTTCGAAGGCATTCCCCTGAAGGCGGTGATGGAGGCCGTGGGCGCGCGCGGCGAAACGCTGATCGCCACCGCGCTCAACGACTACAAGGCCAGGATCCCGATCAGCGACGCCCGGAAATATCCGGTTCTGCTGGCCATCCGGTTGAACGGCCGCGATCTTTCGCTGCGCGACAAGGGGCCGATCTGGATCGTGTATCCGCGCGACGAGTTTCCGGAATTGCGGACGGAGGCCGTCAACGCCCGCTGGGTCTGGCAGCTCTCCCGGCTCGACGTCCAATGACCGCCGGCGTGCGCAAGATCGGCACCTACGCGGCGCTGCTCGCAGCGGTGGCGCTGTTCGTTGCGAGCCTCGGGATTGCCGCCGCCCGGCTGCTCAGGATCGAGCAGGACGTCGCCAGGGACTTCGGCGAGAACCTCACCTGGGCCGTGTCCCAGTCCGAGCTTGAGCTGATGCGCTTCCTCTCCGCGCTCGACCGGGCCAAGGCCGGCGCGACCGAAGCCGGCGATGGGGCGGTGGCTCGCCGGTTCGACCTGCTGTGGAGCCGTGTTGCGTTGCTGCGCGAGGGCGAGATGGGGGCGCGCCTAGCGACCATCGACGGTGTGCGGCGGACGGTCGACGATGCCGCAGCGGTGCTCGCCGACCTTGACCCGTTGCTCGCCCGGTTGGGCCCGACGGACGCCGCGGAGGTCGAGCGCCGGCTGATGCCGTTGCTGCCCCGCCTTCACGAAGCCGCGGTCTGGACCATGCAGGCGGAGTTGGACCGGCTCGTCTCTCGCGGTGAGGAACGGCGCTCCGCCATGCTGGGCGTGTTCGCCCACTTGGCCGCCCTGGTGGTGAGCGGCGGCATCCTGACCCTCCTCCTCATCCGCGAGATCCGCAGCACGCAACGGCTCACCACCACCGCGCGCTTTGCCGAGATGGAGGCGCGCACCAACGAGCAACGCTTCCGGGACATCGTCGACGCCGCATCCGATTGGGTCTGGGAAACGGGGCCGGATCATCGCCTGACCTACGTCTCGGAGCAGATTCTCGAGCTTTCGGGCGAGGAGCCCAGGGACGTCCTCGGCAAGACCCGATCGGACATGCGGCTTCCCGACGACCTGGACGATGCGAACTGGGCGGAGCACCAGGCGACGCTCGACGCGCGGCGGCCGTTCCGAGACTTCGTGTTCCCCTACCACGACCGCGAGGGGCGGCGGCATTTCTGCCGCATACACGGCAAGCCCGTGTTCGGCGCCGACGGCACATTCCACGGTTACCGCGGCACGGGAAGCGACATCACGGAGCGCGTTCTGGCGGAACAGACTTTGAAGGAAAGCGAGGACCGGTTCCGGACCATCGCCGAAGGCGTGCCATTGCCGGTGATCATCGCGCGCATGGACAAGCCCTTGATCCTGTTCGTCAATGCACGCGCCACCGAGACGTTTGCCCTTCAGGTGGGATCCGGCGGTGAGGCCATCCAGGCGTGCTACGTGCGGCCGGACGACCGCAAGCGGCTGCTGTCCATTGTCGATCGCGACGGCCGGATCGATGCCTTCGAGGTCGAGTTCCGTCGTGCCGACGGACAGGCGTTCTGGGCACTGGTGTCCGCCCGGACCCTGACCTACAAGGGGGAGGCGGCGATCATGACGGCGGTGACCGACATCGCCGACCGCCGCCGCATGGAGGAGGCCCTGCGCGAGAGCGAGGCCCGGCTGGCCGCGTTCCTGCAACACGCGCCGGTCAACATGTTCCTCAAGGACACCGCCGGGCGCTACCTCATGGCCAATCCCGAATTGACCAAGATCTTCCGTCGGCCGGTCTCGGATCTGCTCGGGCGGACGGCGGCGGACTTCCTCGATCCGGAGACGGCGGCCCAGGTTGCGAAGCGCGACCGGACGGTGCTGACGACCGGCACGGCGACCGTTCAGGAGATGCATCTGCCGGGGTTGCAGGACTACAGCTGGAGCCTCATCATCCGCTTTCCGATCCGCGACGCCGCCGGCCGGATCACCCACATCGGCGGCTTCGACGTCGACATCACCTGGATCAAGGAGGCGGAACGGCGCCTGCGCGACAGCGAGCAGCGCTTCCGGCGCCTCGCCGAGGCGCACCCGGTTCCCGTCGTCGTCATCGCTCTGGACGAAGGGGCATGCATTTTCGCAAGTCCGCCGCTCGCCGAGTTGCTGACGGTTCCCCTGGACGAACTGCTGGGGCGTCCCCTGCACGGCTTCTTCGCCGATTCCTCCTGCGCGGACCGCATCCTGGACTCGATCCGGAACGAGCACTCGCTGAACGGCATTGAGGTTCTTCTGCGGGCGGCGGACGGGCGTGAATTCTGGGCGGCCCTGGACGCCCGCCTGATCGACCTCGACGGGCGCCCGGCGGCCGTCGTGGGCATGACCGACCTGACCGAACGTAAGCGCGCCGAGGCGGAGATCGAGCGGCAGCGGGAAACGCTGCATCAGAGCGAGAAACTGGCCGCGTTGGGCTCGCTGCTGGCCGGCGTCGCGCATGAGCTGAACAATCCGCTTTCGGTCGTCGTGGGGCATGCCACGATGCTCCAGGAACTGGCGCCCGATGCCCCGAGCCGAGACCGGGCGGCGAAGATCAAGGCGGCGGCCGAGCGCTGTGCCCGGATCGTCCGCACATTCCTGGCCATGGCGCGCAAGAAGCCGCAAGAGCGCGGCCCCGTCCGGTTGGACACGGTCATCGAGGGCGTGCTCGAGATCCTGGCCTACGGTCTGCGGACCAGCGGCATCGAGGTGGAGCGGGCGCTCGATCCCACCCTACCGCCGGTCTTCGGCGACGGCGATCAGTTGCATCAGGTCATCATGAACCTGATCGTCAACGCGCAGCAGGCATTGCAGGGCCATCCGCCACCGCGCCGGCTGCGGGTCGCGGCGCGTGCGCTCGGTGGGGAGATCTGCGTCGAGGTCGCCGACAACGGACCGGGCATCGAACCAGACATCCTCAAAAGGATCTTCGATCCCTTCTTCACGACCAAGCCGATGGGGCTCGGCACGGGCATCGGTCTTTCCGTCTGCCACAGCATCGTCCAGGCTCACGGCGGACGGATCGAGGTCGACAGCCGCCCCGGTGCGGGGACCACCTTCACCGTCCGGCTGCCCGTGTCCGACGCACCGGACCAACCGGCCGCCACGGAGATGAGGGCGGCATCGGCCGGACGGGCCGCGCGCATCCTGGTGGTCGACGACGAGCCCGAAATCGGCGAACTGCTGGCCGAGATGCTGGCGCACGAGGGGCACGAGGCCACCGTGGTCTCGAACGGACGGGCGGCGCTCGAGTGGCTCGCCAGCCAGTCGACCGATCTCATCATCAGCGATCTGCGGATGCCGGAAATGGATGGTGCTACGCTGTATCGGGAACTGGCGGCGAGGCGGCCGGAGCTGTTGCACCGCATCCTCTTCATCACCGGGGACAGCCTGTCTCCCGACCTGACGCAGTTCCTGGCGGAGACGGGCGTTCCCGTCATCGAGAAGCCCTACGACCTCCGCGACGTGGCGCGGCAGGTGGAGGCCAAGCTCGAACTGAAACAACTGAATCAATAATCCCGCCTTCGCGAAATCCTGCAGAAACATGAGGATCGGAATATCGCCTCCGAATTCCGGCACGGTGACCGGTTTCGACGAGGAGAGTTCCACGATGCGCAGGATTTTCAATCGGATGGTGATGTTGGCGGTGGTTGCGGCTGCTCCGGCGACGGCCATGGCTGGGGAACTCGGGCCGCTTCACGCGCACAGCACGGACCTGGGCGGCGTTTCCGTGGTGGCCTACTACACCGAGGAGCCGAACGGATACCGTGTCGTGGTGACCGCGGCGCCCGAAGCGGAGGGCGGGATGCCGATCCGGTTCGCCGCCACCCTGCTGCCCGATCAGCGGTCTGTGATCATGGTCCCCCAGCGCGTGAACGAGCTTCCGCTTGGACTTGAGATTGCCCGGTTCGGCGATCGCGTGGTCGTCGAAAAGACCGAGAACGGCCTTCTGAACTGATGCACGCCGCCTTGCCGCGGAGGGTTGTCCGATGGCAGGAACCACTGTGAGGGAACGGACGATCGCCTGGTCGCTTTCGGCTGCGATCGTCCTCCTTGGATCGAGCGCCGGAGCGGATCCGAATGCATCTTCGATCACCGACGGCAAGGTCGATCGCGGCACCGACGACGGCTACCGGCGCTATCACGCGGTTTGCAGCCACTGCCATGGGCCGGATGGCCTGGGCGGTTCCATTGCCCCATCGCTCGTCGCCAGGCCTCTACCTGTCGAAGCCTTTCGCGACATAACCCTGAACGGCCGCACCAACGGCACGTCGGTGATGCTCGGCTACGCGAACGATCCCAACGTGGCGCGCCACGTGGACGCGATCTACGCCTACCTCCAGGCGAGGGCCGAGGGTGTGATCGGCTCCGTGTTCCGTCCGTAGCCGGCGGAGTGAACCGCAGCTTGGGGCGGAACACGGGGCCGGAGCGGCGAGGAAAAAGGAAACACCAGGTATACCGGGATCTGCTTCATATCCGCTTCCGCCGCGCCTTGTGACGGGTGCCGTGGCGGCGCCGGTTTCGGTCGAGCAGGATCAGGGCCGCGAAGATCAACACGGCCAGGATCAGGAACGGAAGCAACATCTCCATCGCAGCCTCCCAGCGTTGCCAGCCGAGGACAGAGTGCCCCCCGCCGTTCGAGGCGTCCATGAGCCACAAGGGGTATGGACGGTCCAGCACAGCAGCTGCCACGTCATGCCGGTGCGCGAAGGCCCGCGACGATCGCATAGTAGCGTAGGCGGTTTGCCTGTGATTTGTTTGCGAATTGACGTATGATCTGCGTCATCATATCTTTTGATATTCGCAATGATCAAAGGATCGGCATGGCTCGCGGACTATCCGATGCCCATCGTTTCTGGCGCGATCCGGCGCTTTCCTTTTTGGAAGCACGCGCGGTCGAAGACGGGCGCGAGGTCTGCTACGGAATGCACAGTCACCAGACGTTTTCCATTGGTTTGGTCACGGGCGGCAGAAGCGAATATCGGATCGGACGTGTTCGGCATGAGGTGACGGCGGGTGCCGTCGTGCTCATGAACCCGGAAGAGACGCACGCCTGCAATCCGCTTGAGGATCTGCCCTGGTCGTACCGTATGCTCTATGTGGACGTGCCGTGGCTGACGGGCGTCCAGCAAGGCAACGGTTTCACGCCCTATGCCACTGTCCTCAGCACCGATCCGGCACTCTACCGGCAGCTCAAAGGCCTGTTCGACGTTCTGTTCGACACGGAATCGGACGTCATGTCCAAGGAATACGCCGCCACGGCCTTTTTCGCCGATCTGCATCACCGGCTCGGCCAGACCTGCGATCCCGTCGGGGACACGCATAGTGGGCTCAAGCGTGCGGCCGAGTTCATCACGTCCCACTGCACCCGGCCCTTGCGGCTGGCGGATATCTGTGCCGCTTCAGGACTTTCGCCGTCCTATCTGGTGCGCGCCTTCAAGGCCCGCTACGGCCTGACGCCCCATGCCTATCAGATCAACCGCCGCATCCAGTATGGCCAGAAGGAGCTTCGTCGCGGTCGGCCCATTGTTGATGTGGCGTTGGAGGCCGGCTTTGCCGATCAGGCCCATTTCCAGCGCGCCTTCAAGCGGCACGTGGCGGCGACGCCTCGCCAATATGCCGTCGCCCAACCAGCCTGATCATCAGGTGAACGCCATGTAGACGGCGCTGGCGGCAAGCAGGACCGACATCAGGCGATTGAACAGACGCATCCTCCGCACGTCGTCCAGAACATGCCGCAGGCAGGCGCCGGCATAGGCCCATGCGGCGATGGAAGCGTAGCAGATCGCGAAGTAGAGCGCCGTGAACTGCCATATCTGCTCCGTGCCGCCGCCGGTGCCGTAGGCTCCCATGCCGGCGATGGCGGCAATCCATGCCTTCGGATTGAGCCATTGCAGGGCAGCTCCATATGCCACCGAAGGCGCGCGGATCGCGGCCCCCGTCGACACGGCTCCATCGGCTGACCACAGTTTCCAGGCCATGTACAAGAGGAACGCCACCCCGGCCCAGCGGATGGCGTCCGTTGCCGCCGGCCAGCGATCCAGAAGTTCGGCGAGGCCGAAGCCGGCCAGCAGAAGCAGGAGCGTGAACCCGACCGTCGCCCCGGTCACATGGCGCATGCTGGCGCGAAAGCCGTGATGGACCCCGCTTGTGAGGGCGACGACGTTAACCGGTCCGGGCGAGATGGACGTAGCCAGGGCGAATGAGCTCATGGAGAGATAGAGCGCGATCGACATGGCCGGCCTATTTCATGAGAGGCAGATTGCCGGTCAGCGACCTGACGAGCGCCGCAGGTCCGTAGATACACAGGCCGAGATAGCGCAGGTCGTCGTGGCGGGTCTCTCCTATGCGCGTTTCATAGGCGCCGTAGTTCTTGGCCTCCTGCGCCGTATCGGTCACGTCGATCAGGCCAAGTCCGGCGGATTCGTTGATTTCAGCTCGTCCGCGAAGGGCCTTGATGCCGTCGGCGTCAGACGCCAGGATCGGCATGACGATGGAGGTGATGCCCTGATGCCGGTTGCCGTCGGCATCGCGGACGTCATGGCCCACCAGATCGGGCCGTTCCTTGCCGAGCGTCATCGCCAGAATGGCGGCGGTGTTGGCGATAAGCCCTTGCGGAAGGGCTTGGTCGATGATGAAGGCGCACCGCGTCACGGTCGTTCCTCTGGAAGAGAATAATTCCAGGGACATATCGGCGAACACCCGCGGCACGGTATTGAAGGAAATTGCCCTGCCGGCCACATCGAAATCGACCACGCGCCGTCATCCGGTGTCTGGCCCGTCAACGCGGGCCGCCTTCCTCCTTGTACGTAGCTTGGCCCCAGTCTCCCCATCCAGCCTCTACCGCGCGCTCGACACACCAGCCACGCTGTTTGTGCGCGACATCGAATCGGGCCCGGCGATCAAAATCTCTATCTTTGACACGGGCCAGGGGGATAATAGCCTCTGGAAGGCTGAACCGCTCCCGGAGGAGCGATATGCCGAGTAGGAGCAGGGTCAGGAGCGAATCTCCGGCGCGGCTCGAGGTCCGACTGCTCGGTGCAGTCGAAGTCATCTTGGACGGCCGCCGTCTTGCCGCCTTCAACGCGCTTCGCTTGCAGCGATTCCTGGCGTTGATCGCGTTGCGGAGAGACCTGCAGCACCGCTCACGACTCGCGTTCGAGCTCTGGCCCGACTCCGACGAACGTCAGGCGCGGACCAACCTCAGAAAACTGCTGCACGACTTCTGCCACTCCCTTCCCGACATCGGCCAGTTCGTCCAGATCGACAACGAGATCGTGCGGTGGATTCCGACGGGGCCGAGCGAGGTCGACGTGCTGAGGTTCCGCGATGCTACGGCTGCTGGCGATCTCGAACTCGCAGCGCGCCTGTATTCAGGCGATCTCCTTCCGGCTTGCTACGACGACTGGGTCATGGACGAGCGTGCGAAGCTTCGAGCCGAGGCGTACGGGGTCCTCGTGCGACTGGCAGAGGAGGCTGCCGGGCGCGACGACCACGAAGCGACGATCAGGCATGCCCAACGCGTCATCGACCTGGAGCCGACCGACGAAACGGGCGTCCGCATCAAGATGGAAGCGCATCTCGCGCTCGGCGACAGAGTCGCAGCGCTGCGCTCCTACCACCGGTACGCGGAGGTGCTGCAGCGCGACCTCGCGGTCGAATCGGGCGAGGCCATCGCGGCGATGTACCGACAGCTCCGGGCCAAGACAGCCAACCGCGAGAAACTCGAGGGCGAGGCCGTGGCAACTGTCGCCGAAGTGCCGTTCGTGGGCCGCGACCTCGAGCTGGACCAGCTCAACCAAGCATGGAACGCGGCGCGGGAGGGGAGGGCACATCTCGTGTTGCTCTCCGGCGAAGCGGGGATCGGGAAGTCCCGTCTCGCCCTGGAGCTGGGACGGCGCGTTCGAGCCGAGGGACACGTGGTGGCTTCGGCTCGGGCGTACGAGGCGGCGGGCAGACTGCCGTGGGGCCCGGTCGTCGACCTCCTCCGATCGGATGCTCTCCGGAGCCACATCGACACGCTGGGCACGGTCTGGAGGGCGGAACTCGCTCGTCTCCTCCCCGAGCTCCTCGAGGCTTCCCCGCCACCCGCACCGAGCCGGTCGGACGACCTGACTCAGCGCCATCGGTTGTTCGATGCAGTGAGCCGGGCCATCGTCGGCGACCGCCCGCGTCTGCTGATCATCGACGATCTGCAGTGGTGCGACGCCGAAACCATCGACTTGATCGGCTTCGTCGTCCGTTCCGGGCACACGGCACCGGTCCTCATCGTGGGTACCGTCCGCTCGGAGGAGATCCCGGAGCATCATCCCCTCGTCGGACTCGTCGACGCATTGGGCCACGACCAGGCGGTGACCACCGTGCGCCTGGACCCGCTCGACGAAACCACGACTGCGACGCTCGCTGCTCGGCTCCGCAATACAGAGGAGATCGATCCGGAGCTGGCGGCACGGCTCTGGGTGGAGACCGAGGGCAACCCACTCTTCGTCATCGAAGTCCTTCGAGCCGGGGTCTCCCCGGAGGGGAGCCAGGCGGCGCTCACTCCCACGATGCGGGCGGTGCTGGGCGCCCGGCTCGGCCAACTCCCTGACGGCGCTCGCCACCTCGCCGAGGTGGCGGCCGTCATCGGTCGGTCCTTCTCGGTCGGTCTGCTGGTCTCGGCCGCCGGGATCGGTGAGCCAGAGCTCATCGACCATGTCGACGAGCTCTGGCGTCGACGGATCATCCGCGATCAGGGGCTCAGGTACGACTTCAGCCACGACAAGCTTCGGGCGGTTGCCCTGGAGATGCTCAGTCCAGCTCGTCGACGTCAACTCCACCGGGTCGTCGCGGAGGCGATCGCGGTCGAGTTCCGCAACGACCTCGATGCGGCTAGCCCCCAGCTGGCCGCCCACTACGACCAGGCCGGCATGGTCGAACCGGCCATCGATGCCTACCGCGTGGCCGGAGCCCGAGCGGTGGCGGTGTCGGCCCTCGACGAAGCGGTCAGCATGTTCCGGCGAGCACTCTCACTGCTCGCGGAGTTGCGACCGTCACCCGGTCGTGATGCGCTCGAACTCGACATCCAGATCGCCCTCGGCTCGCCCCTGGTGGCCCTCGAGGGCTACGGCTCCCACGGAGCGCACAAACTCTACGAGCGGGCCCTTTCGCTCTGCCGCAAGCTCCAACGAGCCGTGGACCCCCCTGTTCTCCGCGGTCTCGGCCTCGCCCGGCTGCAAGGCTGCCGCTTCGACGAGTGCAGCGAGCTCGGCCAGGCTCTCGTCGACCATGAGAGCCATGATCCGATCGCGAAGACTGAGGGACGGTATCTCCTCGGCGTGAGCGCCTTCTGGCGGGGTGATCTGGCGAGGGCCCGTCAGTACCTCGAAGGCGCCATCGACGCCTACGACCTGGCCCATCGCCACGAGCATCTGGCGTTGTACGCCCAGGACCCGAAAGCGGTCTGTCTCGTACGCCTGGCCTGGGTCGACCTGTGGGCGGGAGACGCCGGTCGGGCCGATGAGAGGGCCCGAAGCGCTCTCGAGCTGGCCGTCGATCTCGATCATCTCATGACGCTGTGGTACGTCCTCACCTATGCGGCAGTCATCGCGGCCGAATCTGAGGATCTCGGCCGCCTCGCCGAACTGCTCGGGGATGCTGAGCTCCTGGGGAAGCGTCTTCCGGTGCGCTACCTCATGATCGTCGGCGAGGCCCTCCGGGGCTGGCTAGACGTCTGCGAGGGGGCGCCCGGAGGCATCGACCGGATCGTGCGATCGGTGGCGAGCTCACGAGCCGAAGGGGAGAGCCTCCACCTGACCTACACGCTCCTGCTTCTCGCTCGAGCTCGTGGCATGGCCGGCGAGCTCCATGCAGGACGAGCCGCAACCCGCGAGGGGCTCTCGTTGTCACAGCGCCGCAACCAACGCTATCTCGAGGCCGAGCTGTGGCGGGTCGACGGTGAGCTGGCGTATCGCAGCGGGGAACCCGAAGCCGCCGCGTTGCTGCGGAGAGCTGTCGAGGCCGCCGACGCGCAAGGCGCGAGCTGGTTGGAGCTTCGGGCTCTCCACTCCTTGGTCAGTCGATACCCTGATCAGGCGCTGCGGGAGCAACTCGGGGACCTCGTCAAGACCATTCCTTCGGGCCACGATCTCCCTGCGTTCCGGGCGGCAATCGGTCTTCTGAACGACTTCATCTGAGAGGGAACGCTTTCGGAACGCCGGCGCGCGCATCCTCGCCTCAATCGAGCAGAGGAGCACGCCATGAGCGACACGATCAAGGCATTGACCGAGACGGTGCGGGGACGCGTCATTACCGCCTCGGATCCCGACTACGACGACGCCCGCGCGGTCTACAACGCCATGCACGACCGCAAGCCCCACGCTGTCGTCCAGTGCACGGATTCGGCCGACGTGATGGCCGTGATCGCCGCGGCCCGCGACAGTGGAGTCGATCTGGCCATCCGGGGCGGCGGCCACAGCGTTCCCGGATTCGGTACGGTGGACGACGGGCTGGTCATCGACCTGTCGCCGATGAAGGGCGTGCGGGTCGACCCAACCAAGAAGGTCGCCCGGGTCGGGGGCGGCGCGACCTGGGGGGATGTCGACCACGCGACCTACCCGTTCGGCCTGACCGCGCCCGGCGGGATCGTCTCCACGACCGGGGTGGCTGGCCTTACGCTGGGTGGCGGCATCGGCTACCTCACCCGCAGCGTGGGGCTCTCCATCGACAGCTTGCTCTCGGCCGATGTCGTGCTCGCCGACGGCCGGCAGGTCACGGCCAGCGACTATCAGAACGAGGATCTGTTCTGGGCACTGCGCGGCGGCGGCGGCAACTTCGGTGTCGTCACCAGCTTCGAGTTCCAGCTCCACGAGGTCGGTGACGTCGTGGGCGGTCCGCTGTTCTACGACTTCGACGATGCTGTGGCGGTCCTGGAGTGCTACCGCTCCTACATCAAGGAGGCGCCCGAGCCGCTCGGATGCTTCTTCGGCTGGCAGATCGCGCCTCCGCTGCCGTTCATCCCCGAGGACCGGGTCGGGGATCTGTTCTGCGTGCTGGTCACGTGCTGGAACGGTCCCCATGAGCAGGCCGAGCGGGTGCTCCGGCCACTGCGCGACGCCGCCGAGGTGAAGGCGGAGCTGGTCGAGGTGATGCCGTTCCCGGCCCTGCAGAGCGCCTTCGACGGTCTCGTCCCGAGGGGCATGCAGAACTACTGGAAAGCGGACTTCGCCACCGAGCTCACCGACGAGGCGATCGCCGCTCACGTCGAATTTGGCAAGAGGACGCCGAACGTGAGCTCGTCCATGCATCTCCACCCGATCAACGGCGCGGCGCAGCGGGTCGGCGCCGACGAGACCGCCTTCGGACACCGGGACAAGAGCTTCGCGCCGGTGATCGTCGGGATCTGGCCGGACCCGGCCGACAACGAGGCCAACACCAAGTGGGTGAGGGACTACTACGCAGCCATTCATCCCCACTCGGGCAGCGAAGGGGGCTACATCAACTTCATGTCCGGCGACGACGACCACCGTGCCGCCGACAACTACGGCGCCAACTACGAGCGGCTCTCCGCCGTGAAGGCGGTCTATGACCCGGACAACCTCTTCCACGTCAACCAGAACATAGCTCCGGCGAACGGGAGGTGAGCGTGATGACCGGAACCCTGTCGACGCAAGAGACGAGCCAAATGCCTTGGGAACCCGACACCTCGCTGCTCGACGCCGCACGCGCGATCGCTCCGATCGTCCGGGAGCACAGCCAGGAAGCAGAGCGGGAGCGACGCCTGTCGCAGCCCGTCCTGGATGCACTGCGCGAGACGGGCCTCCTGCGAATGACAACGCCCCGTTCGCTCGGGGGATTGGAGACCGACCCTGTCACCCGCGCCCTCGTCGGTGAGGAGATCGGTCGCCACGACTCTGCTGCCGCGTGGACCTTGGAGAACCCGCTGGACTGGGCCTTCTTCTGTTGCCGTCTGCCCGACGAGGGAGCCGAGGAGATCTACAGCCGCGGAGCGGACATCCTGATCGCCGCCCAGTTCGGCCGCCCCCTGAAGGCGACGTCGACCAACGGCGGATACCGCATCTCTGGTCGAGCCCCGTTCGTCAGCAACTGCTATGACGCCGACTGGATCTCCTCGACGGTCCTCGTGGATGCCGACGAATCCGCCGGGGGCGAGCCCGAGATGCGCATGGTCTACTTCCCCAGCGAGGAGTGCGACATCATCGATACGTGGGACGTCATGGGGATGCGGGGCACGGGCAGCAACGACATCTCGGTGACCGACGTGTACGTGCCCAAGTCCAGGACCTTCCCGATGGTGCCCGACTTCGAGCCCGGATCGCACTATCGCGGCCCGCTGTATCGACTCCCGGTCGTCGGCGCGGCGGCGTCCGGTATCCCGACGCCGATGCTGGGGGTGGCGCGACGAGCTCTCGACGAGGTGACCGAACTCGCCCGGAACAAGACTCCGGTGGCATCGAGTGGTCTGCTGAAGGAACGGGCGTCGGCCCAAGTCCAGCTGGGCCGAGCGGAAGCGATCCTGCGCTCAGGGCGCTTGCTGCTTTTCGACAGCCTCAGCAAAGCGTGGCGGAGATGCGTCGACGGCGAGACCCACTCGCTGGAGCAGAAGGCGGACCTCCTGCTGGCGATGGCCCACGCGATGAGCAGTGCCGTCCAGGCGGTCGAGCTCGCATGCAGCATCGCGGGAACGACGGCGTTTCGAGCCACCAACCCGCTGGAGCGTTGCTTCCGGGATGTGCAGACGATGCGACATCATGTCTTCGCCTCCGAGCAACGCTATGGGACCTGCGGGCAGGTGTATCTTGGGGTTCCAGCGGACTTCCCTGTGGTTGCCTTCTAGAGCGGTTGTCTGGAGGATGTGAACGTTTCCATCCAAAACACCGTCATCCCCGCGAAGGCGGGGATCCAGAGCACTTGGCAAACGGTTGATCTGGCAAGGTTTCCTGGATCCCCGCCTCTCGCGCTGGCTTCGCCAGCGCTGGCGGCAGGCGGGTCCAAAGGACCCGCTGAGAGCCTTCGCGGGGATGACGTTAGGGCGGATTGCGCCTCAGTTTAGAATGGCGTAGCCGCAGTTTCGGAGCCATGCCTGGGCATCCTGGGGCGAGATGGCGTCGAGGGCTGGACCGAGGGCTTGGTTCAAGGCGTCGACGTCGCGCGC
>Ga0196970_1001173_pt1 | contig 19823 bp, 14 predicted proteins | sample S1v_513CmetaG_FD_148672 | JGI IMG/M metagenome (GOLD analysis project Ga0196970, IMG submission 148672) | Soil microbial communities from Anza Borrego desert, Southern California, United States - S1+v_5-13C | ecosystem: Environmental > Terrestrial > Soil > Desert | place: USA: California...
CACAAGGTGCAGATCCAGTACGACAACGACACGGTGATCAACGGCGTCGACCGCAACCTGTTCGTCAACAAGGTCACCATCAACGGCAAGGCGGTGCTGCCGACCGCCTCCAACGTGAGCTACGACAAGTTCGCGCTGGACGGCAAGGAGGTGATCGCCGGCCAGGCGGCCATGAAGTGGAACGGCACGCTGATCGTCAATGCCGACAAGAGCTACTTCCCCGCGGCGGCGGCGGCTCCGGCCAGCGCGGCAGCCCAGCAGGACGTCTACCAGCATCTGGTCAGCCAGAGCCTGGATGCGACCGCCGGCCAGTCGCACGACCTGAGCACGCTCGGCCACGCGGTGGAGACGGCCAGCCTCTTCGACGCCGGCGCCATGGACTACATGGCGGACCTGCTGCACCACGTCGACGCGGTCCACTAAGCCCAGCTCCCCCCGGGGCAGCGTAACGCGCCGTCCTGCAGAGAGAGCTTACCCTTCAAGCCCGATGGCGACCCGCCATCGGGCTTGTTTGGCGTGCGAAGGACGGTGCGCTTGGTTTCTCGGTCGAGCATTCACACGGCACAGGCTTCGGTGCTTTCGAAGACGTGCTCGCGGTACCAGTCGTAGGTCCGCTGCACGCCTATGCGCAGATCGACGCGGGAGCGGAAGCCGGTCACCTCGATGGCTTTGCTCATGTCCGGGGCGCGGCGGGCCGGGGAGCCGGGCGTCTCGGGGGCCGCTTCGATGGGATTATCGCGGCCGACGGTGTCGAGAATAACCTGCGCCACCTCGCCGATTGGCACCTCCGGCGCCTGGGTACCGACGTTGAAGGTCTCGTTGGCGCCGCCCGGCAGCGTCACCAGGCGGATCAGGTACTCGACCGCGTCGGCGACGTAGCAGAATGAGCGGCGGTGCTCGACGCTGGCCACCACCAGCGGCGCGCCGGCGACCAGCCCGTGTGCCTTCTCCAGCAGCTGCGGCACGACGTGCGAGCGGCCCATGCGGGGGCCGTAGACATTGTGGAAGCGCACGATGGTAAAGGGCACGCCGGAGAACCGGCACATCGCCTCGCCGTATAGCTTCGACAGCATGTAGGAGGTCCGCGGTTCACTGAGATCGCCGGCGGTCAGCGGCGTGCTCTCCGGGGTCGGCACCGGGATGCCGAAGGCCTGCAGCGTGCCGGCATAGATCTCGCTGGTCGAGGCGAACAGAAAACGTCCCAGCGCCTTCTGCCGGCGGGCGAGCGCCAGCGCCGTCTCCAGCATGGCGACGTTGGCCGTCAGCACCTCATAGGGGCGGGCGCGCACCTGCTGGACGCCGATGATCGCCGCCAGGTGGAAGATGCGGTCGTAATCCGTGTCCAGCGCCGCAGCGAGCCCGGCGTCGCGCAGATCGGCCTCCAGCATCCGCACGTCGGGTCGCGCGAGGAGTTCCCGCAGCGCGCCGTCGCGCACGCCGCGGGCATGGTTGTCGAGGAGGTCCACCGCATAGCCGCGCTCGGCGAGCGTGCAGGCTAGGTGGTAACCGATGAAGCCGGCACCGCCGGTCACGAGCGCTTTCAGCATGTCATCCCCGCCCGATGCTGGTGAAGCCGCGGCCCATCTCGGTGAGCTGGCGGCGCTGGCCGTCCGTCAGGACGTTGTTGGCGTCGATCACCTCGGTTGCCGCCCCGGAAAGCCACGCCGCGAGGTCGAGCGCGCGGTAGGCGGGAGAGGGTTGGGTGAAGACGACGGCGTCGAAGTGCCGGGCGTCCGGCAGGTCGCTGCGGACCGGCCGGCCGAGCTCCGGCCAGTAGGTGACGAGCGGGTCATGCGCGGTCACCTCGGCTCCCTCCCGCTCGGCGGCCTCGACGAAGGTCTGCGCCGGCGAATAGCGGGTGTCGCCGACGTCCTCGCGGTAGGAGACGCCAAGCAGCAGGACACGGCGCCCGGCCAGCGCCCCGCCGAGCCGCTCGCGCAGCTTGGCCAACGCCACCAGCGGCATGGCGGCGTTGGTGCGCACAGCCGCGCTGGAGAACGGGAAGGCGAGGTCCGGCCGGTCGAACAGTGTGCGGGCCGCCACGGCGCCGAACAGCGGGTCCTTGGTCAGGCAGTAGCCGCCGACGCCGAAGCCGGGCTGGCGCATGTTGGCGTGGGTCGGGCGCTGGCGGATGGCGTCGACGATCTCGAACAGGTCGATGCCGACCGCCTCGGCGAAGCGGCCCCATTCCTCCATGAAGGCGATGGTCACCGCCCGATAGCTGTTCTCCAGCACCTTGGCGGTCTCCGAGGCGGTGGGTGAGGCCAAGCGGGTGAGGGGATAGTTCTCGACGTTGATCACCGTGGAGAGGAAGCGCTCGCACGCATCGGCCGCCTCGGGGGTCAGGCCGGCGTAGACGCGCCAGTAATTGACGATGGAATCGTAGTACTGCGCCCCGGGCATCACGCGCTCATAGGAGTGGGCCAGCAGGATGCTGTCCGGTGGTAGGCCGCGCGCCTCCAGCGCCGCGGCCAGGCGCGGGGCGATCACGCGTTCGCAGGTGCCGGGCGGGACGGTGGTCTCCACGATGACCAGCGCCCCCGGCCGCAGGCGTGCGCCGAGATCATCGATGGCGCGCTGCAACGGGTCCAGGCGGACCTCGGGTTGGGCGGCCGACCAGTCGATGTCGAGATTGATGTCGACTAGCACGATGTCGGCCAGACGGAAGACCTCCGGATCCGCCGTCGCGGTCAGGTTGCCGGCCGCGTGCGCCCGCGCCAAGGCGCGGTCGAGGGCCGGGTCGGCCCCGGGAAACGGCATCTCGCCGCGGGCGATGGCGGCCACCCGGTGCTGACCGGTCTCGGTCGGCAAGTCGACGCCGATCACGGAATAGAGCGGCCCACCGTCGACGTGCGCGTTGGCGATGGCGACCGCCATAGCCGAGCCGACGAAGCCCAGCCCCTGCACGCAGACGACCGGCCGGCTCGTGTCCGCGCGGACATCGAAAGCAGCATTCGGTGTGACACAGTAATTCATACTTTCCCCCCTCATGCGGTCGGAGTGTCGCGGATCTGTGCGGGATCGCAGGCACTCGGCCGGCTGACGACCGCCGGCTCTTGGGAGCGAAAAACACCAAAAACATTCGCGCGTATTTTCTTATTGCATATTTGCACCTCTTCTTATCGGGTCGTAAGCCCGGAGCCCTGTACTCCCTACGGACAAGTCAGCCGCCGGCGCAGCCCTGGCCGCCTGGAGGATCGACGAAGCGGCGGCGCTGCCGCAGCGCTACCCGGTGAAACCGGCCACAGGGCCGTGTCCCTCAGCTGCGCCAGGGCGAACGGCCGCCTCGGCCCTGGTCGGCGCCGCCGCGGCGATGAAACGGGATGCGAGGATTCGGTAGTCATGATGCTCCAGCACAAAGCGTCTTCCATTCTCGCCGAGGCGGGTGCGCTCGGCCGGCGGCATCCGGGACAGGCGCAGGATGGCGTTGGCGAAGGCCTTGGGATCCTCGGGCGGAACCGTGGTCCCGCACTGCGCCTCGGTGACGAGATCGTTGCTGGCGTCGCAAGACTGCACGATGGGCCGGCCGGCCAGCATGTAGTCGAACATCTTGTTCGGCGACACACCGAAGCGGTAGATCGGGCTGCGCCACCAGGGCATGGTCAGCACGTCCATTTCCGCCAGGAAGCGCTGAACCAAGCCTTTCGGAATGACGCCCATGTAGTGGAAGTTGGGCAGCGCCGCCTCCTCCACCCGCGCCTTGAACTCGCGCGCTGTCGTACCGCCGCCGATCAGGATGAAGGAGATCGGCTCATCCCGCAGGAAGGCCGCGGCCTCCAGGATCGTCTCTATCGGGTTGGACGGGTTGATGCCGCCAGCGTAGCCGACGAGGAAATGGCCGCGGGCGCGCTCTTCGGCGATACGGGCGGTGATGGCGGTCGGCAGTGTGGCCGGAGGGGCGCCCAGAAAGGCAGCCACCGGGATGCCGTTCGGGATGTGCACGAACTTCGCCGGCTCCAGGCCGCGGCCGACCATGTAGTCGCGGGCGTGCGGCAGGATCGAGACCACCGTGTCCGAGCAGCGGTACGCATAGTCCTCGGCGTGCTGCATCGCCTGGATGTAGGGGTGCCTGGGCGAGTAGCCGCCGAGCAGCATCGGCGTCAGTGGCCACAGGTCGTGCACCTCGAAGACCAGCCGCGCCCCGACCTTCCGGGCGATCCGGGCGCCGGGGTAGATGTCCAGCGGATAGGTGGAGGAGCAGATGACCACGTCGGGCCGCTCTTCCCGCGCGATGCGGTCGGCGTAGGCATACAGCTTGGACACGAAGGTCGCCATGCTGGCGACGCGACGGATGCCATTGCCGGAATAGCGGCCGGTGCGCACCCACCGGAAGCGCACTCCTTCCTCTTCGTCGATGGTGAGATCGGCGGGGACCGTGGGCTGGTGGGTGCGTAGGTGAGAATAGCTTGCCCCTATCACCGTCACCTTGTGATCGCTCGCCACCCACTCGCGGGCGAGATAGAACGGACGATACTCCATGCCCAGGCGGTCGGAGCCCGCATAGTGGTTGAGGAGCAGGATGTTCATGCGAATAACTTCGGTGAGATGAAGGGGCGGATACGTGCCGGCCTCATGCCGGCGAGCCGAAGCACTGACCCACGTGCCCCCACCCTCCCATGGCTGCGCCATGGGAGGGTGGGGGCACGTGGGTCAGGACTTTCGCTCGAGAGTATCATTCCGCCGCCGCCTGGACTGCCACGAGGCCGGAGTTGAGGCTGTCCGCGACGTGCCGCTGGTCCTCTTCGCTGAGGTACGGATGCATGGGCAGGCTCAGCACCGTTTCCATGAGGCGATCAGTCGCCGGCAGGGTACCGCCGCCGGCCACGGGATAATGCGCGTAGGCTTTCTGCCGGTGCAGCGGGCGCGCGTAATAGATCGCGGCCGGCGTTCCGTGCTCCTTGAGCTGCTTCATCACAGCGTCGCGCAATCCGGTGCGCACCGTGTACTGGGCCCAGGCCGAGGTGCAGCCGGGTAACAGTACCGGGCGCGCCAAGCCGGGCGGCAGCAGCGCGTCGTAGCGGTCGGCGACCTGGGCGCGGAGTTCCAGCTCCTCGGCGAAGACGGTCAGCTTCTCCATCAGGATGGCGGCCTGCAGTGTATCGAGGCGGCCGTTCATACCAATGCGTACGTTGTCGTACTTGTCCGTGCCCTGGCCATGCACGCGCAACGACTTCAGCACCGCGGCGGTCTCGTCATCATCGGTGAACACCGCTCCGCCGTCGCCATAGCAGCCCAGCGGCTTAGCCGGGAAGAAACTGGTGGTGGTGATGTCGCCAACGGTGCCGACATGGCGGCCGCGGTAAATGGCGCCGAAGGCCTGCGCCGCATCGCAGATCAGCCACAGGCCGTTCTCGTGCACGATGGGCTCGATGGCGTCGTAGTCGCAGGGTTGGCCGAAGATGTCGACGCTGATCACGCCGACCAGGGGCAGCCCCTGCTGACAGGCCGTGAGGATGCCCTTCTTCAGGCTCTCAGGGTCAAGGTTGAAGGTGTCCTCGGATACGTCGGCGAAGATCGGCACGCCGCCCAGCATGCTCACGGCTTCTGCGGTAGCGCAGAAGGTGAAGCCGGGGAGGATCACCGCTTCGCCCGGCTTTAGGCCCTTGGCCATCAGCGCCAAGACCAGAGCGTCGGTGCCATTGGCGCAGGAAATGGTGTGTCGGGCTCCGCAGAAGAGGCTGAGCCGGCGTTCCAACTCGCCCACCTCGGGCCCCATGATGTAGTTGCCGTGGTCGAGGACGCGAGCGATTGCCGCGTCGAGCTGTGGGCGGATGCGCTGCTGCTGTCGGGCAAGGTCGATGAATTCGACCGTACGACGCATCGGGATGGGATCGGTCATGCCGGCTTTTCCCTTTTCAGGCAATTTTCGATTCCCCGACGATCTCGACCAGTTGGCCCTTGCCGTCGAGGCGGTAGCGGGTGCCGGTCCGCGGGCAGACGAGGTCGTCGCCCAGCCGTTCCCCGGCATGGCTGACCCAGCCGATCTGGCGGGCGGGGTTGCCGACCACCAGCGCGTGCGGCGGCACGTCCTTGGTGACCACCGCACCCGCCGCCACGAAGCAGTAGGCGCCCAGGCTGTGACCGCAGACGATGGTGGCGTTGGCGCCGATGGTGGCGCCACGGCCGACGTGGGTCGGACGGAACTCGTCCTTGCGTTCAATCTCGGCGCGCGGGTTGTTGACGTTGGTGAAGACGCAGGAGGGGCCACAGAACACGCCATCCTCCAGGATGACGCCGGTGTAAAGGCTGACGTTGTTCTGGATCTTGCAGCGGTCGCCGATCGTTACGTCGGGGCCGATCATGACGTTCTGGCCGATGTTGCAGTCGCGGCCGATCACGGTGTTCTTCAGGATGTGGCTGAAGTACCAGATTTTCGTGCCGACGCCGATCTCCGCACCGTCGTCAACGCAGGACGTGGGGTGCACGAAGTATGGCGGAGCGGCGGACACCAGCTTTGCCGAAGCCTTCAGCTCGGCCAACTGGCCCGACTTCATGGAACGCTGGGCGGCTTCCAGCACGGCCAGCACGCCTATGCCCTCGTTCACGTCGGTGCGCGGCTGCTTGCCCTCGCGGATGCATTCCAGGAAATGCAGGCACTCCAGACGCAGCGGCTCGGCCGGCAGCACTTCGATGGGGGTGGCGTCCGCCTTGTTCGGCTCCGGTACGCCGTCGCGCCAAGCGACGCGGTGCGGATAGAGGACGAGCTTCTGGTTCCACGGCTCGGCGTCGTTGAACACCGCCATGCCGGCCTCGCCGACGATGACCAGCTTTTGCTCCTTGTAGGGGTGCAGCCATGAGACGTGGATGTGGCCGTTGATCCCGTTGCTGAACTTCAGGTGCGTGGTGGTGACGTCGGCGATGCCGTTGTAGAGATAGCTGTGCCCGACCGCCTGGACGCTCTCCGGCGAGTCGCCGGCCAGCGACAGGATCATGGAGATGTCGTGCGGAGCGAAGCTCCAGAAGACGTTCTCCGTGCGCCGGAACTTGCCCAGGTTCAGGCGGTTCGAATAGATGTAGCGCAGGCGCCCGAGGCGCCCTTCGCCGACCAGCTGCTTCAGCCGCAGGAAGGCGGGATGGTATTGTAGCAGGTGCCCGACCATCACGATGCGTCCGCGCGCCTCGGTCGCCCGGCGGACCCTCAGGGCATCCTCCTCGGCGAGCGCCAGCGGCTTCTCGACGAAGACGTGCTTGCCAGCGTCGATGGCCCGGAGCGTCAGGGCCGCGTGCGTCTCGGCCGGTGTCGCCAGCACCACCGCGTCGATATCGGGGGAGGCCAGCACCTCATCGAACGACAGGGCGGGAACGTCGAATTGCGCGGAGAGTTCGGCAGCCCGCGCCGGCGCCGCCTCGCTGACCGCCGCCAGCGCCTCGACGGCGTGGAAGTTGCGGACCAGGTTGATGCCCCAATAGCCGCAACCCACAACAGCGACCCGGGGGGTGACACGCGGAACGGCTGCTTCCTTCGGTGAGCTCGTCATGCCTTGGCCACCACTTTGGGATTTTCGGAGAGCCCCAGCGAACCGACGACGTTGCGCGTGTCGACGACCAGCTTGGAGAAGCTCAAGAGCTTCGCGTAGTCGACGTTGGTGTGATCGGTGACGATCATCGCCGCGTCGTAGCGGGCGAGCGCGTAATCCTCGAACGGAATGCACGCCTTGCCGGCCAAGGCCGCATGCTGCCGGGTCGGTGGGATCACGGCAAAATAAGGGTCGTAGTAGTCCACCTTCGCCCCGGCGCGGTCCAACAGTTCCATGATGGTCAGTGCCGGGCTCTCCCGCATGTCGGACACGTTCTTCTTGTACGCGATGCCGACGACCAGGATGCGGGCACCCGACAGGCCCTTGCAGAAGCGCCGATCCAGCTCCTCGCGCAGACGGTGCACGACATAATCCGGCATGCCGGCGTTGACCTCGCCCGCCAACTCGACGAAGCGGGTGGCGATACCCAGTTCGCGTGCCTTCCAAGTCAGGTAGAAGGGATCGATGGGGATGCAGTGGCCGCCCAACCCGGGGCCGGGATAGAAGGGCATGAAGCCGAACGGCTTCGACTTCGCCGCCTCAATGACCTCCCAGATATCGATGCCCATGCGGTCGTAGACGATCTTCAGTTCGTTCACGAGGGCGATGTTGACCGAGCGGAAGATGTTTTCCGTCAGCTTGACGGCCTCCGCCGTCTCGGGCGAGGAGACGGGCACGGTGGTGACGAACTGGTCGTAGAATGCCTTTGCCAAGATGAGCGCCGCATCGCCATCGCCGGACACCACCTTGGGGATCCGTGCCGTCTCGAACTCGGCGTTGCCGGGGTCCTCGCGTTCGGGCGAGTAGGCCAGGAAGAAGTCTATGCCCGATTTCAGTCCGCCGGACTCCAGGATGGGCTTCACCACCTCCCGCGTCGTGCCGGGGTAGGTTGTGGACTCCAGGACCACAAGCTGGCCGGGCCGGAGGTGCTGCGCAATGGTGTGTGCGGTGGCCTCGACGAAGGACAGGTCGGGCTCGTGGTGGGGACCGAGCGGTGTCGGCACGCAGATCAGGATGGTGTCGGCGTCGACGAAGCGTGCGCTGTCGGTGGTGGCACCGAAGCGCCTCTCATGGACCACCTTGCCGATCCGGTCGTGGGCGATGTGCTGGAGCGGGCTATGCCCGGCATTGAGGCACTCCACCGTTCCGGCGTCGATGTCATAGCCGATGACGTGGTAGCCGGCATCGCAGGCGGCGAGCGACAAGGGCAAGCCGACGTAGCCGAGTCCTACCACCGCAACCGTGGCGGTGCGGTCCCGGAACTTGCCAAGCTGCCGTTCGACGTCGGGATGTCCGGAGGACATCCGGTCGGCGGTTTGCAGCGGCGACTGCAACTCGTCGGGTGGTTCCGCCGTAGTGCTGTCCAACTGAGACATTACGATCCCCTTGCACTGGCGCATGCCGCGGAGCGTTTCGGCGACCAACGGTGACGGAACGTCTTGCCGCTCCGTCCGGATGCGCCTCGGTTCAACTTCTGCGACTTGATCCGCTGACGGTACCGCCGGCGCGCCGTCATTATTATCTTATGCAAACGTCGCCTCTTATGGAAAAGAAGGGGCAAAGGCCCTCGCGACGGGCTAGTCCGGAATGGATGTGCAGTCCTCCAGATTTCTGAGCCGTTGCAAGTTCTTTTCGGCGGGCAGGCCGATGCCGAACACGGCGAGCAGCCCGCGGACCACCCAGATCATGTCCTGGACGAGGCTGCGGCGGGGGAAGTAATTGAGGTCGATTCGAGCTTTCGCCGGGAAGAGGACCGTGCGGTAGAATGCATGCGGGTCGCCCTTTTCCGGGAACAGCGTGCACTCGTTGCGAAAATAGACTTGGTTTGGCCCGAAGATTCCTGGCCGGTGGTCGAGCACGCCGCGGTAGACGCCATCGAAGCAATCGGCGAACTCCAACGTCTCCGGGCGTGGTCCGACGATCGACATGTCGGCCTTGAGCACGTTCCAAAGCTGCGGTACCTCGTCGATCTTGGTACGTTCCAGGAACCGGCCGACCCGCGTCATACGGCCGTCGCACTTCAGCGTCACCGCGTGGCCGCCGGTGCCGTCGTGGAACTTGCGGAACTTGTACAGGCGGAACAGCCGCCCGTTCTGGCCCAGGCGGAGCTGCGAAAAGAAAATCGGACCCGGGGAATCCAGACGGATCGCGAGCACGACCGGGATCAGGATGGGAAGGAAGAGAATTATTCCGGTCAGCGCCACAGTCACGTCGAAGATCCGCCGCAGGACGGCATCGACGCTGGCCATGGCGGCCGGCCGCTCCCGGATCTCGGACTCGCCGGTCATAGCGTCGCCCCCTGGCGTTGTTGGGCCAGCGCGCGGGCGAGTGCCCGCACCACGGTTTCCACGTCGCGTTCGTCCATCTTCGGGTGCAGCGGCAGGCTCAGCTCGCGCCGCGCGAACTCCTCCGTCAATGGCAGGCTCACCCCGGGGCAGCGGTCGCGGTAGAGCGTGAAGTGGTGCACCGGCGCATAATGGATGCTGGTCTGCACGCCATCGGCGCGCAGCACCTCCTGGATCCGTGCGCGGTTCCCCCCCGGCGGCAGAAGGATGGGGAGGATGTGGTAGGCCGACGGGCGCTCTCCGGAGAAGGGCATGGCCGTTTCCGGGCAGTCCGATTCCAGGAGCCGGCGGTAGGCCTCCGTCAGGATCCGGCGCCGGGCGTTCCAGGCCGGCAACTTGGCGATCTGGACCAGGCCGATGGCGGCGCGGAACTCGTCCATGCGGTAGTTGTACCCGAGCATGGTGACGTCGTAGCCGCTGGCGTGCCCGGTCAGCCGCTGGCGAGCGCCGCTGGTCATGCCGTGCGCTCGCAGTTGCCGGATGCGGTCGAGCACGGCTTCGTCGCGGGCGAGCACCATGCCGCCCTCGGCAGTGGTCATGTTCTTGTTGCCGTAGAAGCTGAAGGCGGCGGCATCGCCGATGGTGCCCGCCCCCTTGAGCCCCGCACAGTGCGCTGCATCCTCGATCAGCAACAGCCCGCGGGATTCGGCGAAACTCCACCAGCGCTCGCGGTCCGGCAGGTAGCCTGCGTAGTGCACCAGGATCACCGCCTTGGTCCGCTCGGTGCACTTGTCCTCGGCGTCGGACAGCGACATCAGCGGCAGGTCGAGCCCTTCGATATCGACGAAGACCGGCGTAGCGCCAACGTAGAGGACGCTGTTGGCCGTCGCCACGAAGGTGGCGGCGGGGACCAGCACCTCGTCTCCGGGCCCGAGACCCAGCGCTTCCAGCATCAGGTGGAGCCCGGCGGTGCAGGAACTCAGCGCTACCGCGTCCTGCACGCCATGCATGTCGGCGAACGCCTGCTCGAACGCACGGACGCGGTCGCCCATGGTAATCCAGCCGTCGTCAACCACGGCGGCGAGGGCGGCCTTTTCCTCCTCACCCAGAATAGGCTCGGCTACCAGCAGCATGACGTCTTCTTCTCCACGGCGGATCATGGGACCCGGACGTTGTCGGCGACGTTGGTACGGCTGCCGGCAACGTCCGTCGGGAGTTCAGGCGGTTGGCAGTCCTATGCGACTGCGCGGGTCTCGAACGTCGGCCACTGCTCGTCCCAGGCCATCTCCTGCACTTTTTGGAAATCGTCGACGCGGCCGATGTCCAGCCACAGGCCGCCGTGCTGGAAGGTGCTGATCGGCTCGTGTGCAGCCATCATGCAGGCCATCAGATTGTCGAAGCCGAACGGCACGCCGTCCGGGATGTAGGGAAGGATCTCCGGCTCCATGCAGTAGACGCCCATGCTGACGAGATGCGTCAACGTCGGCTTCTCCTGGAAACGGGTGACCCGGTTGTTGGTTTCCTCGATGATACCGAAATCGGTCTGGATGGTGCGCCGCGTCGTGGCGATGGTCAGCAGCGATTCCTGCCGACGGTGAAAGTCCGAAAAGGCGCCAAGATTGAGGTCGGTCAGCACGTCACCGTTGATGACCAGGAAGGTCTCGTCAAGTTCGTCGCGCAGGAGCCGCAACGCCCCCACGGTTCCAAGCGGTTCCATCTCCTCGGTGTAGTGGATGCTCATGCCCCATTGCCGGCCGTCGCCGCACACCGTACGGATCAGGTGGCCGAGGTAACCCGTGGTAATGTAGACCTCCTGGAGGCCATTACGCCGTAACCACTTCAGCAGAAGCTCCAGCACAGGCTTAGAACCGACGGGCATCAGGGGCTTCGGCAACACCATGGTGTAGGGCCGCAGCCGCATGCCCTTGCCCCCGCATTGAATCACTCCTTTCATTCCTTCCCTCCTTTGGCGCCTTGAACGGCTGCTTTGCACAGACCTTTTCTCGGCGGAACCCCTTTGGGCACGGCGCTCTGCATGCCGCTACTCCAAGAGGCGACGACGGTATGTTATGTTACTTTTTCCCTTGGTGTAAACATGTCCGCTCGGCGTAAACATAAGGCGCGCTTTTCCTAGAAGGAAAATGTGGGTGCCCCAAAGCGCAAAAATAAAGTGGTAAACGGCACAATCGAGCCCGAACCACGTTCCAAATTGGGGATACGGTGCGTCCGGGGCTAGCCGCTTTTTATGTTTACATATCCGTTTTCGGCATCTTATGCTTGTGCATCCTCGCGGGAAAGACGAGCTGCCGGGCCTCGGCACCCGGAAGCTGTATGTGGGGGGGCTGTGTGCAGCCCCTGCGCGGAAGCAAAAGACGTCGATGCGCGGCGTGCGCGGCTGCACTCCCTTGCCGGCCGTGGCTCACGCCTTCCATGCATGGTGAAAGGGGAAGGGAATGGATCAAGTCGAGATCGTGCCTGCCGGGGCTCGCGAAACAGTGCCGCGCGTCATACAGAATGGGGACAGCGGGACTGGTGAAGTCGACGCCATGACTGCGCTGAAGCGGCACCGCTTCCTGATAGCCTCTTTGGTCATTGCGGTAACACTGATTGCTTTCCTCATTACCCGGTTGATGACGCCGCTTTACGAGGCGGAGGCTGGGGTTATGTTCAATCCCCGCGAAGTGGCCCTGATCGGGACGACGACCCAGCAGGGGACGTTGCTCCCGTCTGAAGAGACGGCGCGCAAGAACGAGATCGCCATCGTCCGGTCGCGCAGTCTGGCTGAGGCCGTCGTCGACCGCCTGGCGCTCGACCGTCTGCCCGAGTTCAACCCGATGCTGCGGCCGCCGTCGCCGTTGAAGACGTTCATTGCCCAGAATCGCGCCGCCTTGGCCGACTGGGCGGCGCCGGTGCTGAGCATGCTGCCGCCGGAACTGGCCGCCAGCATCCGCGGCACGCCCATGGGAGAGATGACGCCAGACCGCGTGCGCAACGAGATCATCGACGCTTTTCTGCGCCGCCTGGAGACGACATCGAGCGACGCGTCGCGTGTCATCGGCATCCGCTTCCTTTCCGAGGATCGCGAGCGGGCGGCGGTGGTCGCCAACACGGTCGCCGACTATTTCATCGCCCGCAAGCGCGAGCAGGAAATCTCCACCGCGGACACCCTGGCCCGCAACCTGACGCAGGAGATCGCGGACGTGAACCGCGAAATCCAGGAGGCCGAGCGCAAGCTCGACGAGACGCGCATCAAGCTGGGCGTCCAGTCGGACTCCAACACGAAGGCGTTGGCCGATCGCATGGCCGAGCTGAACCGGCAGCTGCTGGTCGTCACCGGCGAGCGGCTGCGCGCCGAGGCGCAGTTCGCCGAGGCCCGCTCGGCGCGCGGCACCGGCGACGCGTCGGCTGCCCAGGTCCTGAACTCGCTGCTGATCCAGCGTCTGCAGGAAGCGGCTGCGGCGGCCAGTGCCCGCGTCGGCCAGCTCTCGCAGCGCTATAACGAGAGCCATCCCAGGCTCATCGAGGCACGCAGCGAGCTGCGCGATATCCGCGCCAAGATCGCCGAGGAGATGGCCAGGATCCAGAACTCGCGCCACAACGCCGTTGCCATCGCCCAGACCAATGAAGAGGGCTTGCGCCGCCAGATCGCCCAACTGAAGGAGCAGATCGATCGGGCGAACCTGGTGGAAGTGGATATCCGCGCTACCGAGCGCGAGATCGAGGGCAAGCGCACGCTGCTGCCCCAGCTCGTTACGCGCCTCAACAACGCCAACGCGCAGGTCGATTACCTGACGCATCACGGTCCGGAAACGCAGGTGATCTCGCGGGCGGTGGTGCCACGCTTCGCCAGCCATCCGCCGGTCCTCGCGATCATGGCAACTGCAGTGGTCCTGGCCACGGCCAGCGGCGGCATCCTGGCGGTTCTGCTGGAGCGCGCCGACAACACTATTCAGAGTACCGGGCAGATCCGCCGTCTGACCCCGTTGCCGGTCATCGGCACCCTGCCGGTCGTCCGTGGCCGCCGCTGGCGCCGCAAGCCGCCGGCCGAGCAGCTCCTGGAGCGGAGCGACACCGCCTTCGTCGAGCACCTACGCACCGTTGCACTCCGCGCCGGGGCCTGCGGGCAGGTGTCGGCCAAGGTGTTATTGTTCACCTCGTCGGTGTCGAACGAGGGAAAGAGCAGTGCCGCCGCCTCCATGGCCCGAATGCTGGCACTGTCGGGGCGCAGGACGATCATCATCGACGCCGACCTGCGCGCGCCCACCGTACACCGTGCGCTGGGGATGCGCCGGGGGCCTGGCCTGGCCGAGCTCATCGAGGAGGGCCGAGACCTGGCCGACGTCATGCAACGCGACGCGGCGTCGGGAGCCGACGTGATCACTGCCGGAAAACGCCGTGGCGCATCGGCGGATATCCTGCAGTCGCCCCGCATGCAGGAACTGATCGGCGAGCTGGCGATCCATTACGACACGGTGATCGTCGACTCGCCGCCGGTGCTGGCGGTCTGTGACGCGCACATCCTGGCGCGGATGGCGGACCGGACGCTGATGATGGTCCGCTGGCGGTCGACGCAGGCGTCGACGCTGATTACCGCGCTCCAGCGCCTGGCGGACGACCGTGTTCCGGTGGACGGCATCGTCCTGTCGCAGGTCGACGGGAAGAAGTACAGCCACTACGGCTATGCGGACTCCGAAATGTTCTCCCCTGGTTTCCGCAAGTACTATACGCACTGAACACAATGCGGTGAGGAAAGGCGAGGGAAACGGCGTTCTTGCCGTTACCCTTCGTCCGACGACCGGCCGTTGCGGCTGCGCTGGGTTCCCCCTTCGGACCCGGCGCTCAGTCCCCCCGGCGGGCCAGCCCTGGCCGCAGCATCGCGTGGCTCCGGGTGGGAGCGATGCGGTAGTAGAGCTGCAGCAGCTCGCGCTCCTCATGGGCCCAGTTGTAGAAGCTCTTGACCGCCTCCCGGCCGCGCTTGCCCATCTCCTCGGCCTCTTCGGGATGTGCGAAGATCCACTCGATCGCCGAGGCGATGGCGTCGGGATCCTGGGGAGCCACGCAGATGCCGCAGCGGTGTCGCTCGATGATCCCACGGTGGTAGGGAAAGTCGGCGGTGATGACCGGGATGCCGGCAGCCATGTACTCGAAGAGCTTCACGGGCTGCGTGTCGAAATAGTTCTGGGTCGGATAATAGAGCGCCAGACCGACCCGGCTCTCCGAGAGGAGGCGCTGGACGCCGGCGCGGTCGAGACGACCGCGGTAGTCCACCCGCGACCAGCCCGCCGACGACTGCATCCGCTCACGCAGGGGCGTGGTCTCAATGCCTCCCGCCAGCAGCATCTTGGCGTCCGGGAAGCCGGCGACGCGGCCTATGGCTTCGACCATCTCCACGGCGCAACGATCTGCACAGATGGTGCCGACGAAGGCGACGCCCTGGCGCTCGGCGAAGGGTAGGCCGGCATCGGCCTTGAATTCCGTGAACAGCGCGAAGTTCTGCACCAGCGCCGTCCGCTTGCCCGGGAAACGCTTGGCTATGGTCGGCGTGGCCGCCACCACGCCGGACATCGTTTTGCCGGCGATCCACTCCACAAACTCGGCGACGGTCGCGATGGGCAAACGTATGGCGCGCGGAATCCACTCGCGAGTGATGATGTCGCGGGGCAGATCCTCGTGGACGTCGTAGACGACGCGCTTGCCCATCAGGCGCAACAGCAGGCTGCCGGGGATCAACTCGGGATCGTGGAAGTGGTAGACGTCGGCCTTGAGCTTCAGGCTGGTCAGCAGGACTGCGGTGGTGGTCGACAGCAGGCGCGTGACCAAGCCCGATTTGCGCTTCACGGCAACGATGTCCACGTCCTGCCGACGGACCGGCTTGCCGTCCCCCGTGACGAAGCGGTCGTCGGGGATGACCAGCGACACCTCGTAACCGGCCTGTGCCAGACTCACGCATTCCTTCGCGAAGATGCGGGCGTCGTCGCCGACATGCGTCGAGGACAGGTGGACGACCCTGACCCGATCCGGCTGCGGAAAGCTGTCTGGCATGAGTTCGTTTTCTCCATTTTATGGAAGGGGCCCGACCACCGGCGGCGCGTCGCAGGTCGCCATCGTGTTGTTTTACCCTACCGATGGCAATGCTGCTGTTGAACCACGCAAAAAGATCAACACGTTTCCCAGGCGTGCCGATCCCGTCTACTTTCGAGGCAGACAGCGGCGCGTCTCGGCCACCTCTCTTTCGCAGGTATCGTTTGTTTACTGCCTAAGGCCGGTAAGATAACATCGGCAGACGTGCCCAGCAGCCGGACACGGGGAGTGGATACGACGATGCATGTGCAGTTCGAGCAGCCCCTCGGCACCTACCGCCGCGCTGGTCCGCTATCCACTTTCCGCAGCGATGTGCTGTCCATTGAGGCGAGTTTTGTCCTATACCTCGTCGCCGGACGCTTCAAGGCTCTGCCCGAGTTCCAGTGGATTCCCTTCGATGTGACGATGTTTTTCTTTGTCCTGACGTTCGGTTTGATCATCTACAGGTGGGGTCAGCGCAATCTGAGGCTACTGCCGTTGGATGCACCCGATCTGTTGATGCTATCCTTTTGCGCTCTCGGAATTATCAGTATATTCTGGTCCAGCCTCGAACCCAAGAATTTCGACAAGACTTGGCGTTTCGTCTTGGCCAGCACCAGCGGATACTTCTTCGCCAGCATACTGGCGCAGGAGCGGGAGCGTCGGGAACGCATAGTGAGACTGATAATCTGGTTTAGCTGCGCTCTTCTTGCCTATTATGTTTACTTCCGTTGGGTTGTGGGTATCGACATGATGGAGCTGGAGAACACCGGCCGCGTCCGAGGGAACAATTACCTCGAATACGGTAACCACGCCGCTTACCTGTTTTTTGCGTTCCTTGCGCTCGCTATCTACGGGCCATCCCGCTGGATGCTCCTGGCGATGGTAGGTGCGGTGGCGTCGTTGTTCGCGCTGACGCTGATAGGCGCCCGCGGTCCCCTCGTCTTTTCGCTGCTCGGCATTCCGCTGGCCGGAGTCGCACTCTTCATGTGCCGTCGGAAGCTAGTGATCGGCGGCAGGCGGCTCATCCTGTTTTTGGTGGTGCTGGCCGTCATGGCGTGGGTGGGCTATGGAGCTCTTGTGGCGGTCAAAGGCTTTGGCGGTGCATCGGAGGAGCTCTATACGCTCCAGCGGCTCTCCCTCCAGCTCTCCAACGAGGCCACCGGCTCACTCGATGTGCGCGCCGAGGGGCGGGAGATTGCCTTCCGGCGGTGGTTGGAACAGCCGCTGCTGGGGTGGGGCATTGGCGAGTTCCGACTCCTGCACAGCGTGGATTACCCCCACAACCTGTTGCTGGAAACGCTGATGGAAATGGGACTTGCAGGGGCGGTCCTGTTCCTTTCGGTGCACGTCATGGCCCTTCTCGCCTGTATCCGGGTTGCCAGAGACCCGGCATCCAATTGGATAGACATGCTCATTGTCCTGAAGTTTGCCTCGGAGTTTCTCTCGCATGTGACCGTGGAGGGCTATCTTGGCGACAACCGCATGTACTTTGCTTTGCTGGCGATGGTGATCGGGTTGCGCCGTGCGATACCACGCCGCGCGACCGATAGCAGGGCGGCAGTCTCCGTTATGGACCCCCCATACAGGATGCGGAGCCGTGGGACGGCAGGATAGGAACCTGATTCACGGACCGTGTGCCGTCGGCGTTCCGCCGCCCCCCTCTTCTTTTGCGTCGCTTCAAAGACGGGCAACATCCGGCTATGGTTGGATAACAAAACATGGCCACCGCCGAAAGCGTAGCATGATGACTGGATCCCGGTGGCGCAAGTTTCACCGGAGCACAGCGCTTGCGGTGCACGCCAAGCATTGTCGAATGAAGGCGGTACTCTGCCCGACAAGCGTCCAACACAGCGGAAGGCGTTATGATAGCCGAGCTGATAATCGACCTATATGTTTCCTCGACCGGCTTGGACGTGAATCCTGGCACTAGGGACTTGCCGTTCCGGACCATCGTCAAGGCCTCGCAGGCGGCTCAGCCCGGCACTACGGTGCATGTGGCCCCGGGCACCTACGAGGGCGGCTTCCAGACCACCGCGAGCGGCACCACCGGCGCCCCGATCCGCTACGTCTCCGACGTCAAGTGGGGCGCCAAGATCGTCGGCTCCAACAACGGCGAGCAGGAGGGCTGGGACAACCGCGGCTCCAACGTCGTCATCGACGGCTTCGAGGTCGACGGCAGCGGCTCCTCGTGGCTGTTCGGCATCTACACCGCCGGCTCCAACTCGGTGGTGCAGAACACCAAGGTGCACGACATCGTCCGCAGTTCCGATGCCTTTTCGAAGGCCAGCACCGGCGTGGGCGGCGCCGGCATCATGGGCGACAGCTGGACCGGCGGCACCAACATCAAGGTGCTCGGCAACGTGGTCTACAATATCGGCCCTTTCGACGTCAGCAGCAGTCTGGTGCATGGCGTCTACATGGCGACCAGCGGCCAAGTACAGAACAATCTGGTCGGAAACGTCGTCGGCGACGGCATCACCACCTGGCACGACGCCACCAACCTGAAGATCCTCAACAACACGGTGTTCCAGGCGCGCGGCGCCGGCGTCATGATCGGCAGCGGCGACCATTACCACACGAAGAGCCCGAACGACTACTCGCAGATCTCCAACAACATCCTCTACGACAATGCCAAGGGCATCCAGGAACACGGCAACGTCGGCAGTTCCAACGCCTACACGAACAATCTCGTTTATGGCAACAGAACGAACTGGTTGCTGCGAAGCGGGAAGGCGACCGGCACGGTGAGCGCCGATCCAAAGTTCATCAACTATGTCCGCAGCGGCGACGGCGATTACCGTCTCAGCCCCGGCTCTCCGGCGATCGACGCCGGCGACAGTACCAATGCTCCGGCGGTCGACCTCGACGGCGTTTCTCGACCACAAAGCAAAGGTGTCGACATTGGTGCCTATGAGTGCGTGTTGCCCGATAGATCAAAACGAGCATCGGCAGCCGGACCACCTTAGTCTTCGATAGACAGTATATCAATCGTGATTGTATCTCGCTTATATGTTCGGAAAGCTGACAGAGAAATCCATGAGGGAGCTGATGAACGATATCCGTCCGCTCATCGAAGACTGCTGCGGCTGGAACCGGCGGACCTGGGCCGATGCCGTGGCCTTCGCCGTCTCGACCTTGCCGAAAGATCTCCACAACAAGAGCGTGCTGGAGATCGGTGCCGGCAAGTATTCTTGCATCGCCCCAGCCTTCGCTGCCATGGGAGCCAATGTGTTTTGCTCCTACTACAGGCAGCCGCGGCACGAAATAGAAAATGGACGCCTGCGCTACATTTCTGAGAAATATGGCATCAGGAACATTTCTTTGCTCGAAGTGGACATTCACAATGTCACGGGTGTATATGACATCATCGTTCTAAAATCGGTCTTTGGCGGTATTTGTCGCGGCGATGACTGCGGGAAAATGCGCACGGTGGTCAAGGGCCTCATGGAGCATCTTGCGGACGATGGCACCATCCTGACAATGGACAATGGCTACGTTGGCCCGTTCATTAAGCTATCCAGAATGTTTGGGGCTGGAAAGCATCGCTGGACCTACTTCAAGCAAGAAGACATACAGAACCACCTTGCCGACTACGATATCGAAACCAGAGGATTCGGGTTTCTGAATTTTGGTGCGGCGCGATTCATGTTTCGCCGCGACCTGGAGGTCCTGGAGGTCGTCAACAATGCGATCCATGCGGTCGATACGACGTTGCTCCGCCTGTTCGGCCTTCGGCAGCGGGCCGTCCTCGCCACGGTGATACGAAAGAAGAGTGCTGGTAAAGCGCCGTCAATGCCGGCGGCCTCGAGCCGTGTCTCGCCGTGTGCTCCGCTCTTGTCATACCGCCGGCGCCTGAAGGGTTCCATTGAGTAGGTTTCATGCGAATTGTGGCCACCAGTGGAACCACGTGACGGCCTTGAGGCGCTCGGGGTCATTGGCCAGCGCGCAGCAGCGGTCG
>Ga0196970_1001174_pt1 | contig 19818 bp, 18 predicted proteins | sample S1v_513CmetaG_FD_148672 | JGI IMG/M metagenome (GOLD analysis project Ga0196970, IMG submission 148672) | Soil microbial communities from Anza Borrego desert, Southern California, United States - S1+v_5-13C | ecosystem: Environmental > Terrestrial > Soil > Desert | place: USA: California...
GGAGTCGGTCAGCGGGTAGTTCGGCAGCAGGTTGGGCGCCATGCCAATCTGCCCCTTCAGGCCCCGCCGCCGATACTCCGCGACCGCCCGGCCATGGGAGAGGAGTATGTGGTGCGAGGACATAATGCCCAGCCGCAGATCCTTGAAGCCGGGGGCATGGACACCCCGGAAATGGCCCAGCATGGAGGCGCACCAGGGCTCGTTGTGCGTCATCCAGAGCGGCACCGTGTCGCCCAGGGCGTCGAACATGATCGCGGCATACTCGCCGAAGCGCTCGGCGGTGTCGCGGCTGCACCAGCCGCCTTCGTCCTGCAGGGCCTGGGGCAGGTCCCAGTGGTAGAGCGTGACCGCCGGGGTAATGGACCGGCTCAGTAGCTTGTCAACCAGCCGCCGATAGAAGTCGAGCCCCTTCTGATTGGCCGGCCCCCTGCCCGTGGGCTGAATGCGGGGCCAGGCGATGGAGAACCGGTACCCCTTGAAGCCAAGGTCCGCCATCAGGTCGACATCCGACTCGTACCGATGGTAGTGGTCGCAGGCGACGTCACCCGTGTCGCCGTTCAGCGTATTGCCGGGCGTGTGGCTGAAGCGGTCCCAAATGGACTCGCCCCGCCCATCTTCGTGAGCGGCGCCTTCGATCTGATAAGCGGCGGTGGCAGCGCCCCAGAGGAAACCGTCAGGAAAGCGCATGTTGCTTCGTGCCTCCAAACTTCGTATATCGAATAAACTAAGCTGGATTAGTCTTCCCTGCTGCGCGGTGGAAATCCTTTGGATTCGCTGCACAAACGCAGGGCGCTGCACATGTGTGCAACGCCCTGCGTTTTGACGAGCGGAATCAGTCTTCCTCAGAAGTGAAGCGAATCGCCTCCGCCGGACGGACAGGAGCGTACCCGCTAAAGACCTGGTTGTGGTGATCGACGATCTGGCGGGCCGTGAGCACGGGCGAATCAAACGTCGTGTGCCCGTCCCGCACCAGCTCCACCTTGTACCCAAGGGTCAGGGCATGCCGGAACGTCGAGTCGATGCAGTACTCCGTCTGCATGCCGCAGAGGACGATCTCCTGGATACCCAGCGAGCGCAGATGCTCACGCAGCGGGGTCTCGTGAAACGCGCTGCCATGCCGTTTGTTCACGAACATGTCTCCAGCCTGAACGTCCAGGTCAGGTACAACTTCCCACGGCTCCGAACCGTGGGCCAGATACTCATCTTCGTGCCGAACGAAGATGACCGGGGCACCGCTCTCCCTTGCCCGGGCGATGAGCCGGTTGATCACGGCAATCATCTCCGGCCCGTCGAAGGCTGCCTGGCCATCGAACGCGTATACACCCTCCTGGACATCAACCACGAGCAGCGCCTTTCCCACAGGTCTCAGCCTCCTGTACACTCCAGTATCCTTTCAATATTACAACAGAGAAAGACACATCTCCTGTGCGTTTGCGTTTACATCGGAACCCTGCTACGGCTGGATCTGGCCACACCACCGGGAATGGCTACAGCCAGCGCAACGCCTGGACCGACTCCGCGGGCGCCGGCGCATCCTCGCCCGTGGTGTTCGGAAAGAATTTCCACGGAGCCACGAGGAAGGGGCGTACAAACTCGACGGAACTGCGCTTGACTGGGGCGTGCTGCACGCTCAGAGTCCCCTGCGCTGGCAGCCAAGCCTGTCGAAGTCAGTCGGAACTGGGCGAATCCTAGGCATTTATGACGAACCTGTGGTCTGATTGCTGGTCTCAAGGGCCAGGCACTCTGCAGTTCCGTCCAGTTTGTCGAGGTCAACACCGAGACTGGCCTGAAAAAGTTTCCGAACCAGGGTTCCAGCCCCTCCGCCGCCTGAAGGCGGACGGGACGCCGCGACTCCCAATATCAGGATAACACAGAACGCATATTCGACCTGTCGAAGGCTGAAGGTGCGTTTTTCGTTTCGCTCGTCAACACTCGACATCACACCGGGCGCCCCTGGCTCCCAGTGGCACTCGCAGTTTAGGTTTGACCCACCATGGCAGATTAGCTGCCCCACTCGGGTGGGGGTACGCTCAGTGGGCCAGAAGTTGCACGGGCAATCTCGCATATCGATGCAAGTATGATGATCTTGCTGTGTGAAGACTCGGGACGTCTTTTGTCAATTAGGATTGCGACGCGGAAGCCAGTCAGGCAAAAAAAGGCCACGGTTATGTAAGGCCGAGGTCATCGGCGTTTTGAGCACGTCTTAGGCAGCCTTGGGTTGAGGCTGCCGGTATGGAACCTGGTCTCGGATCAGGGCGAAGATCACGTCACAAAGCCGTCGCATCAGGCAACGAAGTGCGGCGGTTTTGCTTTTCCCTTGGGCAACCTTTCGGCGGAAGTACGCCTGGGCAACTGGGTTTCGTCGGATCTGGTTCACAGCTACGCAATAGAGCGCATGGTTGAGGGCCCGACACCCATGCTTGGAACGCCGTTTTCTTCTGGTCATGCCTGAGCTGTTTTCCAGGGGTGCGACGCCGGCGTGTTTGGCCAGCTTGGCTGCGGTAGTGATCCGGGTGGTGTCGACGTGTGCCAGGATCTTGGAGGCCAGGACCGTATCTACACCGTCCATGGTGGTAAGTGTCTGCCCAGTCTGCTGGAGCAGCTTGTCCATCCGCTCTACCAGGCGTGCTATCTGGTCATCCAGCAGGCGGAGCTGTTGGACCAGATCCCGGACCAGGAAGTCCCGCTGCTCAGTTAGGAATGTGCTGCTGCCCTTCTTGTCGGCGGCATTCAGGATTTCCAGGACTTTTTCCTCGGTAATTTGCAAGTGCCGTTGGCGGCGAAACCAGCTGAGCATGCGTTTGACGCCAAACCCCCTAAAGTGCCGGGGGGACGGAAAGCGTTCCCAGAACGCCAGAGCGGCGGGACAGAATGTGTTGTAGAAGATGTCCCGGTAGTTCGGGTGCTGCTGGTATAGCAAGCTGTGAAGCCGGTTTCGCAGACTGACACGGTTATGGACCAGCACGTCCCGCTGCTGCACTAACTCCTGCATGGCCTTGGCCACCTCGTCGGAGCCGGCCTCCGGCAACTCCTCCAGGTTGTCCATGAGGACCTTGGCTATGGCTCGAGCATCAATGGCGTCACTCTTCTCCGGGTGTGGAGCCTTTCGGCGCTGTCGATCGGTGAGCGTGGCGTTGATCTCCTTCACCACAAACCCCATTCCACGAAGGAACGTGGCAAACAGATAGCCGTACCCGCCTGAGCCTTCAATCCCGAAGATGATCTTCATTCGCTCGGGGCAAGCCGCTTTGACCTGCTCTACGACACCGGGAAAGCTCTTGGGGTCATTCGGAAAGTCCAGTTGCAGATGAACGCGCGACCAGCAGTCGCATACGGCAAGGGAATGTTGATGCTTGTGAGTGTCGGTACCCACAAATGCGAATTGGTCGGGCCTGAGCATGAAGCAACACCTCCGGCTGTTCAAGTCGTTTTCCACCGATCAGTGCTTGCCACTGTGCTAGCGTTCAATCGCGCCGTCTTTTCCATCACTTCTTCGGTGGAGGCTGAGGAGTGGCGGTCCCGTGAACAAGCGTTACCCATAGGGCCGCACGGAAGACTGAAGTGCCAAGCTCCTCGTCCAAAACTTCACCGGCATCCCGCCGGAAAACCTGCAAAGGAAACTGGGCCGGGAAGGACCGCCTGTCCCGAGACTGAGCGATACCCGTTAGGGTTGCGTGCGGAATTAGGAGACGTTACCACCCGGCCCAAGGACCTTACCCCCGGGGCTACAGAGACAAACACCAAAAGAGTACGGGCCAGAGGCCGCCTGTCCCAAGACTGAGCGATACCCCATCGGGGCCACGTGCGGAAGTCAAGACGTTACCCCCGGCCCAAAAGAAGACCCGCCACCGTGATAGTACACACAGTGGCGGGATTCTGCGTCGACGCTTTCGTTATGGCCAGGGAGATTATGTGCACTGTCAGTGGGCGGAAAGCCCTAGTGGGAACTTCCTTGGGCTTCAGGTTGATGAAAGATCGTCGAGCTGGTCATGACCATGTTCTGCAAGCTAATCGGGGTCAAGGACTCAAGCAAGAAGGCTGAGTAAGTACGACAAAGCAGCCTCTTCCGCACGGTCTCTTCGAATCAGCTCTGGACCAGCCTGGGCATCCCGAAGCCGACGGTACAGGGCGGCCGCAGCCTTGAGAGCCGCTCCGCAAGAGGAACAATCATGTCCGGCGAGAGTACGCTTCAGGTCGGGCAGTTCTTCGACAGCCAGCGTCTCCAACCGTCTGACCCCGCGGGGGAGGTGTCCGTGACTGACCAACGCAAGTGGTCCCAACACCTGCTGGCGCATGAAAGTCAGCATATCGATCACCTCGAATAGCTCTCCCCGCCCCAGTTTGACCGCCCCGTAGTGGACCCAGACCCAAAAACGGTCCTCGACCCACTGCAGGTCGGGCATAGGGTGACTGGGCTCCGAACTGCCAATGGCAGTGGTCAGCTCCCCGTTTCGTTCCCAGAGCACGACCGGATTTTCGATTCGCCTGGAGAGTCCATCCAGGGTGATCATCTTCATGTCAACGTGGAGCAGGGGATTAGCATAGAGGCAGATGATAAGGCGGGGCTCACCGACATGTTCCCCGGAAAATCCCGACAGAAGATCGCCAAGCCGTCCAGCTACCTCCATGCGCTCTGCCATCACCTCAGCATACGAACCGTCAGTTGAGACGACGATCAGGTCCAGATCGGAAAACCGATCCATGTTCTTCGTAATCCATGATCCTGCCGCCGCTACCCCTAGAATGCGCGGGTCGTTCTGCAGGATGGGCATCGCTCTGTCCAGAAACCGCTGATGATCGATTGGGAGCACCACAATCCCCTCCTTTGACAAGCGTATTAGAACAATATACAAGTGGCCAATAGCGCTGTCAACGAGTGATAAAATGTGAGTCGACGTAACGAAGCGGAGTCGTCGCCATCGGATGAAGCATCGGGCCGGATCATTCTCTGCCGCTTTGGAACTGGGGCGTTCTGCAACGATTGAACTCTGTCGTCAAGGTATTGCCGTTTAAGTACCTCTCCGGCATACTAGAGTCAGAATGACCACGCGCGCCACTTGACGGAGGTGTGCCGAATGGACGAGACTCGAGAACTTCTGAGGGCAGTGATTAGCCGTCTGGAGGAGATGGGTGCCGAACTGAAAGGTCTTCGGACCGAAGTCAAAGAGTTTCGTGCTGACACCAACGAACGACTGGAGAAGGTCGAAGAGCGGCTAGACTATCTAGCCGCTAAATGGATGGAACATGACGAAGAGATTCACAAGCTGAAGCGGAAGCAGGCATGAATGGTCTTTGCTCCATCGTACTTACCTGACCTGGGCTACTTCGTCCTAAGTAGCGCCAGGTCTTTTCCTTGGTGACCATAACCACGGGCGCTGCCTGGTGACCCTACATCATCGGGCCGAAATCGAATGCGATGGCGCCGAGGATGATCATCCTCGGCGTGTAGCCTACCCCGCGCACAAGCGTTCGAATACAGCCGCAAACGGGCGCCCGCCAACGCCTGCGGGCACATCCCGCGACCATGAAGAAGCCCGCAAACAATCTGCCTCCCCGTGCCTGTACGGGCACAACCACCCCAAAAACGGGCCAAACGCCTGCATCAAGAGGCCGATTTCGCACCAAAAACCAGTCCGCGTGAAAAAGAACCACAATGGATGAGAATAAATCAAAATGGATGAGTCCGCGCCAGTCCGCGCAGCCACGTGTCTGATCCGAAGGGCGAACGAAACACAGTGCCGCCCTGGGCGCACATCAGTGTCCCAGAGCGGCATTGCAGGCACGTGAACCCGGTTGCCGGGCCGAACAAACCGTACGAACCCGAACCACCCCGCGGCTTCCAGAACTAAAATGGACGAGTCTGAACGAGTCCGCGCCAAAAATCACCACAATGTACCAAAATAAATCAGTCCGCGTGACAATGTATCAGTCCGCGTGACAATGTACCAACCCGCGCCAGTCTGAACAGACCCCCGCTACACGTAGCTCAGGAAAATCTCCTCCAGGCTCTGGTGAAAGACCTGCACCCCGGTCACTCCAGGCAAGGCCCGCAACCGCTCGCCCAACCGCTCCTCGCCATCCCGGGCAAAGAGCAGCCACCCGCCATGCTCCCGCACGGCCCGGCGCACGCCCGGCACCGCCAGCAACGCAGCCTCCTCCACCGCCCCGGCCACCCGGGCCCGCTTCTCTTCCTGCTTCAGATCATCAACGGCGCCCGACACCGCCACCCGGCCGGCTACCAGAATCGAGGCCCGGTCTGCCAACCGCTCAATCTGATGCAGATCATGGCTGGAAAGCAGCACCGTGCAGCCCGTCTCCATGGAATCGGCCAGCAGCACCTGCAGATACTCATGCCGATTCTTGGGGTCCAGCCCCATGGTCGGCTCATCGAGAATCAGCAACTCTGGCTGCCCGCCCATCACCAGCGTCAGCGCCAACTGCGACTTCATCCCGCCCGACATCTGGCGGACCACCTGCTTCATCGGCAGGCCGAACAGATCCATATACCGACGCACGATCGCATCATTCCACCGGGGCTGAACCCCACGGCAGAGGCCGATCAACTCCTGCGCAGTCATCTGCTCGGGCAGCGCCTGGGTCTGCGCCACGTACCCGATGCGCGCCTTCAGCGCCGTGGGCGGATAACCCGGTCCCAGGTCGACGCCCAGCACGGTGCCGGCGCCGCCGTCGGGCCGGATCATGCCCGTCAGGCAGCGAATCAGCGTCGTCTTTCCGGCCCCGTTGGGCCCCAGCAGGGCGGCGAAGGAGCCGGTGGGCACGGTCAGGTCGACCGATGACAACGCAGCCTTGCCGCCATACCGTTTGGTCAGCCCTTCAAGCCGAATGGCCACATCACTCACCCGATCGCCTCCTCTCCGCTTCTGCCATCCGCTCCGAAAAGATGGCCGCGGCCCGCTCTGACCCGATGCGCAGCCGGTACGCATCTGCCACCAGCTTGTCCACGGCCTCGGTGAACTGCCGCAGGCGTTCTTCTTCGGTAATCATATGGTCTCGGTCGGCAATAAAAGAGCCCTTCCCGCGGGGCGTCTCAATGACGCCGGCACGCTCGAGCTCCTGATAGGCCTTCGCCACCGTGTTCGGGTTGACGGCCAACTCCACCGCCAGGTCGCGGACAGAGGGCAGCCTGTCGCCTGCCCTCAATACGCCAGATGCCACCGCCTGCTGCACCTGTTCCACCAGTTGCCGGTAGATGGGCGTTCCGCTAGATGGGTCGATGTGATACCACACAAAGCGCCCTCCTCCCGCCCACCATTCTACACAGCAATCTGCTTGCGCTGGAAGACCCGTATGGCCAGCACCAGGAAGAGCAGGGCGCCGCCCCCCAGTATGAGCATGTCAACCCATGGCACTTCGCCCCGGCTGACGATGGCGTTCACATCATGCAGCCCGAACGGCAGCCAGTTGCGCAGGCTCTTCACCACACCCGTGGCATCTGCGGTTGCGATGTGGAAGAAGTTCAGCCCCAGCCCGATGCCCAGCATGGTGCCCGTTCCGGGCCCATAGTCATCGATGAACAGGCTGACCAGCAGCATCAGGGCGCCGAGAAAGAGGAAGAGCAGCAGCGAGCTGAGCACGGCCAGCGCATAGCGCCCGAAATGCCCTTCCTGTCCCAGGGCCATTACACCGGCCGCCATGCCAACATAGCTCGCCAGGTGCAGAACGGTCAGTGAACCGGCCAGCACCCCGAACCGGGAGAGCAGCACCTGCGTCCGGGAAACCGGCAGTGACAGCACGAACTCGATCGTCCGCCGGTCCATTTCACGGGTGATCATGCCGGCCACGAACAGGGCCGTGAAAATCACGTAAGGCAGCGTAATCCAACTGCCGAGGACGTAGCCCTGAATCCAGCCGTCCAGGCTCCCAAATGTGCCCCCGTCCATGCCAATCAGGCCCTTTACGACGCCCTGGGCGTTCGCCATCGCCTTCTCCATTTGGGCGATCGAACCGGAAGTGCTCATGACGTCGTAAATGTAGGTCGTGACAAAGCCGATGACGCCGAGAATGGCCGCCCAGACCAGAGTCGAGATCGCTTCGCTCTTGGCATGTTGTCTAAACAGGGTCATGGATCTCCACCTCCGTCCGGCCTAGGCCGAGAACTGTTTCCGATTGAAGGCCCAGAAGCTTACCGCCAGCCCGCCCACGATGGCCACCAACAGCACAACGGCGTTCAGGGTGTCGATGGTGCCGGTGCGCATCACCATAGCTAGGTCGGCGTAGCTGTACGGCGTGATCAGGCGTATCGCCCGGCTCAAATGGGCGCCGCGGAAGACATACTCCAGGAAGAAGGTCAGGGTGACCAGCCCCAGGAAGAGCTTGACGCCCACGCTGTAGTCATCGATCCACATCGATGCGGCCAAGGTGACGGCCGCGAGGGCCATGCAGAGCAGCCACAAGTTGACGAAAAGCACGTTCAGGTGGGCCCAGGAACCCTCGTACCCCTGCGCCGCGATATCGAAGCGGAGCACCGCCCAAATGGCGGCGTTGACCAGCGTCACGTTGACGGCCAGCACGCCAAGACGGGCGAGCAGCACCTGCATCCGCTGCACGGGCAGGGCCAGCAGAAACTCCACCGTCCGGCGGTCTACTTCACGTGTGACGATCGAGAGCGCCATAATCACGGCGTAGAGCGTCGGAATTAGGACCGTTCCCTTGCCCACCGATATGGTCAGGTAGATGTCAACCACATTCATGCCGGTGAAGTCGCCGTACAGCGCCAGCATCGACGCCGGCATCGCCTCAAAGATGCCGCCATCGACGAAGGTGCCGACTGAGCGGGTAAGTGCGAACCCCATCAGTGCGCCCACGGCCATCCAGATCAACAGGCCCTTGATATGGGCCACAAAGAACTGGCGGAAGAGTGTCACCGTCCGCCACCTCCTCCTTCGTAGAAGGCCCGGAAGATCTCTTCAAGGGGCGGGTCAGACAGGCTCAGGTCGACCACCGAGGACCGGGCGAGTTCCCCCAGCAGGGGATCGATGGCACCGTGGAAGGTGAAACGAACCTTGCGTCCTTCGACCTGCAGGTCCTTCACACCGGCGACTTTCGCCAGATCCGGTGCGGCCTGGCGGAACTCGACCGATACGTACTTGACCCGTTGCCGCTTCAGGTTCTCGACATGATCGACGGTGACGATCCGCCCGTCACGGATGACGCCGACCCGGTCGCATAGGCTCTCCACTTCCGAAAGCACGTGGCTGGACATGAAGACGGTCTTGCCCCGGGCCTGCTCTTCCCGAATCAGCGAGCTGAAGATCTCCTGGACCAGCGGGTCCAGCCCGGAGGTCGGCTCATCGAGGATGATCAGGTCAGGGTCGTGGGCCAGGGTCGCGATAATCGCGACTTTTTGTTTATTGCCCCGGGAGAGCGTCTTGAGCCGGCGCTTCAGGTCGATTTCCAGCCGGTCGGCCAGCTCCTTGACCCGGCTCCGGTTCTTGATGCCCCGGACGGCCAGGGCAAAGTCGAGGTTCTGCTGGCCGCTCAGGAAGTCGTAAAGGGCGGGGTCAGACGGCAGGTAGCCGACCCGGGCCCGAATGGCGCGGCTTTGAGTGAGCGCACTCATGCCAAGCAGGTTGATGTTGCCCGACTGCGGATGCATGAAACCGAGCATGGTGCGAATCAGGGTGGTCTTGCCCGCCCCGTTGGGGCCCAGGAAGCCAAAGACTTCGCCCTGCTGAACTTGCAGGTTGACGCCTTTGATGCCGCGCCCGTTGCGATACAGACGAGTAAGGTTCTCGACGTGAATCGCTTGCATGGTAGGTCACCTCTACGAAAGATTGTACCCGTGTACTACCACAATAGTACACGGGTACAGTGCGGTGGTCAAGAGGGATTTCGGTGCCGGGGCGGGGCAGGTCCCCGGGCCATGCCCAACCCCGGCACCCGCCCCGGCCCCTGCCCCACCCAGCCCCTGCCCCACCCAGCCCCCGCCCCGGTCCGGCACCCGCCCCGGTCCGGCACCCGCCCCGGCCTCCGCCCCGGCCTCCGTCCCGGCCTCCGCCCCCGCCCCGCCGGGGTTTGGAACTTTTTTCAACGGTATCACGGCACGACCTCGGTCAAACTGGACGGAACTGCGGTCCCATTCATCTCTCGGCGCCGGAAACGCGGCCTCGGTTCGTCAGGTTTCTCCAGGTTCCACCTAGTTCCGACGGAGTTCGACGTGCTTCCCTTTCGACGCCCGAGGCTGCCGGCGTCATTTGTGCCCGGATTACCCTGAGTTCCGTCGAGTTTGTCGCCGCCGCCATCGTTCGAGTGCTGAAATCCTTTCCGAACGGCCCCAACTGGCAACGGCGACTTGGCGCCGGGTGCGCGTCGTGGCTGACTCCACGTGTAACCAGCCCACGACCGAGCGAAACCGCCGCAGTGAGCCAGGTCACCAGGACGCCGCCCAGGTCATCGGTAAGCCTTGTCTTACCTGAGATGATGCCAATAGAAGATCCATGACAGCGCCCCGGACGTTGTCGACTCCGGAACATCGGGATGGTTCTGAGCAAGCTCGAGCCGCAGTGAGTCCGGAATCAGCACCTTTCTGCCGGTCCGCGTAAATACATCCCAGCATGCGTCCTCGTTACTGCAGATGAGAGCAGCAGCCTCCTCGTACACAGCTAACACTTTTTGAAACGCTGCTGCACACTCAGCCAAGCTCATATGGGGGAACTTCTTCCTGATCGCCTTTGCAGCGTTCCTCGGTTTCCCACCATAACCGTCGTATTCGACGAAGCGGATGACCCGGGACAACACCTGGTCATAGAATGCGGCCGTGTCTGACATCGGCTACACCCCTGTGCGGAACCCATCACTACAGCATATTTCGCCCTCGCACACAGTGACCGTGAGCGCTGACCATGTGATGGCGTGCTTGCTGCCCCGGGGGCCTTCGGTCTATTTTGGTCAGGCCCCAGCGGGTGGCATGGATCAAAGTGGATCGATGATGCCCTGCGATGGGGTTTTCGGGCGTAATTCACCTTGACTGGCGGCCAGAAAACCCCATTTCCGGCCTCGATCGATCTGCTTTGGACCGCTCAACAGCGCGAAGCTGTACCATTTTGGATCGATGGCAGGGCGACCTCAGCGGGCGGCCCGGGAACGATCAGGGGCAAGACGATCCCCGGCAAGTCCTCGGACAAACGCCACGGATCTGTGGCCGCGCCGGAAGAGCCAGTCTGCCGGGCACCGGCCCCGGGGGCGGTCGCACACACACCGCTTCAGCGCAAGGTGCTCGCCCACTCCTCCCGGGTCAGGGCATACTCCACGTCGCCATGCTCGGCGCCTTCAATATAATCCGGCCACTCCTGGAAGAAGGTCCGCACAAACCGCAGCCCCGCCTTCTCCATCACCCGGCGGGAGCCCAAATTCACCGCCATGGTCGTGGCCCAGATGCGCCGGGCGCCCAGCTCGCTGAACCCCTTGCCAATCAGCGCCTTTGACCCCTCCGTGGCATAACCCTGGCCCCAGGCCGACCGGCGCAGCCGGTAACCCAGCTCAGGCTCATCCAGCGGGCCGCCCGGCGCCGGGCGAAAGTGGAACCAGCCCAGGAACTCCCCGGTCCTCTTCTCAATGGCAGCCCAGAAGCCATACCCTGAGAACCGCTCGTAGTAGCGAAAAAACGCAGGCAGATAGTCGTGCGCAATCTCCTCCCGCGGCGTGGGCCTGCCTCCGTTGATATAGCGCATCACCTCAGGGTCGCCGTCCAACGCAACCAGGTTGTCGACATCGTCAGGCGTGAACTGCCGCAACAAGAGCCTTTCCGTCTCCAAAAAGACCTTTGTCTCCCTCACGCTTCTCCCTCCAGCACCACTTCCGCCGTCTCCCCGGCCGTCACCTTAATCCGCACCGGGGGCGCCCCACCGCCCTCCAGCGTCACATCATACTCGCCCACGGGTATCTCAAAGAAGCGCACATCTCCCAGCGCATCGGTGCGCATCAGTTCGTCGACCCGGTCCGGGTCAGCAGGGAGGGTCAGGCGCACCAGCGCGTCGGAAACGCCGCTTCCACCAGCCATCACCCGCACGGCCACCGTCCCGGTCTGGGCGGGCACCATGGTCAATACGACCACCCGAGTCTTCCCACGTTCCACCTTGACCACCTGCGCCTCCACCACCCGGTGCTCCCCTGCCCGCGCAGTCACCCGGTACGAACCAACGGCCAGCGCCTGAACCGCCTCGCCGCCCCCGTCCGTGGAGATCTGCGACTGCTCACGACCCACGGCCGATGTGAAGACGGACGCGTATGGAACCGGCTTCCCCGCCTGATCGACCACCCGGATCTCAAGGCGGCCCACCTGGGGCATCACCAGTTTCGGCATCGCGATGCCACCCCGCTTGACGGTTACAAAGACCGGCCCGGCCTTTGACTCTCCGGACCAGGCATACAGCTCATAACGGCCCGCCGGCACATCGGTCAGCGTAAACGAGCCGTCCGGGCCAGATTTCACAGGCTGTGCCGCCCTTGCGACCCCGCCGGGCATACGCAGTTCAATGTGTGCATCGGCGACAGCCGCCCCCGTAATCTGGGCCACCACAAAGCCTTTGACTGTGCCGAGGGGCACCCGGCTCAGGCGGAAGGTCAGGGTCATGGCGTCCCCCGCGGCGCCCACCTGGACGCGCTGCTCGGCGCTTCGCAGATACCCGGGCGCCTGGGCTGCCAGGACCAGGTCGCCTTCGGCCGCCTCCAGGTACAGCAAGCCCCCTGCGCCCGTATAGGCACGTGCCTGCACGTCGCCCGCCCACAAATACGCTTCCGGCAGGATCCGGCCGTCCGGTCCAAGCACCCGCACGGCGATCCGCACCCGGCGCTTCAGTATAATATCGACCGTCGTGGTCTGATGGGCATCCACCGTGACGGCAGTTCCGCCCGGCATATAGCCAGGGACACCAACGGTCAACTGATAGGTCCCGGGCGGCAGGGGCTCATAGGCGAAAGAGCCGTCCGCCTCAATATTGACGGCCGTGCCCAACGGGCGCCCACGCTGGTCGAATAGCAGCACGAGACCGTCTGTCACGGGTGCGCCTTCGGAGTTCAGCACCCGACCGCCAACGAGACCGGTCGGCACCCGCTCCACGGTGAACGTGATGCTGACCGCTTCGCCGGGAGTGACCATCACAATCTGGCTGGCCGATGTGGTATAGGCGGAACCGCCCGCCGTGATGGCATACTCCCCCGCATCCACGGTGATGCTGACGGTCCCGGCCGGGCCTGTCGACGTTCCGACCGGCGACCGCCGGATACCGCCGACCATCTGGGCGATGGAGATATCCGCGTGTGCAGCCGCGGCCCCGTCCGGCGTCCTTACTTCCGCGATGATGCGACCTTTCGGGGTAAGCTGCAGCACCACCTCTTTTACTTCGCCCGCGCCGACCTGCACGATTTCGAACCCACGCGAATACTGGCCGCCGAAGGCGGCCGCATCACCCGCGGAGACCACATACGAGCCGGGGGATAGGTTCGCAAACGTAAACACACCCTGGGCGTCCGTTCTGGCCGGAGCCCCCAATGGCTTGCCGGCGCGAAGCAGCACCACGTGAAGACCGCTGACCGCTTCGCCGGAGGTCTTGTCGATCACTTGCCCCGCGATATGCCCGTTAGCAGTGTCTTCGGCCCCGGCCGCCGACAGCGGCAGGGCAAGCAGCAAAATGAGTACGGCGAAGATGAGTCGGACGGCGGCCTGGCGCAAGAAAGGTCCCTCCTTGATTGATGCTGCACCTGCCACAAGTTTACCACATCATCGAATTATATAGGTTGCAACTGAATACCCCCGCAAGGCCAGCCCTGCGGGGGTTCGTTCATCTACTTCTCGGTTACGCCGAAGTGGGCCAGAATCATCCGCTCCAGGTTCTCCGCTGCGGGCTGGCGTCCATCCCGCTCCCGCTTCACCAGCAGGGAGGTTGTCCGTGCAATGGGCTGCAGTCCGGCCACGCTCACCTGCACCAGCCGGCCCGCCTGCAGATCGCCCTCTACCGCGGACCGGGGCACCATCGCGACACCAAAGCCCTGCTCCACCATCAGGCGGACGGCCTCGTGGCTGTCGAACTCCATCGTCACGTTCGGATAGATCCCGTGCTGTTCAAGAATCGCATCCACAAACGTGCGGAAGCGCGACGGCGCCTGGAACGAAATCATGGGGACCTGACCCAGTTGATCCAGGGGCAGCGGCTCCTGCAAATGCCGGCGGAACTCCGGCGAGCAGACCAGCACCACGGGATCTTTGCATAGGGGAATTGACTTGAGACGTGGATGAGTCACAGGGGTCGGGGTTATGGCCACGTCAATCTCGCCCTGAAGCACCCGCTCCAGCGTCTCCGCCGTGCGGCCTGCTTTGACCGTCACCCGCACCGCCGGATACTGCCGGGCAAACTCGGCCAGAATTGGGGGGAGAATGCCCACGCCCACGGTGGTCACTGCGCCGACCGTCACCCGGCCCCGGTCATGGTCGACCAGGTCCGCCACCGCTTCGCGCAGTTCGCCCACGCTGGCGGCCATCCGCCGGGCCCGTTCATAGACCAGCTCACCCGCAGGCGTCAGACGGAACTGCCGGCTGGTCCGGTCCAGGAGCGGCGTGCCCAAATCCGCCTCAAGTGCTGCCACCTGCCGGGTGACGGCCGGCTGACTCAGACCGACCAGCTCACCGGCCCGCGAGAAGCCCCCAGTCTCGACAACACGGCAAAAAGTGATCAGATGCTGCAAGATCAAACCGGGCGACCCCCTACAAAAGTACTATGCACCCCTGGTATTCGTTCTATGTTGACTATGCATTTTCATCATAGCCCAACCCGGCGTATAGTTGGAAGTAGACAATTAGGATGGTTTCTAAGATCTCGCTCCAGCGCCTACCGGCAGTAGGGTAACACCTTTGGTATCATCTACAGTGGCACATACTGTCACGGCGCTGCACAAAAGAGGAGGGGACTCGCAATGTTCTCGGAGGTTTGCTGGCAGATCGGCGGCGAGCAGGGCACCGGCCTTGATTCGACCGTGGAGGTCTTCAACACCGTTGCCAGCCGTGCGGGCTACTACGTCTACGCCTACAAGACCTTCGCCTCCCGTATCAAGGGCGGCCACACCGACTTCACCACCCGCCTGGGCACTACCCGTGTACAGGCCCCGGCCCCGGGCGTCAACCTGCTGGTCGCACTCGACCAGGAGACGATCAACCTGTGCGCCAAGAATGTCTACCCGAACGCCATCGTCCTGGCCGACGATGCAATCAACCCGACGCTGCCCGAGGGCGTCAGCGCCAAACTGCTGACGATTCCCTTCAATAAGATGACCCTGGCGCTGGGCAACCCGCTCATGAAGAACAACATCGTGCTGGGCGCCAGCGCTGCCTTCCTGGGCCTGCCCCTGGAGGGCTTCAAGGCCTATGCCTCCCGCCGGTGGGGCAACAAGGGCGAAGAGTTCGTCGCCCTGATTCACACGGCCATGGAGCAGGGCTACGAGCACGTTCGCACAAACTGGCCCGACCTGGCCATCGCCCTGGCCCCGGCTGACGGCAAGGAGCGCCTGCTGATGATCGGCAACGAAGCTGCGGCCCTGGGCGCCCTGGCGGGCGGCTGCCGCATGATCTTCTCCTACCCGATCACCCCGGCCTCTGAAATCGCCGAAACGCTGGTCAAGGCCTTCCCGAAGGTCGGCGGCATCGCCGTTCAAATGGAAGATGAGCTGGCCTCCATCGTCGCCTGCGTCGGCGCCGGCTTTGCGGGCGCCCGTGCCATGACCGCCACCGCCGGCCCCGGCCTCTCGCTCATGCAGGAAGCCCTCGGCCTGGCGTCGATGACCGAGACCCCCGTGGTCGTGGTGGACACCCAGCGCGGCGGCCCCTCCACGGGCATGCCGACCAAGCAGGAGCAGTCCGACCTGCTGGCCATGGCCTACGGCGGCCACGGCGACGGCCCCCGCATCGTGCTGGCCCCCGGCAGCGTCGAGGAGCTGGTGCCCCTCACCGCCGAGGCATTCAACCTGGCTGACAACTACCACTGCCCGGTCATCATCGCTTCCGACCTGGCGCTGGCCCTCTTCCAGCAGACCGTCGAGCCCGAGGCCGTCGAGCTCTCCACCCTCCCCAAGGTCGAGCGCGGCCCCATCGCTGACCCCGCCGCCCTCGCTGCCCTGGGCCGGGACGTCTTCGAGCGTTACAGCAAGAAGACCAACGAGAACGGCGTCTCCGAGCGCTCCATGCCCGGCATGAAGAACGGCCAGTTCCTGGCCACCGGCGCCGAGCACGGCGCCTTCGGCAAGGTGACCGAGAACGCCGCCAACCGTGTCTATATGATGGAGCGGCGCATGCACCGCCTGCGCACCGTCAAGACCGAGGCCGTCCGGTACTTCGGGCCTGCGAACGCCGACCTGGTCATCGTCGCCTTCGGCACCACCCTGGGCGCCGCCAAGGAAGCCCGGGCTGAAATCGAGCAGCTGACCGGCAAGCAGGTCGGCGTGCTCCAGATTCGCCTCATCTTCCCGGTGCCGGTCGCTGAGATTCAGAAGTATGTCGGTAACGGCAAGGCCCTGGTGGTCGAGTCGAACGCCGTCGGCCAGTTCGCCTTTATGCTGAAGGGTTCCGGTTACAACCCGGCGGGCCTCGCCAGCCTGCTCAAGTACGACGGCAACCTGATCACGGTGGAAGAGATCCGCACGGCGGCCACCCGGGTCCTGAACGGCGAAGCGCAGTTCATGGTGACCGGCGGCGGCGCCGGGGTGCGCAATACCAGCGATCCCACCATCGTCCTCGAATCCGCGAAGGAGGCGCACGTCTAATGGCCACGATGGCTGATTTCCGGACTTCCGAGAAGTCCTGGTGGTGCCCCGGTTGTGGTGACTTCGGCGTTCTTGCTGCCCTGCAGAAGGCGCTGGTTGAGCTGGGCGTGGAGCCCGAGCAGGTGGCCCTGGCCTCCGGCATCGGCTGCTCCGGCAAGATTGGCAACTATATCAACTCGTACAACCTGCACGTGGTCCATGGCCGGTCGCTGCCGGCCGCCCAGGGCATCAAGCTGGCCAACCGTGAGCTGACGGTCATCGCGGCCGGCGGCGACGGCGACGGTTTCGCCATCGGCATGGGCCACTATATGCACGCCCTCCGCCGCAATGTCGACATCACCTATATCGTCATGGATAACCAGATCTACGGCCTGACCAAGGGCCAGACCTCTCCCACCTCCGACGGCGGCTTCCAGACCAAGTCGACGCCCAACGGCAACATTGAGAAGTCGGTCAACCAGATGCAGCTGGCCATCGCCTCGGGCTGCGGCTTTGTGGCCAACGGCTTCTCGGCCAACCAGAAGCAGCTGGTGGAGATCATCAAGCGGGCCCTGCGGTTCCCGGGCTTTGCGCTGGTCAACACCTACAGCCCGTGCGTTACGTTCAACAAGACCAACACCTACGATTTCTACAAGGCGGAGATCGTCAACCTGGACGAGGATCTGTCCTACGATCGGTCCGACCGGTTCGCCGCCATGAAGAAGCTGATGGAGACGAACGAGCTGGTCTCGGGGATTATCTACGAAGACCCGAACCCGACCCGGTATGAAGATAAGGTCACCGGGTTCCGGGAACAGGGGATTGTGAACCAGGACCTGGCTGTTGATCCTGCGCTTTGGGCGAAGTTGGTGGGGCAGTACAAGTAATTCGGCGGGTCGCCTGTAGGGGCGGGTAGGGGCCGGACGGCGCAGCAACTTCCTCCGCCGCTAAACTCGCAGTGTGCTCTGAAGTTGCTGCTTGCTCCCCGGTTTCTGCGGTTGTGGGGTCGCTTCGCTCCATCCCCACAACCTGGGCACCGACGTCCGCTTACCCCTACCCACCCCCACAGGCTCGCGGCCTGGCTCGCAACCCCCTCTTCTATCATAACGGTCGGCCCCCGCACCCATCGAAGGTGCGGGGGCCGTTGGCTTTTTGGGTTGATGCCATGGGGCAGCGAGGTCGCGGACATACTGGGTTCTTACCGCGGTCATACCGCGTTCATACCCCGGCCTTGCAGCTTTCATACCACGGGCCTTTGCGATCGCAAATGGGCCGATTCGGGGCCGGGATCGCGGCCTTAAGGTGGCCGTGATGCCTTCTGGCGCATGTCTTGCGGGGTTCTTGCGGTCCTCCTGTGGACCCGCTGGCAGGGCGTTGCGGAAGCAATATGGGTGCTTGAGGGTGGCGTAAGGGTGATTAAAACACGAAGACGCCCCTTGCTGCAACGGCTTGTACAGCAAGGGGCGTCGGCTCTTGTGATGACTTTGCGTGTGGGCCATGGTCGCCCGGGCGGGGTCATACCGCGTTCATACCGCGTACTTACCGCGCTCATCTCGCGTTCGTGTGGTGACCCGTGCGCGCGATGACTTCTCAGCTTCGCCCTCGTCATTGGCACCTTTAGAGCGGGGGACGAACTTGCGCTCCTCGGGCCTAAGGGCGTAGTTGACGATCAGGGCGGGCCAAAGGGGGCTCTCATCTGGCACCATGATGACTCGCCGGAGTTCCTTGTAGTTGCTCTCCACGGCCACGCCCTGGGCAATCAGCATGTCGGAGAGGTTCACCTTCACGCCTCCGCTCTTGGGGCGCCGGATCAAAAAGGCGGAGTCATCCGTGCGCGGGGCCGGGCGCATGACGAGGACTTCGGTACCCTCCAGGAAGTAGGCGGCGAGCTTGGGCACTTGCTGGTTAACGAGCTTGACTTTCAGGTACTTGGCGATAGCTGTGAGCCGCTCGTCGAATTGGACGGAGAAGAGTTGGCTGCCAGGGCCGAAGGTCCAGACGCTGGCGGGTATGACGTTACCTTTCAGGATTTCCGCGGTCAGGTCGGGGCGGATCAACTGGTCGGGGCGGGCGTTGATGAGCAGGTCGTGAGTGGCCTGGTCGGCCTGCTCCCGGTACTTGGCCAGGGCGGCCCGGGCCTCTTCTTCGGCCTTGGATCTGCGCCTCGGGTTCGGGGCCTTTCCATCCTGGTTCTTGTCCGGATCAGCCGCCATGGGCCATCACCCTCCCCCTGAACGTTACCGCCATCTCTTATTCCTTATACTACCAGTATAGGTGTGTGATAATCAATATGTACGCTAAAAAATACTCAATTGTTTTATGTTGAGACGTCACCGCAGCGGTACCAGCCCGATTGCCTTAACCGGCTTGCACCCCGGATCTTCTCGGCGCTATGCTTTACTCAACCGCAATAAGGAGCGCTAGGAGGAATCGTGCATGAGCCGCCTCGGGTGCAGGGTGAAGTGGTCATGTCCGAACGTTATACCAGCATAGTGGAGCGGCATTTCCATTCTCCATACCCGGCTGCTATGGTGGAGATGCACCAGACGCATAGGAGGGATGGAGAAGATGGATCAACCGATCAAAGATGCGGTCCGCCAGCAGTTTGGCGCCAACGCCGCGGCGTATGTGACCAGCAGTATCCACGCAAAGGGGAGCGACCTGGCGCTCCTGCCCGCCCTCGCGGGCCTGACCGGCAGCGAGCAGGTGCTCGACGTGGCCACGGCGGCGGGGCACACGGCCCTGGCGCTGGCCCCGCACGCCGCCCACGTGACCGGCATCGACCTGACGGTGGAGATGCTGGACCAGGCCCGTGCCCAGGCGGCAGCCAAGGGCATCACCAACGTGACCTTCCAGGAAGGCGATGCTGAAGCGCTGCCCTTTGCAGACGCAACGTTTGATGTGGTCACCTGCCGCATCGCAGCCCATCACTTCCCGGAAGTGCACCGCTTCTGTGCGGAGGCCTACCGGGTGCTGAAGCCCGGCGGACGCCTGGTGGTCATCGACAACGTCGTGCCGGAAGATGCCGACTTGGACCGCTTCATCAACGAAATCGACAAGCTCCGGGACCCG
>Ga0196970_1001175_pt1 | contig 19809 bp, 17 predicted proteins | sample S1v_513CmetaG_FD_148672 | JGI IMG/M metagenome (GOLD analysis project Ga0196970, IMG submission 148672) | Soil microbial communities from Anza Borrego desert, Southern California, United States - S1+v_5-13C | ecosystem: Environmental > Terrestrial > Soil > Desert | place: USA: California...
GCATCCAACAATAACGGGCGCCGGCCCATCGGCCCGCCCGCACGGGGATGGACAAGATGGCTCTCGCGACCGTCACGCTCGAGGACAAGTACGCGCTCGAACAGGGGCGCGTGTACCTCACCGGCACCCAGGCGCTGGTGCGCCTGCCGATGATCCAGCGCCAGCGCGACCTGGCGGCGGGTCTGAACACCGCGTGCTTCATTTCCGGCTACCGCGGCTCGCCGCTGGGCGGCTTCGACCAGAACCTGTGGGCCGCCCGCACGTTCCTGGAGAAGAACCACATCCGCTTCCAGCCCGGCGTGAACGAGGAGCTGGGGGCGACCGCCGTGTGGGGCAGCCAGCAGGTGGGCATGTTCCCGGGCGCCAAGTACGACGGTGTCTTCGCCATGTGGTACGGCAAGGGGCCGGGCGTGGACCGCTCCGGCGACGTGTTCAAGCACGCCAACGCGGCGGGCACGTCGCGGCACGGCGGCGTGCTGCTGCTGGCCGGCGACGACCACAACGCCAAGTCCTCCACCTTCCCGCACCAGTCCGAACACGCCTTCATGCACGCCATGATCCCGGAGCTGAACCCGGCCGGCGTGCAGGAGATCCTGGACTACGGCCTGATCGGCTGGGCCATGAGCCGCTATTCCGGCTGCTGGATCGCCATGAAGACGATCGCCGAGACGGTGGACACCTCGGCCTCCGTTATGGTCGATCCGCACCGCGTGCAGCCGATCCTGCCCATCGACTTCGAGATGCCGATGGGCGGCCTGAACATCCGCTGGCCGGACCCGCCGCTGGAGCAGGAATACCGGCTGATGAAGCACAAGCTGTACGCAGCATTGGCGTTCGCGCGTGCCAACCGGCTGGACCAGGTGGTGATCTCCTCGCCCCGTCCGCGCTTCGGCATCGTCACCACGGGCAAGAGCTACCTGGACGTCCGCCAGGCCTTCGACGAGCTGGGCATCAGCGAGGAGATGGCGGCGGATCTCGGCATCACCGTCTACAAGGTCGGCATGCCCTGGCCGCTGGAGCGCGAGGGCATCCGCCACTTCGCCGAGGGGCTGGAAGAGATCATCGTCGTCGAGGAGAAGCGCGCGGTCATCGAGAACCAGCTGAAGGAACAGCTGTACAACTGGCACGCCGACGTCCGCCCCTGCGTCGTCGGCAAGTTCGACGAACACAACGAGTGGATCCTGCCCTCGGCCGGGGAGCTGTCGCCGGCGCAGATCGCCGTGGTCGTCGGCCGCCGCCTGCTGCGCTTCATCGACAACGACCGCATCCGCGAGCGCGTCGCCTTCCTGGACGCCCACGAGAAGGAGAAGGCGCACAAGGCGCGCGTCGAGCGCAAGCCGACCTTCTGCTCCGGCTGCCCGCACAACACCTCCACCAACGTGCCGGAGGGGTCGCGCGCGCTGGGCGGCATCGGCTGCCACTACATGGCGACGTGGCTGGACCGCCGCACCGACACCTTCACCCAGATGGGCGGCGAGGGCGTGCCCTGGGTCGGGCAGGCGCCGTTCACCGAGGAGAAGCACATCTTCGCCAACCTGGGCGACGGCACCTACTACCACTCCGGCATCCTGGCGGTGCGGCAATCGATCGCGGCGAACGTCAACATCACCTACAAGATCCTGTTCAACGACGCCGTCGCCATGACCGGCGGCCAGCCGGTGGACGGCCAGATCACCGTGCCGATGATCGCCAAGGAACTGGCGGCGGAGGGCGTGAAGCGCGTCGTCGTCGTCTCCGACGAACCCGAAAAGTACGGCATCGGTGCCGGCCTGCCCCCCTTCACCAAGGTCGAGCACCGCGACGACCTGGACCGCATCCAGCGAGAGCTGCGCGAGGAGGGCGGCGTCACCATTCTGATCTACGACCAGACCTGCGCCACCGAGAAGCGCCGCCGCCGCAAGCGCGGCAAGATGCCGGACATTGCCAAGCGCGTCGTCATCAACGAGCTGGTGTGCGAGGCGTGCGGCGACTGCTCCGCCAAGTCCAACTGCGTGTCCGTGGTGCCGGTGGAGACGGAGTTCGGCCGCAAGCGCCAGATCGACCAGTCGACCTGCAACAAGGACTTCTCCTGCGTGAAGGGCTTCTGCCCCAGCTTCGTGACGGTGGAGGGCGGACAGCTGCGCAAGCCGAAACCCGCCGCGGGCGCGGCCGGCGTCACCGCCGACGACCTGCCCGCCCCGACGCTGCCGGAAATCGGCGAGCGGCCGTGGAGCATCTACGTCACCGGCGTCGGCGGCACCGGCGTGGTGACCGTGGGCGCGCTGCTGGGCATGGCCGCGCACCTGGAGGGCAAGGGTGTCGGCGTGCTGGACATGACCGGCCTCGCCCAGAAGGGCGGTGCCGTCACCAGCCACATCCGCATTGCCCGCACGCCGGACGACATCCATTCCGTCCGCATCGCGGCGGGCGGGGCGGACGCGCTGATCGGCTGCGACGTGGTGGTGGCGGCGCAGGGCGACGCGCTGTCGAAGATCAACGCTGGCAAGACCCGCTCCGTCATCAACGCGCACGAGCTGATCACCTACGACTTCGTCAAGAAGCCGGACTTCAAGGTGCCGGTCGGCGACCTCGTCTCCGACATCCGCAAGGCCAGCGGCACGCCGGACGCGGTCAGCACGGTGGACGCCACGGCGCTGGCCACGGCACTGCTGGGCGACAGCATCGCCGCCAATCCCTTCATGCTGGGCTTCGCGTGGCAGAAGGGGCTGATCCCGCTGTCGGAGGAGGCGCTGCTGAAGGCGATCGAGCTGAACGGGGCGGCCGTGGCGATGAACCGGCAGGCCTTCCTGTGGGGCCGCCGCGCCGCGCACGACCTCGCCTCGGTCGAAGCGGCGTCCGCCCCGCCGATGCGCCACCCCGAGCCGATCTTCGAGCAGCGCCACGTGTCCGAGACGCTGGACGAGATCATCGAACGGCGCACCCGCTTCCTGACCGACTACCAGGACTCCGCCTACGCCACCCGCTACCATTCGCTGGTGGACTGGACGCGCCGGGTGGAGGGGCAGAAGGTCCCCGGGTCCACCGCGCTGACCGAGGCGGTGGCGCGCGGCTACTTCAAGCTGCTGGCCTACAAGGACGAGTACGAGGTGGCGCGGCTCTACGCCGAGACCGGCTTCATCAAGCAGATCGAACAGATGTTCGAGGGTGACTGGAAGCTGGTCTTCCACATGGCCCCGCCGGTGCTGGGCGAGACGGACGCCGACGGCGGCGAGCCGAAGAAGCGCACCTTCGGCCCGTGGATGCTGAAGTTCCTGGGCCTGCTGGCCAAGGGCAAGCGCCTGCGCGGCACGCCGCTCGACCCGTTCGGCTGGCTGCCGGAGCGCAAGATGGAACGCCAGCTGATCGCCGACTACGAGATGGTGATGGGCGAGGTGCTGGCGCACCTGACCCGCGACAACCACCATCTGGCGGTGGAGATCGCCACCCTGGCGCTGGACATGCGCGGCTACGGCCCCGTCAAGGACCGCAACGTGGCGGCGGCCAAGGCCAAGCAGACCAAGCTGCTGGACGCCTTCCGCCAGCCCGCCACGCCGCAGCCGCTCGCGGCGGAGTAGTCAAGCCCCTCCCCCGGCCCCGCCGGGGGAGGGAAGCCTGCGAAGCAGGCAGGGTGGGGGCAACGACGTCCCCAAGGATCTTCGGCCGTAGGTTGGGTTGAGCCGAAGGCGAAAACCCAACGTGTCCGCACCGCCGGCAACGTTGGGTTTTCGCTGGCGCTCAACCCAACCTACGCCCCACCCTTCCACGACATCACACCACCCAGTCCGTCGAGAAGCTCCCCGCCGACACGCCCACCAGCACCACGGACGCGCCGTGGCTGGCGGTGACCACGGCATGGCCGGAGGCGTCCGCCGCCACCGACTGGAAGGTCCCTCCGGCGAAGTTCAGCCGGTCGCCCTCGGCGGCGTTGAAGTCGCTCACCGTGTCGCGCCCGCCGCCCTGGTTCAGCACGAAGCGGTCCGCACCCGCCCCGCCGGTCAGCGCGTCCTCGCCCACGTTGCCGGCCAGGACGTCCGCACCCTCGCCGCCCGACAGCACGTCCTGCCCCTGGCCGCCGAACAGCGTGTCGTCGCCTGCGTCGCCGAACAGCGTGTCCTCGGCCATGTTGCCGTACAGCACGTCGGCCTCCGCCCCGCCCCACAGCGCGTCGCCCCCCTGCCCGCCGAACAGCAGGTCGGCGCCGGACCCGCCGGAGAGCTGGTCGCCGCCCTGGTTGCCGTACAGCGCGTCCGAGCCCAGGCTGCCGTCCAGCGTGTCGTTGCCCTGCAGGCCCTCGATGGTGTCGTTGCCCGACGTGCCGACCAGCGCGTCGGCGCCGGCCGTCCCGGTCAGCAGGCCCGGCGTGGTGCCGGTTCCCTCGGCCGCCGCGGCCTTGGCGTAGGCCTGGTCGATCAGCACGCGGAAGGCCGCCGCGTCCGGCCCACCCAGCACGGATTCCAGCGTCTGGTTGCCCTTGTAGGCGGGGATGCCGCCCAGCCCCGTCACCAGTTCCAGGAAGGTGAAGGTGGCGGTGCCCAGCTGCCAGGTTTCGATGACGTTCTCCGGCCGCTGCCAGTCGAGGAACAGCGCGGCGTCGCCGGTCTTGGACGTGAAGAACATCAGGTGGCGGCTGTCGATGGTCACCACCGTGTCGGCCGGCTCCACGCCGCCCGCCTCGGTGAAGCGGTCGTTGGCCGATCCGCCGGTTTCCAGCACCACCATGTTGAAGGAGCCGGGGGTGTAGGTGTAGGTGTCCGACCCGCTGCCGCCCAGCAGCCAGTTGCCCGTGTACGGCCCGGCGCGCATCAGGTCGTCGCCCGCCCGGCCGAACAGCATCTGATTGATGCCGGTCCCGGTCAGCGTGTCGGCGCCGGCCGTGCCGTAACGGTCGGTGAACTGGGCCATGTGCGTGTCTCCCGAATTGGTCTTCTTCGAAGGATGAACGCGCGCGGCGGGAAAGTCATTCCAACAACGATCAGGCCAATACCGTTCGGGAAGCGGCGCCGTTCAGGAAGCGGCGACGATCCAGCTGTCCGAGAACGATGCCGGCGGGACGCCCAGCAGCGTTACGGTCGTCTCGGAATTGAAGGTCAGCACGGCATTCCCGGTCGAATCCGCCGTCACGGAGACGAGGGAATCGCTGCTCAGCTTTGCAATGCGGTCGCCTTCGGCGCCATTGAAGTCGGCGACGACGGTGTTGCCCTTGACGGCTGTCGACGTCTGGAAGCGGTCGGCGCCGGCACCGCCGTACAGGACGCTGCCGGCGACGCCGAGCAGCCTGTCGTCGCCGACGTTGCCGTACAGCACGGCCGCCTCCCGCCCCGCGACCAGGTTGTCGTTGCCCTGACCGCCGAACGCCGTGTCGTTTCCGTCGATGCTGAGGAAATCGTTGCCCATGTTGCCGTACAGCACGTCGGCGCCGGCCCCTCCGAACAGCGAATCGTCGCCCTGCCCGCCGAACAGGAAATCGTCGCCGGCCTCGCCCTCCAGCCGGTCGATGTCCTGGTTGCCGTACAGGATGTCGGTGCTGTCACCCCCGTACAGGGTGTCGCGGCCCTGGCTGCCGACCAGCACGTCGGCGCCGGTGTTGCCGTACAGAATGTCGGCTCCGTCCGCGCCGTCGATGGTGTCGTCGCCGGCCCCGCCGCTGATGGTGTCCCAGGTCGCGTTGCCGGTCAGGCTGTCGTTTCCGGCCGTCGGCGTGGTCGCGGTGATGCTCGCCCGGGTGACCCCGTCGTACCAGGCGCTCCGCTCCGTCGCCTCCGCCAGGGCGCCGTTGAACGCCCCGCGCAGCTCCGGCGAGAGCCGGTCCAGGGTAAAGTTGCCGTAGTAGTTTGCGCTCGACTGCACCGCCTGCACGAACTGGATGTACGACATGGTCTGGCCCTTGAACGTCCACCATTCGATGACGTTCTCCGGCTTCTGCCAGTCGGCGACGATGACGTTGTTGGTGGCGCTGTAGTTGGTGAGCACGAGGTGCCTGCCGTCCAGCGTCCCCATGATGGGCGCCGGCCACGAGGAGAAGATGTCCACCGCGCGGTCGGCCGGATCGCCGCCGGTTTCGATGATGAAGACGTTCTGGAGCGACCCTGCGGTCACGTAGGTGTCGTCGCCGGAGCCGCCGAGCAGGAAATTGTCGTAGAGTATGTTCGATGTCAGCGTGTCGTTGCCCGCTCCACCGAACAGCATTTCCGGCCGAACGCGGGCCGTCAGGGCATCGTTTCCGGGTGTCCCGAAGGTGTTCGTGTAGGTAGCCATTCTCATCCTCGAAGCGCGGGCAATCGCACCGGTCCGTCATAGTTGCTTTTGGTGATATTTGCAACTTCCACGGACACATGCAGGGCTATGCACCATCGAAGGTGACAGCGCCGTTTCCCGCCTCGCGGCGCCATGGCGCCGCAGGGGGCGATTCCGGTGGCCCGGCGCTGGATATCGGACGTAGAATCGCCGCCGCGACGACGGACGGGAGGTTTCTGCGTGCGAGTGGTGTTGCGAACGCTGGTTGTGCTCGTCCTGGCCGGCCTGCTGGCCCTGCCCGGGCTGCCGGTGGCGGCCGAACCAGTGCAGCGCCTGTTCTATGAGGCGGTGCCGGTTGCGCCGGAAGCCGGGGGGCCGGAAGCCGGGGCGCTGGACAAGGCGCCATTCGCGGTGCGCAGCGCCTTCGCCGCGCGCGTGGCGGGGGAGCTGGTGCCCGCCGTGCTGCGCGCGCTGGGCCACGATCCCGCCGCGGCGGTGACGGAGCTGACCGTCGGCGGCTGGCAGCTGCGCACCAACCCGTCGCTGCACACCGCCCTGCCGCTGGCCGACGCCGAAGCCGACCGGCTGGCCGCCGCGCTGGGCTTCGTGCTGCGCCAGGACAGCGTGCTGGTCGCCGACCTGACGCAGGGCGACGGGCGCACCGGGTCCGTCGTGGTGACGCTGCCCCGCCTGACGCCCGACCGCGCCCAGCGCTTCTTCGCCCACGCGGCCAGGGTGCACGCCGGGCTGGGCGGCGGCTACACCGCCTTCGGCGACGCAATGCTGTTCCTCAACGTCGCCGGCGACGACGGCAAGCCCTACAGCGGCCTGCCCGACGCCGTCTTCGCCGACGCCCTCGCCCGCGCCGCACGCCGCTTCCCGGCCGCCCGCCTGACCGCCACCGGCCTTGCCGACGCGCGCTTCGTCGGCAACGACTGGGCGGCGGCGCCGGACGGCGCGGACTACGCCCGCCGCCTCGATCCCGCCACCGTCGCCGCGTTGCGCACCCTGCGCGACCGCCACGCCGCGCTCCTGCGCGCCGCCAACCGCTGAAGAGAGCCTCTGCCCTGATGCTGCGTCTCGCCCGCCTGTTCGCCGCCCTCGCCGTCGTGCTGTTCGCCTCCGCCGCCCAGGCCGCCGACATCGTGCCCGGCCTGATCTACGCGGTGGGCCAGAAGTTCGACAAAAGCTTCAACGAAGGCGCGTTCGCCGGGGCGGAGCGCTTCCGGCAGGCGACCGGCATCCCGGTGCTGGAGTTCCAGCCGCAGAGCCCGGCGCAGTTCGAGCAGGCGGTGTCCGCCCTGGCGCGGCGCGGCGCCACCGACATCGTCGTCATCGGCTTCTACTACGCGACACCCCTCAACGAATTGGCGCCGAAGCACCCCAAGCTGCGCTTCACCATCGTCGACGCCGTGGTCGACCGCCCCAACGTGCAGTCCATCACCTTCAAGGAGCAGGAGGGCGCCTTCCTGGTCGGCGTGCTGGCGGCGCACGCGTCGAAGACGGGGACGCTGGGCTTCGTCGGCGCGCTGGACATCCCGCTGATCCGCCGCTTCATCACCGGCTACGAGCAGGGGGCGAAGCACGCGCGGGCGGATGCGCGGCTGCTCGTCAACTTCGTCGGCACCACGCCGGCCGCCTTCACCGACCCGACCACGGGGGCCGAGGTGGCGAAGAGCCAGTTCGAGCGCGGCGCCGACGTGGCGTTCGCCGGGGCCGGCGTGTCGAACTTCGGCGTCTTCGCCGCCGCGAAGGAGGCCGGGCACCTCGCCATCGGCGTCGACAGCAACCAGAACCACCTGTACCCCGGCACGATCCTGACCTCCATGCTGAAGCGCACCGATCTGGCGGTGGAGCGCGCCTTCCAGGGCGGGCGCGACGGCACGTGGCGGCCGGGCGTGCGGGCGCTGGGCCTGAAGGAGGGCGGTGTCGACTACGCGGTGGACGAGCACAACCGCCCGCTCCTCACGCCCGCCATGCTGGATGCGGCGGAGGCGGCGCGGCGCGCCATCGTGGACGGCGCGCTGATCGTGACGGACGGAACGGGCGCCCCATAATGCCGGCCCCCATAATGCCGGCCCCCATAATGCCGGCCCCCATAATGCCGGCCCCCATAATGCCACCAAGGACGCTGACGATGCCCGCGACCCTGGCCGCCATCGCCGACCGCATCCCCGACGTCCTGCTGACGCTGGACGGCAACTGGCGCATCACGCACGCCAACGCCGCCGCCGGGACGCTGTTCGGCAGGCCGCGCTGGGCGGTGCTGGGCGCCGTGCTGTGGGACGAGGCGGCCGAGCTGGCCAGCTTCTTCCACCGGCCGCTGGCGCGCGTGCGGCGCAGCGGCGTGCCGGAGACCTTCACCGGCTTCTACTCCGCCCAGGCCCGCTGGTTCCGGGTGTGCGCGGTGCCGCTCGACGACGGTCTGGCGCTGCACATGACCGACGTCACCCGCCAGGTGCTGGAAACCGAGGCCCTGCGCGAGAGCGAGGAGAGCCTGCGCGCCATGGTGGAGAACGCCGTGGACGCCATCGTCACCATCTCCGACCGGGGCGTGATCCAGTCGGTGAACCCGGCGGCGTCGCGCATGTTCGGCTACCGCGCCGAGGAGATGCTGGGCCGCAACATCCACATGCTGATGCCGCGTCATGCCGTGCATCACCACGACGAGCTGATGCGCACCAGCCTGCGCACCGATCCCGAGCACGTCATCGGCCGCGGGCGCGAGCTGGTGGCCCGCCGCAAGGACGGCGGCGAGGTGCTGATCGAGATGGCGGTCAGCGAGGTGCGCATCAACAACCACTGCTTCTACACCGGCGTCATCCGCGACATCACCGAGCGCAAGCGCGCGCAACAGGAACTGGTGGACGCCAACCTCTACCTGGAGCAGCGCGTCGAGGAGCGCACGGCCGAGCTGCAGGCCGCCCGCCTGCGCGCCGAGGAGGCGGCCCGCGCCAAGGCCGACTTCCTGGCCACCATGAGCCACGAGATCCGCACGCCGATGAACGGCGTGCTGGGCATGGTGCGCCTGCTGCTCGACACCCGGCTGGACGCCGAGCAGCGCGACTACGCCGAGACCGTGCTGTATTCCGGCGAGGCGCTGCTGACCATCCTCAACGACATCCTCGACATGTCGAAGCTGGAGGCCGGACGCCTGACGCTGGAGCGCGTCGGCTTCGACCTGCGGCGCGTGGTGGACAGCACCGTGGCGCTGATGGGCTCCCGCGCCGCCGAGAAGGGGCTGGCGCTCGACGTGCGCATGGCCGCCGACGCGCCGACCTGGGTGACGGGGGACCCCACGCGGCTGCGGCAGGTGCTGCTGAACCTCGTCTCCAACGCCATCAAGTTCACGGAAGCCGGCGGCGTCCTGGTGGCCGTGGACGCACTGGAGGGAGCGGTCCGCTTCACCGTGACCGACACCGGCATCGGCATCGCCCCCGACGTGCTGCCGCACCTGTTCGCCGAGTTCGTGCAGGCCGACAGTTCCATCTCCCGCCGCTTCGGCGGCACCGGGCTGGGGCTGGCGATCTGCAAGCGCATCGTCACGCTGATGGGCGGCGCCATCACCGTGGACAGCCGGCCCGGCGCGGGCAGCGCCTTCAGCTTCGCCGTGCCGCTGCCGGCGGCGGAGGCGCCGTCGGCGGACGGCCCGGCAGCGGAGCCCGCCGCCGCACCGCTGCGCCCCCTGCGCGTGCTGCTGGCCGAGGACAACCCGGTGAACCAGAAGGTGGCGGTGGCGCTGCTGACCCGGCAGGGGCACGCCGTCGCCGTGGCGGCGGACGGCGCCCAGGCGCTCGACCGGGTGCGGAGCGAGCGTTACGACGTGGTGCTGATGGACATGCAGATGCCGGGCATGGACGGGCTGGAGGCGACGCGCCGCATCCGCGCCCTGCCCGGCGAGCGCGGCCGGGTGCCGGTCATCGCGCTGACCGCCAACGCGCTGGCCGGCGACGCCGAGCGCTGCCGCGCCGCCGGCATGGACGACCATGTCGCCAAGCCCATCGTCCCGGAAGCGCTGGCCGCCGCCCTGCGGCGCCAGTGCGGCGGCGGCGCCGACACGGTGACCGGTGGCGTTTCCGCCACCGTGGACGGCGAACCGCTGCTCGACCCGCGGCCCCTGGAACAGCTGGCCTCGGTGCTGGGCGAGGCGGAGTTGCACGATCTCGCGCTCGCCTTCATCGAGGACGCCCGCGCCAAGGGCGCGGCGCTGACGGCCGGCCACGACCTGCGCGCGGTGCGCGCCGCCGCGCACGACCTGAAGACCACCGCCGGCACGCTGGGCCTGACCGCGCTGCGCCGCCTCGCCGAGGCCATCGAGCACGCCAGCCAAGAGAGCCGCGCCACCGAGGCCGAAGCCCTGTGCGCCGCCCTGCCCGACCGCCTCGCGCGCTCCCTGGACGCCCTGGCCCGGCGCTTCCCGGCGGTGCTGGCGGTGGGGTGAGCGCCTCAGAACTTCTTGGGCAGGCCGGCCGATTTCAGGGTTTCGTTCGCCGAGTGGCGGGACTTGATGCTGCCGTCGACCACGAAGCGTCCGGTGTGCGGGCTTTGCCAGATGTCATGGTCGCCCTTGCCGTGCCGCACGAAGGTGCAGCCGGCGGACTCCAGCGCCTCGCGTACGGCGCGCGTGAAATCGACCATTGCCGGGACGCTAGGCCGCGACGCGCACGGTCAACTCGCGGTGCGGCGCAAGACGGTATTCGGTGAGGGAAATCGTCAGGTCGGCCGTGTCGTCGCCGTTGGCTTCCATGAGGTCCGGCACGATGACCTTGGCGCGGTCGAGCGCGTGCTCCATCGACTCGGCCTCGAACGTCAGGCCGCCGTAGTTCTCGCCGGTGACCACATAGACCCCGGCCTCCGTATCCTGTACCGCGCGTAGCTTGATGGTGCGAGCCATGGACGCCCTCCTGGGCCAATAAGGTAAGCGCTGCCGCGCCCGCCGTCCACCGCGCAGGAGCCTCACGCCGTCGCCGCCAGTCCCCCGGCCAGCGACACGTCGGCGCCGCGGAAGGTGGCGGCGTTGCTCTTCACCTTGGTCAGGTCGGCGCCGTGCAGGATGGCCTTGCCCAGGTTGGCGTCACGCAGGTCGGCACCGGTCAGGCTGGCGCCTTCCAGGTTGGTCGGCCACATGCGGCTGCCGTCGCCCATCAGGTCCACGGCGTTCATCCGGGCGCGCCACAGCTTGGCCCCGGCGAGGTTCGAGCCGCGCAGGTTGCAGCCCGACAAATCGGCGCTGGTGAAGTCGGCGTCGCGCAGGTCGCAGTAGGACAGGTCCGCCATCACCAGCTTGGCGCCCGAGAAATCGGCGCCGCGCAGCCCGCAGAAGCGCAGCACGCAGCCGGCCAGCAGCCGGTTCGAGAAGTTGAAGCCGCGCAGGTCGCTGCGCTGCACCTCCATGCGCGTCCCCAGCTTGCCCAGGTGGTCGACCCACAGCTGGTGCGCCGACACCCGCTCGGCCATCTGCTCGGACAGGCTGGCCATGCCGGTGCCGTCGACGTCGACGCCGCGCCGCTCCAGCGTGCGGCGCAGTTCCTCGTCCAGCCGGGCGCCGCACAGCAGGGTGCCGTCCAGCGTCGCCTCGTGCAGCACCGCCTCCACGAGGTTGGCGGAGATCAGCACCGCGCCGGACAGGTCGGCACCGGTCAGGTTGGCGCCGGCCATGTCGCTGCCGGAAAAGTCGCACAGCGCCATCCGGCAGTTCGCCATCACCGCCCGCGTCAGCGTCGAGCCGACGAAGGTCGTGCTGCCGTCCAGGTTGCCGGCCGGCTTCTTGGGACTGTTCGGCATGATCAGGCCGCGCCGCAGGTCGGCGCCGCGCAGGTCCGCCTCCGACAGGCGCGCGCCGTCCACCCGTGCGCCGCGCAGGTCGGCGCCGGCCAGCTTGGCGCCGTGCAGGTCGGCCTTCGACAGGTCGGAGCAGAACAGGTCGGTGTCGCGCAGGTCGGCGCCGATCAGGCGGGCGCCGTGCAGGTTGGCGCCGGCCAGCTTGGCGCCGTGCAGGTTGATGCGGTTGAGCCCGAGCTTGGACAGGTTGAAGAAGCTCAGGTCGGCCCGCTTGCCACGGCCCGACGGGTCGCGCTTCAGCCATTGCTGGTGCTGCAGAAGCGCGTCACGGATGGCGCGCAGGTACTTCTCGTCGTGCACCGACATGAGCGCATCCCCCACCGGCCACGCCGGCCTCCCCTGCCGCCACGCCCTTGTTCCGTTGGTGTTCGGTTGGCCCTTCTCTTGGCCGGCGGACGCGTGCTTGACGCAGAGGTTACTAAAACGAAAGAGAAAGGGAAAGATCATTATCTCTTCGTATGACCACGCTGTAACGCAGCACCTTCCGTCCGCGACCGAATGCTGCGCGAAACCCTGCGGCGGATTGTCGCGCCCCGGCTCCGGACGGACGCGTATTGAGCCTTGCATTTCAAGGCTTTTACACGGATGCCGCGTTCGTCATGCATATTCGCATACGAACACGGACCCCCGGATGCTTGAGCGCGGCGCTCTGCCGCTGCCGCACCTCCGTCCGGCGTGCTACCGTGCATGTTCCGATGCAGGGTCGGTGGAGCGCGCATGGTCGTTACGGCGGAATTCCTGGGCATGCTGCTGCTGGTCGCCAGCGTCGCCGCGCTTGGGCTTTCCATCGTCTACGACGTGGGGCGGGTGAGCGCCGAGCGGGCACGCGCCACGGTGCTGCAGCGGCAGATCGACAAGAAGAAGACGGCGCTGAAGGAATGGACGTCGAAGACGGACAAGCGCAGCACCGACATGTCGGCGCTCCAGGTCCGTCTGGCCGAGCACGTCAGCCGCAAGCAGAAGGCCCAGCAGGAGCTGAAGACGCTGGAATTCACCAAGATCGAGCTGGTGCATGAACTGGGTGAATGCGACGGGGCGGCGCTCGGCTACTGGTCGATGCTGATCGTCCATCCGGATTTCGCGAACGTCGACCGGCGCGAGGTGATCTTTTCCCGGCAGATCTGGGGGTACCGCAACTGCGCGCACGTCTGGGCGGGCTCCACCGACCACGCGCATGGGCTCCTGAAAGCGGCGTTCCCGGGACGCAGCGGCATCCAGCCCACGCAGGTTCAGTTGCTGTCCATGGCGCCGGACACGGTGGGCGAAGGAGCGGGCTTATGACCGGCATGCTGCTCTACTTCGCGTTGGGCTTCATGGTGCTGACCGTGCTGTCCAACCGCTTCTGGCGCAGCCAGCTGACCAGCGCGCGAGTCTCGCTGACCAAGCTGAAGGAAACCTCCGAGGAGATCACCAAGGAGGTGGCCGACGCCGCGCGCGAATACGCCACGCTCAGCCACCAGTACGCCGAGACCGAGAAGCGCGCCGCCAAGGCCGAGCAGGAGATGAACGCCGTCCTGGCCGAGCTGGACGTCAAGAAGGCCGCCGCCATCGACCGCTACTACATCTTCGACCGGCTGGAGCCGCGTCCGGGGCGCTTTTACGAGGCGGCCGTGCGCTACGACCCGGCGGCGGGCGGGGAACGGCCGGCGCACCGGGCCTGGGGGGGCGTGCGGCGCTACATCATGATCGCCGAGACCGAGCGCGAGGCGCGCGAGCGCGTCGCCGCCCGCTTCCCGCGCAAGCTCGGCTTCGAGGTGGTGGAGGTGGCGGCGTGCCGGCTCGCCAACCTGCAGGTCAACCGCATCGCCGAGTTGAGCACCTTCCGCCGCCCCGGCAGCGGTGAGGACGAGGACGCCCCCCGCCGCACCCCGCGCCGGGCCTCGGCCGCGCGGACGTAACGTCCTTGCGATGACCGGGCACGATCGTTTCGCGCCATATTATGAATAATTCAAATAAAATTTTATCTATTGTGATGGCCGTCACAGCAGGCACCGTCCCTTCATGTCAATGTGCCTTGCATCACCAAGCATGCACGACACACACAAGGAGATGGACCAATGCCTGGGATGACGCTCACTGGCACGGTGAATGACGACATCATCACCGGTGGTTTTTTCGACGACACGATCTCCGGAAACTCCGGAAACGATGTGCTGAGCGGGGCCGAAGGCCATGACTTCATCTTCGGCAACGACGGCAACGACACGCTGCACGGCGGCACGGGCGCCGATTCACTGGACGGCGGTGCCGGCGCGGACAGCCTGTTCGGCGGCATCGGCAACGACACCCTGACCGGCGGCACGGAAAACGACACGCTGGACGGCGCCGGCGGCGACGACAGCCTGACCGGCGACACCGGCAAGGACGCGCTGCACGGCGGCAACGGCAACGACACGCTGGACGGCGGCTACGACGACGACGCGCTCACCGGGGCGGCGGGGAACGATGTGCTGATCGGCGGCCATGGGGCCGACTCGCTGTACGGCGGCTCCGAGAACGACCTGCTGTCCGGCGGCACCGAACACGACCTGCTGGTCGGCGAGTGGGGCAACGACACGCTGGACGCCGGCGACGGCGACGACACGCTGGCCGGCAACGACGGCAACGACAGCCTGATCGGCGGCGGCGGCCACGACACCATGGTCGGCGGCGACGGCACCGACACCCTCCAGGGCGACGACGGGCACGACAGCATGGTGGGCGGTGCCGGCGCCGACCTGATCTCGGCCGGAGCGGGCGACGACACGCTCAGCGGCGACACCGGCGCCGACACGCTGGTCGGTGGCGAGGGCCACGACATCCTGATCGGCGGGGCGGACGCGGACACCGACGTCTACGTCTTCCAGACCACCGGCGGCAACGACACGGTGGCCGGCTTCGACACCGGGGTGGACCTGCTGGACGTCAGCGCCTTCGGCGTGACCTGGGCGACGCTGAATTATTACGACGACGGCAGCGGCAACACGATCCTGCACTTCTCCGGCGGCGAGGAGGTGAAGATCATCGGCGTCGCGCCGGGCCTGCTGAGCAGCGGCGACTTCATCTTCTAGCGGGCTTCCTTTCGGACGGCGGGAGGGCGCCGGGGCAATCCGCCCCGGCGCCCTCCCGCCGTCCGGCTGCGCCGTTACGCCGCACTGGGAAGCCTGTCGGAGCATGGGCGACAAGCCCATACTGAGCAACGGGACAGACCAACGGCGGAAACGATCAACGAAAGAGCAGGCAACAGTCTAAAACGATATTAGTAATATCCTGTCCTAAAATTATTTCGTCCTATGCGAATCGAACCCGTAGACCCCGCAGCTGAGTCGGTCTATCCTGTTCTGCGTAGCCCGTACCGGCTAACAGAGGAGAGCCACATGAGCCTTGAGTCTCGCATCGATTCTCTCCGCACACGGCACGCTGCTCTCGATGAAAAGATACGCCTGGAGCAGACCCGCCCTCTCCCCGACTCGCAGGCGCTTGCGCGCTGGAAGCTCGACAAACTCCACGTGAAAGAGGAGATCGACCGCCTCGCGCGGCACTGAGGACGTCCCGAATCCGGGCCATCGTCCCGCTCCGAAAACGTAGAGGGGGCTGCCGTCGGCAGCCCCCTTTTTCGTGGAGACGCGTTCCTTCAGGGAATGTCCTGTGTCCGGAAGAACATGCGGCGCCTCTTCGGATCGAGGATCTCGAATCCGAGCGAGCGGTAGAACGTTTCGGCCTTGCCGTCGAGCGCGTCCAGAATGACGGCCCACACCGCCGTCTCCCGGTTGAGCCGTCTGGTGCGGCGCAGGACATCCATCAGCAGAGCGGTGCCGATGCCCTGTCCCTGGTGCTGCCGGTCGACCCCGAGCATCATCACGTAGAGCGTGCCGACCTCCGCTTCGCGGTGCAACCCGGCACCCAGCGGGTTGGGCACGAACCGTGCGCTGATGCTGTGGTTGTGGACCGCGTAGTAGCCGAGAACCTCCTTGGACCCCGGCTTGCCGTCCACGGCCATGAAGACCCGGCCGAGGTTGTGGCGCTGGTATTCGGGAGCGTCGGCGAGATACTGGTCGATGCGCCGGTTACCGCATGAAAATGCCGCCGTCCGGTGGCTGCCGGACAGCGGCTCGATGAAGATCCGTCGTGCTGGCCGGTCAGCGGATGGCATTGCCGACCTGTTTCCCATACTGCCCCATTGCGCGCTTCATGGCCTTGGTCGGTTCCTTGGCCTCGGCGCGGTCCAAGGCGGCGAAGAAGCGTTCGGCATCCTCCCCGGCGAGTTCGGTCAGCCGTGCCCCTTCCAGCCGCCGCAGGGCCGCCTCATAGGCGGCCGTCACGACGAAGTCGGACGTGTCGGTGCCGGACATCGCCGCCGCGATCTCGATCGTCTTCTTCACCGTGGGCTTGATCCGCTGTTCCAGCCGTTCGCTGCGCGTCTCCTCGGCGATGCGGGCCGGATCAGGCAAGGCAACCATGGCATGCCCCTTGTACGGACGTTGACCGTACGATACTGGCGCCGTGCCCGGATGAAATCAAGCCGGACGAAATCAAGCCGGACGAAATCAAGAAGGCCGCCACCGGATGGCAGCGGCCTCCCTTTCGCGGAACCGGATGAACCTCAGTGCCCGCCGCCGCCGTCTTCAAACGACGGGGCTTCCAGCCCCGACGCCTTCAACTGCTCGATCAGCGTGGCCTTCAGGCGCTCCAGCGCCTCCTCGCTGCGGGCCTCCGCGCGGGCGACCAGCACGTCCTGGGTGTTGGAGGCGCGCAGCAGCCACCAGCCGTCCGGCGTGTTCACGCGCACGCCGTCGATGCCGTTGACGTCGGCGCCGGCCGCCTGCAGACGCGCCTTCACCTCCTCGACCACGGCGAACTTGCGCTCCTCATCCACCTGGAAGCGGGTCTCGGGCGTGTTCACGAGGTCCGGCAGGCGGTCGCGGATGTCGGCCAGCGAGCCGCCGGAGCGGCTGACCAGACCGATCAGGCGCACCGCGCAGTACAGCGCGTCGTCGAAGCCGTACCATTTGTCGGCGAAGAAGATGTGACCGGACATCTCGCCGGCCAGCGGCGAGCCGGTCTCCGCCATCTTGGCCTTGAGCAGCGAATGGCCGGTCTTCCACATCAGCGGCTGGCCGCCGTGCCGGGCGATCTCGTCGAACAGCGCCTGGCTGGCCTTGACGTCGGCGATGATGGTGGCGCCGGGGTGGGTCTTCAGCACCTCGCCCGCGTAGATCGCCACCAGCTGGTCGCCCCACACGACGCGGCCCTTGTGGTCGATGGCGCCGATGCGGTCGCCGTCGCCGTCGAAGCCGATGCCGATGTCGCAGCCCTCCCCGGCCACCACGCGCTTGAGGTCGACGAGGTTCTTCTCGACCGTCGGGTCCGGGTGGTGGTTGGGAAAGGTGCCGTCGATCTCGTCGAACAGGCGGATGTGGGTGCCGGGCAGCCGGGCGGTCAGGCGGCGCAGGATCTCGCCGGTGGCGCCGTTGCCGGCGTCCCACGCCACCTTCAGGTCGCGCGGGCCGTCGTAGTCGCGCAGCAGGCGGTCGACGTAGGCGTCCTTGACGTCGATCTCCTCGGACGAGCCCGGACCGGACACGAAGTCCGCGTCGGCGGCCATGGTGCCCAGGTCCTGGATCATGCGGCCGTACACCGGGCCCTTGCCCAGCATCATCTTGATGCCGTTGTACTCCGGCGGGTTGTGGGAGCCGGTGATCATGATGCCGGCGTCCGCCTCGCGGTCGCGGGTGGCGAAGTACAGCATCGGCGTCGGCCCCAGGCCGATGCGCAGCACGTGCAGGCCGGTGGAGACCAGCCCCTCGGTCAGCGCCGCCTCCAGCGCGGGCGAGCTGATGCGGCCGTCGTAGCCCGTGCACACCGTCTTGCCGCCCTGGCGCACGACCATGGTGCCGAAGGCGCGGCCGACGGCGCGCGCGTCATCCTCGGTCAGCGTCTTGCCGACGATGCCGCGGATGTCGTACTCGCGCAGGACGGTGGGATGGAAGGCGTGGGCGAGGCTCATATCGTCGCGTCCTCCGTGTTGGCGGCCGATGTGGGGGCCGTGTGGGGGCGGCCGATGCTGGTGTAGTCGAATCCGGCCTTGGCCATGTCGGCCGGGTTGTAGATGTTGCGCAGGTCGACCATCACCGGCGCCTTCAGCAGCCCCTTGACCCGCTTCAGGTCCAGCGCCCGGAACTCGTTCCATTCGGTGAGGATCGCCACGCAGTCCGCCCCTTCCAGCGGCGCGTAGGCGTCCCGGCACCACTCCACGCCGGGCAGCAGCTTCGCCGCCTCGTGCATGCCCGCCGGGTCGAAGGCGCGCACCGTGGCCCCCGCCGCCAGCAGGGCGGGGACGATGTCCAGCGACGGCGCGTCGCGCATGTCGTCGGTGTTCGGCTTGAACGTCACCCCCAGCACCGCCACCGTCCGGCCCGCCACACTGCCGCCGCACGCCTGCACGATGCGCTCGGCCATCGCCTTCTTGCGCCGGTCGTTGACCTCCACCACCGTCTCGACGATGCGGATCGGGCTCTCGTTCTGCTGCGCCGTGCGGACCAGCGCCAGCGTGTCCTTGGGAAAGCACGAGCCGCCGTAGCCCGGCCCGGCGTGCAGGAACTTGCGCCCGATGCGCCCGTCCAGCCCCATGCCGCGCGCCACGTCGTGCACGTTGGCGCCGACCTTCTCGCACAGGTCGGCGACCTCGTTGATGAAGGTGATCTTCACCGCCAGGAAGGCGTTGGCGGCGTACTTGATCAGCTCGGCCGTCTCGAGTTCCGTCATGACGATCGGCGTCTCGATCAGGTACAGCGGCCGGTACAGCCGGCGCATGACCTCCTGCGCCTTGGCCGAGGTGGTGCCGATGACCACGCGGTCGGGGCGCATGAAGTCGCCGATGGCCGAGCCCTCGCGCAGGAACTCCGGGTTGGACGCCACGTCGAAGGCGGCGTCGGGGCGGGCGCGGCGGATGATGCGCTCGACCTCGCGCCCGGTGCCGACCGGCACGGTCGACTTGGTGACCACCACCGTGTAGTGGTCGAGGTGGGCGGATATCTCCTCGGCGGCCCCGTAGACGTAGGAGAGGTCGGCGTGGCCGTCGCCGCGGCGCGACGGCGTGCCGACGGCGATGAAGACGGCGTCGACGCCGGCCATGGCGTCCTTCAGCTCGGTGGTGAAGGACAGCCGCCCGGCGGCGACGTTGCGGGCGACCAGGTCGTCCAGGCCGGGCTCGTAGATGGGGATCTCGCCGCGCTTCAGGCGCTCGATCTTGGAGGCGTCCTTGTCGACGCAGCACACGTGCACGCCGAATTCGGAAAAGCACGCCCCCGACACCAGACCGACGTAGCCCGTGCCTATCATCGCTATGCGCATCGAAACCTCTTCGCGTCGGTTGCCGGCAGGCCAGCACGCCACGCCCGCCGCCCCGGTTTGGACGGGGGGCGGGCGGGCCGTTGCCGGACAGACCGTGACCTCAGGAGAACTTGCGCAGGGCTTCGCGGACCTTGTCCGACATGTCCGGCCGGCTCAGCGCGTAGGCGACGGTGGCCTCGATGAAGCCGATCTTGTCGCCGCAGTCGTAGCGCGTGCCTTCGAAGCGCAGGCCGTGGAACGGCTGGCGGCCGATCAGGGTGGCCATGGCGTCGGTCAGCTGGATCTCGTTGCCGGCGCCGCGCACGCCGCGCTCCAGGTGCTCGAACACCTCGGGCTGGAGGATGTAGCGGCCGATGATCGACAGGGTCGACGGCGCCTCCTCCGGCTTCGGCTTCTCGACGAGGCCGCGGACGGTGGCGAGGC
>Ga0196970_1001176_pt1 | contig 19806 bp, 15 predicted proteins | sample S1v_513CmetaG_FD_148672 | JGI IMG/M metagenome (GOLD analysis project Ga0196970, IMG submission 148672) | Soil microbial communities from Anza Borrego desert, Southern California, United States - S1+v_5-13C | ecosystem: Environmental > Terrestrial > Soil > Desert | place: USA: California...
GGTTCGGCGCGCGGCCGTTCGTGTGGATGGTTCGGCGCGCGGCCGTTCGTGTGGATGGTTCGGCGCGCGGCCGTTCGTGTGGATGGTTCGGCGCGCGGCCGTTCGTGTGGATGGTTCGGCGCGCGGCCGTTCGTGTGGATGGTTCGGCGCGCGGCGGCCGGGGGCAGGCCGTGCCAGGACACGTCGTAAACCCATCCCTGGGGACTCCTAGGCAACATCCATGTTGCCTAGGGTCCTGGCACGGCCTGCCCCCGACCGCCCGACAAGTTCATGTCGGCGGATGGGAGAGCGAAAGTCAAAAGCGGACGAATGCCGGCACTGGTTGGGCCGTGGTCAGGCCAGCTGGACTATTACCTTGCCGTGGTTGCGGCCTTGCAGCAGGCCGGTCAGGGCGGCGGGGGCCTGGGAGAGGCCGTGGATGATGTCTTCGGTGGGGATGATGTCGCCGGCGTTGATCCAGGCGGCCATGTCGCGCTGGAAATCGGCGTGGCGGGTGGCGTAATGGTCCAGGATGATGAAGCCCTGCATGCGTACGCGCTTTTGCAGGATGGCGGCCAAGAGTTGCGGGCTGCGGTCCGGGCCGGTGGCGCCGTCGGCTTCGTTGTAGTGGGCGATGAAGCCGCATACGGGGATGCGGGCGTTGAGGTTGAGCAGAGGCAGCACCGCCGCGAGGACGTCGCCACCGACGTTTTCAAAGTAGACGTCGATGCCATCCGGGCAGGCCGCGGCCAGGCGCGCGGCGAAGTCGGGGTCACGCCGGTCCAGGCAGGCGTCGAAACGCAACGTTTCCACCGCGTGGCGGCATTTGTCCGCGCCGCCGGCAATGCCGACCACGCGGGCGCCGCGCAGGCGGGCGATCTGCCCGACCATCGCGCCCACCGCACCGGTGGCGGCGGCCACCACCACGGTTTCGCCGGCACGCGGCTGGCCGATGTCGAGCAGACCGACGTAAGCGGTGAAGCCGGGCATGCCGAGAGCGCCGAGCGCGAGCGAGGGCCGCGCGAGGTCGGGCAGCGGCTGCAGCGTGTCGCCATCGGCAACGCAGTAGTCCTGCCATCCGCCCTGGGCGAGAACGTGCTGGCCCGGGGCGAAGTCCGCGTGCCGCGAAGCGACGACACGGCTCACCGTGCCGCCCACCATCGTGCTGCCCAGCGCGATCGGCGGCGCATAGCCGGGGCCGACGGGGTCCATCAGGTTGCGCATGTACGGGTCCAGCGACAGGAATTCATTGCGCAGCAACACCTGCCCTTCCTGCGGTTCGGGTAGCGGCGCCTGTTCGAGGCGGAAGTCATCGGCACCCGGCAGGCCACGCGGATGTGCGGCCAGCACGATGCGCTGGTTGAGCAGGGTCGCGTGCGTGGCTTCCATGGCGATGTGCGCGCTCACAGCGCACCTCCCGCCGGCAGCGCCGCGCCGCCGCCGCGCGGGCCGCGACGCCAGGCCAGCAAGGCGCCCAGGGTCATCGCGACCACCGCGAACATCGGCCCACCAAGCGCGCCGAAACGATCGACCAGCACGCCACCGCCAATCGCGCCGCTGGCGATGGCGATCTGGAACGCCGCCACCAGCAGGCCGCTGGCTTCCTCGGCCTGGTCCGGCGCGGCACGCACGATCCAGATCTGGAAGCCGACCGGGAAGGCACCAAACGCAAACCCCCACAGGGTGATCGCCACCGCGGCGACCGCCGCCGAATCGCCGCGCGCCAGCAAGGCGGCGGCCAGCAATGCGATGGTGCTGCCACCGAACACGATGGCCAGGCGCTCGCTGCGCCCTGCCAGCCAGCCGCCAAACAGATTGCCGAAGAAGCCGCCGACGCCATAGGCCAGCAATACCCCCGAGACCGCCGCCACCGACAGGTGGGTGATGTTTTCCATCAACGGGCGCACATAGGTGAAGCCGGCGAAATGACCGGAGATGACCAGCAGCACGGCCAGCAGCACCACGCGGATCGGCGCGCGCCCCAGCAAGGCGCCGAGCACGCGCAGGTCGGCGCTGCCGCGCGGGCGCAGGCTCGGCAAGGTAAGCGCCTGCACCAGCAGGGTCAGCACGGCCACACCGCCGGCGGCGGCAAACGCGCTGCGCCAGCCCCAGGTGGCGCCCATCCAGGCGCCGATCGGCGCGGCGCAGACGGTGGCGACCGAGACGCCAGTGAGGATCAGCGACATCGCGCGCGGGAACAGTGCCTGCGGCACCAGCCGCATCGCCAACGGCGCGGCCATCGCCCAGAAGCCGCCCAGTGCCACGCCCAGCAGTACGCGCGCCACCAGCAGGGTCGGCAGGTCATGCGCGGCCACGGCCAAGGCATTGGACAGCAGCAACAGCAAGGTAAAGCCGAACATCACCAGGCGCCGGTCCAGACGCCGCAGCAGCAACGGCAAGGCCGGCGCGGCCACCGCGGCAACCAGCGCGGTGGCGGTCACGCTCTGCCCCGCCGCGCCTTCGCTTACGTGCAGGTCGCTGGCCATGGCGGTCAGCAGGCTGGCAGGCAGGAATTCGGCGGTGACCAGCCCGAACACGCCCAGGGTCAGGGAGAACACCGCCGCCCAGTGGGCGCTGGCCGGTTCGTCGGCCGCGGCGGGCGCGGAGGCAGGGGGACGGGGTTCGGAGGACATGGGGGACACATCGAAAGGGGGACGAGCATATTGAGCGTATGATGCTGGCGTTTCCATGCCGGAATACCCTCAATGCTTGTCCGATCCTCCCTGAGCGATGTGTCAGGCAAATCCCACGACATGCTCACCCAGGTGCTGCTCGGCCTGCGCCTGGACGGCGTGGAGTATGGCCGCTGCCAGCTGCAGGCGCCCTGGGCCATCGAATATCCGGCCCAGCACGAGGCGCGCTTTCATTTCGTCGCGCGCGGTGGCGCGTGGCTGCGCGGCGGCGATGGCCACTGGCAACGTCTGCGCGCCGGCGATGCGGTGCTGCTGCCGCGTGGCAGCGCGCACGTGCTGGCCAGTGCGCCGGAGGTGGCGCCGGTGACGATCAGCCGCTGCAAGTGCACGCCGGTAGCCGATGACATGTATCTGTTCGATGGCGGCGCGCCATCCGCCGACGCGCCGCTGGCACCTGGCGGCGAAGGCGACGTGCTGTTCTGCGGCGCGATGCGCTTCAACCTCGATCCCTTGCACCCGCTGCTGGCGCTGATGCCCGAGCGCATGCTCGCCGGCGAACTGGTCAAGCGCGATCCGGCGGTGCCGGCGCTGCTGGAGGCGATGGAACGCGAAGCGGCGCTGGACCGCATCGGCAGCTGCGGCATCCTCGCGCGGCTGGCCGACGTGCTCGCCGCGAGCATCATCCGCGCCTGGGTGGAATGCGCCTGCAGCGATTCCAGCGGCTGGATCGCCGCGGTGCACTGCCCGAAGATCGGCAAGGTCATCGCCGCCATCCACGCCGAACCCGAGCGTGACTGGAACGTGCCGGAGCTGGCCGGGCTGATGGGCGCTTCGCGCTCGCGCTTTGCCGAGTCGTTCACCCGCACCGTCGGCGAAAGCCCGGCGCGCTACGTGGCCAAGGTGAAGATGTTCCAAGCGCGGCGCTGGATCGAGCAGGACGGCATGCGCGTGGCGGTGGCTGCCGGCCGCCTCGGCTATGACTCCGAAGCCTCCTTCAGCCGCGCGTTCAAGCGCATCGTCGGCGTGCCCCCGAGCGCAATGCGGAGGGGCCGGGAATTGGGAATCGGGAACAGGGAATCGTAGAAGCAGCGCGCCCCACCGATTCCCCATTCCCCATTCCCCATTCCCACCGACCGCGTCACCACGCGGTCACACATAGCCCTTACCGTCCGCGCACTCCGCTTTCGAGTGACGGCCCTTGGGCGAGCACGCAAAACGTGGCCTGTCACGCATGTTCGCGGAAAAGGCGCCGATGCTGCGCGGCTTCTTCGCGCGCCGCGGCGCGCATGAGGACACCGAAGACCTGGTGCAGGAAACCTGGCTGCGCCTGTTGCGCGCGCATCAGAGCCAGGGCGCGCATATCGCCAATCCGGAAGCCTATCTGTTCACCGTCGCGCTGAACCTGGTGCGCGAACAGGCGTCGCGACGGCAGCGTACGCCGCTGCCATTGGAGGAATTGGAACAGGTCGCCGGACAACTGGCCACGGAGGAATCGGTGGAAGACGCCGCCGCGCGCGCACAACGCGCCCAGCGCCTGCAGGCCCTGCTCGCCACCCTGCCCGAGCGCACCCGCGCGGTGCTGGTGATGCAGTACCGCGATGGCCTCAGCTACCGGCAGATCGCCGAGCGCATGGGCGTGTCCGCGCACATGGTCAAGAAGCACGTGGTGCGCGGGCTGGCGCATTGCCGCCAGGCAATGGCCGCGGAGGCCGGCGCATGAGCGACACCAGGCCGGACCCGCGCATCATCCAGGCCGCGGCGCAGTGGCATGCGCTGCATCGCGAGGGCGAACTCGGCAGCGCGCAGCAGGCGCGTTTCATGGCGTGGCTGGCCGCATCGCCCGAACATCTGCGCGAGTACCTGGCCCTGGCGCGGATGACGGCCGAACTCGGTGCCCTGCTGCGCGGACTGCCCGACGCCGAAGCCGCGGCGCCGGTGCCTGCGCGCGACGACAATGTACTCGCCTGGCCCCTGCAACCGCGCCGTCCCACGCCGCGTTCGCTGCCTGCCCCGGTGAGGCGGCGCTCCCGCCTGCTGCCGCGGCTGAGCCAGGCCGCGGCGCTGCTGCTGGCCCTGGGCACGGGGACGAGCGCCTGGCTGGCCTGGCCGCGCACGCAGCACTTCAGCACCGGGCACGGGGCCACGCGCACGCTGCAACTGGCTGATGGCAGCGCGGTCCACCTCAATGCCAGCAGTGCGCTGTCGGTGCGCTACAGCGGGTTCGCGCGCAGCGTCACCCTGGAACAGGGCCAGGCCAGTTTTGTCGTCGCCGCCGGCCGACGCCCGTTCTCGGTACAGGCCGCCGGCCTGCGGGTGCGCGATATCGGCACCACGTTCGATGTCTCGCTGCAACGCGAGCAGGCGCGCATCGGCGTGGCGGAAGGTCGCGTGCAGGTGTTCGCCGAGGGCGAGCCCCGCCTGCTCGCCGATCTGCAGGCGGGCCAGAGCGCGCGCGTGGACTATCACGACCACGAGGTGCGCGTTGCCGATGAGGATGCCGCCGCCATTACCGGCTGGTGGCAGCGCCGCATCGTGTTCCGCGACGAGTCGCTGCGCGAGGTCGCCGACCAGTTCAACCGCCTCAACCCGACACGTGTCGATGTGGACGACGCCGCCGGCGCCCTGCACCTGACCGGCAACCTCGGCGCCGACGATGTCGATTCGCTGTTCGCCTTCCTGCAGCAACAGCCCGGTCTGGCGACCACGCGCACGGAGCGGGGCATCGTGGTTCGCGCGCGCGGCGCGGCGAAGGCGACGACGCCAGCACCTGCCCGCCGCTGAGTCCACCCGCGCACTGCGCGTGCGCGTAGCGGCCATCGATGACAGGCGCATGGCAAGCGGCGCGGTGATTGCACGCGCGTCGATGTCAAAAAAAATTCATCCGCAAACGGTGCCCGATCCACGCGCTGCACCGTCGTAGTCCGGGCATGCGCAAGCAAGCAGCTTGCGTTCCCTTCCGACCACCCACTGGACTCGACGATGCGCCGCACCCTGTTTCTTTCGATCGCCCTGGCCCTGCACAGCACTGCCCTGCCCGCCCTGGCCCAGACCAGTGCCGGCACCATGACCGAAGCCATCGCCGCGCAACCACTGGATCGCGCGCTCAACGCGCTGTCACGGCATACCGGCCTGCAGTTCATCTATGACGCGCAAGCGGCCGGCAACCCGCGCACGCGCGCCATTCCCGCCGGTCTGTCGGCCGAGGAAGGCCTGCGCCAGCTGCTGGCCGGCACCGGCCTGCGCTACCGCTTCGTCAACGCCACCACGGTGACGATCGAAGCCGACGCCGCGGTGGCCGCGCCTGGCAGCGCACCGGCTGCCAGCCTCACCCCCGAGGCCACCGCGCCGTCGCCGCACGCCGAGTCGCCCTTGCACCAGCTGGACCGCATCGAAGTCACCGGAAGCTACACCCGCAGCCTGGAACAGGCGGTGGACCTGAAACGCTGGAACATCGGCTTTTCCGATTCGATCGTCGCCACCGACGTGGCCGACTTCCCCGAGCAGAACCTCGCCGAGGCGCTGCAGCGCATGCCCGGCGTGACCATCGAACGCAACAAGGGCCTGGGCGGCAGGGTCAGCGTGCGCGGCCTGCCGGCCGAGTACACGCTGGTGTCGATCAACGACCTGGCCACTGCGTCGGGCAGCGGCGGCCGCGACGTGGAACTGGACATGTTCGCCTCGGAGATCATCCAGCAGGTGACGGTGCAGAAGTCGCCGACGGCCGCGGACGAGGAAGGCGGCATTGCCGGCTCGGTCGACATCTCCACCGCGCGCCCGTTCGACTACAGCGGGCGCAAGCTCGCCGCCTCCGCCGAAGCCGCGTACAACTCGATCTCGGAGAAGACCGACCCCAAGTACGCCTTCCTCGCCAGTGACACCTGGGGCGACTGGGGCGCGCTGGTGTCGTACTCGCAGGCCCGCCGCAGCAACCGCACCGACTCGACTTCCGGCATCAACTTCCGTCCGATGTCGCGCTTTCTGGGTGCGTCCGGCAGCCGCGGCGCACAGGCACAGGCGGTGCTGGCCCGCGATGCCGGGGTCATCGTGCGCAACCGCAACGACACCGCCGAAAGCAACCTGATCGTGTTCCAGGACAAGGTCGGCGACCGCGTCTACGTCAACGAGCAGGAAAAATGGGGCGCGACCGCCGCGCTGCAGTACAAGCCCAGCAACACCTTTTCGCTGGCCTTCGATGCCATGTGGGGTGGCTACGACACCACCGAGGACGAGTACGACGCGGCAGCCTACTCCGCCTCCAGCCGCAGCACCCTGGAGACCATCCACGACTACGACGCCGACACGCTGGGCGAGTACGGCATGGTGGTGCTCAAGGATGTGTCCTACACCGCAACCCAGCACGAGATGCTGAGCAAGGAGCGCATCAACCGCACTGACTACAGCCAGTACAGCCTGGCACTGGACTGGCAGGGCGCGGTGTGGAGCCTGGACGCGATGGCCGGCTATTCCGGCGCCGACAAGACCCTGGACTACGCCAACCTCAAGCACGTGGCCTATGCGCCCTCGCGCACGCGCTGGACCGGCAACAGCGGCGAAACCATCCCCAGCGCCAACCCGGCCACGATCGACATGTACAACGCGCCGCAGAAGTACCTGTTCGAGGCCTACGAGACCACGCTGGAGCACATCAAGGACGACAAGTACGCCGCGCAGATCAATCTGGCGCGCAGCTTCGACCTGGCGTTCTTCCCCGCCCTGCGCAGCGTGCAGTTCGGCGGCCGTTATACCGACCGCGCCAAGCGCCGCAACTATGGCGAGCTGAAGATCACCGGCCCGGCGGCCGGCAGCGCGGCCTGGGTCAACACGCGCACCATGGCCGACAGCCCGCTTGCATCGATCGGCGACCTGGTGCCCGGCGGTGACTACAGCTTCAAGAACCTGGACTGGCAGCAGATCTCCAACGACTACGCGCGCCGCACCTTCCGCTATGCGGGCTTCCAGACCCCGTTCGACGACGGCCAGTACTACCGCGTGGACGAGGACGTGACCGCGCTGTACGCGATGGCGGACCTGGCCTTCGACATTGGCAGCGTGCCGTTCACCCTCAACGCCGGCACCCGCTATGTCGACACCTCGGTGCTGTCCTACGGCTATCACCCGGTGCAGAACCCGGACGGCAGCACCGGCTACACCGACACGCCGGTGTCCCGCGACGGCAGCTACAAGGACTGGCTGCCCAGCTTCAACATGACCGCCGAACTCAGCGAAGGGCTCATCGCCCGCGCCGCCGCGGCGCGCACGATGATGCGCCCGGCGCTGACCGACATCGCCTACAAGCGCACCGCCAGCTGGAGCTCGTTCCGCTTCACCGACGGCAACCCGGACCTGCAGCCGACCTATGCCAGACAGTGGGAAATCGGCCTGGAGAAGTATCTGGACGACGGCGGCCTGCTGGCCGCGTCGTACTTCAACAAGAAGATCGATGGGGTGGTGGTCAGCGCCTTGACCGGCGTGGTCCAGGACGTGGCCGTGTACAACGCCAACGGCAGCCTCAACGGCATCTACGATTTCGACGTGTACCAGCCGGTCAATGCCGAGGGCAGTTATGACGTGGACGGCATCGAGCTGATCGCGCAGCTGCCGCTGGGCATGATTCACCCGTGGCTGCAGGGCTTCGGCATCAACGCCAACTACACCCGCCTGGACAGCTCGCTGGCCGGCGAGTCGGACCTGGGCATCAAGACACCGATGCCCGGCCTGTCCAAGGACACCTACAACGCCACGCTCTATTACGAAAATGCACGCTTTGACGCGCGCGTGTCGTACAACCACAAGAGCGAGTACGTGGAGTCGATCGGCTACAACATGTACCCGATCTGGCGCGACGCCTATGGCCAGCTCGACGTGTCGATCGGCTACCGCATCACCGACAACATCAAGCTCAGCCTCAAGGGCATCAACCTGACCGATGAAGTGACCAGCGGCTACACGATGGACCCGGCCTTCCCGACCATGTACGAGAAGTCCGGCCGCCGCATCAGCCTGGGTATCCGCGCCGACTTCTGAACACATGGCTGCGCCGGCGGTCGCCGTGACCGCCGGTCTTCCCTGCGCCGCCGCCGCGCACGAACGCGGCGGCGGTGCCTGCCCGCAAAGGACTTCGCAATGCCTCCCCACCTGATCCTGGCACTGCTGGCGCTGGCCGGCTGTGCCCTGCCCTTCGCCGCCATCGCTGGCCCCGCGGCTGCTACCGAGCGCAGCTGGCAACCCGGCGACCACCATGTCCACAGCGAATGGAGCGTGGACTGGGACCATCGCACCACGCCGCCGACGCCGATCGCCGGTGGCGATTCGCAGTACAGCCGCACCCGCAATGCACAGCAGGCGCGGGCCTACGGGCTGACCTGGATGGTGCACACCGACCACGGCGGACCCGGGCATTCGCGGGTGAACCGCGACCAGGCCTGGCCGGCACTGCAGCAGGCTCGCGCGGCGGTGCCCGGACTGATCCAGTTCCACGGCATGGAGTTCGATGTGCCCGCCGCCGAGCACGCTTCGCTGATCATCGCGCCTGGCCCGGAAGAGCGCGAGCAGCTGTACCGCATCGAGCGCGACTACAGCCGCGCCGAGCCCCTGCCCCCGGCACGCCGCGACGAGGAAGCACAGATGATCGCCGCGCTCGGGCACCTGCGTACGCTGACTCCGTTGCCGCTGATGCTGGTCAACCACCCTTCGCGCACCGCCACCGGCTTCGGGCAATGGGGCGAGGTGACCCCGCGCGAGCTGCGCGCCTGGAACGACGCCGCGCCCGAAGTACTGGTCGGCATGGAAGGCGCGCCCGGCCACCAGGCCGCGGTGCCGCATCGCGGCCTGTACCGCAACGCCACCGCGCCGACCCTGGGTGGCTTCGACCAGATGACCGCGCAGCTTGGCGGCACCTGGGACGCCTTGCTTGCCGAAGACCGGCGCTTCTGGATCACAGCCAGTTCCGATTCGCACGTCAACCAGCGTGATGGCGGCGGCGACTTCGACCCCGGCCAGTACAGCAAGACCTACGTGTGGGCGCGGCGCGAAGCCAGCGACATCCTCGACGGTCTGCGTAACGGCCGCGCGTTCGCGGTCAGCGGCGACCTGATCGACGCACTGGAACTGCGCGTGGCCGCGGCCGATGGCACCGCGCCCAGTGCCACCCTCGGCGAAACCCTGACACTGCCCGCGGGCGCGCCAATGCGGATCACGCTGCAACTGCGCCAGCCACGCGCACCCAACGCGCACGGTGAGCGCCCGGCCCTGCACCATGTGGAAGTCATCATCGGCGAGCCCGGCGCAGGCACTGCGCCGCGCATGCGCTCGCGCATCTTCGATGCCGCTGCCCTGCATCGCGAAGGAGACTGGCTCACCCTCTCCTGGACCTTGCCGGCCCCGGCGCAGGGTGGCTTCGTCCGCGTACGCGGCAGCAGCACCGCCGAACACCAGCCTCTGCCGGACATCAACGGCGAAGACCCGTGGCAGGACTTGTGGTTCTACAGCAATCCGGTCTTCATTCGTCCCGCCTCCACCCCATCGCCCTGATCCAGCGTGGCATCATGCACAGCCCTCGCCGCGTGCATCCGGATGTCCCCCGCCCACCGCACCACCCTGCCCATCCTGGCCGTGCTTGGTTCCATCGCCTCGCTGTGCGTGGGCACCTCGCTGGCCAAGCACCTGTTCCCGGTAATCGGCGCACCGGCCACCACCTTGCTGCGCGTCGGCTTCGCCGCGGTGCTGATGCTCGCCATACAGCGCCCGTGGAAGGCCTGGCCGGCACCGCGCGCCCTCGGGCTGGTCGCTGCCTACGGTGTGGTGCTCGGCGCGATGAACCTGTCGTTCTACCTGGCCTTGCGCACGATTCCCTTCGGCATTGCGGTGGCCATCGAATTCACTGGCCCGCTGGCGGTGGCCCTGCTGTCATCGCGTCGCGCACTGGACTTCGTGTGGATCGCCTTCGCCGTTGCCGGCCTGGCCCTGCTGGTGCCGCGTGCCAGCCTGGATGCCGCGCTCGATCCGGCGGGCGTGGCCTGGTCCCTCGCAGCCGCCCTGTGCTGGGCGCTGTATATCGTGATCGGCCAACGCGCCGGGCAGGCCGCGGGCGCCGCGACCGTGCCGCTGGGTCTGGTCGTGGCTGCTCTGGTTGTCGCCCCGTTTGGCGCCGCGCATGTCGGCGACGTCTTTGCCACACCTGCATTGCTGGCCTTTGCCGCTGGCGTGGCGTTGTTGTCCAGTGCGATTCCGTATTCGCTGGAGATCTACGCACTGCGGCACCTGCCGCGGCAGACCTTCGGCATCCTGCTGAGCCTGGAGCCCGCGGTGGCCGCACTGGCCGGCTGGCTGTTGCTCTCGGAAATTCTGGGCAGCCGTCAGTGGCTGGCGATCGGCTGCATCATGATCGCATCGGCTGGCGCGGCACTGGCCGCGCGGCGACGCAAGCCAACGGTGCGCGCGGTGGAAGGCTGAGGGTTCCCGAATCGGTGTGGTTCCCGAATCCGTGAAATACGCCCTGTAGGCATTGCGATTACCGGCTGGGGCCATTGTGGGAGGGGCTTCAGCCCCGACGAGCGGAGTCACAATCGGTCAGATGGCGGTCGCGGCTGATGGCCGAAGGCCACAAGAGCCGCTCCCACAGTGCACCCAGCAGGGCACTCGGAATGCGACTGGGGCCGCTGTGGGAGAGGCTTCAGCCCCGACGAGCGGAGTCGCAATCTGTCAGATGGCAGTCGCGGCTGAAGCCGCTCCCACAGTGCACCCAGCAGGCACTCGGAATGCGGCTGGGGCCATTGTAGGAGGGGCTTCAGCCCCGACGAGCGAAGTCGCGATCTGGCAGATGGCGGTCGCGGCTGAAGCCGCTCCCACAGTGCACCCAGCAGGCACTCGGAATGCGACTGGGGCCGTTGTGGGAGGGGCTTCAGCCCCGATGAGCGGAGTCGCGATGTGACAGATCACGGTCGCGGCTGAAGCCGCTCCTACGAGGGGGGGGGTCGGCGGTGCGGGATCAGGCGTCGGCAGCGACGAAACCGCCGGTCTGCCGTGCCCACAGCCGCGCATACAGACCGCCACGCGCGATCAACTCCGCATGCGTACCCGTCTCCACGATCGCCCCGCGGTCCATCACCACCAGCCGGTCCATCCGCGCGATCGTCGACAGCCGGTGCGCGATCGCAATCACCGTCTTGCCCGCCATCAGATCGTCCAGGCTGTCCTGGATCGCCGCCTCCACCTCCGAATCCAGCGCCGAGGTCGCCTCGTCCAGCACCAGCAGCGGCGCATCCTTCAGCAATACCCGCGCAATCGCGATGCGCTGCCGCTGCCCGCCGGAAAGCTTCACCCCGCGCTCGCCCACATGCGCGTCATAACCGCGCCGGCCCTCACCATCCACCAGACTGTCGATGAACGCATCCGCGCGTGCCCGCCGCACTGCCGCCTCCATCTGCGCCGGCGTCGCCTCCGGGCGACCATAGAGCAGGTTGTCGCGGATCGACCGATGCAACAACGACGTGTCCTGCGTGACCACGCCAATCTGCCCGCGCAAACTCTCCTGCGTGACCTGCGCGATGTCCTGCCCGTCAATCAGGATGCGCCCCTGCTCCAGGTCATACAGACGCAACAACACATTCACCAGCGTCGACTTGCCCGCCCCGGACGGACCCACCAGCCCGATCTTCTCGCCCGGCCGCACCTGCAGATCCAGCCCGGCGATCACCCCGCCGCGTTTGCCGTAATGGAAGTGGATGCCCTCGAACCGCACCTCGCCACGCGTCACCTGCAGCGGCCGCGCATTCGCGCTGTCCTGCACCGCCACCGGCTGCGAGATCGACTGCATGCCATCCTGCACCGTGCCGATGTCCTCGAAGATCCCGTTCACCGTCCACATGATCCAGCCGGACATGTTGTGGATGCGGATCACCAGCCCCGTCGCCAGCGTGATCGCGCCCACGCTGACCTGCCCGCGCTGCCACAGCCACAACGCCAGCGCACAGGTCCCCACAATGAGAAAGCCGTTGGCGACCGCGATCCAGGTATCCAGCGCCGTGGTCATGCGCGTCTGCCGCCGGTGCTTGACCGCCAGCTCCTGCACCGCATCGCGCACGTAGGCCTGCTCCCGCCCCGCATGCGCAAACAGCTTGAGCGTGGCGATATTGGTATAGCCATCGACGATGCGCCCCATCGCCTTGGACCGCGCATCGGAGGCAATCCACGCCCGCGTCTTCATCCGCGGCACGAACCAGGCCATCAACCCGACATACACCACCAGCCACACCAGCAGCGGCACCGTCAGCATCGGGTCCGCCTGCGCGAACAGCCACAGCGCACTGCCGGTGTAGACCACGATGTACCACAGCGCATCGACCATCTGCACCGCCGACTCGCGCAGCGACGTGCCCGTCTGCATGACCCGGTTGGCGATGCGCCCGGCGAAATCGTTCTGGAAGAACGACAGGCTCTGCCGCACCACGTAGTTGTGCATCAGCCAGCGCGTGCGGTTGCTCAGCCCCGGCACGATCGCCTGGTTGACCAGCAGATTGTGCACCGCCACCAGCAGCGGCCGCGCCAGCAGCGTGATCCCCGCCATCCACAGCAACTCGTTGGCATGACGCTGGAAGAACCCCGGACCCGGCCCTTCGGCGAGCAGATCAACGATGCGTCCGAGGAAATCGAACATCGCCACTTCCACCAGCGCCAGCAGCAGCCCCGCCACCAGCGTCGCCAGCAGCACCGGCCACACCGGCCGCAGATAGTGCAGATAGAACCGCCACACCGTGCGCGGCGGCATCCCCGCCTCCGCCTCCGGAGAAACATCGATCAGTGATTCAAACCACCGCAGCATCGCGACACCCTCAAGGCAGGCCGCAATTATCGCATCGAAGCACGTGACGCGATCTTGAAGCGCGGGCGCAACGCTGTTGCCCTCGCCTTCGCTCTCCCAACCGCCCAAGCCAATCTGTCGGGCGGTCGGGGGCAGGCCCTGCCAGGACCGTAGGCAACATGGATGTTGCCTACGAGCCCCCAGGGATGGGTTCACGGCGTGTCCTGGCAGGGCCTGCCCCCGGCCGCCGCGCGATAGCCCATGCGAGCTGCTTTCAGCAAGAAATTGGAATATCCCCGACGACCCGATCGCGGATGAATCCGCTCCTACGGGGTGGGCGTCTCCGGCGTCAGCACCAGATCCTGGAAATCAAAACTGAAATCCGTCAGCGGCGAAATCGCCTCCATCCGCGCCTCGCGCACCGCACCATCCGGCTTCAGCGAAAACGTGATGAACGCATCCGCGTTGAGCGAACGATCCGCCCACCGCACCACGAACGTATCGTGCTGCCAATGCGACAACGTCCCCACCAACTGCGGCGTCTTGCCGAAACGCAACTGCAGCTTCCCGCCTTCCTCCCACAACACCACCTCCCCATACCACGGGTCCACATACCGCCCCGCATACCCCGACAGCGCCAGCGACGGCCGCGAACGCCGGTCCCGCCCTGCCTCCAGCTTGGCCCAGCTTTCCTGCGCATTGTCCGCCGCCTTTGCCACCGCCGCCGCATAAGCCGCCGTCCAATCCGTCGGCGGCGCCTGCAGATACGCATCCAGCACCTGCATCGTGATCGCGTTGAACGCCGCCCCCACTTCCTGGTTCGTCAACACCACCACCCCCAGCTTGTGCGCCGGCACCAGCGTCAGCCGCGACACCATGCCCGGCCACCCGCCCGTGTGCCACACCAGGCGCTGCCCGCGGTACGAACTCAGGCTCCAGCCCTCGCCATAACCGGCAAAATCCGGCCGCGCCGCCGCCAGCTCCGGCACCGACGGCTCGGCGATCGGCACTGGCGTGATCATCGACCACATCTCACGCTGGCGCTGCTCGCTGAAAAGTGGCGTGCCATCGGCCAGCCGGCCACCGGCCAGCTGCACGTTCATCCATTTGGCCATGTCTTCCACGCTGGCATAGATGCCACCGGCGCCCGAATTGTTCGCCCAGGTCAGCGGCGCCACCGTGCGCAGCTGGCTGAAGTCGTACTTCGCATGCCCGCTGGCCGGCACGTCTCCGGCCTTGAGGTGGTCGGCGTTGAAGCGCGCGCCGTGCATGCCGACCGGGTCGAAGATGCGCGCCTGCAGGAAGTCCGCGCACGACTGCCCCGACACCCGCTCGATCACCTGCTGCGCCACCGCGTAGAGAATGTTGTCGTAGGCGTAGCGGTCACGGAAACCGCCCTTCAGCGGTACCTTTGCCAGCCGCGCCACCACTTCCTCGCTGCTGTAGTCCGTCGCCGGCCAGTACAGCAGGTCGCCCGCGCCCAGGCTCAAGCCACTGCGATGCGCGAGCAGGTCGCGGATGCGCATCTCGCCAGTGACGTACGGGTCGGACATGCGGAACGACGGCAGGTGGTCGATCACCCGGTCATCCAGCTTGAGCTTGCCTTCGTCGGCCAGGATCGACAGCGACGCGGCGGTAAACGCCTTGGTATTGGAGGCAATGGCGAACTGCGTGCGCGCATCCACCGGCGCCGGGTCGCCGACCTTGCGCACGCCATAGCCGCGCGCCAGCACCACTTGCCCGTCCTTGACGATGGCCACCGCGATGCCCGGCACGTCGAACTGCTGGCGTACCCGCTCCACGCGTGCGTCGAAGTCCTCCAGCCCCGCAGGCAGCGCCTGCGCCTGCACCACCACCGATGCCAGCAGCATCACGCCTCCCCATGCCCACTTGTTCAAAGCCTGCTCCCTTGCCAATGAGGTCAGCCGCCGCGCATGGCAGCGGTTTCGCACGATGGTAACGCGCGCGCGGCCAGCCTTGCGGCTCCTGCCGTGACCGCATCCACTCCCGGGGAGCCGCCGCATGTCCGTGCCTGCCAATACCCGCGCCACCATCATTCCCTGCCTGCGCTACCGCGACGCTGCCGCGGCCATCGAGTGGCTGTGCAATGCCTTTGGCTTCGAGCGCCACGGCGTCTACGAACAGGACGGCAAGGTGCTGCATGCGCAGCTGGTGTATGGCAACGGCATGGTGATGCTGGGCTCGGCCGATGTGGCCAGCGGCTGGGGCAGCCTGATTGCCCAGCCTGACGAGGTGGGCGGGCGCGAAACCCAGAGTCCCTGCATCGTCGTCGCCGATGCTGCTGCGCATCACACCCGGGCCGTTGCCGCGGGCGCCGAAGTGGTGGTGCCCCTCGCCGAACAGGGCTATGGCGGCAGCGGCTATGCCTGCCGCGACCTGGAAGGCCATCTGTGGTGGTTTGGCGACTACGATCCATGGCGCGAGGCATGAACGCCGCGGCCGACGCTGGCACACTGGCGACCTGCCGCAAGGGAACCACGCCATGACCGACCTGTTCGACACTTCCGCGCCTGCACTGGACGGCATCCATGTCGGCATCGGCGGCTGGGTGTTTGCGCCCTGGCGCGGCGGCATGTTCTATCCCGAGGGCCTGGTGCAGCGGCGCGAGCTTGAATATGCCAGCCGCCACGTCAGCGCGATCGAGATCAACGGCACCTACTACGGCGAGCAGAAGCCGGCCACCTATGCCAACTGGCGCGACCAGGCGCCGCCGGGCTTCGTGTTTTCGGCCAAGGCGCCCAAGCGCATCACCCAGTCGCGCAAGTTGGCCGGCACGCGCACGCAGATCGAAGGCTTCGTCGAAGGCATTGCCGAGCTCGGCGACAAGCTCGGCCCGCTGCTGTGGCAGTTCGCCGACGGCAAGAAGATGGACCGCGACGACTTCGCCGCCTTCCTCGAACTGCTGCCGCAGAAGGCACAGGGCCGGCGTCTGCGCCACGTCGTGGAAATCCGCGACCCGGCCTTCGTTGATACGCAGCTGCTGGCGCTGGTGCGCGAGCGCGGCGTGGCCACCGTGTTCACCGATTCGCCGGACTTCCCTTCCTTCGCCGACCTGGGCGCCGACTTCGTCTACGCCCGGCTGATGCGCAGCCAGTCACGCCTGACCCAGGGCTATACCGCGCCGGCCCTGGCGCAGTGGGCCGAACACGTGCATGCCTGGCGCCGTGGCGAGGACGTGGCCGCGCTGCCGCATGTGGGCAAGCCCCTGCCCGCCGGCAAGCCGCGCGAGGTGTTCGTGTTCTTCATCAGTGCGGCCAAGGAACGCAACCCGGCCGCGGCCATGGGCCTGCTGAAGGCGCTGGCGAAGTAGGCGGCAACGGATCGCTTGGCCTCGCGCGCCGCTGCCACGACAATGGACGGCTCCCGGCCACTGCCCTGATCCATGCGCAAGGCGCTGCTGCAAATCCATTTCTGCGTCCTGCTGTGGGGCGTGACCGCCATCCTGGGCAAGCTGATCACCCTGCCGGCGTTGCCGCTGGTGTGGTGGCGGATGCTGATCGTGGTCGCGGCGCTGCTGTTGTGGCCGCGGGTCTGGCGCGGCCTGCGCGCGCTCACGCCGCGGCTGCTGCTGGCCTATGCCGGGGTCGGCGCGCTGGTGGCCCTGCACTGGCTCACCTTCTACGCCGCGATCAAGCTGGCCAACGCTTCGGTGGCCGCGACCTGCATTGCGCTCGCGCCGGCCTTTACCGCGGTCATCGAGCCGTGGGTGGCGCGGCGGCCGTTCCGCTGGCGCGAACTGCTGTTCGGCCTGGCGGTGCTGCCGGGCGTGGCGCTGGTGGCCGGTGGCGTGCCGGACGGCATGCGCGTGGGCGTGGTGGTGGGTGCGGCCTCCGCGCTGCTGGTGGCGTTGTTCGGGTCGTTCAACAAGCGCCTGGTCGAACATGCCGACCCGCTGACCGTAACCGCGCTGGAGCTCGGTGCTGGCACCCTCGTGCTGACGGCGCTGGCGCCGCTGCTGCCGCATCTGTTGCCGGTGCTCGGCGATACCCGCTGGGTGGTGCCCGGCGTGCATGACGGGCTGTTGCTGCTGGCCCTGGCGCTGGCCTGCACGTTGCTGCCGTTTGCGCTGGCGCTGGTGGCCCTGCGCCAGCTCAGTGCGTACACGGTGCAACTGGTGACCAACCTGGAACCGGTCTATGCGATCGTGCTGGCCGCGTTGCTATTGGGCGAACAGCGCGAGCTGACGCCGCAGTTCTACCTTGGCGTGGCCATCATCCTCGGCGCGGTATTCGCCCATCCGCTGCTGCAGCATCGGCGAGGCCGCGTGCAACATGCGGACCTGCTGGGGACGGCGGAAAACAAGGCGATCGTGGATTGATGCGCTGGTGGGGCGAGAACCGGATGGGCGCATGGAAGCGGATGGACCTGTTCGCCTGATAGGCCGATTGATCTGATGGGCCCATTGAACTGATGGCCCATTGACCCGGGGGGGGGGGGGCCCTCGACCTGATAGGCCCACTGTAGGAGCGGCTTCAGCCGCGACCGTAAATCCCCTGCCCCAGCAACAACTCCGCAGCCGACACAGTCGGGGCTGAAGCCCCTCCCACAACGCTGCTCCCGAACATCGTTGACCCTGATGGGCCCACTGTGGGAGCGGCTTCAGCCGCGACCGTAAAGTCCCCTGCCCCAGCAACAACTCCGCAGCCGACACAGTCGGGGCTGAAGCCCCTCCCACAACGCTGCTCCCGAACATCGTTGCTCCTGATGGGCCCACTGTGGGAGCGGCTTCAGCCGCGACCGTAAACCCTCTGCCCCAGCGGCAACGCCGCAGCCGACACAGTCGGGGCTGAAGCCCCTCCCACAACGCTGCTCCCGAACATCGTTGACCCTGATGGGCCCACTGTGGGAGCGGCTTCAGCCGCGACCGTAAACCCTCTGCCCCGGCGGTAACGCCGCAGCCAGCACAGTCGGGGCTGAAGCCCCTCCTACAACGGCGTTCCAGACAACGCTGCTCCAGACCCCTACGCCACCACCACTCGGTCACGCCCATCGCGCTTGGCCTGGTACAGCGCCTGGTCGGCGCGCTTGAGACACTGCTCGGCGCTCTCCGGCAACTGCCACTGCGCCACGCCAATGCTAACCGTGACCGGCAGATTGATCGGCAGCAAGGCGATCTCCTGGCGCAGCAGCTCGCATTGCAGGCGTGCTGGCTCACCCGCGGCGCCCGGCAGCAGCATCACGAATTCCTCGCCCCCCAGGCGCGCGATCATCCCACGCCCGGCCATGTGCGAGCGCAACAGCGCGGCCAGCGCCACCAGCACCTGGTCACCCTGGTCATGGCCGTGCAGGTCGTTGATGGTCTTGAAGTGGTCAATGTCGATGATCGCCACCGACAGCGGCACGCCATCTTCGCGTTGCTGTTCGGCGGCCAGCGCGGCGGCAAAGGCGCGCCGGTTCGGCAGGCCGGTGAGCACGTCGGTGCGGGTCTGCTCGGCGAGGTCGGCGTTGAGGGTTTCCAGCGATTCGGAATACTGCGAAAGCTGCTGTTCGTACCAGTCGCGCTCGCGCAGCTGGCGTTCGAGCGCGGCGGCCACGCGGCGCAGTTCCAGCAGGTGCGAGGCCTGGCGCGACAGGGCTTCCAGCGCCTGGCGCTGTTCCTCGTTGAGGCTGGCCGGGGTGTCGTCGAATACGCACAGGGTGCCCAGGGCGTGGCCGGACTTGTCCAACAGCGGCGCGCCGGCATAGAAACGCACGTGCGGGTCGCCAGTGACCAGGGGATTGCCGACGAAACGCGGGTCGCGTTCGGCATCCTCGACGCTGAAGACCTGATCCGGGGTCAGGATCGCATGCGCGCAGAACGCGACCTCGCGGGGCGTTTCGGTTGCATCCACGCCCTTGCGCGCCTTGAACCACTGGCGGTCTTGATCGACCAGGGTCACGGCGCCCATCTGCGTGCCGCACAGGGCGGTGGCGATCTGCACCAGATCGTCGAACGCCTGTTCCGGCGGCGTGTCCAGCAGTTGATAACGGCGCAGCGCCTCAAGGCGCGCTGCTTCATCCTTCGGCTTTTCCGGCTTGATCATGCCCCCTCCTCATGCCCCCAGAGTATGCCCACAGCGGCAGCGCAAACGTGAGGGTACGGTGGGCAAAGCGCGACGCCGGTCAGAAGTCCTGGCGCTGCGGCAGCAGCCCGCGCAGTTCGGCGTCGGTCAGGTTGCGCCATTGCCCGGGCTTGAGCGCACCGAGCTTGATGTTGTCGATGCGCACGCGCCGCAGCTGGGTCACGCGGTAGCCGAACGCGGCGGCCATCAAGCGGATCTGCCGGTTCAAGCCCTGCTCCAGAATGATGCGGAAGCCGAACTTGGCGATGCGCGAAGTGCGGCAGGGCAGCGTGGTCTCGCCGTGGATGCGCACGCCGCGCGCCATGCCGCGCAG
>Ga0196970_1001177_pt1 | contig 19785 bp, 17 predicted proteins | sample S1v_513CmetaG_FD_148672 | JGI IMG/M metagenome (GOLD analysis project Ga0196970, IMG submission 148672) | Soil microbial communities from Anza Borrego desert, Southern California, United States - S1+v_5-13C | ecosystem: Environmental > Terrestrial > Soil > Desert | place: USA: California...
CCTCGGAACCCATGGTCACCAGGGTGCACAGGCGGGCGCTGCGGATCGCGTCGTGCAGGACCGGCAACCGGTCCTCGGCGAAGGCGGGCGGGACGTACATGGTCGCTCCAGCAAGAGGGTCAGGCCAGCGGTTCCAGCGGCTCGCGCCGGCCGCGCACCGGGGCCGACAGGCCCGGCGGCGGGGCGGCCCAGCGCACCGCGTTGGCGATCACCCGCTGGATCTGCGGGTGGTGGTAGGTGGGAAACGTCTCATGCCCGGGGCGGAAATAGAAGACCCGGCCCATCCCGCGCCGCCAGCCGCAGCCGCTGCGGAACACCTCGCCGCCCTTGAACCAGGACAGGAAGACCAGCTCGTCCGGCGGCGGGACGTCGAAGGGTTCGCCGTACATCTCCTCCTGCGCCAGCTCGATGTGGTCGCCGATGCCCGCCGCCACCGGGTGGCCGGGATCGACCACCCACAGCCGCTCGGTTTCGCCGGCCACGCGGTACTTGAGGAAGCACCCCGTTCCCATCAGCGCCAGGAACGGCTTTGAGAAATGCGCGGAGTGCAGCGGCACGAAGCCCATCCCACCCTCGGTGACGCGCTTGCACACCCGCTCGACCGCGGTGTCGGACACGGCGGCGTGCCCCTTGTGGCCCCACCAGACGAGCACGTCGGTGGCGTCCAGACGCTCCTCCCCCAGGCCGTGCTCGGGGTCGTCTAGCGTGGCGGTCTCCACCCGGTCCAGGCCGTGGGCGCGCAGCGCGGCGGCCAGCGTGCCGTGGATTCCCTGCGGGTAGAGCCGGGCCACCGCCTCGTTCCGGCGCTCGTGGATGAACTCGTTCCAGACAAGGACGCGGACCATGCGGATTATTTCCTGATCGGAATGTGTTCGTTACGCCATCCGGTAAGCAACGTGCCATTTTCGCAAGCGCGGGATCAACAGGCGCGACCGGCTGTTTGGGGGGAACCCGAAGGGCATGGACGTACAATCAAAAGGTTATGAACCCGTGATCGCTGCCGCCGCCCATCCCGAGCGCGCGCCTGCACCCGGCGTGCCGCGCCGCTACCCCGTTGGCGTCGAGCCGTTGCCGGACGGCAGCGCGCACGCCCGCGTATGGGCGCCGAAGCGGCGCACCGTCGCCCTCGTGGTCGAGCCGGACGGCCGCACGGTGGCGCTGGAGGCGGAGGGCGACGGCTATTTCTCCGCGCTGGTCGGGGGCATGCCGGCGGGCAGCCGCTACCGCTTCCGCCTGGACGAGGACGAGACGCTGTACCCGGACCCGGTGTCGCGCTTCCAGCCCGAGGGGCCGCACGGGCCGTCGCAGGTGGTGGACCCGTTCCGCTTCGACTGGACCGACCACGCCTGGAAGGGCCGCGTGCTCAAGGGGCAGGTGGTCTACGAGATGCACATCGGCACCTTCACGCCGGAAGGCACCTGGGACGCCGCCATCGCGCAGCTGCCGCACCTCGCCGACCTCGGCATCACGGTGCTGGAACTGATGCCGGTATCGGAGTTCCCGGGGCGCTTCGGCTGGGGCTACGACGGGGTGAACCTGTTCGCGCCGACGCGGCTGTACGGCGGGCCGGACGACATGCGCCGCTTCGTCGACCGCGCACACGGGCTCGGCATGGCGGTGATCCTCGACGTCGTCTACAACCACCTCGGCCCGGACGGCAATTACCTGAAGTGCTTTTCCGACGCCTACTTCACCGACCGCTACAAGAACGAGTGGGGCGAGGCCATCAACTTCGACGGCCCGGACAGCGCCCCGGTGCGCGAGTTCTTCATCATGAACGCCGCGTACTGGGCGGACGAGTACCACCTGGACGGCCTGCGCCTGGACGCCACGCAGCAGATCTTCGACGCCTCGCCGGTCAACGTGATGGCGGAGATCAGCACCGCGGTGCGCAAGGCCGCGCGCGGACGCGCCACCATCATGATCGGCGAGAACGAGCCGCAGCACTCCTCCCTGCTGCGCCCGTGCGAGGAGGGCGGCGGCGCCTGCGGCCTGGACGGGCTGTGGAACGACGACTTCCACCATTCCGCCATGGTGGCGCTGACCGGCCGGGCGGAGGCCTACTACACCGACTACCGCGGCACGCCGCAGGAGTTCGTGTCGGCGCTGCGGCACGGCTTCCTCTACCAGGGCCAATGGTACAGGTGGCAGAAGAAGCGGCGCGGCATGCCGGCGTGGGGCGTCGATCCGGCGGCGATGGTCACCTTTCTGCAGAACCACGACCAGGTCGCCAACTCCGGCAATGGGCGGCGCGTGCACGCCCTGACGGCGCCGGGGCTGTACCGGGCGTTCACAGCGCTGATGCTGCTCGGCCCCGGCACGCCGATGCTGTTCCAGGGGCAGGAGTTCGCGGCGTCCTCGCCGTTCTTCTACTTCGCCGACCACAAGCCGGAGCTGGCCGAGCTGGTCGCCAAGGGGCGCGGCGAGTTCGTGGCGCAATTTCCCAGCGTCGCCACCCCGGCCATGCAGGCGCGGCTGACCGCCCCGCACGATCCGCGGACCTTCGAGCGCAGCAAGCTCGACCCCGCCGAGCGTGACCGGCATGCCTGGGCGACGGCGCTGCACCGCGACCTGCTGCGCCTGCGCCGCGAGGACCCGGTGTTCGCCGCCCAGTCCCGGCCGGAGGGCGCGGTGCTCGACGCGGAAGCCCTCGTGCTGCGCTTTTTCGGTGAGGACGGCGACGACCGGCTGTTGCTGGTCAACATGGGGCGCGACCTCGACCTGACGCTGGTGCCGGAACCGCTGCTCGCCCCGCCCATGGGCGGGCGCTGGCGCCTGCTGTGGTCGAGCGAGGACCCCGTCTACGGCGGCGGCGGCACGCCCGCGGTGGAAACCGACGGCGTCTGGCACCTGCCCGCCCGCTCCGCCGTGGTTCTGGGACCCGAGAGCGAACAGGAGAGTCATGCCTGAAATCGTCCGCACGCTTGGCCGCGACGCCCTGACTTCGGCGCGCGACGCGGCGCTGACGCGTGAGTGGCTGGTGCCGAACGGGCTGGGAGGCTACGCCTCGGCTTCGGTCAGCGGCGCCGTCACCCGGCGCTACCACGGGCTGCTGACCGCCGCCTTGCCAGCTCCGCTGGGGCGCGTGGTCATGCTGAGCCAGCTCAACGACGTGCTGATCATGCCCGACGGGACCGAGCGCCGGCTGACCAGCCACGACCCCGGCCAGGACGGCGCGGTCGGCGCCGGCTACGTCACCGAGTTCCGGCTGGAATCCGGGCTGCCGCTGTGGCGCTACGAGGTGGACGGCATCGTGCTGGAGAAGCAGGTGGTGATGCCGCACCGTCAGAACATCGTGCACGTCACCTACCGCGTGGTGAAGGCGGCGCACCCCGTGAGCATCCGCCTGCGCCCGGTGCTGGCCTTCCGCACGCTGGAATCGGCGGTGGACCAGCCGCTGGCCCGCGACTACCGCGTGGTCGCCCAGGGCCACCAGTACGAAGTCTGGGCCGGGCCCGACCTGCCGGTGCTGCGCATGACGATCGAGGGGGCGCCGATGCCGCTGACGCTGGATGGCGGCGCCCGGCGCGACCTGCACTACCCGGTGGAGGCGGAGCGCGGCTATGAATCCCGCGGCTCGCTGTGGACGCCGGGCTACTTCAGCGGGCCGCTGCACCCGGGGCAGACGATCACCTTCGTCGCCTCGACCGAATCCTGGCGCCGGGTCGAGGCGCTGCCGCCCGACGACGTGCTGAAGTTCGAGCACGAGCGCCGCCGCCGGCTGGTGCGCATGGCGCACCCGTCGCTGCGCGAGGGACCGATGGCCGAGCTGGTGCTGGCTGCCGACAGCTTCGTCTTCGTGCCCGCCGGCCGCGTCGCCGACCAGATGCGGGCGCGCGCCGAGGGCGACGAGGTGCGCACGGTGATCGCCGGCTACCACTGGTTCACCGACTGGGGCCGCGACACCATGATCAGCCTGGAGGGGCTGACGCTGAGCACCGGGCGGCACGTCGAGGCGGGCTGGATCCTGCGCACCTTCGCGCACTACATCCGCCGCGGCCTGATCCCCAACATGTTTCCCGACGGCAGGGACGAGGGGCTGTACCACACTGCCGATGCCACGCTGTGGTTCTTCCACGCGCTGAACCGCTACGTGCGCGCCACCGGCGACCACCACACGCTGCGCATCATCCTGCCGCGGCTCGTCGATGTGATCGAGCACCACCGCCGCGGCACCGACTACGGCATCAGGATGGACAAGGCCGACGGCCTGCTGCGCCAGGGCAAGGAGGGCTATCAGCTCACCTGGATGGACGCCAAGGTCGACGACTGGGTGGTCACCCCGCGGCGCGGCAAGGCGGTGGAGATCAACGCGCTGTGGTACAACGCGCTGTGCCTCACCGCCTCCTGGCTCGAGGAGGAGGAAGGCTCCCAGGCCGCGGCCCCCTACCGCGCGATGGCGGAGACGGTGCGGACGTCCTTCAACGCGCGCTTCTGGAACGAGGGGCGCGGCTGCCTCTACGACGTGATCGATGGGGAGCACGGCGACGACGACGCCATCCGGCCCAACCAGATCTTCGCCGTGTCGCTGGACAACCCGGTGCTCGACCGCGACCGCTGGGAGGCGGTGGTGAACACGGTGCGCGAGCGGCTGGTGACGCCGGTCGGGCTGCGCTCGCTGGCACCGGGGCACCCGGACTACAAGCCCAAGTATTTCGGCGACCTGCGGGCGCGCGATGCCGCCTATCACCAGGGCACGGTGTGGGGCTGGCTGATCGGGCCGTTCGTCGATGCCTGGCTGAAGCTGCACCCGGACGACCGCGCCGGCGCCCGCAGGCTCCTGGAGGGCTACCTGCCGCATCTGGACGAGGCGGGCATCGGCACCATCAGCGAGATCTTCGACGCCGAGCCGCCCTTCACGCCGCGCGGCTGCATCGCCCAGGCCTGGAGCGTGGCCGAGGTGGTACGCTGCTGGGCCGCCACCGACTCCGCACCGATGGCCGAGGCGGCCGAGTAACGCGGGGCATACCCCTGCGGCACCTATGGGTAGATGGCCTTTGGTTGGGGTGTCCCCATAGGGCTTAGGTAGAACTGCTCCGGTGCAACGGTCCGTGAACGGTTTATATTTGGTTACGTACGATCCGGATGTCCGGAGCGAGCGGCCCAGGAGGTGCCCATGCAGGATGTCTTCGGGATGTCTTGCGATCCCCGCCCGGCGCGGTATCCGGCCACGAGCGGCGGTGTCCGCCGCTTCGGCTACCTGGCGCCGACGATGGTCGCCACCGTGATTGCCGCGCTGATCCTGCACCTGATGGTCGAGTTGGGCTCGCGCTTCGATGCCGACGACCCGGCCGGGGCCCTGTCGGTGCTGCTGGGCATGGCGGCGGTGCTGGTGACGCTGGCGCCGTTCGCCATACTGTTCGCGCTGCGGGCGCGCCGGGCGTGGTTGGCCGGCATGACGCCCGACGGGCGCCCGCAGGGGCCGGCGCTGGCCTCCGGCCGGCACTAATCTTTTCGTTCGGGATCTTTTGGTTGCGCGGACTTGGGTGTCTGCGCATAAAGTCGGGCGCACCGTTCGTAAGGGGATGCGCCGATGGGCCTGTTCGACTTCCTGAAGACGACCGTCAAGGACAAGAAGAAGGCGCCGGGCAAGCCGGGGGCGCGCAAGGCGGCGGGCGGCAGCTACATCACCTTCGACGGCAAGAGCTTTCCGCTGGCCGCCATCACCACCAAGGGCTTCGTGACGTCGAGCTTCGACGGCTCGCTGATCGGCGGGCAGAACGCCAAGATCGCGGTGACGGTGGACGACGCCTACGGCCGCTTCAACTTCGCCTGCACCGTGATGATCACCGAGGCCAACGCCAGCAAATGCGTCGGTGCCTGGACGATGCTGGCGCCGGATCTGGAAGCGGTCATCCGCAAGTACGGTCAGAACAAGAAGGCGGCCGGGAAGTAAATTTGGCGAACTCCCTCCCCCGCCGGAGGCAGGGGAGGGGGCTGGCTCACTGCCGCGGGTTGCTGTTCGGCATGCTGGCGCTGACCACCGGTTCGGCGGCGTTGACCAGCTGCGGGGCCGCCAGGTTGCGCATGCTGGCGATCCACTCCGACAGGGTGACGAACTCGCAGCCCTTGGCGCGCAGCGTCGCGATGACGCGCGGCAGGGCGTTGGCGGTGGACGGGTAGGTCGAATGCAGCAGGATCACGCTGCCGGTGCCGGCGTCGGTCTTCACGTGCTGGACGATCTTGTCCGGGTCGCGCACCTGCCAGTCGCGGGTGTCGACGCTCCACAGCACCGGGCTCATCTGCTCCTTGCGGATGTTCGACAGCAGCTCCAGCGTGTAGCGGCCGTAGGGCGGGCGGAACAGCACCGGGTTGGCGCCGAGGCTGCGCAGGATGCGGTTGGTTTCGGCGATCTCGAAGCGTTGCGCCTCCGACGGCATGGCGCGCAGGTCGGAATGCGTGAAGCTGTGGTTGCCGATCTCGTGGCCCGCGGCGACGAAGTCGCGGATCACCTCGGGGTTCTTGGACGCCGCGTTGCCGACCGGGAAGTAGGTGGCGCGGATCTTCTCGGCGTTCAGGATGTCCAGGATCTGCCGGGTGACCGTGCGGTGCGGGCCGTCGTCGAAGGTCAGCGCGCAGAGGTTCCAGCCGCGCTTGGTCAGCAGCGCCGGCATGATGTCCATGTCGGTGTCCGGCACCACCGCGCCGAGGCGGCCGCGGCGGCGCGCGCGCTTCTCGATCTCCAGCAGGGTGTTCACGTCTTCGTCGTTGTAGAAGACGATGCCTTCCATCGGGTTGGAGTTCGTCGGCGACGGCGGCTGCGTCGCGGCGGGCGGCGGGTTGGCCGGCGGCGCCGCGGGGACGCTGAGCGCGACGGGAATGACGGACGACGCCGGCTTCGGCACCGCCGCCACCTCGGTGCGGGTGCCGGCGATGACCGGTGCCGGAGCGGCCGGAGCCGGGGGCGGCGCGGCGGCTGGCGTGGGAGCCGGGGCCGGAGTGGGGGCGGGCGCCGGCGCGCTCGGCGCGGCGGCGGGGGTGGGGGCGTCCTTGTCCAGCAGCACGCAGCCCATGCCGGCGTTGACGATGCGGCGGCACAGCCCGGCGGCGTCACCGCTCACCGTCATCGAGGCGCGCAGCGCCACGCCCTGCTGCTTGCCGTTGAGCGCCACCACCGATGGGGTCAGGCTGCGCGCGATGTCGGGGCCGCGGCGCTGCAGCTCCTTCCACGCCCACCACGCCTCGCCTTCCTTCTGGAACAGGCCGAGCTGCAGCACGGCACCGCCCTTGGCGGCCGGCGCCGGGCCGGCGATTGCCGGGGCGGCGGCCAGCGACAGGGCGGCGGCAAGCAGCACCGGTGCGAAGCGACGGCCGGCGCGGATGGTCTGCAGCGAAAGCGGAAGAGGCAAGGCAGTGGACCCCGTCTAAGGCCTGCAACGCCTTGCAGGACCAGCCGTCGGATACCACCACTTAATGGCTAATTCAAAGGGCAAGGACGGGACCAATCGATCGGTCAGTCGCTTTCCTCGGCCGAGTTGCACGCAAGATACGGTCGATACAGCGCGTCCGCCTGCAAAATGTGCTCCCGCAGCCAGCGGCTCAGAAAGTCAAGCACTTCGTCGCCCAGTTCGGCCTGTTCGCTCTCGACCACGCGGCGGCGAATCGCCAGCACCTGCTCGGTCAGGATGGCGTGCGTGCGCTTGTGGCTGGCCAGCTCCGGATAGCCGGCGCCCTCCATGTACTGTTCTTCCTTTTCGAAGTGGAAGACGGTGTAGTCGACCAGCTCGTCCAGCACCGCCTCCAGGTTGATGCGGTCCCGCCGGCTCTCGGCGGCGGCCAGCTGGTTGATCAGATCGATCAGCACGCGGTGGTCGTTGTCGAGGTCCTCGACGCCGACGCTCATCCCCTCGTTCCAGGCGATGATGGTGACGGAGGCGCGCACCTCCATCACGCTGAGGAACGCCTGGACCACCGCCGGGTCGAACTCCGTGCCGGCGCGGTCGCGGACATAGGCGATGCCGTCCTCCAGCGTCCACGCATCCTTGTAGCAGCGGCGGTGCGTCAGCGCGTCGAACACGTCGGCCACCGCGACGATGCGCGCCGACAGCGGGATCGCCTCGCCCCTCAACCCGGCGGGATAGCCGCTGCCGTCGAACTTCTCGTGGTGGCAGCCGGCGATCTCCGCCCCCATGGCGAGATAGCCGCCGACCTCCGACAGGCGCGCCGCGCGCTCCAGGATGGCGCGGCCGTTCGGGCTGTGCTTCTGCATCAGCGCGCGCTCCTCCGGCGTCAGGCGGCCGGGCTTCTGCAGGACGCCGTCGGGGATCGTCACCTTGCCGACATCGTGCAGCATGCTGGCGACGCGCACCATCTCCCGCCAGCGGCCGTCGATGCGGTCTCGGTAGGGGTCGGCCTGCCGGAGCGCGCGGGCGATCTCGTCGGTCAGCCGCGACACCCGCAGGATGTGCTGCGAGGCGTAGGGATCCTTGTGTTCCGCCAGGGTGGCGAGCGCTACCACGCTCGCCTTGTGCACGCGGCGGAACTGGAGGTCGGTGAGGACGGAGGCCCGCGGTGTCCCGAAGGCACGCCGGCCGATGCGAAAGCGCCGGTTCGTCCTGCCCACCGCCATTGAATCCATCCCGCCGCTCCGTACCGACAAGTATCAACCATTGGTGCGCAAATCATGCCGTTGCGCTCCCAAAGATATCAAGACCATTCATTATACGAGGCTATTCGATTATACGCGGCGGTACAACGTCGTGTCGGTCAGCGCCGACAGGCCGAGGATGAGTTCCTCGTTGCTGTCCTCGACGTGCAGGCGGGCGTGCGGCGGCAGGCCGGCGCGTTGGTCGAAGGCGACGACGACCAGCACGCGGTGTGGTTGCCCGGTGCGGATGAAGCGGTCGCCGACCGCGATCGGTTTCTGCCGCCAGGACATGGTGCTTCTTCCCCGTCTTTCCCCAAGCGCCTCAGCAATCTGGTCGTGCCGCCGCGCGCGGCAAGCGGGTACCCGGACCGCGGAACCAAGGGCTCGGCGGACCGGTTAACAAGGCGCAGCCCTGAAAACACACCCCGATCATCGCCAGAGGAGGAGAACACCGGGAATGGCCGAGGACTTGGAAGACCGCATCCGCCGGCGCGCCCACCAGATCTGGGAGCGCGAGGGCCGCCCGGAGGGGCGCCACGACGACCACTGGACGCTCGCCAAGGAAGAGATCGCCATCGAGGACAACTACGCCGGCACCCTGATGCCCAACCCCTCGCACGGGCCGGACGACACCGCCGCGCGCACCGAGCCGGTGGAGCCGGTGCTGAGCATGGCGAACCAGGGCGAGATGCCCGGCGTCGCCGACCAGGGCGAGGAATTCCAGATTCCCGGCTACGGCGACCGCGAACCCTGGCCTGCCGATACCTCCGCCGCCACCCCCGCCGCCGAGCCGCGCCGCCGGACGCGGCGCAAGGCCGCCGGCTGAGCGCGTGACGAACGACGAGCCCGAAGGGGAGCACCGATGAACACGAACCTGGAAATCGCCTTCCACAACATGGACAGCTCGGAAACGCTGCACGCCTACATCACCGAGCGCGCGGAGAAGCTGGAGCGCATGTACGACCGCCTGATCGGCATCCGCGTCGCGGTGGAGAAGCAGCATCGCCAGCACCGCACCGGCAACGTCTTCGACGTCCACATCGAACTGATGGTGCCGGGCCAGGACATTGTGGTCAGCCGCAAGCCGGCCAAGGCGCACGAGAAGTACGCCAACCCCGACGCCCGCACCTCGGTGCGCGACGCCTTCGAGGCGGCCGAGCGCCAGCTCATCGAGTACAAGCAGAAGCAGCGCGGCGACGTGAAGCCGCACGATCCCGAGCAGCCCGGCTACATCACCCAGGTGAACGGCGACCACGGCTTCCTGCGCACCAACACCGGCACGACGCTGTACTTCCACGCCAACTCGTGCATCAACGTGACGCTGAACGACCTGCGCGAGGGCGACCCGGTGAAGTACGTGGAGACCGCCGGCGACACCGGCCCGACCGCCTCCAAGGTCTGGCGCGCCTCGGGCTCGGACACGGAGCTGGCGCGGACCTGAACCGGGTCCGGTGAGCAGTTCGTCCGGTAAGCAACAGTCACACGGATTGCACGGATTTCAGCACGGATTACACGGATTTTTCCTTGTGCTTGGCACCATGCCGGCTCGTCCCAAGGAGCGCACCGGTGGGCACGATTCAAGAAAATCCGTGCAATCCGTGTGAATTCTTGCCTCCCGGAATGACGGCCCTTCACCCCACCAGCTTCTGGTGCTCCAGGAACGCGGTCTTCAGCAGCGCCTTCAGCTCGTCCCGGTAGCTCTGGAAACGGACGGAGACCTGTTCCTTGCCGCGGTTGACGTGCACCACCACGACCTGGGCGTCGGCGGCGATCTCCGGCTGGTCGGCCAGCGACAGCCGCACCTCCACCAGATCGCCGTGCTTCCACGGCAGGTCGGTTGCCTGGACGCACAGGCCGCCGATGGACCAGTTGCGGGCCCGGTGTTCGCCGCGTGCGCTGCGCACCAGGATGGCCGGACGGACGTAACGCTTCTGCCGGCGCCGCTCGTGCGGCTCGGGCGGGCGGGGCGGGGCGGCGGCGTCGGAGGTCAGGCCGGAGCCCTCCAGCTTCGCTCCCTCCAGCGTTGCCGAGCGCACGACCGCCCGCTTGAAGTCGGTGTCGCGCAGGTCGGCGCCCTGGAGGTCGGCGCCGTCGAGGTTCGCCGGCCACTCGCGCCCGCCGGCCAGCGGCAGGGGCTGGGCCAGCGCGCCGGTCAGCAGCGCCCCCTTCAGCACGGCGCGGCGCAGCGTGACGCCGCGCAGGTCGGCGCGCCGGAGATCGGCGCCCTCCAGCTCGGCGTAGGACAGGTCGGCCATCTGCAGATCGGCCCCGGCGAGCCGCACCCCCGGCAACCGGCAGCGCCGCAGCCGCGCCGCCGCCAGCACCCGGCTGCCGAGGTCGAGCCCCGGCGGCACCTCCACGAGGTCGAGGTCGAGGCGGGCGCCGCTGCGGCCCTGTTGCTCGACCCAGGCCTCGTGCGCGGAGAGCGCGGCGAGGAAGGCGTCCGCCGCCATCGGCGTGTAGCTCGGCTCCACCACCGCGTTGGGCGGCAGGACGAAGGGGATGTAGGTGCGGCTCAGCGTGGCGTGGTCGATCACCGTGCCGCCGAAGTTGGCGCCCTCCAGCGTGGCGCCGGTCAGGTCGGTGCCGAGCAGCACCGCCGAGCCCAGTTCCGCCCCGGTCAGGTCGGCGTCGTTGAGGTCGGCGCCGGACAGGTCGCAGCCGGTGAAGTTGGCGCCGGTGAGAATGGAGCGGTCCATCCGCGCCTCGGTCAGCTTCGTCGTGCCGCCGGTGCGCACTTCCGCCGCGCGGCCGCCGTCGTCCACCAGTTCGCCGGCGCGGAAGTCGGCGCCGCGCATCACCGCGTCGGTCAGCACCGCCCGGTGCAGGTTGGCGCCGCGCAGATCGGCGCCCGACAGGTTGGCGCCGGTGAGGTCGGCGCGCTCCAGGTCGGCGCCGAACAGGTCGGCCTGGCTGAGGTCGGCGGTCGCCAGCTTGGCCCCCGACAGGTTGGCCCCGGCCAGCTTCGCCCCGGTCAGGGTGACGCGCGTCAGGTCCACGTCGGCGAGGTCGCGGAAGCTCAGGTCGGCACGCTTGCCGCCGCGCCGCCGCAGCCAGTTCTGATGGGCGACCAGGATGGCCCTGATCTCGGCGATCTCGACGGCGGAGGGAGGCATGCGCGGCTGTGCTGGTTGTGGCGTGGGTGCGCCCGAGTATGCGCGCGCAACCGCGCGGCGTCACCTGCGGCGGCGGCCGATGCCGTGCTTTTTTCCTTCCGAATCCTGCCCTTAGGCGTATGCCCGTCCGGGAGTGGCATCCGTCGTTGGTGAGGGGTGCTTGACCTTGACCGGTGGGGAGCGAGTCGCCACTGTTCCATCGCCGGTCGCGCAGCGACAGCGAGAGAGTTTGAGCATGATGGACCTGGACGAGCTGGAGCGCGACGCGCTGACCGAGCTGCTGAACATGGGGGTGAGCCGTGCGGCCACCTTCCTCAGCAAGATGGTCTCCGACCAGGTCGCGCTGTCGGTGCCGTCGGTGGCCATCGTCGAGCGCGAGACGGCCATCGAGGCCTTCTCGCACGGCGGGCCGACGCAGTTCGTGGCGGTCGGGCAGAACTTCCAGGGGCGCTTTTCCGGCCGGGCGCTGCTGATCTTCCCCGAGGTCAACTCGCTGGAGCTGGTGCGCGCCGCCGTCGGCGACGGCTACAGCCTGGAGGAGATCGTCGACCTGGAGCAGGAGGCGCTGACCGAGATGGGCAACGTCATCCTCAACGGCTGCCTGTCGATGATCGCCAACTCGCTGCGCGAGAGCCTCAGCATCTCGCTGCCCAGCCTGCTGCGCGGCGACGGGCGCACGATCCTGTACAGCCATGGCGACGCCGACGTGCCGAGCGACCATGTGCTGCTGCTTTACATCGACTTCTCGATTCGCAGCCGCGCCATCCGCGGTTACATCGCTCTCCTGATGGACCTGCCGTCGCTGACCGCGCTGCGCGAGCTGATCCACCGATTCATCGCGGGCATGGTGCCGGAGGCCGGGCATGACAGACCGCCTCTCTGACACGGTGCCGCCGGAATTGTCGTCCGGCATCCTCGGCGCGCTCGACGTGGGCGTGATGGTGCTCGACTCGCACCGCTGCGTGCGGCTGTGGAACGCCTGGATGGCGCGCGCCACCGGCCGGCCGGCGGACGAGGCGGTGGGGCGCAACGTCCTGGACCTGTTCCCCGAGGTGCGGGATTCGCGCATCGACCTCGCCGTCGGCGAAGCGCTGGCGACCGGTGCGCCGGCCGTGCTGTCGCACACGCTCAACCGCCACCTGCTGGGGCTGACCCGGCCGAACGGCCAGCCGATGGTGCACAGCACCACCGTGCGCCGGCTGGACGCGGGCACGGCGGAGGACGGGCCGCTCTGCCTCGTGCAGATCGCCGACGCGACCCCGGCGTCCGAGCGCGACCGCCAGCTGCGCGAGCGGCGCGAGGCGCGCTATCGGGCCGTGGTCGATACGGCGCGCGACGCCATCATCACCACCGACGTCGCCGGCACCATCCAGTGGATGAACCGCGCCGCCGAGCGCGGCTTCGGCTACACCACCGACGAAGCGGTCGGCCATCCGATCGCGCTGATCCTCGGCGAGGACGCGGCGCGCTGGCTGACATCGCCCGGCGCGGCGGCGGAGGGGGCGTGCGAGGTGACCGGCCGGCGCCGGAACGGCGACGCGGTGGTGCTGGAGCTGTCGCTGGCGCGCTGGACGGTGGAGGGCAGCGGCTCGATCACCGGCATCCTGCGCGACATCACCGAGCGCCGCCGCGTGCAGCACGAGCTGCAACGCGCGCTGGAGCAGAAGAGCCTGCTGCTGCGCGAGGTCAACCACCGCATCAAGAACAGCCTGCACCTGGTTTCCAGCCTGCTGCAGCTGCAGCTGCGCGGGCTGTCCGACCCCGACCTGCGTCACCACGTGCAGGACGCCATCGGCCGCATCCAGGCCATCGCCCAGGTGCACTCCCGCCTGTACCAGACCGAGCGGTTCGAGACGGTCGAGCTGGCGACCTACCTGGAAGCACTGTGCGACGACCTGGTGAGCGCGTCCGGCGATTCGGCGGCGTTCCGGTTGCGCGTCGAGGCGGAACCGGTGGAATTGCCCATCGATACCGCGGTGCCGCTCGGCCTCATCGCCAACGAGCTGATCACCAACGCCATCAAGCACGGCGGCGACCGCCCGCTGGAGGTACTGTTGTCGCTGAAACGGCACGCCGACCGCCTGCTGTTCACGGTGTCCGACACCGGACCCGGTCTGCCGCCGGACTTCAGCCTGGAGGCGACGCGCAGCCTGGGCATGCGGATCGTCACCACGCTCAGCCGCCAGATCGGCGGCGCGCTGGAGGTGCTGCCGAGCACCCGCGGCGCAAGCTTCCGCGTGGCGATCCCATTGGAGGATACCGGCGTGCCGGAGCCGGCGGGGGCATAGGGGGGGCGGGTTCCTCGTCGGCGATCCGCATCCGAGGCAACATTCACACGGATTTCACGGATCTTTTCCTTCTTGCTCGGCAGCGGCTTGCGGATAAGCCCGCGCGCAGCGAGCATCGAAATGTCCGTGTAATCCGTGCCGCAATCCGTGCAATCCGTGTGAAATTTTGTCCGCCGCCGTCGGGGCAAGACAGGAATCAGGGTGTTGCCCAACAAAAAAGGCCGTCCCGAGGGACGGCCCTTTTCTTTCGCGAACGACCCGGATCAGCCCGGCTGCTGAGCCGTCTTCTGGCGCAGGGCCTGGATCAGGCCGTCGATCTTGCCGCCGTTCGACTGGATCACCGAGGCGAACTCCTGGCGCTGGGTCACGCCCATGCTCACGCCCTCGACCACCACGTCGATGATCTTGTAACCGGCGTCGCGCTTGCGCACGCGCCAGTCAACCGCCACCGGAGGACCGGCCGGGCGGATGATCTGCGTGGTGACCATCGTGTCGGACTCGCCTTCGGGGCGGGTGCCGGTGATCTTGAACGTCTCGCCGGAGTACTCGACGAAGCGCTCGGCGTAGGTCTTGACGATCAGCTGCTCGAACAGCTGCTGGTATTCCTGCTGCTGCTGCGGGCTGGCCTGGTTCCAGTAGCGGCCGAGCACCCAACGGCCGATGTACGGCACGTCGAAACCTTCGTTCAGCAGCTGCTTGAACTTGGCGAGCGCGGCGGGCTTCGGCTGGCTCTTGTTGGCGAAGGAATTGATCGCCTCGGTGCCGAGCTTCTGGATGAACGCGCCGGCGCCGGGGTCGGCGGACTGCGCGAAGACGGGGTTCAGGGCCGCCCAACCGCTCAACGCGAGCAGGGCGGCGCCGGTGAGGAGATGGCGACGGGTCAGCATGGCAAAGTCAAAGTGGCGGTGCCGCAGGTAATGTCAACGGTCATCGTCGCAACTCACGGCATCGGCGACACCGGCGAGGGCGCCGGCTTGTCGAAATCCGGGAACTCCGGCGAATCCACCGCGCGGCTGTTGCGGATCTGGGCGTTGCGCTGCTGGCCGTACAAGCTGCGCGCGGTGGCGTAGAAATCCACCGAGTTGCGGCGCAGGTCGTCCACTTCCTTCAGGATCTGCGAGCGCGAGTCCACCGCCGACACACCGGTGCGGGTGTACAGGACGCCGTTGGCGTTGATCGCCGACATGCCGATGCGGAACGGATCGGCCAGGGTGTCGGCGCCGTAGCCGACCGCGTCGCGGGCGTTCGAGCGGCCGATCAGCGGCAGCACGAGGTACGGCCCATCGCCCACGCCCCAGGTGCCGAGCGTCTGGCCGAAGTCTTCCGACCGATACGCCGGCACGCCCGCCGCCGAGGCGACGTCGAACACGCCGCCCACGCCGAGGATGGTGTTGGTCAGGAAACGGCCGGTGGCGTCGCTGGCGTTCTGCACGTCGCCCTGCAGCAGCGAGTTGCCGATCACCAGCGGCGCCAGCAGGTTGGCCAGCACGTTGGCCACCGCCTGGCGCACCGGGTCGGGAACCGTGCCGTGGTAGATCTCCGCCGCCGGGCGGATGGCCAGGATGTCGACCGCCTCGTTGGCCGCGAACACGAAACGGTTCGGCACCTCGAGCGGATCGTTGACCTCCTCGTGCGCCGCGCCCTTCGGGCCGGACGCGCACCCGGCCATGGCCAGGGCGAGGGTGGCGGCGAACGCCGTGCGAAGGAAGCGTCGGGAGAGGCTGGCCGGCATCATGGACTTCGTTTCTTGTTGCGACGGGGTCGGAAACGCGCGGAAGGGTGGCGGACGCCGCCGACCTGACGCCGGACAACACCCGCCCATTCCGTCCACTAACACAGGCGTTGCCTTTTGACCAGTGTAGGACATCCGTGGGGCACGGAACTGGCGCAGGTGTGGTAACCGCGCCCACATTCGTATCGCGGACGGCCATTTGGTGGCTGGTGGCTGGTGCCGCGCCGAATTCGGTTTACGCTGCATAAAGATATCTTTATATCTGTATCAGTGAGAGCGCGATGCGCTTTCGAATTGGAGGGGTGGGCGGCTGGCGATGGACGATCTGCTGGCGACATTGAAGGCAGCGGCGGAGCCGACTCGGTTGCGGCTGCTGGCGCTGTGCGCCCACGGCGAGCTGACCGTGAGCGAGCTGACCCATATCCTGGGCCAGAGCCAGCCGCGAGTCTCGCGCCATCTGAAGCTGCTGTGCGACGCCCGCCTGCTCGACCGCTTCCGCGAAGGCACCTTCGCCTTCTACCGGCGGGCCGAGCGCGGCCCCTCGGCCGAACTGGCGCGCGTGCTGGTGGACGCCATACCGGCCGACGATCCCACGCTGGCGCTCGACCTGGAGCGGCTGGAGGCGATCAAGCGCGGCCGTTCCGAGGCCGCCGCAACCTATTTCCGCGACAACGCCCAGCGCTGGCACGAGATCCGCTCGCTGCACGTGCCCGAGCGCGAGGTGGAGGAAGCGTTGCTGCGCCTGCTGCCCGACACCGGCGCCGGCGAGCTTCTGGACATCGGCACCGGCACCGGCCGCATGCTGGAGGTTCTGGGGCCGAAGAGCCCGCGCGCGGTCGGCGTCGACCAGTCGCGCGAGATGCTGGCGGTCGCCCGGTCCAAGCTGGAGGCCGCCGGCCTGCGCCACTGCCACGTGCGGCAGGCCGACATGTACCAGCTGCCGTTCCCCTCCGCCTCGTTCGACACGGCGGTGGTGCACCAGGTGCTGCACTTCTCCGAGGATCCGGCCGACGTGCTGGCCGAGGCGGCGCGCGTGCTGCGCCCCGGCGGGCGGCTGCTGATCGTCGATTTCGCGCCGCACGGGCTGGAAACCCTGCGCGCCGAGCACGCCCACCGCCGCCTCGGCTTCGCCGACGAGGAGGTGGCGGCGTGGTGCCGTCAGGCCGGGCTGGAGTGCGGCCCGGTGGTGCACCTGCCGGGCGACCCGCTCACCGTCTCCATCTGGCCCGCCGTCCGGCTTGCCGGGCGCGCGGCCGTTCCGTCCACTCCCTCTCTCTCCATGACCGGAGCCCACTCATGACGTCCTCTGCCCCGGCGGTCAGCTTCGAGTTCTTCCCGCCCAAGACGGAGAAGATGGAACAGAGCCTGTGGCAGGCCATCCAGCGCCTCGCCCCGCTGGCGCCGTCCTTCGTGTCGGTGACCTACGGCGCCGGCGGCTCGACGCGCGAGCGCACGCACAACACGGTGACCCGGATCCAGAAGGAGACGGGGATACCGGCGGCGGCGCACTTCACCTGCGTCGGCGCCACGCGCGAGGAGATCGACGCCATCGCCCGCACCTATTGGGACGCCGGCATCCGCCATCTGGTGGCGCTGCGCGGCGATCCGCCCGAGGCGGCGGGCGGCCTGGGCGGCAAGTACGAGCCGTACCCCGGCGGCTACGCCTACGCCGCCGATCTGGTCGAGGGCATGAAGCAGGTCGCCGACTTCGAGATCTCGGTCGCCGCCTACCCGGAGACGCACCCGGAGGCGCCGAGCGCGCAGTTCGACCTGGACAACCTGAAGCGCAAGGTGGACGCCGGCGCCAGCCGCGCCATCACGCAGTTCTTCTTCGACAACGAGAAGTACTTCCGCTTCCGCGACCGCTGCGCCGCCGCCGGCATCCACGTGCCGATCGTGCCGGGCATCCTGCCGATCACCAATTACGCCCGCGCGGTCGAGTTCGCGGGCAAGTGCAACGCCACCATCCCCGGGAAGATGGCCGAAACCTTCGAGGGCCTGGACGACGACCCGGAGACCCGCCTGCTGGTCGCCGCCACCGTGGCGGCCGAGCAGTGCCAGGACCTCCAGGCGCACGGGGTGGAGCACTTCCACTTCTACACGCTGAACCGGGCGGACCTGACCGTCGCCATCTGCCGCATGCTGGGCATCAAGGCGAAGGCGCCGGCTCCGGCGGCTGGGTAAAGCCGCGCTCCGACAGGCCCGAACCCTTTTGCTTCGTCATCCCCGCGAAGGCGGGAGCAGCGGAAAAAGGGTAAGCTCCATCTCTTCGTTCTCACCCCTCGACCGAACAGAAGCCCCATGCCCCACATCCTCGACACCCTGCGTGACCGCGTTCTCCTCTGCGACGGCGGGTTCGGCAGCCGCATCCAGGCGATCGACCTCGACGTCGAGAAGGATTTCTGGGGGCACGAGAACTGCACCGACATCCTGCCGCTGTCGCGCCCGGACATCGTCCGCGAGATCCACCGCGGCTATTACGAGGCCGGCGCCGACATGGTGGAGACCGACACCTTCGGCGCCTCGCCGATCACGCTGGGCGAGTTCGGGATCGGGGACAAGGCGTTCGAGATCAACCAGCGCGCGGTCGAGCTGGCGCGCGAGGCGGCGGAAACCTTCAAGGACGGCCGCGCCCGCTTCGTCCTCGGTTCCATCGGGCCGGGCACCAAGCTGCCGAGCCTCGGGCACATGCCCTACGCCGACCTGGAGGAGAGCTTCTTCGTGCAGGCGGCCGGGCAGATCGCCGGCGGCGCCGACGCCATCCTCATCGAGACCTGCCAGGACCCGCTGCAGATCAAGGCGGCGGTCAACGGCGTCAAGCGCGCCCGCAAGGACGCCGGCACCGACACGCCGATCTTCGTGCAGGTGACGGTGGAGACCACCGGCACGCTGCTGGTCGGCACCGACATCGCCGCCGCGGCCACCATCATCGAGGCGCTGGACGTGCCCCTCATGGGCCTGAACTGCGCCACCGGCCCGCTGGAGATGGGCGAGCACGTGCGCTGGCTCTCCCAGAACTGGCCGGGGCTGATCTCCGTCCAGCCGAACGCCGGCCTGCCGGAGCTGGTGGACGGCAAGACGCACTACCCGCTGGCCGCGGCCGACTTCGGCCACTGGCTGGAGCGCTTCATCGCCGAAGACGGCGTCAACCTGGTGGGCGGCTGCTGCGGCACCAACGTGCCGCACATCGCCGCGGCCGACGCCGTGCTGCGCAAGCTCGCGCCGTCGGGGCAGATCCGCCCGGCGCCGAAGAACCGCACCGTGCACTGGGTGCCGGCGGTGGCCTCGCTGTACGGGCAGGTGACGCTGCGCCAGGAGAACGCCTTCTTCGCCATCGGCGAGCGCTGCAACGCCAACGGCTCGAAGAAGTGGCGCGAGCTGCAGGAGAAGGGCGACTGGGACGGCTGCGTCGAGATGGCGCGCGAGCAGGTGAAGGAGGGCAGCCACTCCCTCGACGTCTGCACCGCCTTCGTCGGCCGCAACGAAGTGGCCGAGATGAACGAGGTGGTGAAGCGCTTCGTCGGCTCGGTCACCGCGCCGCTGGTCATCGATTCCACCGAGCTGAACGTGCTGGACAGCGCGCTCCAGCTCTACGGCGGCAAGGCGATCATCAACTCCATCAACTTCGAGGACGGCGAGGAGCCGGCGAGGCGGCGCCTGGAGCTGGCCAAGAAGTTCGGCGCCGCGGTGATCGCCCTGACCATCGACGAGGAGGGCATGGCGAAGACGGCGCAGAGCAAGCTTGCCGTCGCCAAGCGCCTGTACGATCTGGCGGTGGGCGAGTACGGCCTTGCCCCGCACGACCTGCTGTTCGACCCGCTGACCTTCACCATCGCAACGGGCAACGAGGACGACCGCAAGCTGGCGATCTGGACGCTGGACGGCATCGAGGCGATCAGCCGCGAGCTTCCCGGCTGCCAGATCATCCTGGGCCTGTCCAACGTGTCGTTCGGCCTGAACGCCGCGGCGCGGCACGTGCTGAACTCGGTCTTCCTGGACCACGCGGTGAAGCGCGGCATGACCGGCGCCATCGTGCACGTCTCCAAGATCATGCCGCTGCAC